>Ga0315273_10003130_pt1 | contig 19878 bp, 14 predicted proteins | sample YL17G02_0_MG_FD_205753 | JGI IMG/M metagenome (GOLD analysis project Ga0315273, IMG submission 205753) | Sediment microbial communities from Yellowstone Lake, YNP, Wyoming, USA - YL17G02_0 | ecosystem: Environmental > Aquatic > Freshwater > Lake > Sediment | place: USA: Wyoming | collected...
CCTTCGCACAGGCCATCGAGCAGCCGTACCAGCAGCCGTCGGCGGTCCGCTGCGTGCAGCGCCGCTGCCACACGGTCGAGTCGATCTTGTGCGTGTCCGGGTGCGAGCCGTACTGGAAGTTCATCACCGGCAGGAGATCGTAGGCGTTCATGATCTCGACGATGTGCGCGGTGCCGTTGCGCCGCATCATGCACTGCTGCGGGTCGTTGTCGTGAATCTCCCTGTGGAGCTTGATGCCGGTCCTGGCGATCGTCTCGTAGTCCACCGGGTGATTCATGTCACCCTTGACCTCGGGACCGCGGCACACCAGCGCCTTGAGGTGCTTGTCGCGGAACACCGTGCCGATGCCGCCGCGCCCGGCCTGCTTCAGCCGGATGCAGCCGCGGCGCTTGTCGAACCACGAGAAGTTCAGCATCCCGATCAGGCTGTGATCGGCCGCCGCGCCCGAGCTGACCACCGAGACGTTCGGCAGGTCCTTCTCGTTCTCGGCGTACATCCGCGTGAGGATCTCCGCCAGGACGTGGCTGTCGAGCGGCTCCATCGGGGCTTCCTCGATGCGCAGGATGCCCTTCTGGCCGTCGATGAAGAGGATCACGTCGCGGTCGGCCTTGCCCTGGAGTTCCAGCGCGTCGAACCCCGAGAACTTGAGCAGCGGGCCGAAGTAGCCGCCCACGTTGCTGTCGATGGGGATGTCGGTCTGCGGCGAGAGCGAGACCACGAGCGACTTGCCGCTGCCCGGGTACTGCGTGGTGCCCGAGACGGGGCCCGGGCTGATGATGATCTCGTTCTCGGGATCGTTCCAGCGCGTCTTCGGCGTGACCGCGTTCCAGAGGTGCCAGAGGCCGAAGCCGCGGCCGCCGATGAAGATGTCCTTCATCTGCTGTGTGACCGGCTTCTCGGTGACCTCGAGCGTCGAGAGGTCCACGTGCAGCGAGCGGTTGTTGTAGCCCCGCTCGGGAAGGCTCGGCGTGAACGAGACTTCCTTCAGCACCGTGTGCGCGGCTCTCATCTGCTCGAGGCCGTGGTGGTACTCGGTGCGCCTGGTGAAATCGAGATCCAGCGGTTCGATGATGGCGCCCTCCTGGCCGTGGCTCATGATGTCGCTCCCTCGCCGGGAGCCCGGGCGAGTCGTGCCCAACGGGCTCCTGGTAATCGCGCTTCGCGCGAGATTTCCCCGGTTCTTCGATTCCTCTGCCGCCGTAGGCGGCAATACCAGGAGCGTGTCGCACCTTGCTCGGACACGCTCCTAGATGATCCGGTAAGGCGGCTCGGGGACGTCGACGATCTCGAGCGCCGCGTGGGGACACGCCTTGACGCAGATGCCGCAGGACGTGCACTTGTAGGGCACCACCCACTCGGGGTTGCGCTCGAACACGCCCTGCTCGCAGAACCCGATGCAGGTGTAGCAGCCCACGCACAGTGTCTTGTTGATCGTGACGACGCCCAGCTTGTTGCGCGACAGGGCGTCGGACGGGCAGACCACCACGCAGTCGCCGCACTGGTCGCACAGCATCGCCGTGCCCGACCCGTCGGGCAGTTCGCGGATGTGCAGGGCCGCCAGCGCGGGGTCGTCGAGTTTGAAGACGCGTGTGACGCACTGGCTCTCGCACTCGTGCGCGCAGGTCTTGCGGCCTTCGTCGCACTTGCTCAGGTCGATTCGCAACTGTTTCATGTCGGACGCCTCGTGTCTGGGGCGCCGCGAAGTCGGGGCCGTGCCGTCACGGTGCCGCCGCGGAATGGCTGAACACGGTGGACGTTCGTTGTGGCGAGCACACCAGACCGCTTCGGGGCGCGCGTCCCCGCAGCGGTCGCATCCTCGGAGCGAGAGAAAGATGAAAGCGGGCCGAGAGCTCCGATTCTGATGTGGAGCAAACAAACCGAACGGGCCGATCGCCAGAGGGCAGTCGACCAGCCACAAGGATCGTGTCAACAGTGGCCCCGGGAGGTCAAGTCCCCGTCGCCCAAGTGCTCGCCGGCCAACATCTTGCCGCCTGAGAAATGGGGTCTGGCACCATTCCCGGCCCTGGCCGCCGGGGGAAATGGGAAAATGGGGTCTGGCACAATTCCTCACCTCAGTCTCGTCTTCACCGTGCTACCATCCGGCCCGGGTCGCCCCCCCCTGGCGTTCGGGCCGTCCCCGCCTGCCGGCGGCCGGAGGTCACGCGTGACACGCATCGAGCTTGGCGCCGGCCTCGGCTGCCTGCGGACGTGGGTTCCGGGCGACGCGTCGTCGATCGCTCGTCACGCCAACAACCGGTCCATCTGGTTGAACTTGCGCGACGCCTTCCCGCACCCGTATTCGATTGACGACGCGGCCTGCTACATCACGACATCGTTGAAGGATCACCCCCCCACGGGCCTGGCCATCGCGGTGGGCGAGGAGGCCGTCGGGAGCATTGGCGTGATGCTGCACCCGGACGTCGAGCGCGTGTCGGCGGAACTGGGCTACTGGCTGGCCGAGCCGTTCTGGGGCCGGGGCATCACGACCGCGGCGGTGCGCGCGATGACCGGCTACGCTTTTGCCACGTTTCCGCTGACGCGGGTCTACGCGGTGCCGTTCGCCTCCAACTGCGCGTCCACCCGGGTCCTGGAAAAGGCCGGCTACCGACTGGAAGGGCATATGCAGCGTGCCGCCATCAAAAACGGCCACGTCGTGGACCAACTGCTCTACGCGGTGACCGACGAGGAATGGCGCCGCCAGGCCGCCCCCGGGAAAATGAGACTGGCCTGAGAAGATGTGCCAGACCCCGTTTTCGCCCGCTGCCGCAGAACTTGCAGGAGGCGACATGACCGGGAGAACGCTGGCGGCGCTCGCGCTCAAAGTCTTTGGCATCATGCTGGTTGTCGCGGGGCTGACCGCGATGCCCAGCACCGCCTTGTTCGTGCTCGCGCCTGCCAGAAACGCGCAGGGCGCTATGGTCCGGGCGTCCAAGATTGGCATGATCGCCAGCGTGGTGTTCCGCATCGCGATTGGCGCCGCGCCGATCGGCGTGTCCGACCGTGTGGCGCGCTGGGCAGTCCCCGAGACGCCGCCGCTCGGTGTCGATCTCGACTTCGTGTATCTGACCGACTCGGCCTTCGCCCTGGCCGGCCTCTTCATCCTCGTGGCCGGCCTCGAGGACGCCGCGGTCGGGCTCTTCACGCTGGCCACGAAACCCTCCTGGCCGCCTGGGCAACAGGCGCTCACCTGCACCTTGGAGCGCCAACACGACCCGATCGTCCGGGGGGGCGTGCAGATCGTGGCGGGCAGCTTGCTGGTGTTGGGAAGACGCGGGGTCGTGGACAACCGGCTGCGCCTCGGTGGCCGTGCGCCTGAAGACGAGAGCGCGCCCGACGACACACCGTCCGAGCTCGAAGAGCCGCGCCAGAGGTCTGAGAGCTGAGTTCGAGCTCTGCCGGATCAGTCAACCGAGGTTCAGGAGGTTCGATGCCTCGTTCAATCCGTCCTGTGGCGGGAGCCATCGCGTGGTGCGACCTGACCGTGACCGACGCCCGAGCACTTCGTGACTTCTACGCGGCGGTGGCCGGCTGGAAGCCGAAGGCGCTATCGATGGGCACCTACAGCGACTACCTGATGAGGAAGCCCGGAGGCGGCCAGGCGGTGGCCGGCGTGTGCCACGCGCAAGGGGTGAACGCCGACATGCCGGCGCAGTGGCTAGTGTACATCACCGTAGCCAATCTCGACGCCGCGCTCCGAGCCTGCGCACGCCGTGGCGGCGAGGTGGTGGCGGGACCGAAAGGCATGAGCGGCGGGAGCCGCTACGCAGTGATCAGGGATCCGGCGGGCGCCGTGGCGGCGTTGTTCGAACCTGCGCCGGTGAAGAAGACAGCGGGGAGGCGCGCGCGCAAGCGCGCACGGTGAATGAGAAGGCCCCGGGCCCTGGGGCCGCCTCGCCTTGCACCCGGAAGCCACGGACCAGTCGGAAGCGTGTTCCGCCTGGCCGCGTGCGATGCCTATCGGAAGACCTCCACGCCCGCCTGCTCGGCCAGGCGTACTTGCAACTTGTCCCGAGTGAGCAGGGGCCGCGCTGCTGCCGCGGCCGCAGTCACGATGAGAGCGTCCGCGGTTGAGGACATCAGACCCTTGCGCCGGAGACTCAGGTGCAGGCGGGCCGCCCGTTCATGCAGGTCGTAGCCCGGTGCATCGAGGCGATCGAACGCCTCGAGCCAGTGGCTGGCGCGCGCAAAGTCCCGTGCGGCCGGGAAGCCCTGCAGGAACTCCTGAAGGATGACGGGAGCCGTCGCGGGCAGGGGCCCCTCCTCCAGGATCCGATCGAGTGCGTCGGTCTCCGCGTTGCGGATCCCGCCGAAGTAGTCGATCAGCACGCTGGTGTCGACGAGAGGTCCCGCCGCCATCAGCGCGTCCGCTCTCGCATGCCGTCCAGGTCGCCGCTCCAGAACAACTTGCCTCGTCCGGTTCGGACCCGCCGGAGTCGCTCCAGCCGAATCAGGGCGAGGAGCCCGCGTTCGACCACGCCGCGCTTGGTCCGCTCGCCGGTGAGCTCCATCGCTTCCTTGACGAGGGAGTCGCTGAGCACGATGTTGGTTCGCATATGTGTATTATACGGCACGACGATGTGTATAGGTCGCGCCCCCCGGCTTCCCGCGCGCTCCGCCCATCCCAAGCAGCGTCGCGAGCATGCCGAACGAGGCCGAGAGCGTCGCGATGATCCGCTCGTCCAGGAGTGACGCCTCCGCCTGGTGCGCGTGTCCCGGTGAGCGCTCGAGCGCAAATTGTGCGCTTCGTGGCCCCGCCGGCGTGGGCAGAAACTGCCACTGGGACGCCGCCCCTGCTCTCCCAGCCCATGAAACGCCGAGCGTTTTCGCGCACCTTCCGGCTGGCACGCCATCCGCCTGTGCGCCGCGCATGGCGCTGCCAGCCGCGAGCTACCGACCGAGGGCTCCCGCCCAGAGTGCGCGGTACCGGATCCTCCTCGACCACCTCGAGGGCTTCCGTGCCGAAACGGATCGCCTGCGGGATGGCACCGGCCTGCCCCGGTTCGCCTGCAGCGGATTCCGCGACTTCCTGCGCTGTGGACAGTTCGCCGCCGGCTTCGCCCGTTTCCGCCGCGCCACGTGCGGCCTCGACCGGCTGGGCCCGTTTTCCGCATAGCCGAACGTTCTGCCCAAGGTGCGACGGCCGGCGGGTGGCGGAGGCCGCGCACCTCGTGGACCACGTATTCCCGCCCGTGGGCGTCCGGCAGTGGGTGCTCAGTTTCCCCACCGGGTCCGCTATCTGCCGGCCTGGGACCACGCGCTGTGGTGGGCGGTGGTGGTGGTGGCGGCGGTGATGCGTGCCATTCTCGGCTTCCTTCGCGCCCGCGCGCGGGCGGTCGCCGTGCCGGCCTGACGGACGCGCCGCCGCAGGAACCCGACGATGGTGCGCATGGCCACGGCCACCAGCGCCCGGCACAGGGCGTGGTCCCACGCCAGGAAGTACCGAATCCGGTAGGGCAGGCCAGCGAAGCGCCGCCTCGAACCGCCCGGCACGACGGCGGTTCGCCGCGCTTCGCCGGGTAACCTCGCCCGGACAGGAACGCCCCTATTTCTTGGCAGCGGGCGCGGGCCGCTTCGCTGCTTGTGCCGCCAGCCGGGGTTCGCCCAGATCGGCCGCGTAGAGCCGCATCGTGGACGTCAGCGCCGGCGCGCTCTCCTGCGCCGCGGTCATCGCCAGGATCCGCACCTTGTCGTTGGCCGGCAGTCGGATGGCCGTCGCGCCCTTCGGCACGTCCAGCGCGTAGCAGAAGACGTACGACAGGATGTAGGGCTGATTGCCGTCTGCGGCGTGGCGATGGGTAGCGACCAGCGCCACCTCGGCGCGCTTCACGAAGCCCGGCCGGATGTCGTCGAGGCCGATCACCGTGCGCGTTGCGGAATCGAACCGCGTCACGAGGCGGCCCTGGATCTCCGGCATCGGCCAGTTCTGCATGTTGCCCATGTTGGCGACGAACACCGAGCGCAGCAACTGGTCGTCCACCAGGCGGCTGTTCCACTGCCCGACGACGCCTTCCCACTCCTGCACGTTGACGGTCGCTGACGTCGGCGCGCCGGCCTTGCGCGCAAACGAGAACGCGGCACGCGTGTCGCCACCGACCGCGGTCGCAAGCACGTACAGGCGGTTGCAACTCCCGGCCGGAAGCCGGATCGACTGTCCCTTCGGCACGAGCACGTTCTTGGCGCGCGGACTCGCGGCACCGAACTTGAACGTCACGCCGTGCATCTGGAAGTCGTCCGGCAGCAGTTCCGCGGCCACCGTCTGGCCTTTGCCGTCGAAGTCCCCGTCCTTGCGGTTCGCGTCCGTCGAGAACCCGTCGAGGTTGTACGGCAGCGGGATCACCGTGCCCTGTCTCACCGCCGCCGGTCGCGGCCCCTCCTGCAGCCTCACGGCGAACGTGCGCGAGCCGTAGCGCGCCAGGTTCACCGCCAGCTTGCCGCCGGTCACGGCCGCCGGCCGCATCAGTTCTTCCGCCGCGTTCACCTCACGCGCCGAGACGATCGGCACGTGCATCGCGACCTCGGTGCGTCCCGCCTGGCCGAAGAGTTCCTGGACGCGCACGACGATCTCGTCCGAGTCCTCCGCCTTCTTGATGGCGCGCACGGCGACGTTCCCCTGGTCGGTGAGCGTCAGTAGCGACAGCGCCGCGCCCAGCGGGCCGCCGTGCGCCGTGGTCTGGAACGCCACCAACGGCTGGTTGAGCGCGGCCGCCTGCGCCGGGATCCGCCCCGTGCGCCAGTCGCCCCGGTGCCCGGCGACCGAGTACGTGAAGTGGTGCCGGCCGATGTCGTTGCTGCTCTGGTACACGAAGTTCTTCGTGGGCATCGGTGTCCGCACGAGCGTCAACCGCAGCGTGTTGTCGTCGGGCTTGTCCCAGCCGTACTTGCTGTCGTTGAGGATCGCGGTGCCGTACCGCTGGCTGGCATCGGTCAGGTCCGCCCACTGCTGCGCTGGCACCTCGTACCGGTTCGCCGTGTTGGTGTCGCGCTCGATGGTGCCGAGGCCCAGGTCGTAGGTGGCCAGCCGGTTGGCTGCGGTCAGCGGGAAGGCCGCCTTCAGCATCATGCCCGGCGTCTTCCAGTCCACGTCGGTGGCGACATCCACCCGCGTGCCGCCTTCGGTGAGGCTGATTCGCTGCGTCAGGGTCGATCCGGCCGTTGTCCGGATCACTTCCAGCGTGGCGCGGACCGGGCCCGTTTCGACGATGCGCACACGAGGGTTGGTGAAGGTGGCGCGCGGTGCGGCGGTGACCGACTCGTAGAGGATCTCCCACGCCGGCCAAGCGGGAGACTCGTCGCCGAGCAGTTGCAGGCCCATTGGCCGCTTCAGCAGCTCGGTCTTCAACTCCTTGTCGAAGATGGAGGAGACGTCGCCGTTGGCGTCGAGCTTCGCCGCGTAGCGCGCGCTCTCGAGCGAGGCGGCCGTCGCTGTCAGCGTCGCGGATTTCTTCCCTGCCGTTGCCGGCAGCACCTCGAACACCTTGAAGCCCACCGACGGCACGTCGGCGAGGAAGAGGATTCGCGCGGAACGACCGCTCACCGACAGCACCTGCGAGAGCGCTTCGCGGCCGGTGGAGTGATCGACCACCCGCACGGCGGCCGGCGCACGCAGCGGGAACTGCACCGTGGCCTCGACCGGCTCCTGCCGGGCCACGGCGACGGGGTTGTAGACCACCAGCGGGATGCCCTTCGTTCTCGTGTCGAGCGACGCCGAGACGTTGCGGACCGCGTCGGTGAGGATGCCGGCGAACTGGTTGAGCGAGACGAGCTCGTCGTTCCACGAGAACTGGTACGCCATCGGGATGCTGGTGCCGGTGAGATCGTCGTGGAACTGGTGCCACAGGAAGCGCGTCCAGGCGGTGCGCAGGCGCTCGCGCGGGTAGGCGAGGCCGGTGAGGAGGTCGGATGCGACGCTGGCGCGTTCGGCCGCGTCGGCCAGCAGCTCGTTCTGCCGGTTGAACGCCTTCATCGCGGACTGCGACGTGTAGCAGCCGACGCCGTGCGTCTTGAGCAGCAGCTCGCCGTCGTACTCCGGCAGCGCTGCCAGGTCCTTCTCGGTCAATTCGCGCGACAGCTGATCCGCGGACGTGACGCGCAGTTCCACCTTGGCGTCGGGATTGGCGATCCCCTTCTCGACCCATTCGACCGACGACGGGTCGATGGCGCCGCCCACGTCGCCGACGCCGAAGTACTTGAAGCCGATGCTCCGGCCGTCGGGAAGCTGCACGAGGTCTCCGGTCCACTTCGGATCGATGGACGGATCGGTCTTGATCGCCATCACGTAGTCACCGGGACGCAGCGCGGCGAGCAGCGTCGAGCCATCGACGCCCTTCCAGCGGCCGATGGCGAACGGCGGCGGAAACGGCGCGCCCCACGAGAGCTTCTGCGTCGAGAACGCCTTGATGCCCGACGCCGCGCCGATGGCCGGCAACGCGTAGCCGAAGCCGAAGCAATCGGGCAGGTAAATGTCCTGGCTGACGCGGCCGAACTGCTCGCGGAAGAACCGCCTGCCGTAGAGCGCCTGGCGCATCAGCGCTTCGGGCGACGGCACGTGGGTGTCCGCGGCGTTGATCCACGAGCCGGCCAGCCGCCACCGGCCGTCGGCCACGTATTTCTGCACGCGCGCCCACTCCTGCGGGTAGTGCTCCTTGAACCACATGTAGTGGATGGCGCCCTCGAAGGTGAAGGTGTAGTGCGGGAAGCGCTCGAACAGCGTGAAGTTCTCGAAGAACGTGGCGGGCACGAAGCGCCGGATCGTGTCCTGCACCGTCCAGTTCCACTGGGTGTCGAGGTGCGCGGTGGAGACGAGGTAGACAGCCGGTTTCCTGGCGACCGGTTCCTGTGTGCGCACGCCGGTCGCGGCCAGCACGACGGAGGCAAGGGTGAGCGTCGCGACAATCCATGTCCTCATGACAGTCTCCGGTCTGACAGCTCCGGCGGTCTCGAACGTCCGTGCCAGTGCGGCCAATCTTATATCCCTGCTGGTCGCTTGAGTAGTTCTGTGAGTGAGCGTCACTGGGCGCGCACGCGGCGTCCGGCACCCTGTCGGCATCCGGGGATGACGGGGATGACACGGAGGTGAAGCGTGGGCGATCGGCCGGCAACGCCGGCCGATCGGGGTGCGCAGGGCGAGGCGTCTGCGAGAACGCGGAAAGGATCGGTTCGCGTCTTCGCAGGCGCCTCCCCCCGCGCACCCCCTCCGTCGCACGGCGACGGCGGTCGACGCTGCAGTATTGGCTCCGCCGGACGCGGCGGGCCTGATGGTGCGCGCGAGGGGCCTCACCGTCGGCGGAGGCGCGGGGCGACGCGAGAGGGCTCAACGTATCCCCGTAATCCGCGTAATCCCCGGACCCGCCTTCGCTGCGTCGTAGCCTCGATTGGCCGCTGCTCGCAGCTTCGGCGGGCAAGCCCCTCCGCGTAATCCCCGGACCCGCCTTCGCTGCGTCGTAGCCTCGACTGGCCGCTGCTCGCAGCTTCGGCGGGCAAGCCCCTCCGCGTAATCCGCGTAATCCCCGGACCCGCCTTCGCTGCGTCGTAGCCTCGATTGGCCGCTGCTCGCAGCTTCGGCGGGCAAGCCCCTCCGCGTAATCCGCGTAATCCCCGGAAGAACCTTCCACGTAATCCGTGTAATCCCCGGAAGGAACCTCGTGCTACCCTCGACGCGGCGCCGGCCCTTGCCGAGGGCGGCTCAAGGAGCGCGCGACATGAAGCTGTTCGTTCCGGGACGCATCTGCCTGTTCGGCGAGCACAGCGACTGGGCCGGGGGCTACCGCCGCATCAACGCCGGGATCGAGAAGGGCTACGCCATCATCACCGGCACCGACCAGGGGCTGCACGCCGAGGTGAAACCTCACCCCACGAAACTGGTGGTGCGCGCGACGCTGGACGATGGGAGCCGGCAGAAGCCGTTCGAGGTGCCGATGGATGCCGCGACGCTGCTGGCGGCCAGCGAGGAGGGCGGCTTCTTCAGCTACGCCGCCGGCGTCGCCTACCAGGTGCTGACGCACTACCGCGTGCGCGGCGTCGAGATCGACAACTTCCAGACGGATCTCCCGGTGCGCAAGGGCCTGTCCTCCAGCGCCGCGATCTGCGTCCTGGTGGCTCGCGCGTTCAACCGCATCTACGACTTGAAGCTCACCGTGCGCGGGGAGATGGAGCTGGCCTACCAGGGCGAGATCACGACGCCCTCGCGCTGCGGCCGCCTCGACCAGGGCTGCGCGTACGGCAATCGCCCCATCCGCATGACGTTCGACGCCGACCGGCTGGACGTGCGCGAGGTCTCGGTCCCGCGCGACCTCCACTTCGTCATCGTCGATCTGCACGCGGGCAAGGACACGCGCGAGATCCTGGGCCGGCTCAATCGCTGCTACCCATTTGCCGAGGACGACGTCCAGCGCAACGTCCAGCACTACCTCGGGCCCGTGAACGCCCGCATCGTCGGCGAAGCCGTCGAGGCGCTCCGCGCGGGCGACGCTCCCCGCATCGGCGCGCTGATGAACGAGTCGCAGCGCGAGTTCGACAGGCATCTGCAGCCCGCCTGCCCATCGCAACTGACCGCGCCCGTCCTGCATCAGGTGCTGAACCATCCCGCCATCCAGCCGCTCGTGTACGGCGGCAAGGGCGTGGGATCGCAGGGCGACGGCTCGGCGCAGTTCATCGCCCGCGACGGCGCGAGCCAGGAGAAGCTCGTCGAGGTCATCGAGCGCGAGCTCGGCATGAGCGGCCTGCGGCTCACGCTGAGACCGGCGCGCCGCGTGCGCAAGGCCGTGATCCCCGCCGCCGGGTTCGGGACGCGGCTCTTCCCCGCGACCAAGGCCGTCAAGAAGGAACTCTTTCCGGTCGTCGACCGGCACGGCCGCGCCAAGCCCGTCATCCTGGCCATTGTCGAGGAGGCGCTGAGCGCCGGCATCGAGGAAGTGGCGATCATTGTCCAGAGCCAGGACCGCGAGGTGTTCGAGGAGATCTTCTGCACGCCGCCGCCCATCGAGCACTTCAACAAGCTGTCGCGCGAGAGCCAGCAGTACTGCAGCTACCTGATGGACGTCGGCCACCGCGTCACGCTGCTGACGCAGGACGTGCAGGAGGGATTCGGCCACGCGGTCCACTGCGCGCACAAGTGGGTGGGCGGCGAGCCGTTCCTGCTGCTGCTGGGCGACCACCTGTACGGCGCCGAGGGCGAGGAGTCCTGCGCCCGGCAACTCCTCAACGTGTACGAGCGCGTGGGCCGGAGCGTGGTCGGCGTCAAGGTCACGCCTGGTGATGAGGTCCCGTCGTTCGGCTGCGTTACCGGCACGTGGGAGGAGCCCGGCTCCGTGCTCGCAATCACCGAGTTCCACGAGAAGCCCGACCCCGAGTACGCGCGCCAGCACCTGCGCGTGGAGGGCATGAACGAGAACGAGTTCCTGACCGTGTTCGGCCAGTACGTGCTCGATCCCAAGGTGTTCGACTATCTCGACGAGCACATCCGGCTGAACATCCGCGAGCGGGGCGAGTTCCAGCTCACGTCTTGCCTGGAGCGGCTGCGCCGTGAGGAGGGTTTCACGGGCTACGTGGTAAGAGGCCGCCGGTTCGACATCGGGACGCCGATGGACTACCGGCAGACCTTGATCGATTTCGCGAACGCGTGAGGCGGGACGATAGAGCTCCCGCTACTCTCCGCGCGTCCTCTGCACCTTCGTAGCGCACGGACCAACGCGGGCTTGGCAAAGGGGCGTGATGCGGACATTGCTCGAGGACCTTGGGTACGGCATGCGCATTCTGCTGAAGAGCCCCGACGACATCCTGCCCGACTACGAAGACCTCGAACGCGAGGACGTCCTGGCGGCTCTGGCGTTTGCCGCCAGGCTGGCCCAGATCAAGCGCATCCAGCCGCCCGCGACATGAAGTTCCTGATCGACGCACAGCTTCCGCGGCGTCTGGCGCGTCGCCTCGAGGCGGCGGAGCACGACGCCATCCACACGCTCGACCTGCCAGCCGGCAATCGTACGACCGACGCCGTAGTGGGTTGACAGGTACTTGAAGCTGTTTTCCTGGCGCCACCGCATCCGCAGCAGATGCACCGCCTTGGCGGCGGGCAGGTCCCCGCGGTTGGTGAGAACGGGAATCCGGGCGTCGCCATCCGCCACCACCAGCGTGCGCACCAGCCCGGCGTGGGTCACCCGCGTCGCCCGGTCGTAGATCTGGTAGACGTGGCGGTGGCCTCCCGTGATCCCGGCAGGGTCATCGGCCGCCCACCACCGGCGCTCGAAGCAGGTTCGGGGAAACCGCCGACGCGCCTTTCGCCCCTTCAGACAGGTGAGGAACCCGATCCCCTGCGCCGTCAGCGTCCGGAACACGGGGCCACTGTAGCCGCTCCGATCGAAGACCGGCAGGATCGGCTGACCGCCGGCCATGGCCTTGATCTCGGCGAGGATCGCGGGCAGGGCGCTCGACAACGGGAGGCCTTCTTGTTGCAGAGACGTGTCCCGTCACCTCGCGCCGAAGTACCTTGCCTTCCCCGTGCTCGCGAGCGAGGGGGGCGGCGGGGGCGGGGTGGCCAGACCGATGAACCGCTGCTCGCCCCAGTCGCCGATCCTGGCGCGCCACGATTCCGCATCCGGCGCGGTGGCCATGACGGCCCGCAGCGCCGTTTCGCGCGCGGCGATGCCGGCCAGGCTCAGCAGGCGCAGGCTCCTGCGGTAGCCTTCCTCGAAGTCGTTGGCGCGGACCTGGACCGTTCTGGCGTTGAGGGCGGTCTCGGCGCCCGGGAACAGGGCCGCGTTGCCGGACTCCGCGTCGTCGTGGAACGTCACCGCGAATCGGTAGGGCCCGGCGACCTCGGGCAGGCGGGCCGCGTCGAGCTTCTCGATGCCCGCCTTCGCGGCCGCCGCGATCCGACGGTCGATCTCGCCGCGGGCAAGCGGCTCGGCCTTCGCGCGGTCCACCGCGTGTTTGACCGTGGCGTACTGCACCCACGGCAGGTTCCGGCCGAGTTCTTTCTCGAGCTGGTCGTCACCGCTGACGGCCACCACGGGGATCTTGAGGCGCGCCGCGCCCATCGCGAGGATCATCGTCTCGTTGAACGGCGCGCCGTTGACCCGGTAGTCGACCGCCACGCCGCTGTAGGTATGGGACAGGAAGCCGGTGTTGTTGCCAGCGCCGGCGTGCATGGCGACCGCGACGATGGCGTCGATCGAGTGGTCGTAGCTGTCCATGTAGATGTCGAACGGGGCGTCCCGCGCGATCATCTTCGCCGGGGCCAACAGCCGGTCCTCCAGCACGTCCGGTTCGAGGACGTTGCCCGACCCGTGCCCGTCCACCACGACGATCTCGGCGATTCCGGCGGCCTTCAGCCCGGCGATGGCCGCGTTGACATCGGCCGTCAACGACACGCGCGCGGCGCGGTACTCGGGCGTGTCGAAGCTGGTATGTTTCACGCTGGTCGCCTCCGACACCCCCTCCATGTCGTACAGCACCAGCACCTTCACCGGGCGCGGCGCGGCCGAGACCAGCACGGCGGCGGCCATCGTGACGATGGCCACGATCGATGAGCGGAATCCCATGACAGCCTCCCGGCGAAGCGTTGCCTCAAACCGTCCAGGACGACGGCGGTTCACCGCGCTTCGCTGGGAGCCTTGTTGGCTGGCCCCGCGAAGCGCGGGGCGTAGACGTCTTTCAGGGCCACCGCGCGGTCGCGAAAACTTGACTCAATTGCTACGACTTTGGCCCTTCAAGACGTTTAGACGAGATGGGGCGTTCTATCCGGGGGGCGCCTGGACGTCTTCACCCCTCGCGCCGAACAGGGCCGTGAACAACTGCTGCAGGAGCATGGGCCGGTCGGCCAGCACGTCGAACAGGTCGTCGTGATCGATCCGCAACGCCACGCCCGCGCGTTTGACGCGCGCCGCACGCGAGAGTGCCTTGCCGGCCAGCGTCTCGTACAGCCCGATCGCGTCGCCCGGGTTTGCGACGATCGTGTCAGTGCCCTCCCCCTCCAGTGCGACGTCGCCGTCCACGATGATGACGACTGCCGGCGGCGCTCCCGCGCCCCAGAGCGTTGCCCCCTCGGCGAGCGGGAGGCGCTTTGCGGCATTGGCGAGCGCGAGGGCTTCCGCGGCCCGGAAATGCGAGAAGGTGGAGATGCGCTGAAGCGCCATGACTTTCTCGATCGGCGTGAAGCCCTCGCCGGCGCGCTTCGCGACCGCCTCGCCGCTCCCTCGGACGACCAGCGCGCTCCTGGCGACGGCACGGTCCTCGAGGATCGTGCGGAACAGGCCTTCCACGAGGTCCGGGTTGTCGGCGAGCAGCGTGCGGCACTCTTCCACCGGGAGGGAGAGGCAGATGGCGCGCGTAGAGGTGCGGGCCGACGCACGCAGCCTCCTGCCCTGGACGCCTTCCTCGAAGCCAAGGCCCGCGCTCGGGGCGGCGTCGGTCCGGACCCCGTCACGCGCGGTCAGCGTCACCGCGCCGTCGAGGAGAAACTGCAGGGTCTCGGGCGCCTGGCCCTCCTGGAAGAGCACGGCGCCGGCGTCGTATCGCACCTGCCGGCCCGAGGCGGCGATGCGGAACAGTTCGTCCACCCGCGTGGTGGCGAAGATCGGGGAAGATGCGAGGCGCGCAGCCACCTCGACGGCCGGCAGCGGTTCGTGCCAGCGCGACCGCCGCTGCTCGTCGGGCATGCGGTGCAACGCCAGCGCCCACGAGGCCGCCTCGAACACGTACCAGTCCTTCGCGTCACGGTGCGCGAGCACGTGCTCGAGATCGTCGGCCAGGCTCCACACCTGCTGGTCCGCCACCGCCGCAATCGCGGCGGCCGCCACGACCTGGTCGTCGTCGTTGACGAGGTGCAGCAGCGTCTCCTCCGCCTCGCGCGGGCGCGAGCCGATGATCGCGTTGCCGCGGCGCACGCGCTCCTCGATCGGCATGTCGTCGAAGACGGGCAGCACACGCTTCCTGATCGGGCCCGCGAAGATGTTGTCGAGGTACTCGAGCGCGCTCGCTCGCGCTCTGCTGTCCGTCCCGGTGACGGCCGCACGGGCGGCGTCCATGTCCGCCGGCGGGTACAGCGTCGACAGGGCGCGCCACAGCCGATCGGTGCTGCCCGCCAACTTGTCGCCTAGCATGCGGTCGAGCAGCGACCCCCTGGGCCACCTGGCCCTCTCGAAGAGGTTGTCGCGCAGGCTCAGCCAGGTGAAGTACTGCTGCGTCTCGTTCCTGACGAGCGGCTCGACCGCCTTCGGGTCGAAAATCAGGCCAGGCTTTGCGCGGTGCAGGTTGCTGATGGCCTCGACGAGCTTGAAGCGGATGAAGCGGTCGGTGGATGTTCCGAGGCTGCGCACCAGCGCGTCCATTGCGGCCTGCGACTCGAGCCGGGCCAGCGTGGCAGGAATGTGCCGGCGCACCCAGACTTCCTCGTCCGGGTCGTTCAGGAAGTGGTCGAGCGCCGGGATGACCCCGTCGCCATAGGCGACCAGGACGTCACGCGCGGCGCCCTTGAGCCTGTGGTGCCTCAGCAGCGACACGAGCGTCGGGACGAAGGTGACGTCCCCGGCGCCCACCTGCCTGACGCTGCGCATCGCCTCTTCCGACACCGACGGGTCGGCGTCGTAGAGCAGCGGGATCAGCAGGTGGTGGAAGCGGGGGTCGGCGATCTGGCCGATGGCGGCGGCGACCTCGCGCCGGACGTCAGGGTTCGCGGCGTCGGCGCCGAGCCGCGAAAGCGTCTCCTCGGCCGCCCGGCGGTCGGGTTCGTGCTCACTGCCCGCCAGCACCACCGAGGCCGTCGCGGCGAGCCTCGGGTCGTCGCCCGCGAGGAACGGCCGGACCAGGTCGCTGACCGAGGACGATCGCATGCTGGCGAGCGCGCCGACGGCGGCGCTGCGCACCTCGACCGCCGGGTCCTTCAGCATGCGCTGCGCATTGGGCAGCCAGCGTTCCGCCATCTCGGGGCTTGCCCCGGACAGGCCGGCGAGCGCGCGCGCCCGCACGCGCGGCGACTCGTGGTAGAGGAGCAGCGGGGTGACGAGGTTGCGCCTGTCGAGCGACTCGAGGATGTCGATCGCGTAGATGACGCGCGTCTCGTCCGGATCGGCCAGCTCGCCCATGAGCGTCTCGACCGTCTGCAGGTCGGCCACGGTGAGCCGCACGTCCTGCGGCGCCACGTCCTTGCGCGCGATGCTCTGCCGGAAGGCGCGCAGGTAGCCGCGCTTGGCCGCGATGGCCGCGACGATCCAGACGGCCGTCATCGTGAGGCTTGCGTAGCTGAGCTGCTGCCAGGTGAAGTGCAGGCCCCACGGCTTGATCAGCACGAGGATGAGCAGCGCGCCCACGCCCTTCGACAGCCGGTCCATCGTCACGTCGACAAACGGCTTGGCCCTGGCCTTGAGGTCGGTCGACAGCGGCAGGAACAGGATCTCGCGGCTGGTCTTGTCCACCGTGTAGCGCAGCGACGTGTCGCTGATGCGCGCCAGCATCGGGGCCCACAGCACCGCGTTGAACAGCATGATCAGCCCCGTCGTGCCCAGGCTGAACGGCAGGATCAGCAGCGCGAACCCGATGCCGAGGAACTTGTGGATGCGGCTGGTGAGCCACACCTGGATCACGAAGCCGATGATCGACAGCAGCAGCCCGACCTGCCCGAGGATCTTCTCGAGGTCGGTGCCCTGCCTGGCGAACGCCGCGGCGGCCATGTTCAGCTGTTGCTCGATGATCGCCGCGCCGACGGCCGCAAAGCCGATCACCATCGCGATGATCTGCAGGTGCTTCGACTGCTTGAGCAGCTCGAAGGCCTCGGTCCACTTCACGCCCTCTTCCTCGCCCGTCTTCGCGACGCCCTCAAGCGACACGTGCGATTCCCGCCGGAGGATGGTCACCACAATGAACGCGCAGACGACGAGGATCGAGGCGCTCACCAGGAGCAGGTTCGTCGGCCCGGTGATCGCGACCGTGGCGGTGAGGATGTAGGAGCCCATCGCGCCGCCGAGGCACGAGCCCCCGCCGATGAACCCGAAGACCCGCTTGGCCTGCCGCGGGTCGTAGATCTCGTTGGCGAGCGTCCAGAACTGGCTGATGAGCAGGATGCCCATGATCAGCCCGAGGAAGTAGAAGCCCACCGACACCGACGCGGATCCCGTGTGGAACAGGAACCAGAACAGCACCAGCAGCCCGGCGAGCGCCGCCTGGGTGATCGGGATGATCCCCTTGCGCGGGAGCATGCCGGCCGCCTTGCTGTAGCCGGCCATGACGAAGCCGATGAGCACGCCGGCCGCCAGCAGCACGTACGGCAGATTGTCGGCGCCGAGGTTCCTGATGAACTGTGACCGCGTCAGCGGCTTCAGGATGTTGTAGGCGGTCATGGCCAGGAACGAGTACAAGAACATCAGCACGAGGCTGACCGCTTCGTTCTCCCGGACGTCGACGATCGGCCGAAGCAGACGCTTGATCACCGAGGACATACGGGCTGCCTCCGGGTGCGGCCGCGATGCGGGGCGCGCGCGCTGTGCGTTGGCAGCCTTCATCCTATGCGAACGGCTCGGGGGCGGCAAGGCAGGAACTGACGCCGCAATGGCCGTGGCCAGTGATCAGTGGTCGGTCGGGCAGCCGGGCCGTCGGCGGTGTGGCGCGTTCCAGAGGCTCTGGCGAGGCCAACCAATACAGCCTGTCCCCAGAAGACGCATGTCCCCGTCGCGACGTGCCGATCGCGACGGCGACGACGGTCGGGCAGCTGGGAAACGCTCCCGGTCCGGTTCACCGACCCGTGCGCTCCTGTAGCATGTCGAGTGGACTCCGCGCCGGGTTACGCAGCTCCTTCACCACGTGGGTATAAATCATCGTGGTCTCCACGTTCGAGTGGCCCAGGTATTCCTGAATCTGCCGGATATCCACCCCATTCAGCAGCAGATGTGTGGCGAAGCAGTGACGCAAGGTGTGTACCGACACCGGCTTCTGAATGCGCGCCTCCCGTGCCGCCGCCCTGACCGCCTTCTGAATCATTGAGTCGCTCAGGTGATGGCGGCGCACAACACCGGCGCGCGGATCGGTCGACAGTGTCCGGCTCGGAAACACCCAGAACCAGCCCAGCTCCCGACCGGCGTTCCGGTACTTGCGATCCAGGGCATCTGGCATCCACACCCCGGCCAGTCCTGCCTGGCGGTCAGCCTGATGCTGCGCCTCCGACTCGCGCAGGTGCGCGCGCAGTTCCTCCCGCCCCACCTCCGCCAGCAGCGTTGACCGGTCTTTGTCCCCCTTACCGCAGCGCACAAAGACCAACCCCTGATCGAAATCGATGTCCTTCACCCGCAACTGGCAGCACTCCGACACCCGCAGGCCGCCGCCATAGATCAGTGACGCCATCAGGCGTGGCGTTCCCGACATCGCCCCCAACAACGCCACAGTCTCCGGGATGCTCAGCACCACAGGCAGATGCTCCCCGCGCTTGGCTCTCACACCTGGCGACAAACCCTCGACGTTCACCCCCAGCACCTCCCGGCACAGGAACAGAATCGCGCAGAACGCTTGATTCTGCGTACTTGCCGAGACGTTCTGGCGTACCGCCAGGTGAGCCAGGTAATCGCGCACCGACTCCGACGCCACGCGGGGATGGGGAACGCCCTGCTGCTCCGCGACATAGTTGAAGAAGCGGCGCACCCAGTCCGAGTAGGTACACTCCGTCCGATAGGAATAGTGCCGGGTTCTCAAGCGCGTACGCAGTTGCGCCAGCGCCGCCAACGGACTCGTCTGCCCTTGCTCATCTACCACCGTACTGACCGGCCGCCGATGCCAGTCCGTTCGCTTGAGGAAGTTGACGAAGTAGATGCGGAGCGCCTGTTCTGCCTGGCGCACCTGCCAGTCCGCGTTTCCGCCGTTCCTCTCCAACTCGTCGCAGAACCCCCGCACCTGGTCCGCCACGGGCTCATCCAAGGCCGGTCGCGACAGAAACCGCCGCACCCAGCGAACGAAATGCGGCGCCACCGTCTCCCGTGCCAGCTGCGCCTTCAGCAAGAACTCCCCAAACTGTTGCAACGAAGACTCCAGTTCACGCATGGCTCACCTCGCCCCTCTGGAACAGCGCTCGGCGAAAGTCCAGAACCACGAATTCGCGAGAGTGGTCTATCCACTTGACTCGGGTAGCCCCTACCCATTGTGGTCTGCAGCTGCGGTCCCGTGTAGACGACCGGGGCGATTCCGAGTCGGTACGCACGCAGGAGCGGCCGCGGCACCCCAGAGCCGGTCGGCAGCCGGGGAAACCGCTGCGCCTCGCCTCGTTTTCCGGCTCCACCCGCCGGCAGCCTCCCCGGGGCCCCCGCCGCGGTCAGCCGCGGTGGGGTGAAAGTGGCTCGTTGGGTGCCACGGCCGCTCCTGCGGTTCGTCATCCCGAATCGCCCGTCTTCCATTCGAGGCACCGGCGCTTGGCCATCCGGATCGGAACCACAACCTATGGGGGCTACCTGAGTGTGAAGCAGATAGCCCATTTGTGAGAAAGTGGCTCGACACGATCGACGCGTTGCGCTATGCTCACGCCCATGGCGATGGGCTCCCGCTCGCATCAGCCAGCGGCGTTGTGCATCGCGCCGTCGCCTGTGCTGATTCGCGACGGGCCAGCGTCCGGGTTCGTTGGCCGGGAGATCGCATCGCCAGCCTGTGTCGCCAGGGGTCATCCTGTTGGCCCGGTCTCTTCGGTAACGGGTGGCTGGTCACGCCGCATCGCGACTTGCCTTGAGGGCCACCCGGTTGCATTCCGCGTGCCACACCGGATCTGGCATCGCGACTCGATTTCCAGCAACAGGTTACGCCACGTTGCTGACACCGGGCTCCCCGACTTTGTGTCAACCCGGGTTGACCGTTCGCAACCGTCGTTCACGCCAACCCTGCAATTGGCGCCTTCCTTCTATCCACGGATAACCGGGC
>Ga0315273_10003131_pt1 | contig 19873 bp, 21 predicted proteins | sample YL17G02_0_MG_FD_205753 | JGI IMG/M metagenome (GOLD analysis project Ga0315273, IMG submission 205753) | Sediment microbial communities from Yellowstone Lake, YNP, Wyoming, USA - YL17G02_0 | ecosystem: Environmental > Aquatic > Freshwater > Lake > Sediment | place: USA: Wyoming | collected...
GAGTGGCGCACGCGAAGACCTCCGTTCGTGGAAAGAAAGTGGTGTCGACAACTGCTTTCTACCACAGGGAGGTCTTCGTCTTACCTACCGTTCATGAATAATCCGGGCTAGCTTCTAGCGATACATCGCCTTCACGGCGCCCCAGCTTGCGGTTGCCGCGGGTGTCGGGATGTCGGCGTCGACAAGGATCCACGCGCCGGTGATCGTGAAGGTCGGCGGCGGACTCGAGGTGATCTCGCACACGGTGATCACGGGCTGGCCGTAGAGCGTGAACGACCCCTCGCCGTCGAGGAGGAAGTCCCAGGTTGGGGCGGGATGCCCCGCCGGAACGAAGGCGCTGAACGGGACGATGATCTGGAACGGTCCCGGGACGTTCCCGTTCGTCGACTCGGCCGTGTACATGAAATCGTTGCCGGGCATCTCGCTGTAAGTCTCGGTCGGCCACGGAAGGTCGCCGTTGAAGCACGTGGCCGTGCCGACTTCCGTCGTTCCGACGAGACGCAGGGATGCGCCGCGGACAACGGCTGGAGCTCCCGGCAGGTGGAATGTCACCTGGTGCACGGCTGGGTATGCTCCGAGCAGTTCGGGCAGAGGAACTTCGTAAATCTCCGCATGTGCGCGGGTCGCGACAACCAGCAGCATCAGAAAGATGAGAGTTCTCATGGCGGGCTCCATGGTTGCGAAAGTGGAACGAGTTTAGCAGGGGGGGGGTAGCGCAAGTGCGTTTTCGTTATGGAGCATGGAAGGGCGGGCCGGACCCCGAATTCCTCAAGGCCCTGCTCAACCTCTACAACCAGTTGCTGCTCCAGACCAACGGCGACGTCGACCGCGCGCTCGAGGCGCTCGAGGAGATCGGCGAGCAGTACGGCTTCTTCGACGGCAAGTTCGATCTCGAGGCGTTCAAGCAGTGGCTCAAGGAGAACGACGCGATCTCCGAGGTCAAGCCGGGCGAGCACAAGCTCACAAGCAAGGGCGAGCGCGCGATCCGCCAGGACGCGCTGACCGAGATCTTCGGCCAGCTCCGCAAGTCGGCGGGCGGCGATCACCGCGTGCCGCAGGCCGGCCTGGGCGTCGATCGCCTGCCCGAGACGCGCCCGTTCGAGTTCGGCGACTCGACTACCGACCTCGACGCGATCGCCACGATCGGCAACGCGATCCGCCGCAACGGCGCGGACGACATCGAGATCGGCGAGGAGGACCTCGAGGTCTACGAGACCGAGCACCTCACCGCCTGCGCGACCGTGCTGCTGCTCGACATCTCGCACTCGATGATCCTGTATGGCGAGGACCGCATCACGCCCGCCAAGAAGGTCGCGCTCGCGCTGACCGAGCTGATCACCACGCGCTACCCCAAGGACGAGCTCTACGTGGTCCTGTTCGGCGACGACGCGCGCGAGGTGCCGCTGTCGAAGCTGCCGTATGTCGGCGTCGGCCCGTACCACACGAACACCAAGGCCGGCCTCCGCATGGCGCAGCAGATCCTGACGCGCCGCAAGGTCGCGAACCGCCAGATCGTCATGATCACCGACGGCAAGCCGTCCGCGATCTGGGAGGGCGGGCGGCTGTACAAGAACCCGTTCGGCCTCGACCCCAAGATCGTCAACAAGACGCTCGACGAGGCCACGTCGTGCCGTCGCAAGGGCATCTCGATCACGACGTTCATGGTGACCGACGACCATCACCTGCAGCAGTTCGTCGAGAAGTTCACGCAGCTCAACCGCGGGCGCGCGTACTTCGCAGACCTCGAGAACCTTGGGAGCTACGTGCTGAAGGACTTCGTGAGGAATCGGCGGAAGCGGGTGCGGTAGGGCGTAGCCGGGCCGATGGGCTGGGTGAAAACTCGCATGCCACGTGGCATGCGAGTTTTTCCCCACACGCGTTTCGCGGCAAGTCCTTGCACCGCAGTCGCCGATTGCCACCGAGCATGCCGCGCGGCATGTCCAACGATGATGTCAACCGACCTCGCACTCCACCCCCGGCCTCATTCGCACTTTGCGCCAAGTCGTTGTGCCGCAACGGTCGCATGCGAACTCGCATATCTTAAGATATGCGAGTTTCCACCCAGCTCATTCGCGGGCCCCAACCTCGCATTCCACCACCAGCGGATCATGATCCGACGCCGGCTTCCCGCCGACCCGCGGCGTGAGCACACGCGCCCCAGGAACGCGCACATCCCCCGCGTACAAGACATGGTCGAGCCGGAGCTGCGTCATGCCCGGCGCCAGGTTCCACTGGAACGTCGTCTCGGGCCCTTCGCGCACCTCCGCCGCCTCCCACGCCAGCCGCAATGAAGAAAGCATGCGCTGCACGACCACGGTCGAGGGCGTCGCGTTGAAATCCCCGAGCAAGAAGACGGGCGCCTCCGGCGAGGGCCGCTCGCGCGCGATCGTCTCGAGCACGACGCGCGCCGTCCGCGCGTGGTGCCACGGCGCGTGGCCGAGGTGCGCGTTCACCACCAGGATCTCGCGGCCATCCAAAGCGAACCGCGCCCAGTGGATCATGCGCGGCTCGATCAGCAGCGGGAACGCGGTGCCGGGGCGGAGCGGCGTGTGCGAGATCCAGACACAGCCGTCGGCCAGGGGCTTCAAACGCCCGGGGCGATAGAGAATGGGACAGTACTCGCCGGGCAGCTCGAACGGGCCGCGGTAGCGGATCGCGAACGTGAGCCCGAGCGGCGCGAGGACACCGATCGCGACGACCAAGGCGTGCCCGATCGCGACCCCGAACGTCCACGGCGGTAGCCCGAACCGCCACCAGAGCCAAGCCCAAGCGGCGAGCGCGATCGGCGCGGCGATCAGGATCCGCCGCGGGTAGGGCGACTGCCCGGTCGGCTCGCCGATCAGCGCCTGGTAGCCGGGCAGGCCCGCGCGCGCGAACTCGACCTGCGCCGGATCAATCTCCTGCAGGCAGAGCACGTCGGGCCTTGCCGCCAGGACCGTGTCGCGCACGACCGGCCCGCGCACGCTCCACGGCCCGAGCGGACTCCGGGCCGCTGCGAACAGGACGTTCCACGTCATCAACCGGAAGCCGGTCGACGGCGAGCGCAGACTCAGGCCCGGTCCTCCTTCTTGGCGTCACCGACCTTGATGAACATGCTGAACACGAAGCCGAGGATCGACATCACAATCGAGCCGAACAGCGCGGCGCCGAAGCCGCTCACCTGGAAGCCCGGCACGAACCACGCGGCCAGCCCGAACGTGATGGCGTTGACCACGAGCAGGAACAGCCCGAGCGTGAGCAACGTCAGCGGCAGCGTGAAGAAGATCAGGACCGGGCGCACGATCGCGTTCACCAGGCCGAGCACGAGCGCGGCGATGAACAGCGTCCCGAAGTCGCGCACGGTGATCCCGTGCACGATCCTGGTCGTCAGCACGAGCGCGAGCGCCGACAGGGCCCAGCGAATCAGCATGCCCAGCATGGCTTCTCCCTTCGTGGGACGTCAGTTGAGCTGCGTGGCGAGCTGCCGCGCCTGCTCGACGCGGCGCTCGACCGATTCGCGGTCGTCCGCGTGGGGCGCCGCTTCGAGGTAGGCTTCGAAGTCCGCGCGAGCGTGATGGTACCACCCGAGCGTTAATTCCAGCAGGCCGCGATCGCGCCGCTCCCAGCAGGCTCCGGGATGCACCATCAGCAGTCGATCCACGACCGCGATCGCCTCGCCGTGACGATCATCGGGCAGGTAGCAGGCCTTGAGGTTTGCCAGCAGCCGGTAGAGGAACAGCCGGGGCGAGACGGCGTCGGTGTAGTGCTCGGGCGGCTCCTCCTTGCCGGGCACCTGTTCGATGCGGTCAATCGCCTCGACCCACGTCACCTCGCGGCCGTGGTTGAACGGATCGAGCAGCAGCTCGGGTCCGTCGTCCGTCGTCTTGACGAGGAAGTGCCCCGGGAAGTTCACGCCCGCCAGCTCGAGTCCAATCGCGCGCCCGACCTCGATGAAGACCAGCGCGAGCGGGATCGGCAGCCCGGTGCGGCGATCGAGCACGTCGTTGAGGAACGGGTTGCGCGGGTCGAAGAACTCCTCGTTGCTCGTCCCCTTGAAGCCGCGCTCGCCGTACAGGAAGTTGCGCAGGGCCCGCAGGCGGTCGCCGCGCGTCCACGAGCCGTCGGGGCCCGAGCCCGCGGTGCCGGCGTAGTCGCCGGGCCCGTGTGCGAGCGCGTGGCCCAGGCCCTGGAGCCGGCGCAGGTAGGCGGGCACGTCGAGGTCCGGATACTGCTCCTGCGCGATCCGCAGCGCCGCCTCGGCGAGCGGGATCTCGGGCTCGGGCAGGTCGAGCAGGCGCCCGAGGGCGATCCGGGCTTTGGGTGCATTTGGCGCGGGTTTCATCACACAATCATCGTACCAGACACCGCCGGGGAGACCGCTAGTTGAGAATCAGTCTCAATTCGGGTAGGCTCGGAGGGAAGCCCGCCCCCGCATTCCGCGGCCTGCAACGGAGCGGCCTCCGAGGTCTCGAACCCCATGCTCGAAGCACTGGTGATCGTGTTGCGCGAGGGCGTCGAAGCCGCCCTCGTCCTCGCCATCGTCCTGTCGTATCTGCAGAAATCCGGCCGTGCCGCCCTCACGCCCTGGGTCTACGCGGGCATGGGGCTCGCGCTCCTCGGCTCGGTCGCGGGCGCGATCACGCTCAACCGCCTCCACCTCGACTCCGAGGCGATCGAGGGCCCGCTGATGCTGGTCGGGGCGCTGTTCGTGATCACGCTCGTCTGGTGGATGAACCGCTCGGCGAAGGGCCTCAAGCAGGAAATCGAGGCCAAAGTCGAGGTCGTCTCCGCGCGCGGCAACGAGGCAGGCTGGGGTGTGCTCGCGTTCGCCACGTTCATGATCCTGCGCGAGGGCATCGAGACCGTGCTGTTCCTCGCCGCCACCTCGCTGTCGTCGAAGGGCCTCGGGCAGATGATCGGCGCCGGTCTCGGGCTCGCGCTCGCGGCCGCGTTCGCGTTCTTCCTGATCCGCGGCAGCCTGCGCGTCGACATCGGGCGGTTCTTCCGCATCACGACGCTCGTGCTCTACGTGCTCGCTTTTCAACTGATCGTCGGCGGGTTCCACGAGCTGGCCGAGAGCGGCGTCGTGCCGTCGAACAGGCTCTTGATGTCGGTCGTCGGCCCGATCGTGCGCCACGACACGTACGTGTTTCTCGCAGCGCTCGTGCTGGCGGTCGGGCTCGTCGGGCTGGGCGCGCGGAAGACGGCGCCGGGCGCCTCGGCCGCGGGACCGGGCGCCGGGGGCGACACCGCCGCCGCGCGTCGCCTCGCGCGCGCCGAGGCGAACCGCCGCCGGTGGACGCAGCTCGGCGCGCTCGTGACCGGCCTCGCGGTCGTGGGCGTGCTCGTGGGAGGCATCGTGCTCCAGCCCGGCCCGCCGCCCAGGGCCGAGGCCGCGATCGTGAGTCCCGACGCGCAGGGCGGCATCGATTTGCCGCTCAGGAGCGTGAACGACGGGCGCATTCACTTCTTCGCCGTGGCCGATCCGCAGGCGAACGGTGCGCTCCTGCGCTTCTTCGCGATCCAGAAGCCCGACGGCAAGGTCCAGGCGTGCATGGACGCCTGCGAGATCTGCGGCGACCTCGGCTACTACCAGGACGCGGCCGGGCTCAACTGCCGCAACTGCGGCGCGCCGATCAACCTCCCGACGCTCGGCCAGACCGGCGGTTGCAACCCGATCCCGGTCGCGTCGAAAGTCGCGGGCGACACGCTCGTGGTCGACGCCGCGTCGGTGTACGACAAGCGCCTCCTCGCCAAGGGCAAGCGCTAGCCATGTTCCTGCGCGCGCTCAGCAAGTCGATCGCGAACCGGCCACAACGCTTCGGCGTTGCGGTCCTCGCGGTCGCGATGGGTGTCGGCATGGCGGTCGCGCTCGCCAGCGTGTCGCTCGTGCTCGGCGACCGGCTCGGCCGCACGGTGCGCCAGTACGGCGCGAACATCGTGCTCCTGCCGAAGGGCGCCGACGTGCCGCTCGAGGTCGCGGGCGTGGATCTCTCGGGCTCGGTCAGTGCCGGCGCAATCGCGGATACGTCCCTCGCGGCGCTCCGGCGGTTCCGGTGGCGGAACAACATCCTTGCGCTCGCGCCGCAGGCGTATGCGTCCGCTCATGTCAGGGAGGTTCACATCCCCGTCGTCGGCACCTGGTTCGCTCACGTCGCCGCGGGCAGCGCGGAGGGCCCGCCCATCGACGGGATGAAGGCGCTTGCGCCGTGGTGGAAGGTCAACGGACGCCTGCCCGCCGAGGACGGCAACGAGGCGCTGGTCGGGCGCGCGCTCGCGCTTCGCGTTGGCGCCCGGCCGGGCGACACGCTTCCGGTTCGTTTCCAGGCGGCCACCGAGAGCGTGCAGGTCGTCGGCATCCTCGACGCCGGCGGTCTCGAGGACGACCAGCTCTATGTGCCGCTCGCATGGTTGCAAAAGCACACGCAGCGCGCAGGCCAGGTCGACCGCGTGCTCGTCTCCGCGCTCGTCCTGCCGGGCGAAGCGCCGCCGATGCCGAACCCTTCCGTGAACCTCGCCGCCTACGAGAAGTGGATCTGCCGCCCGTTCGCCGCGTCGGTCGGCGTCGAGATCGAGAGCGCCATGCCCGGCGTCAGCGCGCGCCCGGTGGCGCAGCTCGTGCGCGGCGAGGGCCGGCTCGTCGGGCGGCTCAATCTGCTCATGCTGTTGCTGACGGGCGCGGCGCTCGCGGCAGCGGTCCTCGGGGTGATGAGCACGATGGTCGCCTCGGTGGTCGATCGCACGTCCGAGATCGCACTCCTGCGCGCGCTCGGCGCGACGACCGCGGGTGTCGCGCGGCTGTTCCTCGCGGAGGCACTCGTGATCGCGCTCGTCGGGGGGCTGCTCGGCGTCGGCATCGGCTACGGCCTCGCGCAGGTCGTCGGGCGCGGGACGTTCAGCACGGCGGTCGAGCCGCACCCGCTGCTCGTGCCCGCGGGGCTCGCGCTCGCGGTGTTCGTCTGCCTCGCGGGCTCGTGGCTGCCGCTCCGGCGCACCGCGGCGATCGATCCCGCGCGCGCGCTCAAGGCGGGCGCATGAGCGGTCGTCTGAGAGGGCGCAGATCACTGTTCGTCACCCTCCTGCGTGGTTCGCTGTTCGAGCGACGCGGCCGCGTCTGGCTCGCGATCGCCGCGATCGCGATCGGCACGTCGGTCGCGGCCGCGCTCATGCTGGTGTCGCGCGATGTCGGCTCGAAGGTCGCGCACGAGCTGCGCGCGTACGGTCCCAATGCGATGCTCGCGCCCGGCGGGGGTGTGCAATCGGTCGGCGCGCGCGATATTCCGCTCGCAGGTCTTGCGCCGCGCGCGTCGTTCGGCACCGACGCACGACGCTGGCTCGAGTCCGAGCGCGCCGCGGGCCGGATCTCCGCGTTTGCCACCATGCGCTATGGCACCGCGCGCGCGAATGACCACACGTTCGTGCTTGCGGCGACGGATCCGAGGGATCTGCGTGCGCTCTACCCGGGATGGCGCTTCACGGGTCCGGCCGATGCCGACGCCGTCCTCGGCGCCGACGCCGCGCGTCAGCTCGGTGTGGCGCCCGGTGGCCAGGCCACGTGTGACGTCGCCGACGGCGCAACCGCTCGCACGATCCACCTGAAGGGCGTGGCCGTCGTCTCGACCGGCGGCGGTGAAGATCGCGTGGTGTTCGTGTCGCGCGCCGCGCTCGCTGCGGCCACCGGCCAGGATGCCGCGCCGTTCCAACTCGCGCTCGCGCGCATTGACGGGCCCGCGGCCGCCGTGCTCGCGTACACGGCGCGCCCGCTCCCGCCGGGGATCGCACTCGACGCCGGCGCGTCGCTGCGCGCGATCAAGCAGCTCTCAGCCGCCGACGGCGACGTGCTCGCGCGGCTGCGGCGCCTGCTGCTGACCGTCACGGCGGTCGCGCTGCTGGCCGCGATCCTGTGCGCCATGTCCACGCTCGCCGACATCGTGCTCGAGCGCACGCGCGAGGTCGCGCTGCTGCGCTCGCTCGGCGCGGGCCGGCGCGACGTGCTCGCGCTGTTCGCCACCGAGGCGATCGTGATCGGCCTGCTCGGCGGCCTCGTTGGCCTCGCGATCGGCATCGTGGCGGCGCAGGCGATCGGCCACGGCGTGTTCGGCACCGGGATTGCGGTCGCGCCGATCGCGATCCCGGCGACGCTCGGCCTCGGCGTGCTGACGGCGCTCGCGGCGTTGCTCGGGCCCGTCCAGCACGCGCTGTCGATCGAACCCGCGCCCGTCCTGAGGGGCGAATGACATTCGAGGCCCCCAGGGCGCGGGGCGCCCGCGTCGAAACCCGCGGACTGTCGCGCATCTACGGCGCGCAGCGCGCACTCGACAAGTTGGACCTTACGATCCCGTCGGGCGAGTGGCTCGCGATCATGGGGCCGTCGGGCTCGGGCAAGACCACGCTCTTGAACCTGCTCGGCGGGCTCGATCGCCCCGACGAGGGCGTGGTCCAGGTCGGCGACCTCGACCTGGCGAAGCTCGACGACTCCGCGCGCACACGCTACCGGCGCGAGACCGTCGGGCTGGTGTTCCAGCAGTTTCACCTGCTGCCGTACCTCGATGCGCTGGAAAATGTCATGGTCGCCCAGCACTATCACTCGATGGCGGACCCGGTCGAGGCGCGCGAGGCGCTCACGCGGGTCGGCCTGGCGCACAAGGCGAACGCGCGGCCGGGCCAGCTGTCGGGCGGCGAGCAGCAGCGCGTGTGCATTGCGCGCGCGCTCATCAACCAGCCGGCGCTGATCCTCGCCGACGAGCCGACGGGCAACCTGGACGAGGAGAACGCGCGCACCGTACTCGAGATCTTCGCCGCGCTCCACCGCGCGGGGCACACGATCGTGCTGGTGACGCATGACCCGGACGTCGCCGCCCTGGCCGACCGCACGGTCGAGCTGCACCACGGGCGCCTCGGGGCGGTGCGCCACTCGACCGTCGAGCGCGACGAACGGTGCGACCATTTTCTCGAGGAGATGTGGTATCTCTGGGAAGACGGGAAGGACGTGGTGCTCGGGGCCATCCGCTCGCAGAAGGTCGCGGATCGTCCGGGCACGGCGCACGAGGTGGTCGAGCGCGGGTTGGCGACGCGCGACGGCGAGCGGCTCGAGTTCACGCCCGAGGGCGTGGCGCGGGCGCGCAACCTGGTGCGCCGGCATCGACTGGCGGAGTGCCTGTTCGCCACGACGATGCACATGACCGACCCCAATCTCGACGCGACCGCGTGCCGGATGGAGCACATCCTCGATCCCGAGGTGACCGAAGGCATCTGCGGCTTCCTCAAGCACCCGACGGCGTGCCCGCACGGCAAGCCCGTGCCAGCCGGGGAGTGCTGTCCGTCCAGCTACCCGCGCACGGGCCCCCCGCTCGTGACGCCCACGGAGACCCGTTCTTGACGCAGCGCGGCGCCACCCGAACCACGCACGACCGTACGCGCCAGATCCACGTCGGCGCGGCCGTGATGCTCCGGCCCACCGAGACCGGCCCCGAGCTGCTGCTCGCGCAGCGCCCGCCAGGCGAGGCGCTGGCCGGATTCTGGGAGTTCCCCGGCGGCAAGCTCGAGGCGCGGGAGACCGCTCTCCACGCGGTCGTTCGCGAGGTGCGCGAGGAACTGGGCGTCGACGTCGAGGCGATCGAGTTGATGGCGCAGGAGACCCATCTCTACCCGCACGGGCTGCAGGTGGTGCTCTCGTTCGTGCGCTGCACGGCGCCCACGGGGACGCTGCAGCCGCTCGACGGGCAGGCATTCCGCTGGGTGCTGCTGGCCGACGTCGACCCCGAGGAATTACTCGAGGCCGACCGGCCGTTCATCCGCCGCCTGATCGACTCCGGAGGGGCGAGCGGGGCCTGACGAGGGTCTTGACGCGCCCGCGCCGGTAGCGGACATTCCCGTTTCGAAGGGGCCCGCCCGGCGGCTGCCCCGTTCCTCCCGCAGTCCAGGATAGTGTCAGCCCGCAGCCCGTGGCGGCGGTGCGAAAGGGTCTTCAGAGCATGGCTTACGTGATCACCGATGCCTGTATCGACGTCAAGGACCAGTCCTGCGTGCAGGAGTGTCCGGTCGACTGCATCAAGTCGGACGAATCGTCGAACCAGTACTTCATCGATCCCGATATCTGCATCGACTGCGGGGCCTGCCAGCCCGTCTGCCCGGTGAATGCCATCTACCCGGCCGACGAAGTGCCACCCGACCAGCAGGCCCAGATCGAGGCCAACGCCGAATACTTCAAGAAGGCGACGTAGGTCCCGATGAATGCTCGCCAGGTTGCCACCACCTTCGTGGTCGTCGTGCTCGCCGCGGGTGCTTTCTATTTCTTTCGAAATCTGGATCACCCGAACGCGGGCAAGGCGGCCAATGTTGCGGAAGAGCCCGCGGGGGGCCGCACGCAGGCCCAGCCCACGGATGAGCCGTCGGCCGTGGCGCCGCCGCTGGCGGGCGAACCGGGTGATCCGCGTCAGCCCGGGATCTCTGAGCAGCCCGACATCCCGCCGGATTCGCCGCATTCCGGGATCAAGAAAATGGGGGATCGGATCAAGGAAGCGGTCCTGGCCGACGGCACCGCCGGCGACCACGAGGCGCCGGGGATCGATTTCACCGGCCTATCGCAGTCCCAGCGACGCTTCTACCTCGATCACGCCACGAAGATCAGCTGCGGATGCGGCTGCCGGCAGGACCTGCTCGAGTGCCGGCGGGACGATCCGACCTGCCCGATGTCGCCGGGGATCTCGGATTCGCTGCTGGCGGTTGCCAAGCATCGATAAATAACGAATTGTGCAAACCGAACGGGCGCGCACTCCTGGGGTCCGTGCGTGTCCAACTTGCCATGGTATAGATCGCCAGCCTGTCAGGCACCCACCGATCATACGGCTAATTGGTAGTTGTTAATGGCCTTAGCCAAAACGAGCGCGCTTTGCGGCGTGCCCAATGGCCGCCGATCATTACAGCACAACAACTTACGGCGAAACATCGCCGCGGGTAATCAGGCGAGAACCGAGTCAGGCGCGTGCGATAGCCTGCTCGAGCCTTCGAATTCATAGCATTGATATATATCAACTATCACGACGCGTCGGGGGGCCGTCGGCGGCACCAGCCGATCCGCCGCCCCGTCAGGCGGCGCATGCTTCCCGGTTAGCACGAGCGTATCCCCGACCCGCAGCTCCAGCCGTGGGTCGAAGTCGGTCATCGCGTGCCCGCCCCCCAGGAGCGCCGCCAGCGCGACACCCCTCCCCACCAGCAGACTGCTCTCCCGGCGGGGTCCGGCCGATCACCGGCGAGTGGTGGAGCAGCACAACGGCCTCGATGGTGCCCTTGGTGAGGTCGGCGATCGAGAACTCGAGCCCGACCGTGAACAGGAGAAGCACGACCCCGATTTCGGCGAGTGTCGAGATCGTGGCCAGGTCGCCGACGGGGCGGAAGCGCCGGAACAGCAGGATGATCGCCAGCGAGCAACCGGCGGGCAGGGCCAGTTCCCGCAGACCGGGGGTTCGTGCCTCATGGCCAAACCTTGCCGTATCCCGGAGTTGTCGCGCCTCCGGGAGAGGCCTAGACTTGAAGTCCCCAGTAGTGGCCCACGCACCCGGAGAGGAGATGCCATGCCGCCTCATGGCTCGCTGCATCATCAGGGGGTCCCAAGCACATTGACGGCGCACATCGTGGTGCGCGGCGCCGCGCGCGCGATCGATTTCTACCGCCGGGCTTTCGGCGCCGTGGAAGAACTGCGGCTGACCGGACCCGACGGCGAGATCGCGCATGCGGAACTGCGCTTCGGCGATGCGCTGCTGTATCTCAACGAAGAATCCCCCGACCTGGACGAGCGCTCGCCCGAGTCGCTCGGCGGCGCCGCCGCATCCCTCCACCTCTATGTCGAGGACGCCGACGCCGCGTTCGCGCGCGCCGTCTCGGCGGGCGCGATCCCGCGCCTGCGCGTCGAGGACATGTTCTGGGGCGAGCGCTACGGCACCGTGCGCGATCCGTTCGGTTACGAATGGGCGCTCGCGACCCGCACCGAGGTGCTCACCGCGTCGGAGATCCGCGCGCGCGCGCAGCGCCTGGTCGAGAGCAGCGCGAAGGAGCAGGGAGTCGCCGGCGGCTGACGCGGCGCTCAGTCGCCGCGCGTCTCCGCCGGCTCCACCGCAAGCGTGAGCTTCTCCGCGCGACGGATTAAGGTGAGCGGGATCTCCGTGCCCACCAGTTCGTCGGTCAGCGTCCGATGCAGGTCGTCGATGCTTGCCACCCGACGCTCGCCGAGGCCGACGATCACGTCGCGTTCGCGCACGCCCGCGCTATCCGCGGGGGATCCGGGCTCGACCGACACCACGAGCACGCCGCTCTCCACCGCCAGGTCATGGAAGCGCACGACCTGGCGGCGGATCGGCATGTTCTGCCCGCCCACGCCGAGGTAGCTGCGCGGCACGCGGCCGTGCGTCATGAGCCGCGTGGCCACGAACTTCACGGTGTCGATCGCGATCGCGAAGCAGATGCCCTGCGCCCCGCGGATGATCGCCGTGTTCACGCCCACCACGTTGCCCTGCGCGTCGACCAGCGGGCCGCCTGAGTTGCCCGGGTTGAGCGCCGCGTCGGTCTGGAGCACGTTGTCGATCACGCGCCCGGAGCGCGCCCTGAGCGAGCGGCCGAGCGCGCTCACCACGCCCGCGGTGACCGTGTACTCGAATCCGTAGGGGTTGCCGATCGCGACCACGAGCTGGCCGACCACGAGCGTGCCCGATTCGCCGAGGCCGGCGAACGGGAGGTGGGGCTCGCTGGTGTTGATCCGCACGACCGCCAGGTCGGTGTCGGGATCGTCGCCGACCAACTCGGCGCCAAAGCTCCGGCCGTCGGACAGGGTCGCGGTGATGCGCCTGGCTCCGCTTACGACGTGGCTGTTCGTCAGCGCGAAGCCGTCGGGCGTGAAGATGAAGCCCGAGCCCGAGCCGCGGGCCTCGCCCTCCGAGCCATCTGAGCCGCTGCCGGGGCCCTGGCCGCCGCGCCCACGCCGGCCGCCGGGCACGCGCCGCCCCTCGGGCAGCGGGTGCGCGACCTCGATGTTGACCACGGCCGGGCTGACGCGCTGCGCCGCGCCGGTGACGGCGCGCGAGTAGGCGTCGAACAGCGGGACCTCGTTTTCCGGGATATTTCCGAGTTCGGACATCCGCAAGTCTCCCTTCGTGTCCCTTGGATGCGCTTCGCCCCAAAAAATGGTGATAGACACATAGGTAAGGTATGGCTAACAGTTAGTCATGGCTTACGCACAGGCAGCGCAGGCAATCGAGGCCCTGGCCGACCCCACCCGCCGCGCGGTGTTCGAGAAGCTGCGGGCGGGGCCTTCGGCCGTGGGGAAGCTGTCCGAAGGGCTGGGCGTGACGCGACCCGCGGTCTCGCAGCACCTCAAGGTGCTCGAGAGCGCGGGGCTCGTCCGCGCCCGCCGCGAAGGCGCGCGCCGGATCTACAGCGTCGAGGTCCATGGGCTGGTCGAGCTGCGCCGGTATCTCGATCGCTTCTGGGGCGAAGCGCTCGAGGCATTCCAGAACGAAGCGGAGCGCGCCGAGCCGCAGGGCGACGGAACTCCGTAGCGAAGGGGGAGAATCGTGGCGAAAGTCGGGTCGATCGGGCCGTACCTCGAACCCGTGCGCAAGTCGGGGACGGTCAAGCGCACGCCGAGGGGCCGCGCGTTCCTGTAGTAGAGTTCCCGGATGCTTCGGGACATGAGCGGGCGAGCCGCTTCGTGATCGGCACGATCGTCGGGCACTTCCGCGTCGAGAGCCCTCTCGGCGCAGGTGGCATGGGCGAGGTCTATCGCGCCCACGACCTCAAGCTCGACCGCACCGTCGCGCTCAAGTTCATCCATCCCGCGCTGGCTTCGGATCCCGAGGCGCGGACGCGTTTCGAACGCGAGGCCCGCTCCCTCGCGGCGCTCGATCACCCGTCGGTCGGCGCCGTGTACGGGGTCGAGGAAGCCGACGGCCGGCTGTTCATGGTGCTGGCCTACATCGAGGGCCACTCACTCGATTCCGTGCTCCGGGACGGCCCGCTTCCGCCCGAGCGACTGCGCAGGGTCCTGCCGGGGATCGCCGACGGGCTCGCTGCCGCGCACCGCCGCGGCATCGTGCATCGGGACATGAAATCGGCCAACGTCATGGTCGGCGAGGGCGATCTGGCAAAGGTCGTGGACTTCGGCATCGCGCAGCGCGGCGGGGAGGCTCGTCTCACCCAGACCGGGGTGTATGCGGGCACGCCCGGCTACACGGCGCCCGAGGTATTCCGCGGCGCGCCCGCCGACGCGCGCTCCGATGTCTTTTCTCTGGGCGTCGTGCTCTACCAGGCGATCACCGGGCGCCTGCCGTTCGACCACTCGAACGCCGCCGCGGCAATGCACGCCGTGCTCGAGCAGGAGCCCGCGCCGTTCCCGCCCGGGCTCCCCGCCGAGTCGCTCGCGCTCGAGCCGCTCGTGCACCGCTGCCTCGAGAAGGATCCCGCGCATCGCTACGCCGACGGCGGCGAGGTCGCCGGAGCGCTCAAGGCGTGGGCCGCGGGGGCGCCGGTCCTCGAGACCGTGCGGATCGTGCGCACGAAGCCGAAGCGACGCGCCTGGGCCGCATTCACCGTCGGCGTGCTCGCGCTGCTGGCCATCGCGACGTGGATCACACTCCAGCGGCGCACGGCCGTGCAAGTCCCCCCGGCGGGGGACAAGCGCGCGATCGCAGTCCTCGAATTCGAGAACGTCTCCGGCGATCCCGCGCTCGATTGGATGAAGCGCGGCGTGTCCGAGCTCCTCGGGTCGGCGCTCGTCCAGTCGCCGTCGCTCGACGTGTTCGACGCGCAGCGACTCGGCGACCTGGCCGCGAAGGAGCGCGGGGGGGCGCGGGATGCGCCGCCGACTAACGAGTTCCTCGCGGGGCACGGCATCCGGCGCGCGATCAAGGGAAGCATCCTGCGTTCGGGCGGGGATCTCCTGATCCAGGGGCGGATCGTCGACACCGACAGTGGACGTCCGATCCACTCGTACCAGGTCGAGGGTCCGGCGGACAGCGGGCTGTTCCATCTCGTGGGACGGCTGATCCCCGACCTCCAGGTCGCGCTCGAGGTCAACCTCACCGGCGACCGCGAGGCCGAGGGCTGGCTGCGTGAAATCACGACCACCTCGGTGGACGCGTACCGCGCCTATCTCCGCGGACACCAGGCGCTGCTCGCTTCTCGCTGGACGGAGGCGGCGGCCGGCTACGAGCAGGCGCTCGCGTTCGACAGCACGTTCATTGCGGCGCGTACCGAACTGTCGGGCGCCTACTGGAACCTGGGCGACGAGGAGAAGCTCCAGTTGACGCTCGCGGCGATGCGCCGGCTTCGCGGCGACGCTGATCACCGCGGGCAGTTGCGCATCGACCTGCTGCAGTCGGTGGTCACCGGCGATGCGCCCAATCTCATCCGTTCGGCGTCGGAGCTGACACAGCTCTATCCCGAGAACCAGTTCTACACGTACCTGCTCGGACGCGGGTACTACACGTCCAGGCAGTACCAGCGTTGTCTCGACACGCTCAAGCCGCTGGTCGAGGAGCGCTACCGCTGGGCATGGACGTACGTCCTCACCGCGCGCTCGGCAGAGGAACTGGGCGACACCACGACCGCGCGGCGAGCATTCGATCTGGGTATGGAGGTCAGCGGCGGCGATTCCGAGTTGACGTACATGTACGTGCGCTTCCTCGAGCATCACGGCGATCTCGATCGGGCGCATGCGGTGATCGAGCAGGCGCTCAAGTCACCGGCGCTGGCGGACAACCCGGTCGGCGAAGGCGAGCTTCGGCTCGAGCAGGCGAAGGACCTGGCGAGGCGGGGCGATCTGGCGGGGGCCCGTACGGCGATCGGCCGGGCGGTCACGCTGCTCCCCAAGGATGATGAAGGGTGGTCGGAAGGCGACTCGCTTCGGAAGGTCTACGGCGCCCCACACTAGGTCCGGCCACGATCGGATCACATAACTACTTGCCGACAAACGACTTAGATATTCTCGCGAATTTCCTGGGAACGGGGCTTGTGTCGGTCCCATGAATTAGATAAATTACTGAATAGGAAATATTCTAATCTAGTTACATCATGTTTCCCGGGGATGCGCGCGATGCACACTGAGTCCAACACCACGGACGTTTCCGCCGAGCTCGAGCGCTTCACCCGCGCCTGCCGCGAGAAGGGCACGCCGGTCACGCACCAGCGGCTGGCGGTTTACAGAGTCCTGCTCGAGAGCGTCGCGCATCCGGACGCGGACACGATCTTCAAGCAGCTCCGCCCGCAGCACCTGGCTCTATCGCCGGCGACGGTCTACAACACGCTCGAGCTGCTCGAGGGCCTGGGACTCGTCAAGAAGGTCGGGTCGCCCGGGACGAGCCGGCGGTTCGATGCCAACCGGCACCCGCACCATCACCTGTGGTGCGAGCGCTGTCACAGCCTCTCCGATGTCGAATTCGACGCCCCGCCGGCCGTGTCGCTGCCGCCCGGTGTCGACTTCGAGGTGTCGGACTACACGATCCAGTTCAGCGGCCTGTGCGCACAGTGCAAGGACGCCGGACCTGCTTCACCATTCACGACAGGAGACACACGATGAGCAAGCCGCTCAAGGGCAGTGAGACCGAGAAGCATCTCAAGGAGGCGTTCGCCGGCGAGTCGCAGGCGAACCGGCGTTACCTTTACTTCGCGCGCAAGGCCGACATCGAGGGCTATCCCGACATCGCCGGCCTGTTCCGCGACGTCGCCGAAGGCGAGACCGGCCACGCGTTCGGCCACTTCGAGCACCTCGAAGAGGTCGGCGACCCGGTGACCGGCGTGCCGGTCGGCGAGACGCGACTGAACCTCAAGTCGGCGATCGAGGGCGAGATCTACGAGTACACGCAGATGTACCCCGGCTTCGCCAAGGTCGCGCGCGAAGAGGGCTTCGAGAAGATCGCCGCTTGGTTCGAGACCCTGGCGCGCGCCGAGAAGTCGCATGCGGGCCGCTTCACCAAGGGCCTCGAGACGATCGCCACCCTGTAAAGACATAGCGCGGCGTCCGCCCGGGTGCCGCGCGCAACAACTTCGAGTCCCGGCGTTGCCGGATCCATCTCGCCCTCCGGGGCGCGGGTCTGGAGCGCCCGGGCGCTCGAGGATCAAGGCTCCACGCCGTGAAAGGCCCCATGACCTACGACATGCGTTCGCCCGACTACCTCGACGAGGCGAAGCTCACGAAGGAACTCGAGCGGGTGTTCGACCTGTGTCACGGGTGCCGCCTGTGCCACGACCTGTGCCCGTCGTTCGGCACGGTGTTCAAGCGCATCGACGAGGAGGATGGCGACGTCACGGGGCTCAAGCCGGTCGACTGGAAGCAGATCACCGACGAGTGCTACCAGTGCAAGCTGTGCTTCCCGAAGTGCCCGTACACGCCGCCACACGAATGGGCGATCGACGTGCCGCGCCTCCTGCTGCGCGACAAGGCCGCGCGCGTGAAGCGCGAGGGCATGACGCTGCAGGACCAGGCGCTCGGCCATACCGACCTGATCGGCACGCTCGCCTCAAAGGCCGCGCCGGTATCGAACTGGGCGCTCAAGAATCCTCTCAACCGCGCGCTGATGGAGGCCACGATCGGCATCCATCGCCTGCGGCAGTTGCCCACCTATGCGCGCGAGACGTTCGCGCAGTGGTGGAAGAAGCGCGCGCCGTCGCATCCCGGACAACAGCCAGCCCCGCACCTTGTACCGCAGCCAGCTTCGCCCCCCGCGTCCGGGGACGCGCCCGCCGCGCCAGCGCCCATGCCGTCGACGGTGGCGCTGTTCTACACCTGTCCGGTGAACTACAACCAGCCCGAGGTCGGCAAGGCCGCGGTCCTCGTGCTGGAGCGCAACGGCGTGACCGTCGAGTGCCCGACGCAGCGCTGCTGCGGCATGCCGTACCTCGACGGCGGCGACCTCGCGAACGCGCGGAAGGCCGCGGCCGACAACGTGGCGTCGCTGCTGCCGGCGGTCGAGCGCGGTCTCAAGGTCGTCGTGCCCGGGCCGACGTGCTCGTACATGATCAAGCAGGAATACGGCGACCTGTTGCAGACCGATGACGCGAGGAAGGTCGCCGCGAACACGATGGACCTGTTCGAGTACCTCGCGGCGCTCCAGCGCGAGGGGCGCCTCGACAAGGCGGTCGCGCATGCGCCCGGCAAAGTCGCGTACCACGTACCCTGTCATCTCAAGGCGCAGAACATCGGCTTCAAGTCGCGTGACGTGCTGCGCGCCGTGGGCGCCGAGGTCACCGTGGTCGACAAGTGCTGCGGCGTCGACGGCACGTGGGGACTCAAGAAGCAGTACTACGAGGAATCGTTCAAGATCGCCGAGCCGGCGCTCGACGCGTTCAAGCGCGCGCAGCCCGCGACCGTGGTCACCGACTGCCCGCTGGCCGCGATCCAGATTGCGCAGGGCACCGGTCTCAAGCCGCGCCACCCGATCGAGGTGCTGGCCGACGCGTACGGCGTCGGCGGCGCGAACGTCGCACAGAAGGAGCCATCATGACGACCGACTGGAAGGTGGCGCGGAGCGAGATCCTCGAGCTCAACGCCTACGACAAGGCGCGCGACGCGACGATCGATCGCATCATCGCGCTCAAGAAGCTCCGCCGCGCGCAACTCGGCGACCGCGTGTCGCTGGCGTTCGAATGCAGGGAGACGGTGCGGTTCCAGGTGCAGGAGATGCTGCGCGTCGAACGCATCTACGAGGAGAAGAAGATCCAGGACGAACTCGACGTCTACAACGAGATCATGCCCGGTAACGGTGAACTCTCCGCCACGCTGTTCATCGAGATCACGTCGCAGGATAAGGTCGAGACCGAACTCAACTCGCTGATCGGTCTCGAGGAGTGCCTGTGGCTCGAGGTCGGCGACACGCACCGGCTGCAGGCGTGGTTCGAGCCCGGGCACTCGCGCGAGGACCGGATCTCCGCGGTGCACTACATCCGCTTCAAGCTGTCGCCCGCCATGCGCGCGGCGTTTGGCGCCGGCGCGCCGGTCGTACTCACGATCGACCACCCGCACTACCACGCGCGCACCGAGCTGCCGCGTGAGCAGGTGACCGAGCTGGCGAAGGACCTGGCGTAGCGCCACCCCGCGCTAGTGTTCCGGTTCCGCAGGCCGTTTCGCAGTTGTCCACGCCCGGCCCGTTGCCGTATCCTTTCTTGCTTCGAAGCGACTGGCACCCATCTCGATTCCGACCCGGCACTCCCCGGCCGAGGCCCCATCCGCAATCGAGCCCTGGAGGGGATCATGCGAACCCGCCTCATCTCCCGATGGTTGATCCTCGCGAGCACCCTCGCGGCCGTGACGTGCCAGGCTCGGATTGCCGCGGCACAGTACGTCGTCCCCGATCTCTGGGGCGCCTACAACGGCCCCGTCTACACGCTTGCGCTCACCGGTGAAACGCTCTACCTGGGCGGCAATTTCGATTACGTCGGACCGCATACCGGGGGCGGCGTTCCGCTCAGCATGGCAAATGGAACGGTGCTGCCCGATTTCCCGGTCGTGCATGGGGAGGTGACGGCCGTTGCCGTGGATCCGGCGGGAGGGTTCTACATTGCCGGAACGTTCGACTCGGTCGGGGTGTTTCCGAGAAAGAACCTCGCCCGCCTGAACCCGGACCTTTCCGTCTCCTCATGGAATCCGGGGGCGGACCAGACCGTCTCCGCCCTGCTCGTCACGCCGACGGCGGTGTACGTGGGCGGCGTCTTCTCGATGCTCGGCGTCGAGCAGCGACACTACATCGGCGCGATTCATCCCACGACCGGGGCCATCCTCCCGTGGAATCCCGATGCGACAGGGGACATCGGGGCGCTCGCGATCAGCGGGTCGACCGTGTACGCGGGGGGCTCGTTCACCCACATCGGGGGCCAGGACCGGAATCGACTCGCTGCGCTCGACACCACG
>Ga0315273_10003132_pt1 | contig 19869 bp, 11 predicted proteins | sample YL17G02_0_MG_FD_205753 | JGI IMG/M metagenome (GOLD analysis project Ga0315273, IMG submission 205753) | Sediment microbial communities from Yellowstone Lake, YNP, Wyoming, USA - YL17G02_0 | ecosystem: Environmental > Aquatic > Freshwater > Lake > Sediment | place: USA: Wyoming | collected...
GGCCGATCCCCGGGACCCGATCCAGGGATTCGAGACTGCCGAACGGGCCACGGGCGTCCCGATCGGCGACAATCGTGCGGGCGAGGGCGAAGCCGACTCGCGGGAGCCTGGCGATCTCCACGGCATTCGCCCGATCCAGGTCGATCCGCTCGCCCGCAGCGAGCGGCCGAACCGAGGCGAGGCTGGAATCACGGTGGGCGCGCGGGGTTCCAGGGGTCCCGACCGAGAACAGCTGCACCTCGCCAGGCGGGGCATCGGGCCGGCCAACCCAGATGCGAAGGCCCTGCCCCGCAATCGCGAGACCGACGAGCAGCAGCACGGCGCGGCGTTCCGGGGGCATGAACCAGGATAGGCTGACGCGAAGCAGGTCCCGGGCACGCGCGGACGCGGACGTGACCGATCGGACGCGGGGAGAATGATTGACGACTGGCGATGGGCGACGAGGCGCTGCGGGAAGCAGCGGCCACCGCCAGCAATCAGCAATCGTCAATCGTCAATCGTCTCCCTGTGTGTGACCCGCCCATGCCGGATCAATGTCTCCGGATCAGGGCCAGCGCGACGTCGCCCACCACCTGGAGGCTCTGCGCGCTCACCTTGTCCAGCGTGTCAGCGGGAGTGTGCCAATAGAGGTTCTGGGTCCCGTCCGGGTACTTGAAGTCCACGACGTCGATCGCCCGGATTCCGACCTTCTGCAGTTCGGCATGGTCGTCGATCAGGGTTGGGCCGGCGCCGGGACTGTCGACGAAGACCGCCGCGTGTCCGGCCTCCTTCGCCACCCTCCAGACCAGGTCGACGACCTCCGGGGCCGCCAGGAGGGACTGGTTCTCGGGGAGGAGCTTCAGATCCTTGTCGCCCACCATGTCGAAGAGCACCGCGTACAGCGGCCGCGACCCGGGCAGCTGGTGCTGGGCGTAGTATCGCGAGCCGATGAGGACATCGTTCTTCGCGAGCTCGAAGTTGCCGTAATCCTCGCCGTCGACGAAGAGCAGGTCGACCCCCACCCTGGCCGGCGCCTTCTTGAGTACATCCGCGATACCCAGCAGGACCGCCGTCCCCGAGGCGCCGTCGTTCGCGCCGGGGACCGGGGTCCTTGGTCCGTTGTACCTTGGGTTGTCCGAGATCGGCCGGGTGTCCCAGTGGGCCAGGAACAGCACCCGCTCGGTGGCCGCGGGATTGAACCGAGCGATGAAGTTGCTCAGGGCGAGCGAGTCGCCCTTCTGTGTGACATGGCGCCAGCGTTGCACCACCAGCGTGTCGGCCCGCTCGCGGAGCAGCGAATCCAGCCAGGCCGCCTGGGCCGCGTGGCCCGTCGATCCGGGAATGCGGTATCCGAAGGCGACCTGCTGCTCCAGATAGCGAAACGCGGATGGCCCGTCGAACTCGCGCGGCGGCGGGGCTCCTTCACCGCAGGCGGCGAGGAGCAGGGGGAGGAAGCGGAGGGCAGTGCTCGGCCACTTCATCGATAATCACCCGCGAAGAGGCTCAGCTGGGCTGAGGCCGTGATGATGATCTGGGAGTACTTCCGGTTCAAGTGGCGCGCCTCGGTGAGGGTGTAGCTGAACTGCAGACCGCCGCTCAAGATGCGGGAAAGGTCGGTATCCAGACCGGCGCGATACTCCTGGCGGCGGGTGTCGGAGACCGAGGCACAGGTGGCCTCCTCCCGCGTCAGGCAGCTCGTGGTCCGGCCGTTCAGCGCCGTGGCCTGAGACCGCACCAGCTGCCGGCCCCGGTGGATGGAAGACGGCAGGTGGAAGGCATAGGCAAGGTCGGCGCTGACATCCCGCTGGTTGGTTTCGGTCTGATTGCCGTTCGCGTCGGTGAGCTGATCGAGGATGGCGTAGCTGGCGTGCAGCGCGATGCCGTTACGGAACGTGAACTGGGCGTCCGGAGTCCAGCTCGACCGGGTCGTCAGGGTGGTGACCGGAGGCCCACCGAGACTGGGGACGAAGCTCGTGCCTCGGACGCTCGCCGCGGTAACGCCGAGAGCCGCGGTCGCGATCGGAGTCCCTCGCAGGGTCCGCGTCACCCGCACGCTGCCCTTGGGCCATTCCGTCTGCAGCGTTTCGCTGGTGAGAAAGCCGTCCTTGGTCAGCTGGAACCGGCTGGCCCTGGTGCGAGTGTATGAGGCCGAGATGCCGAGACCGAACGGCAGATCGGCGCCGCCGCTCATCGTGGTGTTCCGCACCTCCGAGGCCACAATGGCGGAGTCCTCCCCCCGGTACAGGAAGGACTCCAGTCCACCGAAGCCGAGCTGGTATCCCAGGCTCGGGTCGAAGGTTGCCAGATCAAAGGTGGAGCCGCGGGTGAGCCGATCGGTCACCGAGAAGGGCCGGAGCTGACGGAGCACTCTGCCGGCCCCGCTCGAGTCGCCAGCCAGACGGGCGGCCAGGCGACCGGCCTCCACGACGGCCCCGATCTCGTTGGAGCGACTGTTGTTCAGCGTCTGGGGAAGGAGGAAGGCGCCGGCGGTATCCCCATCCACCTGAATGGGGGAGCGACCGGTCAGGCTCCGCAACAAGAGGAAGGCGCTCGTGGTAGCGAAGTGGGGCCGCAGCCAGGAGGTGAATCGAGGCGCAAGGGTCATTGAACTCGAGAGCTGCCGATCCCGTTCGACGCCTACATCGAGCCCGAGCAGCTGCATCCGGGACAGTTCCGCGAGGCGACCGATCGAAGTGGAATCGGCGTAGTGGCGCAGATCGCGGGTGCTGGCGAGGTCGCCGCTCAACGACAACATGCCGAGCGGCTGCAGAGTGATACCGGCGGCATTCCGCCAGGTATGCTGCAGGGAAGCCACAGGCTGCAGCAGCGAGTCCGAGGCCCGCTGCACGGGAACCAGGAAGGCGAGCAGGTCGCTCTGGCTGCGGTTGAACCCACTCGCGAGGCGTACGCTGGTGGGGGCGAGATTGACGAACGATTTACGGAGCCCGTTGGCGGCGTCCGTCTTCCGCAGGAACCCGGGGAGATGATCCACCAGCGACCCGAGATTCAGAGTGAAGCCGCCCCTGCCCGGCTGCAGCCCATAGTTGGCCACGAGCTGACGCGAGTTACTGGTCGCCTGCGACAGGTCGGTGACACTCTGGGCTCTTGTGAAGGCGGCGCTCAGGGTGAGCGGGTCCATGAGGCCCTGCGCCAGCCAAGTCCCCCCGCGCCGGGCCCGACGAATGGAGGTCGAGTAGCTCCAGGCGTACGACGTCGGCTTGCGAAGCCCGCTCAGGCCGGCGGCCTCGACATCGGTGCCGTTGAGCAGCTCCGGGTCCTCGGTGGTCCGGATGTAGGAGAGCTGCATGGGGACGGCCAGCCCGAAAGCGGCCGGCAGAAACCGGTCGGCACGGACCCCCGCTGCCAGCTGGAACGCCCCGGTGGTCCGGTAGGTCGGCTCGGCTCCGATCTGCTGGAAGTGCCCATCCTGGCGCACGAAACTCGCGGACACGTCGGCGACGTCGCTGGCAATCAGGTGGGCATCGAGCGCCATCGCACTCCCCACCTGAGAGATCGGATCCACGAGACGGATGTCGTCCACCCACAGCTCGGCATCGGTCGTGGGATCCGTCGACCCGACACGAAGGATGCCGGCGCTCAGTTCCTGCACTCGCGCCAAGTTGGGCGGGCTGATCGCCGGGTCCTCCACGTACGCCAGGTAGGGGCCGTCGCACACGACGTACGCGATGGAAAGCGTGTCGCCGCCGCAGGCCACCCGGGCGGCGCTGTCGGCCTTCAGCCCCTGAAGCCAACGCGACTCGATCTGGCTCCGCAGCGCCCGCCACTGCTCCAGATTCACCCGGATCTCGGGCACCCAAGTGGTGGTCTGCGCGCGAGTCTGGAAGGTGTAGAAGTTCCGGCTGTCACTGCCCACCCGGACATACGCCTCGAAGTCGCGATTGTCCCAACCGGGGCCGACCCCCCGCACCCAGGCCCGCAGCTCGCGATAGCGCAACAGGTTCTGGGGACCGTTGGGAAAGCGGAGATAGGCCTCGGCCCGCTGGCCGATCACGATCTGGCGCGCCACCACGCGCAGCGAGCGCTCGTTGACGACCGTGCCGGTATTGCCTCCGCCACCGCTGTTCTTATCGAGCTCACCGACGACTCCGGGCGGAGAGGTGTAGCCATTATCCTCGGTGGAGATGGTCGAGGCCACTACCTCCCCGACAGGTGCCCCGGTGGCGCTGTCGAGGCCAAACACCGGCGAATCCGACCGCCGGACCCATGGGGCCCCCAGGAAGCGCATTCTGGCGAGCGCGAAGAAGGCCTTCAGGTCCGGCCCCCCTTGATCTGGTTCAGCCACCAGGGTGAGGCGCAGCTGCTTCACCAGCCGGATGTTGGGCGTCCCCAACTTGAAGGCAGGCGTGCGCAACGGCACGCGATAGAGCTTCCAGCCGCTGCCATCGGGATTCTGCACCCCATCGCGGACGAAGTACGGCGAACCTCGCAGGTCCACGACCCACCGGAGGGCGTCCTCGCCCCCGCCCTGGCCGTCGAGCACGTTGTCACCATCCTGGTCCTCGGTGTCGAGCGCCCCGTTGCCGTTGGAGCAACGAGCGCCGGGATCTCCCCAAGGATAGACCGGGACGTCGTTGCTCAACTGGCGTTGGCAGAGCGCGGGAGCCGAGACTGGCTGGCCGTTCACGACCAGAGCATCGGGGCGATCCCCCAGGATCCCAATGTCGTCGGTGGCGGCGTTGAAGACACCGGTGGTCTGCCGTTCGGTGTCCAGTCGCCCGAGGCCGAGGTACTGCTTCCCGGTGAAGACCGAGTCGGCGCCTGCGACCGTCAGGGATTCCGGCCCCAAGGCGATCGCCTCCTCGCTCATGCGGCCCAGGTCGACCACGATGCGCACGCCCGCCTGTTCGCTGGTCCGCAGGCTATCGTGGAGGACCCAGAACTCGAGGTACTCGTTCTTGGAGAGGTCCAGACCGGTGGTCGAAAGGCCGGTGGCGACCGATCTCCAGCGGGGCTGATTGGGCCGGGTCGGGAGCACCCAGGCGTAGCTGTTGTCCTGCCGGACCTGGCCGCCGGCCGTATCAGGCAGGACCGCGCCCCACCACACGGTTTCCAGCTGATCCTGCCCCCCCACGACCTCCAGGTTGGGATCGATGTCGCGCGCCCGGATCTCCGGCACGACCCCTCCCCGACCCACCACCAGGTTCTGCCAGGTGACCTGCACCGCGTCGGCCGTGTCGAAAACGGGGATTATATCATCCACGCCATTGGCGGATCGTGGACGGCTGCCAAACTGCCAGCGGCTCTCCCGCAGGGAGACCGGGATGCCCTGATCGCTTTCGAAGCTCTCCAGATAGGCCTGACCCGATCGACTGGGATCCGGACGAGTGAGCGCCACCTCGGCGGTCAGGTCGAGCTTCGACGGGGCGGTGGCTGGAGTCGAAGTCAGGTGATTCAGGAGGCCCGTCACACCCGGGGTCCGGAAATGGAGGTCCGTGCCCACTCCACCCACTAAGTGCGCCTGGGCTTCGAAGCCGAGCTGGGGCCGGTTGTAGGCGGACTTCTCGACCTGATAGACTCCCACCAGATTCACACCACCGGCCTCCCCGATCCTCAGGCGGGTGGCGAGTCCGTAGACCTCCGTGGGGGCGACCGCGAAGACCCCGCGCTCCTCGAACCGTGCCTGGATCGTCCCGCCCCCGGCACCGAAGAGGCCATTCGGATCGAGGAAGGTCACCTGCCCGAGATCGTAGTCGATGTTATAGTCGACCCCCCGCTCCAGCCGGCGACCGTTCAGGAAGAGCACTTCGCTCCCCTGGTGCAGCTGAAATGCCCCCAGGCTGAGGGAGGTACGGTCCGCGGTCGAGCTGGCGTTGTAACTCAACCGCACGATGAACTTCGCCGAGGGACCCTCCGAGAACAGCAGATGCACTGGGGTACTGTACAGCGCATCGTTCCGCTCCTGCGGGAGCAGGTGGGTGGCGTCCGCGAAGGGCCGCGCCGAGGGAAAGACGATGTAGTATTCCGGGATGGCCGCGGAGGCTCCCGGATCACGGTTCCGGGGAAAGAGGCGATTCTGCAGGTCGAAGGTGTTCGGGTCAGCGGCGGTCGCCAGCCCCAGCTCTGCCAGGTAGGTCCCCTGCGCGCCGGACCGCTGCGGACGGGACGAACGGTTCAGGGTCACCTCGACCTTCACCGAGCCGAGGTCGAGGTCGGACCCCGCCACCCGGTAGATCTGACGCATCTCGTGCCGGAAGGTGATCCGGGTGGAATCGACATCGGGCTGGACGATCAGCCTCAGGGTGTCGCGTGGTGCCTGATCCGGGAGAACCGGAGTATCCTGGGAAGGAAAGGTACCGACGGCGCCCACCGGACTCTTGTAGCTCACTGCGAGGAATTCACTCCGATCCAGCGGCGCCGCAAGCGCAAACCAGACACCGGACGGGTCCCCGTAATAGTCGATGCCCCGTCGCAGCAACTGCCACAGCGCCCGGGCCTGCTGGGTAGTGTCCGCGCTGATTGCGACCGCGGTGATTCCCCCGAGGTTCGGATCGAGGCCGCTGCTGGAAGCCGCGCGGGAGCGGTACACTTGTACGTTGGCGGGGTCGAGGAGGGCACTGGGGGGAAAGAGCGCTGGGTCGAGCTGCAGGATATCCAGAGTCGGGAAGCCGGGGAGCGTCGTCGGGTCCACGACCCAGAAGAACCGGCGGGCCTCGAAGTCGAGGTCGCGAGCTTCGCGGTCCTGTGGCTGCGCGGTGGTCGAGCCCACCGTGTACGTCCGCTCGGCGATGACACTTCCCTTCTGCGTAGCCGCGATCCCCGTCATCTGGACGGGGCCGACTTCGATGGCCGCGTTCACGCCGAAGTTGTTCGCGGGGATCGAAGCGGTCAGAAAGCGAGAGGCTGGTGGCCGGAAGGTCACGGTGCCCAACTCGACCCGCCGGACCACTTCATCCTCCAGCCCCTCGTAGTAGAGTCGGATATCGTTGCGCGCGGTGAAATCCCGCTCGCTGTCGTAATCCACGTCCACATGGAGCCGCCGGCCGATCACACCACCCGAGCGGATGGCGAGATAGGTGTCGAGTCGGGGCGCCTTGAACCCGCCGTTACAGCCGGAGTTGGGGTCGAGAAATTCCGAGGGGGTACAGCGCAGGTTCTTGAGCCGCTCGGTCCTGACCTCCATCCGGGCGGTACCGTCGATGTTGAGGTCGGCGTACCGCCGCGAGAGCCCGATCGGACCGGGTCGCTCCCCGGTCGTGGAATCCTCCGTGGCGAAGGCTCGCTGCCCGTAGATTCGCCGAAGCCGCCAGGCGGTGACCCGTGCCACCCGGTTCGAGTCAAGGCGCTGGGCGACGGTACTGTCCCAGGCTCGGCCCACCATGGCGGGCGAGAGGCGCGGCCCGGACGCCCAGGGGCTGCGTAGAATCGCGGGCGCGCTGAGAGTCAGCGGCGGTGCGTCGCGAAACCGGAGCCAGGCGACGAAGCTGGTGTCTCCCTGCGCCTGGAGCGACGTCGGGACAAGCAGGGGGAGCGCCAGGAGGGCCAGCGCGCGCACGAGCCAGATCAGGAATCCGGGAGGATCGGGGAAGTCAGACTTGAAGGTGCGGGACGCCGGGAATATACTGGCCGGATAGAGGGCCCACAACTCGTTACCAGACGGAGACTTCGCCACCTCGTGCGCTTGCTCGACCGCTACCTGCTGCGGCAGCTCCTGCCGCCATTGCTCTTCGCCTTCGCGGCGATGACCAGCATCATGCTGCTGAACCAAGTCGCCCGCCGGTTCGGGGCCCTGGTGGGCAAGGGGCTGCCCTGGTCCGTGATCGGCGAGGTGTTTCTGCTGTGCCTGCCGTTCATCATCGCGATGACGCTGCCGATGGCGGTGCTGGTGGCGGTGCTCTACACCTTCAGCCATCTCGCTGCCGACAGTGAGATCACCGCCATGCGAGCCAGTGGGGTGAGCGTCTTCCAGTTGCTCCGGCCAATGGTTGTGGCCGGAGTGCTGCTCACCGCAGTGAATTTCTGGTTCACGGACCAGATCCTGCCCAACAGCAATGCCCGCCTGCGGAATCTCCTCATCAACATTCAACGGAAGAAGCCGACCCTCGAGCTCCGCGAGCAGGTGATCAACGAGATCCCACCGAGCGGCCTCTTCCTTCGTGCCTCCCGGATCGACGCCAACACCGGCCGGCTGAGGAGCGTGACGATCTACGACATGGGCGCCGTGGACAGCCGGCGAATCATCTATGCCGACAGCGGCCAGCTGGGGTTCACCGATCAGGGCACCAATCTGCTGATGCACCTCCATCACGGATCGGTGCATGCGTTCAAGCAGAACGATCCCTCGCTGTTCCAGGTGACCAATTTCACGACCAATGTGATTCGGGTCCGGGACGTTTCCAACCGGCTCGACCTTGGAGCGGCCGACGGGGTCCGGGGCGACCGGGAGATGGGCACCTGCGAGATGATGGGGGTGGTACGCGGCGCGGAGCACGAGACCAGGCTCGCGGAGCAGCGGCGCCGTACAGCGGTGGATCGCGATCTCATGGCCCTGCTGGGTCTCGAACCAGCGGCCGCCGCCTCGAAGATCCCGGTGGGGAAGCTCCCGGCCTATTGTACTGTGCTGGAGCGGCTGCGACGCACACTGGGGACGGCCCAGCCGGACTCGAGCGCACAGGCGATGGCGACTGAGGGGAGCGCGTCCGGCAGCGGCCCGGTCGCGGCCCCGCCACGGAAGCCGCCCCTGCCGCCGCCGACGCGGGCGGGGGACCGCCCACCGGTCGTTCCGCTGACGGCGGTGCCGGCTCCCGCCGCGGCACCGCCCGGCGAACGGCGCCCCCGCCAGCTCGTCTCCTGGGCCGAGGTTTCCTCGGCGCGGGACGAGATCAAGAGCTCGAGCGCCCGGGCCCAGCAGTACCTGGTGGAAGTCCACAAGAAGTGGGCTATCAGCGTCGCCTGCCTGGTGTTCGCGCTGGTCGGCATCCCGATGGCGCTCCGGTTCCCCCGCGGCGGGATGGGATTGGTGATCGGCGGCGGGCTCTTCGTCTTTGCGATCTACTACGTCGGGCTGATCGCCGGCGAGGGTCTCGGCAACAAGAACATCGTGCATCCGTGGGTCGCGATGTGGGCGCCGAATATCGTGTTCTCCATCCTGGGCATCCTGGGGATCGTGCGAGTAAGCCGAGAGTCGGGGTCGACCCGCGGCGGGGACCTCGCCGAACTCTGGGACACCCTTACCGCCCGGCTCCGCCGGCAGAAGGCGGCCTGAGTGCGAACCCTCGACCGGTACGTCCTCCGCTCCTGGGGGCTGATCTTCGTGCTCACCGCCCTCGGGTTCCCGGTTGTGTCGCTGATGATCAACATGACGGACAACCTGGAGCGGTTGCTCGAGCGGGGCCTCAAGATGCACGAGATCCTGGTCAGTTACGTCTATGCCATCCCGGAGAACGTCTTTCTGGTCATGCCCGCGGCGGTGCTGTTCGCGACCGTGTTCACGGTTGGCAATCTGGGCCGTCACTCGGAACTGACCGCCGCGAAGGCCGGGGGATACAGCTTCCACCGGCTGACGCTCCCGATCTACATCGCGGCGACCCTGGCCGCCGGCCTGGCGTACGTGGTGGGAGAGCTGGCACCCGAATCGACCAGCCGCCAGCTTGAGCTGCAGAAGGCGAGAATCGTCCGGCCGCGCTCCGCCCGGTACAACTTCGTCTTCCGCGCCGACCAGGGGTGGGTGTACACGATCCGCTCGCTGGACGTGCAGCACCGGATGCTCCGCCAGCTGGTGTTCGAGCGCCAGGGCAGGGGTCCCGACTATCCCAGCCTGGCCGTGACGGCCGACAGCGCCGCCTACGACGACACATTGCGGACCTGGCGGCTCTGGTCGGGCACCAGCCAGCGGATCATGGGCGAAGGATCCCAGGTCACCTTTCGCTTCAAGACCGCGCGCCTCCGGGCCCTGTCCCAGGAGCCGGTGGACCTGCTGGCCGAGCCCAAGGCGCCGGAGGAGATGCGCTACGCCGAGTTGACCCGCTACATCGAAGCGCTGCAGCGGTCGGGAAACGACACCAGCAAGATCGAAGTTGACCGGGCGCTCAAGATCGCGTTGCCCGCGACCTGCCTGGTGATCGCGCTCTTCGGAGCCCCCCTCGCGGTGACCTCTCCCCGCCAGGGCGCGGCGATCGGCATTGCGATCAGTCTGGGCACGACCGTCATCTTCCTCTCGCTCATCCAGCTCTCCAAGGCCGTCGGCGTGACCGGCCTCGTGAACCCCGTCGCCGCCGCGTGGGCGCCGAACGTGGTCTTTCTCGGCGCCTCGGTCTGGCTGTTGTCGCGGGTGAGGACGTAGGAGGATTGAAGATTGACGATTGATGATTGATGATTGATGATTGAACTGCTGTTGGTCCGGCGCCACTCATCAACTGCATCGATAACGGTCAATCGTCAATCGACAATCGACAATCATCAATCCCCCCGCCGGGTATATTCCCCCGATGTCCCCCTTCCCCCGCCCGATCATCGTCGGCACCGGCATCGCCGGCCTGTGGACCGCCTGGCGACTGGCGGCGGAGGGACAGCCCTCGGTGCTGCTCACCAAGGGGCTGCTCGCCGATAGCGCCAGCGCCTGGGCGCAGGGCGGGATCGCAGTGGCTCTCGGACCCGGGGACAGCCCGAGCCAGCACGCGGCAGACACACTCGCCGCGGGGGACGGAATGTCGGATCCCGAAGCGGTGCGGGTGCTGACCAATGAGGGCCCTGATCGGATCCGCGAGCTGCTGGCGGCAGGGGCGATTTTCGACCGCGGCCCCGATGGCTCCCTGAGATTTGGGCTGGAGGCCGCCCATACCCGGCCCCGGATCATTCACGCCGGCGGTGACCGCACCGGCGCGGCGATCGTGGGGTTTCTGACCGAGATCATCCGGCGCCATCCTCTGGTGGAGATCCTGCGATACACCGAGGTGGCGGCGCTCACCCACGATGGCTGGAGCGTGACCGGGGTCATCGCGGTCCGCAACGGCGAGGCCGTCGAGCTCCCGGCGCAGGACGTGGTCCTCGCCACGGGGGGCGTCGGCCAGCTGTACGCGGTGACCACCAACCCGCTGGTGGCCACCGGCGATGGCTGGGCTCTGGCCTGGCGGGCGGGCGCGGAGCTACGGGAAATCGAATTCCTGCAGTTTCATCCCACCGCCCTCAAGCTCCCCGGCGTCAACCCGGCGCCGCTCATCACAGAGGCGGTGCGGGGCGCGGGTGGCATCCTGGTCGATACCGACGGGCGCCGCTTCGCGTTTGATGCCGATCCCCGCGGCGAACTCGCGCCGCGCGACGTGGTCGCGCGGGCCGTGGCGGCGGCCGACGCCACCGGAGGAGCCTGGCTCGACGCGAGGGAGATCTCCGATTTTCCGGGGCGTTTCCCGGGCGTGACCAAGATCCTCAATGACCAAGGGCTCGATCCGGCCCGGGATCTGATCCCGGTCGCGCCGGCGCTGCACTACGCCATGGGCGGGATCCGCACCGATCTCGATGGCCGGAGCTTCCGCCCGGGCCTCTGGGCAGTGGGCGAAGTCGCCTGCACCGGCGTCCATGGCGCCAACCGTCTGGCCTCCAACTCGCTGCTCGAAGGCATGGTATTCGCCGACCGGGTGGCGCGAGCCCTGCTCGCCGTGGCCCGTGCCGGCCAGGAGCCCCGCGGCCCGCGGGAGTGGATGGAAGGGGTGCCGCCCCGGCAAGTAGCGCGGCGCCACGGCGAGGCCTTCATGGCCCGCTGGCACGACGCGGTGCGGATCGCCCATCCGGTGCCCGCCTTCCCGCCGGCAACCGGGGGCACGCTGTCCGGTCGCACTGCAGATGATGCGGCGGCTCCATTGCTGCATCAGGTGCGGCAGGTCATGACCAACGATGTCGGTCTGGTGCGCACGGAGGCTGGGTTGCGGCGTGCGCGCAAGGCCCTGGCCCAGCTCTCCCGACAGTTGCCTCCGGAGGCCTGGCGGACCCATAACCAGGTGCTGGTGGCGCGGCTGATCGCGCACGCGGCCCTGCGGCGTCGCGAGAGCCGCGGCGGCCACCGGCGCCTCGACTACCCTCCGATTGCTTCGCTGTCGCTGGGCAGCGGCGATCCGCGGGGGAACCCCGCATGACGCTTGCGCCCATCCCCGCAACCGGGATCAGCCTGCCGGTCATCGAGCCGACGACGCTGAGTCCGGATGAGATCGCGTCCCTGCAGCGGGAGATCCGGGAGCTGGCCCAGCGCCGCCACGCGGTACTTCTCGCGCACAATTACCAGCGGGCAGAAGTGCAGGATGTCGCGGACTTTGTGGGCGACTCGCTGGGCCTCTCCCGCAAGGCGGCGGCGACCGACGCCGCGGTAATCGTGTTCTGCGGCGTGCACTTCATGGCGGAGACCGCCGCCATCCTTGCGCCGACCAAGCGGGTCCTCCTGCCCGACCTGCGCGCGGGCTGCTCCCTCGCAGCGACCATCACGGCCGAGGACCTCCGCGCCTGGAAGGCCCGATTCCCCGACTACATCGCGGTGGGCTACGTCAACACGACCGCCGAGGTCAAGGCGGAACTCGACTACTGCTGCACCAGCGGAAACGTGCTCGACGTGGTCGACGCGATTTCCGAAGACAAGGGCATTCTGTTCTGTCCCGACTTCTTCCTCGGCGCCCACGTCCGCCGGATGCGGCCTCATCGCCAAGTGGAGGTGTGGCTGGGCGAGTGCCATGTGCACAAGGAGATCAACCCCCATACCCTCGAGCAGGTGCGCCACGCCCATCCCAAGGCAGAAGTGCTGGTGCACCCCGAGTGCGGATGCGCCGGGCAGCTCATCTATGCCATGGGCCGCGGAGACATTCCCTCCGACGGGGTTCACATCGCCTCGACGGAGCGGATGATCCAGCTGGTCCGGGAGCGGGCGGCGGAGGAGTTCATCATCGCCACCGAGACCGGCATCATGCATCGCATGCAGCAGCTCGCACCAGAGAAGCGCTTCTTCGCGGCCGATCGCGCGGCGGTCTGCGCCTACATGAAGACGATCACCATCGAGTCCACCCGCGACGCGCTCAAGCTGGACCAGTTCCATGTCACCGTGCCGCCCCTCACCGCCGCGCGAGCCCGCGCGAGTCTGGATCGGATGGTGGCGCTGGGGCCGGGGGTAGTGAGGAAACCGGGGGATTAGGGGCTATTGGCTATCAGCTATCAGCTATCAGCTATCGGCTATCGGCTATCGGCTATCAGCTGTCGGCTGACAGCTGTCAGCGGACGGGGAAGAGGAATGGGACGCAAAGGCATCTGGGCCCTGATCACACTGGCCGTGCTGCTGCTGGGGACGTTCGTCGTGACCGGGGTCTCCCTGCTGCCGGCCTCGATTGTCCTCGGTCCGTGCCTCAAGGACCTGACCAGTCCGGTCTCCTATCGTGCCCGCCTGAGCCCGCTCGGCAGTGTGGATTTGCGGACGGGATCGACGGTCGTCCGGCTGTGCTATGGCCGACCCGCGATGCGGAGCAGGACGGTCTTCGGCGGGCTGGTGCCCTGGGATGCGCTGTGGCGAATGGGCGCCAACGAGCCGACCCGGCTCTACACCGAGCACCCCATCACCGTGGCCGGCCTCCCGCTCCCGGCCGGCCGCTACTCGCTGTACGCGATTCCGCACACCGACCATTGGGAGGTCTTCGTGAGCCGGTCGACGCTCCATTGGGGCAACCAGATTTCGGCAACGGTGCGCGGCCAGGAAGTCGGTCGGGTAAGCCTCCCCGTCGAGCGGCTCAGCGTGCCGGTGGAGACCCTGACGGTCCATGCCGACACCGGCGGCGGAAGCGCGGCGTTCCGGCTCGAATGGGAAGCCACCCGCATCTCGCTCCCACTGGCCGAGTCGCCCTGACAATGGAGAAGCTGGCATGATCGAACGCGACCTCAGAATCCAGATTGCGGCGGACGCCAAGCGCGTCGCGGACGCGGCATTGCAGGAAGACGGGGATCGAGACGTCACGACGGATGTTTGCGTCGCCGCCAACCAGATCGCCACCGGCGTCATCGAATGCCGGCGCGGCGGTGTGGTCGCGGGGCTGACCTACGCAGATGCCGTCGGCATGGCATGCGGGCTGCAGCTGGTGAACTGGTACCATGCCCCCGGCACGACCCTCCCCGCCGGGGCGACGATGGGCCTCCTGCAGGGCGACCTGGCGCGGATTCTCCGCGCGGAACGGCCGCTGCTGAACCTGCTGCAGCGCGCCGTCGGCATCGCCACGGCGACCAAGGCGTTCGTCGACCGCGTCTCCGGGACTGCGGCCCGAATCCTCCATACCCGGAAGACCGCCCCGGGTCTCCGACTGCTGGATGTCACCGCGGTCCTCGCCGGGGGCGGCCAAGTGCACCGGCTCGACCTCAGCACGACGCTCATGGTGAAAGACAATCATTGGCGGGCACTAGCCAAGACGGGCAGGCGCCTCGCCGCCGCGCTCGAGCAGGCGCGGGGGCTCGGGATCAGCGACTGCTATGTGGAGGTGGAATCGCCCGATCAGGTCACCGAGGCGTGTGCGGCAGGAGCCAGCCGGCTGCTGATCGACAACCAGACCCCCGAGACGGTCCGGGCCTGGGCGGCGGCGGCGCGATCTCGTCGGCCCGAGATCAGCATCGAGGCGACGGGCGGGATCACGCTTGCCAATGTGCGGGAGTACGCCAACGCCGGCGCGGACTACATCTCGATTGGCGCGATCACCCACAGCGTGCAGGCGGGGGATGTGGCGCTGGAGCTCTCGGCCGAATCCTAGGGCGGCTCTGCGCAAGTCCGAGGGCGACGGGGCTCATCCGCGGGAGTCCAGGACTCCCGCGGCCTCGCCCCGATCCCGCGACCTAGTGCGGTCGTTCTCCGGTGATGCCCATGGGGCACCCGCTACGACGCGGCGCCCCATCGGCGCCACCCGAAGTACACCGGCACCCCGGTGAGAATCACCCCGATGTCCACCGCGAACGCCGCCGGCTGCGACACCAGGTAATTCCCCAGCAGGAACAGCGAGGCGCACAGGAAGAGGAGCGGCACCACCGGATAGCCGACGGTGCGATAGGGCCGCTCCATCCCGGGGCGCTTCTTCCGGAGCACGAACACCGCTGCCACCGCCAGGGCGTAAAAGGGCCAGATGCCGATGACGAACTGGTCGGCGAGCTCGGTGAAGGTCCGGATCAGCACGAAGATCACCCCGAGTACCGCGGCAAGCAGGATCGCAGCCGTGGGCGCCCCGGTCTTCTCGTCCACCCGGGCGATAGCCTTCGGGAACAGGCCATCGTCGGCCATGGCGAAGAAGATCCGCGGCGCCGTCATCATGGACCCGTTCAGAGTACCGAAGGTGCTGACCGCCACGGCCGCCGAAACGGCCACGATGCCCGCCGGACCGATCAGCAGTTCGGCCACGTCCGCCGCGACCAGCTCCGCCTGCTTCATCCGGGCGATCGGGATCAGGTAGAGGTAGACCAGGTTCGCAGCCAGGTAGAGGACGACCACGATCGAGGTTCCGATCACCAGCGCCCTTGGCAGCGTACGTTGAGGGTCCCGGACCTCCCCGCCGACGAAGGCCAGATCGGCCCACCCGTCATAGGCCCATAGGATGGAGACCATCGCCAGCAGGAACGGCGATACGGCGACCGGCGCCCGCTGCGCCAGCAGCGACCCCACCCCCATGCCCTGCCCGATCGCGAAACCCATGAGCACCAGCGCGGCGAGTGCGCCGACCTTGAAGGCCGTGCTGAGGTTCTGCAGCACCGCTCCCCGGCGAATTCCCTGGTAGTTCACGGCCGCCACGATGACGATGAACACCGCCCCCAGCGCCTGGTCGCCCCGGACCGGGAGACCCGCGAAGCTCGCCGCCGGATCGAGGCCGACGGTCCGCAAGGCATAGGCGGAGGCGGTGATGCCGATGGCGCCGTAGGCACCGGGCCGGATGATGAGCAGCTCCGCCCAGCCAAAGAGAAACGCTGGCAGCGGACCGAACGCCTCGCGGATGAACACGTAGATGCCGCCACTCCTCGGAAAGGCGGCGGCAAGCTCCGCATAGGTCAGCGCGCCGCAGACCGCGACCACGCCACCGAACACCCAGGCGATCAGGAAGAGCGGCACGTCGTCCACCCGTTGGGCGACCGACGCCGGCGTCCGGAAGATGCCGCTCCCGATCGTGGAACCGACCAGGACGGCGACGGCGCTCCACAGGCCGAGGCGACGGTGGAGGCGTTCGCCCCAAGGGTCGGGAGAGTGGGTCATGTCTCAGGGTGAGGATGGTGAAGGTACCGCGTACCGCGTACGGCTGCGTCGTGAAGAGAGGTCCGGTGTTGGAACCCTCGCGACCCCCTCTCGGCTCGGCACTCGGCACTCGGCACTCGGCACTCGGTACTCGGTACTCGGCACTCGGTACTCGGTACTCGGTACTCGGTACTCGGTACTCGGTACTCGGTGCCCTAACTTGCCCCCAGCCAGACCGCTTGACAACCCGCGTTCCGAAGCCGTTATTCCCCACGGAAGAGGCCCCTTCCGGATACATCTAGCTCATTACAGCACAACGACTTACGGAGTTGATGATGACCCACCAGGCTGGCGGCGACGCCCAGAGCTATCGCCGCATCGCAATGATCGCGGCCGGCCTGGCCGTGGGCCTGATCACGCTGGGAGGCGTCGTCCGGATTACCGGCTCGGGAATGGGCTGTGGCGACCACTGGCCGCTCTGCAACGGCCGGCTCTTTCCCAACCTCTCCGACACACTCGAGGTCATCGAGTGGAGCCACCGCTGGGTGGCCGCGATGGTCAGCGCCACCGTGGTAGGCCTCGCCGTAGTGGCCTGGCGGCGCCACCGCGACGATGACCTTCTCCGCGCCCCGGCGATGGCCGCCCTGGGTCTGCTTGCGCTTCAAGTGGTGCTGGGCGCGGTCACCGTGAAGCTGGGCACGGCCGCCCCTGCGGTCGTAATCCACCTGGGCACCGCGATGCTGCTGCTCGCGGTCCTCGTGGTCTGTGCCCTCCGGGCCGGAGAACGGCTCCGGGGAGAAACGGTCATCCCCGGACGGGGCCCGACAGCCGCGCTCCTCGCCATGGGCTTCACCCTCGTGGTGATCCTGTTCGGCGCCTTCGTCGCCAACTACAAGGCCGGCCTCTTCTGCCTCGGCTTTCCGCTCTGCGGCGGGATGGTGGCGCCGCCGGAGGACGCGCTGGGCAGGCTGCAGTGGGTGCACCGGGTGCTGGCATTCCTGTTCCTCGGGCAGATCCTCGGGACCGCAATGAGCTCTCGCCGGCTGACCGGCGAGGGCGCCGAACGCTATCGCCGGACGGCGTGGTGGCTGACTGGGCTCGCCGCGCTGCAGATCACGGTCGGAGCGGTCATGGTTCTCCAGCTCCTCCCGACGGTCCTCCGGGCTGCGCACCTGTTCGTCGGCGCGGTGCTCTGGGTGGCGGCGGTAGTGCTCTCGTTCCGGTCTCGGCGGATGCTCGCCGCCCCGTTCCCGCGACAGCCAGAACCGAGCGTGAACCCGGGCGAGGGCGGCGGCATCGTGGGAACCACCATGAACGCCCATCTCGCGGCGCCGACGGTTGCCCCGCCGTCGGTGCTCCGGGACCTGGTCACGCTCACCAAGCCGCGCATCATCTCGCTGCTCCTGCTCACGACCGTGCTCCCCATGTTCATCACCGACCGGGGCACCCCGCCCCTCTCGCTGGTGCTCTGGGTGCTGCTGGGCGGTTATCTGATGGCGGGAGGCGCGAACACCGTCAACATGTGGTTCGATCGGGACATCGACACCCTCATGTCCCGCACCAAGCTTCGGCCGATCCCATCGGGCCGGATTCCCGCCTGGGCGGCGCTGCTGTTCGGGCTCGCGCTGGGCGCCATGGCTTTCTGGATCTTCTGGCGCTTCGTGAACCCGCTCAGCGCCTGGCTCGCGTTCAGCGGATATCTCTTCTACATCTTCATCTATACCGCCTGGCTCAAGCGGCTCACGGCACAGAACATCGTCATCGGCGGCGCGGCCGGCGCTTTCCCGCCCCTGGTTGGATGGACCGCCATGACGGGGAGTCTCGATCTCCCGGCCATGTACCTCTTCGCCATCGTCTTCTTCTGGACGCCGCCTCACTTCTGGGCCTTGGCTCTCATCAAACGCCAGGACTACGCCAGCGCCGGCATCCCGATGATGCCGGTGGTCGCTGGAGAGCGTTGGACCAAGGTCCAGATGCTCGCCTACTCGCTGATGCTGGTGCCGCTCACTCTGATGCCGACGGTGTTCGGTGCGCTCGGCCTGTTCTACGCCGCCGCGGCCCTGCTGCTTGGCGGCCGGCTGCTGTGGTACAGCGTCAAGGTGCTCCGGGAGGCGGGAGTCACTCCCACCACCTGGCGCATGTACAAGTTCTCTCTCCTTTATCTCGCCCTGCTGTTCGTCGCGATGGGGGTAGACCGGGCGGTCCCGTTCGGGCATCGCTACGAGCGGGCGCCGGTGTTGATTCTCGACCGCCCCGAGGAGGAGGCGATGGGGGCGGGCATGGTACCGCACGCGCACTGAGCCGAGCCAGGTAGATCCCTCGGGCTTCGCCCTCGGGATGAGGAGGGGGTGCGGCGGCCCTCGGAATGAGGAGGGGGGCCGTCCCACTCCTCTTCTCCTCATCCCGAAGGAGCGGAGCGACTGAGGGATCTACTCTTTCTTCACGCGAGGCGTGGCACCCGACACCCCCAGCACACGCGAGGTAGATCCCTCGGGCTTCGCCCTCGGGATGAGGAAGGGGGGAGACCTCTTCTCCTCATCCCGAAGGAGCGGAGCGACTGAGGGATCTACTCTTTCTTCACACCAGGCGTGGCACCCGACACCCCCAGCACACGTGAGGTAGATCCCTCGGGCTTCGCCCTCGGGATGAGGAGGGGGTGTGACACCCGGCCGGGCTTCGCCCTCGGGATGAGGAGCGGGCGGCGGTGCCCATTTCCTCATCCCCAAGGAGCGCAGCGACTGAGGGATCTACTCTCCCGTTCACCCTAATCGCGTCGGCCGCGGGCCCCAGGCAAGCCAGCTAGATCCCTCGGGCTCCGCCCTCGGGATGAGGAAGGGGGGGACCTCTTCTCCGCATCCCCAAGGAGCGCAGCGACTGAGGGATCTACTCCGCGTTCACCGAGAACCAGGTCTCCGCAAGGTCAATCCACCCGCCGTTCGTCTCTTCGATCAGTCGGATCTTCCTCTCTCGCGACCAACTCTTGAGCTGACGCTCACGGGCGAAGGCAGTACGCCCGCTTGGAGTCTCCTCGAAGTAGACGAGGCGGGTCACCTTGTAGCGCTTCGTAAAGCCGGGTACCAGCCCCTCACGATGCTGATAGACACGACGCACGAGATCCCGGGTCACGCCAGTGTACAGCGTCCGCGACAGGCTCGCGAGGATGTAGACGAAGAAGCGAGTGCGGAGCATGGAGCAACGGTACGGGACTCCCCTCAAAGAAGGGTCAAACCCTCCACGCAGGTTGAGTAGATCCCTCGGGCTCCGCCCTCGGGATGAGGAGGGGGGGCGGTGCCCATTTCCTCATCCCGAAGGAGCGCAGCGACTGAGGGATCTACTCTTCCGTTCACCCTGATCGCGTCAGCCGCAGTCCCCAGGCAAACCAGCTAGATCCCTCGGGCTTCGCCCTCGGGATGAGGAGGCGGTGTGACACCCGGCCGGGCTTCGCCCTCGGGATGAGGAGCGGGGACCTCTTCTCCTCATCCCGAAGGAGCGCAGCGACTGAGGGATCTACTCTTCCTTCACACCAGGCGTGGCACCCGACACCCCCAGCACACGTGAGCTAGATCCCTCGGGCTCCGCCCTCGGGATGAGGAGGGGGAGCGGTGCCCATTTCCTCATCCCGAAGGAGCGCAGCGACTGAGGGATCTACTCTCCCGTTCACCCTAATCGCGTCGGCCGCGGGCCCCAGGCAAGCCAGCTAGATCCCTCGGGCT
>Ga0315273_10003133_pt1 | contig 19867 bp, 18 predicted proteins | sample YL17G02_0_MG_FD_205753 | JGI IMG/M metagenome (GOLD analysis project Ga0315273, IMG submission 205753) | Sediment microbial communities from Yellowstone Lake, YNP, Wyoming, USA - YL17G02_0 | ecosystem: Environmental > Aquatic > Freshwater > Lake > Sediment | place: USA: Wyoming | collected...
TTGGGGCCTCTGGCCTCGATTCGGCATTTGGCGTTCGGCACTCGATCATCATCCCTCCACCAGTACAACGACACGACCCCCCGAAAAATTAAGGCCCGAATCTGGGAAAATCCGCGAATTCTTTCCGGCCCTTGGCAATTCAAGGCTTATGGCGAAAAAAGTCGCGCGTATCCGTTCAGGTGGTATCCCTCGTCCACGGATCAGGGGATGCTCTGGTAGCCCGCCGTACGGCGGGCTACCAGAACGCCTGATGACTCGTCGGCAGGGAATCCCATCTGAACGGTTACAGTCGCGTTTCAGGATACGGCGGTCCTAGGGCCGCGTTCGCAAAGGGAGGGTGCGTGTAATCTCCTACGGCCGCGCGTCAGCGGCTTTAGCCTCCGTAGGAGGCGGCGGAGTAAAGCCCACGGCGATGCCCTGAGAGCCGTGGGATCCCGAACGCCGGCCGAACCCCCTCTCCCCCTCTCCTCAGCCCCCTTCGGGGGCTGGGGGAGGGGGAAAAAGATGACGGGGTGGCGTGCTCGTGTTCCCACGGCTCTCAAAGCATCGCCGTGGGCTTTATTCCGCCGCCCCATACGGGGTTGGGCCGGTCTCTGGATGATCGGTTTCTCCAACGGCTGTGCGCACCTGGCCTTGCAGAACGTAGGAGATCACACGCACACCAAAGGGATCGCTTCTTGCGTGCGGAGCGGTCTGCGCCTATAATCGGACTCGGACGTGGGAGCAGGGAAGCAAGGGGTATGCCGTGGGACTGGCCAATCAACTGACGATGCTGCGGCTCTGCCTGAGCCCAGTCTTCGTCCTCGTCTTTCTCGTGGGCGGGCCGGTCGGGCACGCGCTGGCTCTCGTCATCGCGGTGCTGTTCGAGGTCACCGACTTCCTGGACGGCTACCTGGCGCGAAGCCGCAAGGACACGACGGATTTCGGGAAGCTCTCGGACCCGATGGCCGACGTGGTGGCTCGGTTCTCCGTGTTCCTGTGCTTCCTCTGGGGCGGGTATGCCCATCTGTGGATGGTCGTGCTGATCTTCTACCGCGAGTTCATCGTGGCCTACATTCGGGTCGCGGTGGCCCGCTCGGGGGTTGTCCTGGCGGCGCGGCTCAGCGGCAAGATGAAGGCCCTCACGCAGGGTATCGTCATTCTGGCGATCCTGGTTCTGATCGTGTGGACGCCGTTGGACGATCGCGAGGGGATCGAGGCCGCGAAAAGGACGGCGAAGTGGCTGATGGGCCTCGTCGTGCTGGTCACGCTCTGGTCGGGCGCGGACTATTTGCGGATGAGTCTGCCCGCGCTTCGCGGGCTGCTGCGCCGGAATCCGTGATGCCGCCAGGCCCACCTCGAAGCCGCAGAGAAGAGCGGAGATCACAGATTCCACAGATTTCACAGATAAAACGCCGAAAAGGGAAGAGGGAATGGCAGGGTGAAGAGAAGAACCAGCCGGTCCAGGCTTCACCTCAGCTGGCTTCACCCCGAATCCCCCTCTTCTCTTCATCTGTGGAATCTGTGAAATCTGTGATCTCGGCCTCTTCTCTGGGGTTCTTGCTTCGTGGTTGGTTGCGGACGAGGGCCGCGATGGGGAATCAGTGATCGTCCTGGTTTTTCGTGGAGGGCAGGCTACGGCGTGCCGATGATGGAGTAGAGGAGGCGGCGGAGGAACGCGAGCGCGGGGGGGTGGAAGAGGAGCCCGGCGAGCCCGAGAATGCCGATGCCCGCGAGGGCGAAGAGCGCCGCGCCCAGGAGGAAGCCGAAGAAGGCGCGGAATCCGAATCCCACCTGCTGCCGCGGCGTCATCGAGAGGCCGGCGCTGCCGCGGAGGCGCGCGGAGACCTCCTCGATGTCGTGGCTCAGGCGCCCGAGCAAGGCCCGCAATTCGACCGACCCGGCTTGCTCCTGAAGCCGCAAGGGCGCTTCGGCGGCCAGGCGCGGCTTCGGTTGGTCTTGCAGGCTCAGGACGACCGGTTCCTCGGCCTTGTGTGCGGGACGCGCGGCGGGCGGCGGAGCCGGGCGTCCGACCGTGTGGGGGACGCCCAGGGGCGGCGGCGCCGCGGGTGCGCGCTCCGGCTCCGTCTCGAACTCCGTAGCTGCGCTCTGGGGGCGCAGCCTGAGGACCGGGGGTTCGGGGCTGAGGCGCGGCTCCTCGTTCTTGGGTGGCCCGGCCTCTACCGGCGGCGGGGCGGGGCCGGCGGGCCCGGCGCCTTCTTCGGTGCGGATGGCCCTGTCGGCGGGCCGTTGGAGCTCGACGAAGGAGATCGACGCGGCCTCGCCCGCACCGGGGGCCGGCGGAGCCGCGGCAGCGGGCGGCGCGGGCGCGGCTTCCTGGAGGGCAAGCATCTCCCGGGTGTCGGCGTCGGTGTCGACGTCGGTCTCGATGGCGATCACGGCGGGCTCGGGGCTAGGCTTGAGGGGCGGGGGTGTGGCCGGACGAAGCGGCGGGGGCGTGGCGCGGCGGGGCGGCTTGCGGGCCGACGGCGGACGGCCGAGGACCTGATCTTCGCGGCACTTGTGGCAGAGGCCCTCGTAGATGTCGCTGCCTTCGAGGTCCGCTTCGCAGACGCTGCACTTCGCGTTTTCTTCAGCCATAGCTCCGATTCCATGGGGCCGGAGATGAAGGCTCCTATTCTAGCGCGGCCCTGCCGCGCATCAAAACGTTTTTCGGGAAAGCATAGGGCCGATCGGTCCGATCCGTCAGATCGGTCCGATCTGCCCTATGTGGCCCGCATTGCGCTCACCCGTGCAGGAGCACGTGCCCGCCATGTCCGACGAGGCGATGATTCTCCGCAAGCTGCCCCGCCGATTGCTGGCCTGGTACGCCAGGGTGAAACGCGATCTGCCGTGGCGACGGACCCGCGACCCGTACCGCGTCTGGCTCGCGGAGGTCATGCTCCAGCAGACACGGGTCGAGACGGTCATCCCCTACTACGAGCGGTTCCTCGCGCGCTTCCCGACCCTGGCGGCGCTGGCGGAGGCGCCGCTGGACGACGTGCTCAAGCTCTGGGCGGGACTGGGCTACTATGCCCGAGCGCGGAGCTTCCACGCCGCCGCACGGCGGATCGTGGCCGACCACGGCGGGACTGTCCCGCCGCGCCTCGACGACCTGCTGGCCCTCCCGGGGGTCGGACGCTACACGGCGGGCGCCGTCCTCAGCATCGCCTATGGCCTGCCGGCGCCGATACTCGACGGCAACGTCGAGCGGGTCCTGTGCCGGATCTTCGGCATCTCGGACAATCCGAAGGCGGCTGCGACGCGCAAGCGCCTCTGGGCGCTAGCCGAGGCGCTGCTGCCTCGTGGCCGCACGCGGCTCGCGTGCGGGGCCTCGGCGACACGCGAGCCGCGTGCCGCCACGAAGAACCCTGCGGGGGACTTCAACCAGGCGATGATGGAGCTGGGCGCGACCGTCTGCACGCCGAAGGCGCCCGCCTGCGACGTCTGCCCTGCGGCCAGGCTGTGTGAGGCATTCCGGCTCGGGAAGCAGCTCGAACTGCCCAGAATCCCCAGGAAGAAGGCCGTCCCACACTACGACGTGGCGCTCGGGCTGGTCTGGCGGAAGGACAGGCTCCTGATCGCGAAGCGCCCGCCGCACGTCATGCTCGGCGGCCTCTGGGAGTTCCCCGGGGGCAAGCGCGAGCCGGGCGAGACGCTCGAGCAGGCGGCGCGGCGCGAGGTGCTGGAGGAGACCGGCCTGCGCGTGAAGGTCGGCGCCCTCTTCCTCACGATCGACCACGCCTACAGCCACTTCCGCGTCACCCTCCACGCCTTCCGTTGCACGAGCGCCCGCGGGACGGCTCGCCCGCTGGGCTGTGAGGAGTGCCGCTGGGCCACCGTCGCCGAGCTGTCCGACTATGCGTTCCCCGCGGCCAGCGTCCGCATCATCCGCGCACTTGCCAGCTCGCGATGGGTGCAATAGCGGGATTGCGGAAGCCGCTCTGGAGGCTTGGGTTTGTAGTTCCGCCTTTAGGCGGCGTTCGTAGTCCCGCCTTCAGGCGGCCCTGTCGTCCGTCGGTCCAACCACGGTCCAGCAGCCCAAGAGCGCGGAACGCCTGAAGGCTCTACACGAACGCCGCCGTTCAACCCCTTCAACCTCCTCTACGTGGATGGGGGGAGCGCGGGCGTGGCCTACTGCGAAAGCTCGGTCCGAGCCGCCGGCGTCAGCCCGGGCGTCCACGTGCTGACGGGCGGCATGCTCTGCGACCGCAGGGAGCCGAAGATCGCTCGTGGCTTCGACCTCCTGGCGGATATGCCGCGCGAGTGGCCCGAGGCGTTCGAACGGCTCCGCAGGGTCTGCGCGGACCGGCGCGAGGGCGCCCCGGAGCCCGAGCAGATCTGCATGCGAGGCGGGGCCGCAGGAACGGTCTCGTCCTCCATCCTCGCCCTGGGCGATGCCTTCCCCGCAGGGTCGCTCTATCTCCATGCCCCAGGGCCGCCCTGCGAAACCGAATACCTGGATTTGAGCGGGCTGTTCACGCTGTAGCATGCGTCAGCCTTTGGAGTGCGGCGGCTCGACGCCGCTTTGGCCGCGAAGCGGCCATCTTCTCTTTGGCTCCCCAGACCGGGATGGGCTTGGCGCACGGAGGAGGCGGTGTCTCTCGGGCGTCGGATCGGAGAGCCCGCCGTAGGCGGGCAAAGCGGCGTCGAGCCGCCGCACTCCAAAGCGGGCGAAACGCCCGCGAGAACCCCGGCGGCCGATGGCCGCCGCGCCAGACGCCAGGCGGCGGCGTTACAAAGAAGGGCCGCCGCAGATGCGCTATCGCACCCTTCCGTTTCGCGTGCCTTGACTCGGCGGGCGGGCCGCCTATAATGGGCACGAGGGATCATCATCCGGGGTCTCAGGGATCGAGGGATCATCAATGGTGGAGCGACTGGCGATCATCTCGGATATCCACGCGAACCTCGAGGCCCTCGAGGCGGTGCTCGCGGACATCGATGCCCGCGGCGCCAGCGAAACCCTCTGCCTGGGCGACATCGTCGGCTACGGCGTCGATGCCGAGGCGTGCGTGGACCTGATCCGCAAGCGGTGCTCGCTCTGCCTGTGCGGCAACCACGACTGGGCGCTGGTGAACACGACGATCGGCTTCAACGCCATGGCGCGCCGCGCGCTCGAATATACGCGCGACCGCATGGAGCCGCGCCGGTTCGCGGGGCGCAAACGCCGGGAGCGATGGGAGTTCATCAAGAACCTCCCGACCACGCAACCGCGGGGCGACTGGCTGCTCGTGCATGGCTCGCCCCGTGACCCGGTGATGGAGTACATCTTCCCCGAGGACGTCGATATCGCGTCGGAGAAGATGAGCGAGATCTTCGGGAAGTTCGAGAAGGTGTGCTTCGTTGGCCACACGCATCTCCCCGGGATCTTCACGGACGACATGCGGTTCCAGACGCCCGCGGAGCTGGGCAATTCGTTCCTCTTGGGCGGCAGTAAGGCCGTGGTGAACGTCGGATCGGTGGGCCAGCCGCGCGACGGCGACGTGAGGGCCTGCTACGTCCAGGTCGGCGAAGGGCTCGTGGTCTACCGGCGGATCGAGTACGACATCCAGAAGACGATGGAGAAGATCCGCGCGAGCGGCACCGATCCCCTTTGCGCGGAGCGGCTGGCCCTGGGCAAGTGAGGCGAGGCGCGGGAGGCAGGTCTGCCGGGATGACAAGCTGGCGGGCCGGCGCCCGGGGCGGCTGCCAGATTGGCAGGGGACGGGAGGCGGCGAAGCGGTTGACGTTCCGCAAGTTCCTATGGACACGAGTCTTACGATATGCCTGCGATGGCGGATGGCTTTGGTACGGAATTTGTATGTTGAAGCAGTAGGGTTTGGGCTGCGTCCTCGGCGACGCATTGGCCGCCGCGGGCAGCCGCAAGCGCTCTCCCGTCGGGTCGACGAGAGGGCTTCGGGCGCCGGGGTCATTGGCTTCCGGCCCCTCAGGCAAGCATACCGACGTGCCAAAGCAGTGTGGCAAGGAGGACATGTCGAATGGCAAAGCAGTTGGCGTTCGAGGAGGACGCACGAGCCGCGATGCGGGCTGGCGTGGAAAAGCTGGCTCGCGCGGTGAAGACGACGCTCGGCCCGCGAGGCCGCTGCGCCGTGCTCGACAAGAGCTGGGGCAGCCCGAAAGTGACCCGCGACGGGGCCGCCGTCGCAGAGGACATCGACCTGTCGGACCGCTATGAGAACCTGGCCTGCCGCCTGCTCCGCGAGGCAGCCCACAAGACCAGCGACGACGCCGGCGACGGGACGACGACCTCGACCGTCCTCGCCGAGGCCATCTTCCTCGACGGCCTCAAGCAGGTGACGGGCGGCAATCCCGCCGTGGCGCTCACCCGCGGCATCCAGAAGGGCGCCGCGGCCGTTGCCGAAGAGCTGGGCAGGCTGAGCCGCCCGCTCAAGGACGACGAGGTCGCCCGCATCGCCTCGATCGCGGCAAACCAGGACGCCGGGATCGGGAAGACACTGGCCGACGCCATCCGGCGTGTCGGCAAGGACGGCGTCATCACGATCGAAGAGGGCAAGGGGCTGGCGACCGAGGTCGAGGTCGTCGAGGGCATGCAATTCGACCGTGGCTTCCTCTCGCCGCACTTTGTCACCGACCCCGACAATCTCGAGTGCGAACTCGAGGACGTCTACATCCTGATCCACGATGACAAGATCAGCAACGCCCGGACCATCATCCCGCTCCTCGAAGAGATGTCGGCGGCGAAGAAGTCGCTGCTGGTCATCGCGGAAGAGGTGGAAGGCGAGGCGCTGGCGACGCTGGCCGTCAACAAGCTTCGCGGCATCCTGAAGTGCGCGGCGGTGAAAGCCCCGGCCTACGGCGACCGCCGCAAGGCGATGCTCCAGGACATCGCCATCCTCACCGGCGGCAAGGCCATCTTCAAGGACCTCGGGCTGAACCTCGAGACCGTGAAGATGAAGGACCTCGGCCGCGCCAAGAAGGTGATCATCGACCAGGACAACACGACCATCGTCCAGGGCGCGGGCGAGGCCTCCGAAATCAGCGGCCGCTGCAAGCAGATCCGCCAGGAACTCAAGGCGACGACCTCGGACTACGATCGCGAGAAGCTCCAGGAGCGGCTGGCGAAGCTGGCCGGCGGCGTCGCGCAGATCAGCGTGGCCGCCGCGACCGAGTCCGAGATGAAGGAGAAGAAGGCGCGCTTCGAGAGCGCCAAGAGCGCCGTGAAGGCCGCCATCGAGGAGGGGATTCTGCCGGGCGGCGGCGTCGCGCTCGTCCGCGCGGCCCAGGCCCTCGACAAGATCAAAGCCGGTGAGGACGAACGCGTCGGCATCGAGATCCTGCGGCGGGCCCTGACGGCCCCGCTCAAGCAGATCGCCCAGAACGCCGGCGTCGAAGGCTCCGTCGTCCTCCGCAAAGTCGCCAGCGAGAAGGGCAACTTCGGCTACGACGTGGTCAACGCCAAGTACTGCGACATGGTCGCGGCGGGCATCATCGACCCCGCCAAGGTCACCAAGGCGGCCTTGAAGAACGCGGTCAGCGTGGCGACCGTGCTGCTGATGAGCGACTGCCTCGTCAGCACGATCCCCGAGAAGAAGAGCGCCGCCGACGCCCACGCGGGCCACGGCCACTAGGGCCCGCATTTCTCGCGAAGTGCAGCGAATCCGGAAAGCAAGCCCAGGAGATACGGATTATGGCGAAACAGATTCTCTACGACGTCGAGGCCCGCAAGAAGGTGCTCGATGGGATCCGAAAGCTCACGCGCGCCGTCGCCGTGACCCTCGGCCCGACGGGCCGCAACGTCCTCCTCCAGAAGAGCTTCGGCGGCCCGACCGTCACCAAGGACGGCGTCACCGTGGCCAAAGAGGTCGAGCTGGAGGACCCGTTTGAGAACATGGGCGCCAAGATGGTGCGCGAAGTCGCCTCGAAGACGAGCGACGTCGCCGGCGACGGGACGACGACCGCGACCATTCTGGCCGAAGCCCTCTACGCCGAGGGCCTCAAGGCCGTGATGTCCGGCGCGGACCCCGTGGCCGTCCAGCGCGGGATCGACAAGGCGACCGAGGTGGTCATCGAGGAGATCCGCAGGCTCGCGCGGCCCGTCAACAAGAAGGACGAGATCAGCGCGGTCGGGACCATTTCGGCGAACAACGACGCCTTCATCGGCGGCCTGATCGCGGACGCGGTCGAGCGCGTCGGCAAGGACGGCGTCGTGACGGTGGAGGAGGGGAAGAGCGTCGAAACCTCGCTCGAACTGGTCGAGGGCATGCAGTTCGACCGCGGCTACCTCAGCCCCTACTTCATCACCCAGCCTGAGGCGATGGAGGCGGTGCTCGAGGATTGCCTCATCCTGCTCCACGAGAAGAAGATCTCGGACCTCCGCGAGTTCCTGCCCCTCCTCGAGATGGTGGCGGTCTCGGGCAAGCCGCTCCTGGTCGTCGCCGAGGACGTCGAGAGCGAGGCCCTGGCCGCGCTCGTCATCAACAAGATCCGGGGCGTCCTGCCGTGCTGCGCGGTCAAGGCTCCGGGCTTCGGCAATCGCCGCAAGGCCCTGCTCGAAGACATGGCGATCCTGACCGGCGCCCAGCTCATCTCGGAGGACCTGGGCACGAAGCTCGAGAACCTCACGATCGAGCACCTCGGACGCGCCCGAAAGGCCACCGTGTCCAAGGATAAGACGACCCTGGTCGGCGGCGCCGGCGCGACCGAAGGGGTCAAGAAGCGCCTCGCCCAGCTCCGCTACCAGATCGAGACCACGACCTCCGACTACGACCGCGAGAAGCTCGAAGAGCGCCTGGCGAAGCTCTCGGGCGGCGTCGCCATCATCAAGTGCGGCGGCGCGACCGAGGCCGAGGTCAAGGAGCGCAAGGCCCGCGTCGAGGACGCCCTCCACGCCACGCGCGCGGCCATCGAAGAGGGGATCGTCCCCGGCGGCGGCGTCGCCCTGCTCCGGAGCGCCCCGGCACTCGAGAAGCTGCGGACCAAGGTCCGCGGCGACGAGAAGCTGGGCGTCGATATCGTCGCCCACGCGCTCGAAATCCCGATGTACTTCATCGCCTCGAACTCCGGCGCCGACGGCCACGTCGTCGTCGCCGAGGCGAAGGAACAGAAGCCCAGCGTCGGCTACGACGCGAACACGGGCGAGTTCGTCGACATGTTCGATGCCGGCATCATCGACCCGGCGAAGGTCACCCGCTGCGCCATCCAGAACGCCGCGAGCATCGCCGGCCTGATGCTGACCACCGAAACCCTGGTCACCGATCTGAAGGACGAAGAGAAGCACCCCGTCGAGGGCGCCGTCCACTGAGAGCCCTCCCTCCCGAAGGGTTGAAACCTTCGGGAGGCGGTAAGCCGCCGATGGCGAGAGAGGAGCCGCGATGCGACTGATGCGTCCCGTGGCGCGCCTGGCAGTCCTCATCGGCCTTCTGGCCCTGTCTCGATCCGCCTGGGCGGGAGCCAGCGCCGAGGCCATCGCGAACTGGGCGGGAGTCGTCAATGACCTCGCCCAGCCGGATGCCGACCGGATGAAGGCGCGGGACCACCTCATCCAGCAGGGGGCACCGGGCCTCGATGCGCTCGTGGAACTGGGCAAGAAGCCCGGGCTGGCCAAGGAAGAAGACAACGACAACGTCCGCATGCAGGTGGCCATCGCCCTGGCCAACGTCCGGATCGGCCCGGCGGCCGATCGGAACGCCGATGTCGTCCGCAAGAAGGCGGCCGAGAACCTCGATCTCCTCAAGTCGTGGCTGGAGCGAAAGGACGCCGACCCCGCGCTCCGCTACTGGGCGATCCGCGCCATTTCCTTCGCCCAGGCGCAGGGATCGCTGAACATCCTGAAGAATGCCCTCGACGCGAAGCCCGACCCGAGCGTCCGAATGTCGATCGCGCGCTCGCTCGGCCTCTGGGAGCCGCCCGCGCTCACCACCGTCGCCATCCCGATGCTGACGGCGATGCTCAAGGATCAGGATCCCGCGGCTCGGGTGGCCGCGGTCGAGGGTCTGCGTCTGACGAAACGAAACGAGGAGGATGTGGTAGTGCCGCTCTTTGGCATCCTCGAATCCGACCCCGACGAGGCGGCCTGGCGCGCCGCGGCGAAGGCGATCGAGAGCCTGACCAAGATGGACTTCAACAAGTTCCTGGTTGAGAGGCACACGCCCAAGGAGCGCAAGGAGTTCTTCGATCAAAGGGAGCTGGACTGGAAGCGTCCGCGAGCCCCCGTAGCTCCTTGAACTGGCGCTCCCGGCGGCCCCCCGCCCGCACGCGGTTCAGCCCCTGTGGAAAAGCTCCGTCGCCATGGCCAAGCGCGACTATTATGAAATCCTGGGGATCAACCGCGACGCGCCGACCGACGATGTCAAGCGCGCCTTCAAGAAGCTGGCCCTCAAGTACCATCCGGACCGCAACCCGGACAACCGCAAGGAAGCCGAGGAACGCTTCAAGGAGATCGCCGAGGCCTACGAGGTGGTCGGCGACGCCGAGAAGCGCCAGCGCTACGACCAGTTCGGCATCGACGGCCTTCGCGGAACCGGCTTCCGGCCCTTCAGCAGTGTCGAAGAGGTCTTCGGCTTCGACCTGTTCTCCGGCATCCTCGACGAGCTGGGCCTCTTCGGCGGCGGGGGCGGGCGGCGGGCTCGCCGGCGCCGCGGCTACGACGTCGAGCACGACCTCGAGCTGACCTTTCGCGAGGCCTGCTTCGGCGCGACGAAGACCATCGAGGCCCTGCGCCACGAGCCCTGCTCGTCGTGCGGAGCCTCCGGCGCTCGCAAGGGCACCACGCGGCGGACCTGTCCCGTCTGCGGCGGCTACGGGCAGGTGCAGCAGCGATCGGGCTTCTTCGCCGTCCGCACCGTGTGCCCCCAGTGTCGCGGCGCCGGCCAGATCATCGACAGCCCGTGCCCCGACTGCTCGGGGAGTGGGCGCGCCCCGCGCAAGGCGTCCATTGAAGTCCGCATCCCCGCGGGCATCGAGGACGGCGTCCGGCTCCGCGTGCCCGGCCAGGGCGAGCTGGGCGACGACCACATGGAACGCGGCGACCTCTACTGCTACGTCCGCGTCAAGCCGCATCAGTTTTTCCAGCGCCAGGGCGACGACCTGATCTGCCGCGTCCCGATCACCTTCAGCCAGGCCGCCCTCGGCAGCGAGATCGATGTCCCGACGATGGACGGCGGCATGACGAAGCTCCGGGTGCCCGCCGGCACCCAGAGCGGCGAGGTGCTCACCCTGCCCGCCATGGGCGTCCCGCGGCTCAACGGGCGCGGGCGCGGCGACGAGCACATCATCGTGAACATCGAGGTGCCCAAGAAGCTCAGCGGGAGGCAGACCGAGCTGCTCCGCGAACTCGCCGGCCTCGAAGAGAAAAACGTGACCCCGGAGCGCAAGAGCTTCTTCGACAAGCTCAAGCACTTCTTCACCGAAGAATAGGCGACGGCCATGGCGGACGAACCCAAGCCCGCGACCCCGCAGGAACCGGACACCGAAAGCTCGGAGCGCCTGGAGGACGAGGTGCCCACCGAGGACCACGAGGCCGCCGCCTCGGAAACCCAGGCCAGCGAGCTGGCCACGGTCGAGGTGCTCGCCGAGGAACTCGAGGAGCTGCGCGCCAAGGCCGCCGAGCGCGACCAGTACCTCGACCGCCTTCAGCGCACCACGGCCGACTTCATCAACTACCAGAAGCGCCAGCAACGCGAGCGCGAGCGCTGGAACGAGACGACACTCCGCGACATCCTGCTCAAGCTCTTCCCCGTCCTCGACGACATCGAGCGCGCCCTCGTCACCGGCCAGAAGGAGCACGACGCCGAGGCGCTCCTGCGCGGCTTCGAGCTGATCCGCGCCAAGTTCCTCAAGATCCTGGCCGAGGAGGGCGTCACGCCCCTCGACGCCGTGGGGAAGCTCTTCGACCCGGCCTGCCACCAGGCGGTCAGCTTCGTCGAGCACCGCGGGCTGACCGACCAGACCGTGGTCGAGCTGGCTCGACCGGGCTACCGTATGGGCGACCGCATGCTGCGTCCCGCCCAGGTCGTCGTGTCGCGAGGCGGCCCGCCGCCCTTGCCGCCCGCCGAGGAGCCGGCCCCGCAGGCCGACAAGGCCGGCGATGGGGGCACGGGCACCAAGAACGAGGGAGGCGCTTAGGTCAGCCCCATCGGTCGGATCAGTCCGATCGGTCCGATCGGTCCGATTGGTCGAACAGGAAGTACCCCGATGCCCACCTACGAATACGAATGCGCGAGCTGCAACAAGACCTTCGAGCTGTTCCAGCCCATCACGGCGAAGCCCGTGCGGCGTTGCCCCGCCTGCGGCACGCGCAAGGTCCGCCGTCTGATCAGCGCCGGCGCCGGCATCCTCTTCCACGGCTCCGGCTTCTACCAGACCGACTACCGCAGCGAGGAGTACAAGGCCAAGGCCAAAGCCGACTCGGCCACTCCGACCCCCAGCACCGCCGACTCGGGCGCCAAGGACTCCGCCTCGAAGGACTCCAGCTCGAAGGACTCCAGCTCGAAGGACTCGGGGAGCAAGCATGGCTCCAAGTCCAAGAAATGATGCCCCGGCCGACCCCGAGCAGGAGGCCGGCCCGCAGTGCCCGATCTGCCACGCCTTGGTGCGTGCCGAGTCAAAAATCTTTCCTTTTTGCAGCCCGCGGTGTAAACTAATCGACCTTGGACGCTGGCTCGGCGGCCGCTACCGCATCGAGACCTCGCACGACGAGACCGACCGCGACGTGCCGCCAGACGAGGGTGCGCCCCCTGACGACGAGGGCGCGAACGAGTAGAGACGGACACGCACTCCGAGGGCCTGCGATGAGAACTCCGAAAAGCGACTGGACCGACCTGTTCCTCGCCTTCCAGATGTGCCTGGACCCGCGGAAGCTCTGGCTCGCATTCCGGGGCGTCATCCTGTCGATCGTTCTGCTGGGCCTCCTGCTGGCCGGCCTGGCCGCGGTCCAGCGGGCGCGCGGGATTGGCTATCTGGTCGCCACCGTCGCCGATGCCTCGGGCCGCCCGGTCCGCGAGATCTGGAAACGCCAACTCCTGCCCAGCCAGCCTCTGCCGGAGCGCTACCGCCTCGCCGACACCGATGTCTTGGGCGACCTGAAGAGAGGGCGGCTGGGGGATGCGGCCCGGGCCACGCGGAACTTCGTGGTCGGCACCGTCCGCTCGGCCGCCTCGGACGTCGATGACTGGATCACGCGGCGCGTCCCCATGCGCTATGCGCTGGTCCACGTGGTCTGGCTCTCGGAGGCGCTCTCGGAAGCCCTCCTGGTCGCCGCGGCCTGCGGCCTCATCCTCCTGCTCATCTGGTCCTACTACGGCGGAGCCATCATGCGGGTGACCGCCGTCGAATACGCGCTCGGGGAGCGGATCGAGCTGACCAGCGCCGTCGCATACACCCGCCGCAAGCACCATTGCTTCTACGGCCCGCCGCTCGCCCTCGTGGCGGCGATCCTGCTCCTCTGGACGGGCATCGTCCTTGTGGGACTGATCGCCTGGAACGTCCTGGCTCTGATCGCCGTCTTCGGCGGCTTGCTGGCGGCCGGCGTCGTGGGCTCGGTCGCGCGGGACCGGACGCGGTCGCTGGCGGCGGGCCTCGGCGCCGGGATCGCGGTCATTGTTCTGGCTTGCCTTTTCGCCTGGCTCATCGTTGCCCAGGGGTGGCGGATCCCCGTGCTGGGCGAGCTGATCGCCCTCGTGCTTGCCCCGCTGATCTTCCTCGCCGGCCTCCTCGTCGCCCTCCTGGGCATCTGGATCGTCTTCGGGCTTCCCCTGATGGCAGGCACCATCGCCAACCGGGACGGCGACCTGTTTGATGCCTGGAGCTGCTCCTTCCACTACCTCTTCGTGCACCCCTGGCGATATGCCTGCTACGCGCTCGTCGCCCTCGCGTACGGCGTGCCCTGCCTCGCGTTCGTCTATGGGGTCCGGTCGGCCACCGAATGGGCCACCCTGCTCCCGTTCTCCGTCGGGCTGGTCGGGCAGTTCGAGGGGGTGTACGACTTCCTGGTCGCCGACCCCACATTGGTGGGCGCCACGGCGGGGGAGGGCATCCTGGCCTTCGCGTTGGCGTTCGGCCGCTTCATCCTCGACGTGGTCTTCCTGTCGTTCGTCGCGGTGTACGCCTGCGTGGCGGCGGCCATTGCGTACGGCCTGTTGCGACTGCGGTCGGACGGGACGCCGATCTCGGAAGTCCACCTCGAACCGCGCGACCAGGAACTCCTCCAGCCCCCGCCGGCCGCACCGGCCGGGACGACGCCGTGAGGGCTAAGTCAAAAGTCAAAAGTCAAAAGGCAAAAGGCAAAAGGCAAGAGTCAGGCACTGCGAGCCAGGAACCGCCAAAGGGAAGCGGACGAGCCGTTTCCGACTCCCAGCCCGGGCTCTCCCTCTTACCGCGATAACCGATAACCGATAACCGATAACCGAAAACCGACAACCAATGCCCTCCTCCCTTCCCTGTGCCGCGATCGTCGGCCGTCCCAACGTCGGGAAATCCACGCTCTTCAACGCCCTCGTCGGGCGCCGCGTCGCCATCGTCGAGGCCACGCCGGGCGTGACCCGCGACCGCATCAACGCGACGGTCGAGCGCGGCGACGCCGCCTTCGAGCTGATCGACACCGGCGGCATCGGGATCGTCGACTCCGATGGGCTGACCGCCCACGTCGCGCGGCAGATCCAGACCGCGCTCGAACTGGCCGACGTCGTGGTCTTCGTGGTGGACTCCCGCGACGGCATCCTGCCCGACGACAAGGCCATCGCGGTTCGCCTGCGCGAGATGGCCAAGCCGATCCTCCTCGTGGCCAGCAAGGTCGAATCGGCGCGCACCGAGGGCACGGTCGGGGAATTTGGCGTCCTGGGCTTGGGGCCTGCGAGCCCCGTCTCGGCCATACACCGACGCGGAATCCCCGAACTGCTCGACGCGATCGTCGCGGCCTTTCCGCCCGGCCTCGCCCGCCCCATCGTGCCCGCCGACATGAAGCTCGCCATCGTCGGCCGCCGCAACGTCGGCAAGTCCACCCTCGTCAACGCCATCGCCGGCGAAGAGCGGATGATCGTCAGCGAAATCCCCGGCACCACCCGCGACGCCGTCGACGTCCGCTTCGAGAAGGACGGCAAGACCTTCATCGCCATCGACACGGCCGGGGTCCGCAAGGAACGCCAGATCAAGACCTCCATCGAGTTCTACAGTCTCGTCCGTGCCCGCGAGTCGATTGCCCGGGCCGACGTCGTCTTCCTGATGCTCGACGTGACCGACGACATCGTGGAGATGGACAAGCGGCTCGGCAACGAGATCGCGGACCACGTCAAGCCCTGCGTCATCGTCGTCAACAAGTGGGATCTTGCCAAAGGGAAGATCACGACGGGAGAGTACGCCGAGTATCTCCAGAAGGTCCTGCACGTCCTCGATTACGCGCCGGTCACCTTCATGACCGCGATGACCGGCCGCCGCGTGATGCCGACGCTCGAACTCGCCCAACAGCTCTTCAAGCAAGCCCACCAGCGCGCCTCGACCGCCGAGGTGAACCGCGCGCTCACCCAGGCCGTCGATGCCCGCAGCCCGCGCCCGAAAGGCTCGCGCATCGCCAAGTTCTACTACGGCACCCAGGTCGGAATCGCCCCGCCGACGCTGGTCCTCTTCGTGAACGATCCCGCCCTGCTCCCTGCCGCCTATCGCCGTTACCTGGCGAACGCCATGCGTGCCCGGCTGCCCTTCCCCGAGATCCCGATCCGCATCCACCTCCGCGGGCGCACCGAGCGCGAGACTGCCCGCGGCCGCGAATCGTAGGGCGTGCGGACCTGCACGCGGCACAGGGAGCGGCCAGCCGGCTATGGACGGCGGCGACCTTCCTGCTTCTGTGAACCCCTCCTTCTTTCTCTCAACAGGATTTCGCTTGAGTTACGGTGCCGTGAGGTATATATATACCTGAGGTTCAAAGCCGGCTCACCTGAGGGAAAGGAGAAGAACATGACCGAGAAGAAGATACACGTTCGTCTGCCGGACGATCTGCACAGACAGCTCCGTGTGCACTGTGCCTATAAGGGTACGACCGTGCAGGACTATGTCGAGAAGGTGCTCGGCGAGCAGTTGTCTCTGTATGGCCCTGAGGACGTCGTTACGGAGAGCCCAAAACCGGCGGCGAGCAGGCCGGCAGCAAGGCAGGGGACGGAGCATCCCGATGACCTCCCCGTTCGCGCAGAATTGGAGGCCCGGTACGCCGGCCGTCTTAGCGACCGAGGGGAGCTTCGGTGGCTAGCAAGCAATGTGGCAAACCGAGAGATACCATTTCAGAGGTGGTTCAGGTACAAGGAGGCATTCTCGCAGGAGTTCCCCCAATTGGCCCTAAGCAAGTCTGCGGTGAGGAAAGGGACGACCGTTCTTGACCCCTTCTGTGGTTGCGGTACGGTCCTCCTTGCGGCCAGGGACATGGGATACCAGGCGCGGGGATTCGACATGCTCCCGCTGGCCGTCTTTGTAAGTCGCGTGAAGCTCAGAAAGCCCGAGGAATACGATATTGCGCGTCTGAGGAAGAAGGTGGAGAGCATCTGTTCCATGGAGATTGGCCGGACCCACTCCGAGTTCCCCGATATCGTGATTCTGCCAAAAGCGTTCGGGCCGGAGACGAAGAACGATATCCTCTTTCTTAGAGACGCTATTCTGACTGAGGATGATGTGGCAATCCGAGAGTTCCTGATGCTCGGCCTCTTATCCGTTATGGAGGAGGTCAGCCACACATGCAAGGACGGGCTTGGCATCAAGTTGCAGAAGAAGAAGGCCGTTCCCCGAGTGCAGGGACCTCTCGCCCGTCAGTTGCGCATGATGCTGGCTGACCTCAGTGAGGCCATGGACTTCTCGCGAAATGGCGGCTCCGCGACCGCGTCGCCTGGCGATGCACGCAAGCTCCCGCTGAAGGATGCTAGCGTTTCCTGTGTGATTACTTCGCCTCCCTACCTGAACCGGTACGATTACGCCAGAATTTACAGTCTGGAATTGGCACTGGATTTCGTATCCAGCTTCGTCGAACTGCGGGATCTAAGGCATAGCCTGCTCCGCGGATACATAGAGGCGAAACCGGCTGCTTCCGACTACGTAACCTGGGGTGTTCTCCCGGCTGTGCTGGAGCGGCTGTCCGTTCAGCGCCTCAACAACCCCAACATCCCAACGATGATCAAGGCGTACTTCGAAGATATGTGCGTGGCGATAGGCGAAATCGCCCGGGTCTGCAAGCCGGGAGCGCACGTGGCCATGCTGATCGGCAACTCGCGATTCGGGGGGGAAGTACTCCCTGTTGACCTGATGCTTTCTGAAATCGCGGAGAGGCACGGTTTCGAGGCAACTGCGGTATGGGTGCTGCACTACAAGGGGAACGCCAGCCAGCAGATGGGCAGGTATGGACAACAGCGAGTGAGGGAAAGCATCGTTTTCTGGAGACGGAAATGAACTATCATCCCAGGCCGAGAATAGCCCGCAAGTCCGAAGCGAATCTGTGCTGCGAGTCCTCGTCTGACAGCAATTGAGAAACTCCGTAATACCTGTCAAAGAGCTTGTCATAGGGCTCCTTCTTCAGTAGATCGGCAACGGGCGCGATGACTGACGCTGAGACCATCACGGTGAAGCACTTGTGACATTGGCATGCCGCGATCTCTGGAGTGTCCCGGCAGCGTCCGCCAGGCGGTAGTACGCGTTGCTCTCGTCCGTTCCGCCCTTCACCTCGATCTCGCATACGATCGTCCGCCGATCGGGGGATTCCCGGTCGTATACCGCGATATCCGGATTTGCGCCGAACTCGACGAAGAAGCCGTTGCTGAGCCGCGCGTTCAGGACACGAAGGTCCGGGACAGCCTCAGGGGTCCATTCCACCCACCCATTCTTTGTCTTGACCTCTTTCAGTTGGTCCAGTGCCCCGAGACTCGAAAGGACTAACTCCTCGAAAACGGTCTGTATCCTGCCGACCTCATTGCGCCACTTCCCTTGGAGCGTCGCCCCGACGGAGGAATAGACGATGCCCTTCAAAGTCTCTACATTAAGCGGACCCATCGCCAACACCGCGCAGATGTGACGGTTGAGAACTCGAGCCAGTGGGCCCGCGCGCCGGGGGCTGATGCCTTTCCCATGATCCTCCGGCCCTCTGAAGTCACCGGCCAGTTCCTTTCGGGACATCATGGACAAACCGCGGTACCAGAGCAGCAAGTGAGGCCGGAGTGTAAGCACTCGCGGATGGCAGAACACGGCTGTGAGCGGCAGAGCCTCCTTGCGCGCCTTCTCAACTGCGTCCTCTGTTACCCCGAGCGCTCCCCGATCGCTCCAGTCCAGAGCCAGGCTCTTGAGCTGCCCTGCTTCTGTTGCCAAGACTTCTATGCGGAGCGCCATGAGTTCGCGCCGCAGAAAGGCGGACCGGATTACCGAACGTTCCTGGTCTTCAGCGACGGAGGTTTCGCTCCTGCATCATCCCGGTTTCTGGTAAGAGCTCCTCTCTATTCCCGGTGGGCTATCGAGCGTAATCTCCTGTACTTTTCTTACGCCCTTACTCCCTTGTTGACGCCAACCGCGCGCGGACGCGGAGGCGAAGGGCGTTGAGGCGGATGAAGCCGGTGGCATCGGACTGGTCGTAGCCGCGGCCGGCCTCGAACGTGGCGAGGTCGGGATTGTAGAGCGACACGGGACTCTTGCGGCCGACGACCGTGACGTTGCCCTTGTAGAGCTTGAGCCGCGCGGTGCCCGTGACGTTCTGCTGGGCTTCGTCGATCGCGGTCTGGAGCATCTCGCGCTCGGGCGAAAACCAGAATCCGTAGTAGACCAGCTCGGCGTACTTCGGGATCCAACTGTCCCGCAGGTGAAGCACCTCGCGGTCCAGGGTGATGGACTCGACGGCGCGGTGGGCGACGTGGAGGACGGTCCCGCCCGGGGTCTCGTAGACGCCGCGGCACTTGATGCCGACGAAGCGGTTTTCGACCATGTCGACGCGGCCGATGCCGTTGGCGCCGCCGATCTCGTTGAGCCGGGCGAGGAGGCTGGCGGGGCTGAGGCGTTCGCCGTCGAGGGCGACGGGGTTGCCCTGCTCGTAGTCGATCTCGAGGTAGGTCGGCTTGTTCGGCGCCTTCTCGGGGGAGACGGTGAGGACGAACATGTCGGCGGGCGGCTCGGCCCAGGGGTCTTCGAGGATCCCGCCCTCGAAGCTCAGGTGGAGCAGGTTGCGGTCGCAGCTATAGGGCTTCGCGGCGGTGGTGGGCACGGGGATCCCGTGCTTCTCGGCGTAGGCGATGAGCGCGGCGCGGCCATCGAGGTCCCATTCGCGCCAGGGGGCGATGATCTGGATGTCGGGGTTGAGGGCGAAGCAGGTCAGCTCGAAGCGCACCTGGTCGTTGCCCTTGCCCGTGGCGCCGTGGCTGACGGCGTCGGCGCCCTCGGCGCGGGCGACCTCGATCTGGCGCTTGGCGATGAGCGGCCGCGCGATCGAGGTGCCGAGCAGGTAGGTGCCCTCGTAGATCGCGTTCGCGCGGAGCATGGGGAACACGAAGTCGCGGACGAACTCCTCGCGGAGGTCGTCGATGTAGACCTTGCTCGCGCCGGTCTTCATCGCCTTCCCGCGGACGGGCTCGAGTTCCTCGCCCTGGCCGAGGTCGGCGCAGAAGGCCACCACCTCGCACCGGTAGGTCTCGACCAGCCACTTCAGGATGACCGAAGTGTCGAGGCCCCCGGAATACGCGAGAACAATCTTTTTCACTTTGGTTTTCTTCGCTGGCATTGGGATGCTCGCTTCCTCGAGGTGTCAATGACGAATGACAGAATGACGAATCAATGTCGAATGTCGAATGCCGGTAAGACTTCAGCCGGATGAAAGGGCGTGCGAGTACTTCTGTCGAGTCTCAGCCCCGAAGGGGCGTACTATGATAGCCCAGGGCAACGCCCTGGGAAAGGCCGCGAGAGAAGGGCCAGCCCTGAAGGGGCG
>Ga0315273_10003135_pt1 | contig 19861 bp, 19 predicted proteins | sample YL17G02_0_MG_FD_205753 | JGI IMG/M metagenome (GOLD analysis project Ga0315273, IMG submission 205753) | Sediment microbial communities from Yellowstone Lake, YNP, Wyoming, USA - YL17G02_0 | ecosystem: Environmental > Aquatic > Freshwater > Lake > Sediment | place: USA: Wyoming | collected...
CCGGTGATCGATCAGGCCGCATTGCATGGCTTGCTCAAAAAAGTTCGTGACCTGGGCATGCCATTGCTCTCGGTCTGTCCTGTCGAACACGACCAAGCGGATGCGTCAGATGTCAAATCGTAATTGGCTGGCAGTTACTTTGAAAGGAGGTTTGCTTATGATGACAACTCCAACTCATTTCAGCCCCCGCTAACCGGGTGGCGACTCTAATTTCATTCAAGTCCTAATTACTGAATATCATTTATAACGAAAAAAAGGAGAAAGAAATGAACACAAACAAAAAGACCGCAAGAATAGCAGGGTTAATATATCTAATTTACGCTGTGGTTTCCATCTTCGCAGATGTGGGGGTGCGCTCCAAACTGATTGTCCTGGGAGATGCCGCCACAACCGCCAGGAACATCATGGCATCTGCGTTGCAATTCCGGATAGGCTTTGTGGTCGATCTGGTTGGTGCGCTGCTTTTCCTTTTGACGGCCTGGGCTTTGTACGTGTTGCTGAAGCCAGTAAACAAGAACATCGCTTTGCTGTTCCTGTTATTGAACCTGGGCGGTGTCGCGGTATGGTGTTTTAGTGATCTTTTTCTAATTGCCAGCCAGCTTCTTTTGAGTGGCGCTGATTACTTGAAAGTATTCCAGGCCGATCAACTGCAAGCCCTGGCAATGGCATCCCTATATATTTACAAAAATGGGTTCTCGGGGATCGCCCAGATATTTTTTAGCGCCTGGCTCTTTCCGCTGGGTTATCTAGTTTTCAAGTCCGGCTTCCTTCCCAGAATATTGGGCATCGTGTTGATGGTTGAATGTTTTGGCTGGCTTATGTTTCCAATTCAGTTCTTCTTTTTCCCGGGCAACTTAGTTCTGACTTACCTGAGTTCTGCGATTGGTTTTATTGGAGAATTTTCACTAATGTTGTGGCTTCTGATCATGGGTGCAAAGGATCAAAAACCAGCATGAGTTGAGACTGGTTGTGAGAACAGCGACGAACGAGGTCTTGAACATGGCATAGATTTGCACTATCGGGGGTCGGGGAGGGCCTTCAGCCCTCCCTCACCTCCTCCCCGCTCAACACCATGTTTTGCTCGTGGAATAAACCTAATAAAGCGGACACAACACATCACAAGGAGAAAGCCAAATGTTAAAAAAAGGTTCGACCATCCTCTCAAAGAAGCTGTTCATACTAACTGTTGGGGGCGGAGTAGTATTCTGGGTAACTACCATCGCAATTTCCCTGCTTCCCATCGCAGCGGAGTTTAGATCTGCCTTTTCAAAAGCGAATATTCAAACGGTTTGGGTTGCTTCTTTGCCTGCTGGTTTGATTATCGGATTCTGCGTTAGTTATTTTTTGCTTCGTTTTTTTGACAAGATTCCGACAAAGAATCCAATTCTAAAATCCGTGATAATAAGCCTCATCGCCCTGGTCATTATGACAATCCTAAACCTGGTTCCCCATAGTTTTCTTGGGCAGCGTGATGCCTTGCATTACTTTCTCATCGGCATATTGCTCGACACACCAAGGTTTCTCTTTCTTGGAATAGTTATTGGCTATCTATACAGACGGCTGTGCAAAGGTTCCAATCCATCCGCCAATGCTTCCAAGTCTGCTCAGGCGAAATAGGTGGACAACCATGGAAACCCAGGCCGCAGCTCGAAGCAAGCGGAAGACATCACGTGAGTTCTACAAGAAACTGTATAAGTTGACTGGAGCGGGAGGCGCAGCCTTCTGGATAACTGACTTCATACTTTCAGTGTCGCCCATCGCTGCGGAGTATAAAGCTGCCTTCTCGATTTCTAATCTTCCAACGGCTCTAGTTGAAGCTTTGGTTGGCGGTCTGATGATCGGATGCTGCGTCAGTTATTTCCTGCTTCGTTTCTTCGATAAGATCCCAACAAAAAAAACCATCTTAAAGGCATTGATCCTTAGCTTTGCTGCCATGTTCATGATCGAAATCCTTTCAACTCTTGGTAATCCAAGCAATGCCTCTGTCTACCTTTTGATCGACACAGGAATGAACGTGCCAAGATTTTTCGCTCTTGGAATAGTTGTTGGTCATCTATACGACAAGCTCAATGGAGGTGTTTGATAATGAAAGCGATTATTTGCACAAAATACGGTTCACCGGATGTCCTTCAGCTCCAGGATGTGGCAAAATCCGCTCCCAAGGATGACGAAGTCCTGATCAAAATTCATGCCGCATCCGTAAATGCGCGGGACTGGCGGTTCATGTTTATATAGTTGGCTTTACAACAACACCCAACAGAGTATCTGGTCAGCGATCTTGCTTCACTGGGTATATACATGTGCTTTCCAAGTGATGTCTTCCGGGGTAACCCGGTCTCCTCTCTATAACTGGCTGGAATATTTACCCTATGTGGTCATGGCTTTCGTTGTGGTTTTGATCTGAAAACCGCACACATTGAGCAGACCCAGGGATGACATCTATCGGTGGTGAGAGTATGCAAAAAAGGCTGAACCAACCTGGAGACATACTGCAGTATCGTTACACACCCTGCGTCAGAATTGATTCTTCAAAATCCATCAGAAATAGGAACTAATTGATCCATCCATCGTCTGTGTGAACTGGTGTTAGAAAAATATCTCCAAAAACCACCAAGACTGGTGGATCTCTCTGAACAAAAGAAAGAAGGAAAAAATGAAAAGGATCTTTACATTCACAATCATATTGATGGCGCTGACGGCCTGTACGTCACTTCGGGTCCAGACATCCAACCCTGACCCGACGGAAATACCCCAGGTAAATATGCCCAATCCTGCCTCGGTCTATTGCGAGCAGAACGGCAACACCCTTGAAATTCGCACTGCTGACGATGGCAGCCAATCCGGAGTATGTATTTTTCCGGACGGCAGCACCTGTGACGAGTGGGCGTATTTCCGGGGAGAGTGTGGTCCCGCCAGCGATGCCAGTGGTGGTGGCCCTGAAGGAGGCTCGAGTGGAGATGGTTCAGGTGGTTACATGCCACCCGGTACCACGGAAGAGATAGCTGATTGGCGGGGCGTCATTAAGAGTACGGGGCCCGGCGCACAGTATGATGACTACTTTGAGTTGTGGACCAACGGGCAGATCATCTACTTTGGTATCGATTCCCTGGACCCGGCAGTACAAGCCCAGATCGAGGCACTGCGCGACAGCGGCAGGATCGTTCACCTCTACGGCACATTATTTAGCAATGTACCCGACTACAACGGCTCGCAGGTACAGGTGGATCGCATCGAGGTTGAAGGGTAACGAGCTGTAGCGTGTCAGATCTTGTGAGACACAATTGAGGTAAAGCCAAGGTGTGCTCTCTTGACCAGGATGATATTGCGAGGTGAAAGCATAAGTACCCCTCTCAACTTTGTATTATCCGTATATACAACACCCCCTTGGGGGCACAGGAACATATAGACCATATTTTCCATATTGTACTTTCTGATCTACTACGCTCTGATGCCAGAGCGTAGTCTTTTTTTTTCCATGGGCATTGAAAAGCCAACTTGATTTTTGTGTCGTTATCTGATATACTGTTGTTGCAGTATTTCTGCATTGGCAGAGATGCATACAAAGGAGAGATATGGAACTCACAATTCAAGTCCGAGAACGTGGTGTAGTCACGCTCCCTGCCGAACTGCGCGAAAAGTACAATATCGAAAACGGGAAGATCTTCCGCCTGGTAGATCTTGACGGCATCTTTGTATTTGTACCGATGGTGCCAATGGTTCCGGAGTTGGCTAACGAGATCGAACGGATTCGTCTGGAAGCTGGCCTGAGCGTTGATGAGCTCTTGGATGATCTCCGCGAACAACGCGAACGGTACAATAAGGAAAAGTATGGCAAACAACCCGCCTAAACCGCGCATCTTCGTAGATGCTGATGTCCTTTTTGCGGGTGCAGCTTCACCAAACGAGCATAGTGCCAGTTTGGTGATCCTCCGTATGGCAGAAATCACATTGATTGAGGCGGTGGCAAGTGAGCAAGTGATCACCGAGGTTGAACGTAACTTGGAAGAAAAGATGCCGGCCGCAATGCCGGCATTTCAGATGTTAGTGAGCCATTGTCTTAATGTGGTTTCAGATCCGACCGTGGCTGAAATCAGGGCGTTGTCGAAGGCTGCTGATCCAAAGGATCTACCCATTTTGGTTGCTGCTGTGCGCGAAGGATGTGTTTACCTCACCACGTACAATATTCGACATTTCCAACCTGGCGTAGGATCTGTCACGGTGCTTAAACCCGGCGATTTGGTGCAGCGTGTACGGTACCTACTTGCTCAAATGTCTTCAGAGTGATCGGAACCAGAGTTGAGATCTGGCCTTCCTGCCCAAAAATAAGCTCTAGGGCGGTTTGAGATCTAAATACCGAGTCACAACTGCTTTAACACCCTCTCGACTTTGGATTATCCGTATATACAGTATCCCCTTGGGGGCACTTGTTCCAAATTGTCTATACGTTCTATACAATACATCCTGGTAGAGGGCGTATTTGTTTTTAACCGCCCCTTCCAGGCCACCGCGGTTGGTCAATCCTAGAAATTTGGAGATTTACTGGCTGCACAACGTTAATAAGAAGACCATCCGGGGATTGTCACAACGATTTAATCTTTCGGAGATACGCGCATGGGGAGTTTGCACCTCCATTCGTTGGGTTGTGTCCAACTTATGGGGTGCAGTTCAGAAATGCATCTTGATTTTTTTGCTCATAAGCAATAGCCATTCACCACGAGTTTTCAGGTAGGATATTAAAGCACTCAAGATGTAAGGAATCACTAAAGCCAACTTGCTCATAATCGATTGGTCGCTGGTGCGCCGACAGGGATGAAATCCGAAGTCTGCCGGGCTCAACTTATTAAGACATTTTGTTAGAACTTAACCATAGTTCCATCATTACATGCAAAATCCCCTCCAACTCAGTAAGGGATTTTTTTAGTAAGGCTCGTTCTATGTTTCTGATAGATATAAAAAACAGCCAGTGTTTATTGGTAGCCCGGGCTGTCCGCCAATCTGGATTGTCTATATAGTTTGGGATGTCAGCTTCCTTTCTGTAATTAGCTGCCTGTAAACTTGCAAGGTTATTTCCATGATTATTGATGAAGATCGGACTGTCCAATTCTTTGACCAATTGTAGTTCAAGTGCTCTCAGAATGACATCTGTGCTTGCAATGACGATCCAGCCATCCCTTGGAACAATAACGCCGCTGAACAGCTCGTTCGACGGATGAAGTTGTATGCTATCACCAGGTGTGGTTTCAAAACCCAGCTAGGCACGCAAAGGGGCTTGATGCCGGGTGGAACAAACCCCGTCTAACTTTCAAACAACCAAAGAGAGATGTGTTGTCCCACCAATTTCTAAAATTTGTCAACCGCTGAAGTTACAGACTCTTATACCCACAGGACTTGACATTCCCATCCTAAACGTTGTATCATAATAGTAACCTGCTATTCACATTATGAAACAAATACCGCTTACAAAATCGAATATCCCTTTAGAATTTGCCCTTGTAACGACCAATCCTTACTGTCATGCTAATAACAGGAGGTTTTCATGGACTTCAAAACTATTCTAGATGAGGGTGAAGGCATTTTTCGTCTGGTACCAACCTGGGTGCCACGAGCATCGTTTTTACCCGGCCGGCGGTTAAAACTACACCCTAATGATATCTATGCATTGAAAACAATTCGCGGGGGTATAAATACCCGATGGCTTGCCTCACCGATCAAAGCAGATAACGGCCCCCTGGCTCCTCCGGATGAAGGGATGAGCTATGTGGTTTTCGGCAATTCAGACAAGTATCAGAAAGCGCTTCTAAAGGATGTGGTCGATGATTTGGGAGTCGCGTGCATTGGGTCCGTTTTATGGGACACATATCATCGGTGGCCGGTTCTGGCAAAGCTATTTGATTTTAAAGGATCACTGCCTCACCATCTGCACCTGATGCCTGAACATGCAGCATTGGTTGGCGGTGAAATGAAACCAGAGGGCTATTACTTTCCCTGGCAGATGAATAGTTACCAGGGCGATTTTCCTTTCACATATTTTGGTCTTGAAGCGGGTACGACTAAGGAGGATATCCGGCACTGCCTGGAAATTTGGGACCAAGGGGATAATCATATCCTTGATCTTACCCGAGCTTACCGGCTTGAACTCGGCACAGGTTGGGTATTGCCCGCCGGGGTTCTACATGCTCCAGGCAGCCTGGTAACGTACGAACCTCAGTGGGCGAGCGATATGCAGGCAGTATTCCAATCGGTAGTTAATAATACACCGCTCGACTGGGGGGCGGTGATCAAAGACGTACCCAAAGAAAAGCACCACGATCTGGATTACCTGGTCTCCTTATTAAACTGGGAAATCAATATTTCCTCAGATTTCAAGCAAAAATATTTTCGTAAACCAAAACCAGTCAAATCCATTGAGGAGATGAAGGAGGAAGGCTATTATGAATGTTGGGTAAGCTATGGCAGCCCGTTCTTTGCGGCGAAGGAGTTAACCATATTCCCTGACCGAGAGGTCACCATTAGGGATAGTGGTCCGTATGGGTTGGTAGCATTGCAGGGGCACGGTACCTTAGGAAGATGGCCATTGGAAACTCCCACCATGATCCGTTTCGGACAATACACTTATGATGAGTATTTTGTTTCGTTTGATGCGGCTCGGGAAGGAGTAACCATCTGCAACCCAAGCATCAGTGAACCCATCGTTATACTTAAACATTTCGGACCCACTCTTGATTCACCCGTCATGGAGGAATTTTGACAAAGGTATCTGTTACAGGTGATGAGAAGGTAGCCCATGCCTTCAGGATAAATGTCATCTTGAAAAATTACATTTATCAGTTTCAAAACATAAACATAAGCTGTATTATAATGCTAACCGGCGTTTCATAATATGAAACAACAAATATTTAGTTCCCAATTAGAAACGAATAAAGGCGAGAAACAGAAGGTGGTCCAGTCTGTTTCACGAGCACTTGATTTACTTGAAATCTTTCTGGAAATGGGTCCGGAGATTGGACTGACTTCAATTGCTTCTGCTCTAAAATTGAACAAGGCTACAGCCTACCACTTGCTTTCTACCCTAGAGGCTAGGGGTTATGTCGAGCGTCCATCTGATTCCCGCCAATACCGCCTGGGGTCCCGGTTAATGGAATTAGGATCGTATTACCAGTCGCAGTTGGATATCCGGCACTTTGCGCTTCCGATCCTGACCTCGCTTGCTGAAAAAACCCATTGGACTGCTTTTTTGGTTGTCCCAGATGGAGATGAAGCCCTTTGCATTGAGCGGGTCGAGGGGGATGATGACGTAAAAATTTTCCATCTGAGAGTTGGTAGTCGTTTGCCATTGCATATGGGGGCTGGCCCGAGAGTCTTATTATCAGGTAAAACAGATGAGGAGATCCTAGCCTACGCCAGAAGAACCCAGCTGTTGCCAAGCACCCCCAAAACGATCTCCTCTTATGAAAAACTGGTGGAGGACGTCAAACGGACCCGAGAGCAGGGGTATGCGGTTAGTAATGAAGATGTAAACAAGGGTGTTGCAGCAATTGGCGCACCGATTCGAGATTATTCGAAGCAGATCATTGCGGCCGTTAGTTTGAGCAGTCTAACAGTATGGTTTGGGGAGGAAAAGATTCCAGAATTGGCCGAAGTAATCAAGAACGCGGCTGAACAAATTTCGTTAAAAATGGGCGTTCTTGTTAGTCGGGAGGCGGAAATCATCAAATGAAAGGTACGAAGCCAGGCTTTTCAATTCAGAGAACAATATTTACTGTCCTGCGGGTCCGCGAGTTTCCACTTCTTTTTTTTATCCTTGTGATGATCGTGATTTTATCGATTCAGTCCCCGGCATTTCTTCAAAGAGCAAATTTCCTTTCACTGGCAAGAGGCTTTTCAATTGAAGGCGTAACCCTAATCGCAATGACAATGCTACTGGTATCAGGGGTATTTGATATTTCAGTCGGTTCGGTCATGGCGTTAACTGGCGATATCTGTTCCATGCTACTTGCTGCACACGTTTCGCTCCCGTTAGCGATCCTGGGGGGCTTGGCTGTGGGAGGTTTGTGCGGGACAATCAATGGGGTTGTCATCGCCCGATTAAAAGTAAATCCATTTATTGCTACATTTGGAATGCTTTCCATCGCCCGATCAATTGGTCTTGCCATCACCCAAGGTTACCCGATTGTGGTGAGCAACAAAGTGTTCACCTTTTTGGGAATTGGGTTGGTTGGCGGTATCCCGGCTAGCTTTATTATTTTGATCATTTTAGCCATTCTGGCAGATTTTGCAATGCGCCGGTTGCGGTTTTTTCGGCAACTTTATTTCATAGGGGGGAATGAGGCTGGAGCTCAGTTGATTGGCATCAATAGTGTCAGGGTACGGCTCATTTCCTACATTTTTGTGGGTCTGATGGCAGGATTGAGCGGGGTCTTAAGCAGCGCCAGATTAAGTGGGGCCACCCCCAATGCATACAATGGTATCGAACTAAAGTTAATCGTAGCTGCGGTCGTTGGGGGATGTACATTGAAGGGTGGGGAAGGAACAATTGCCGGATCCATGCTGGGTTTGGTCTTCCTGTTTTTATTAAGTAATTCCATGACCCTCCTAGGGGTAAATATGTATTGGGAACCATTTGTCTTGGGTATTTTCCTCGTCTTGGTCGTTCTCTACAATATGTATGCACCGACAAGACTATATAAGAAAAACAAATCGTATGGCTCAAACCCGAAAACAGAATAAGGAGGTGATTAATTGTAGATCGCAAATCAACCGTTCCCAATCTAATGTACCAAGTGAATCCGATAAAACCGAAATACTAGAAAAAGGAGAAAAGAAAAATGAAGGCAAGCAAATTAATAACCTTGACTATCTCTGTTTTGCTTCTTGTCTCATTTCTACCCGGTTGCGCGCAGCCACCAGTGGCGGGAACAGAAGCGCCTGTAGTTGTCACAGGACCAACCGCGGAAGCAGTATCCCCGCCGGTGGTGGCCGAAAGACCAGCAGGTATGTATCCAGGACCCGTAGACGGAAATATGCAGAAATACGCCCTTGTCGTCTATGTTGTCGGGGAGCCCTACTGGAATGATGAATTCGCTGGATGTGAAGCGGCTGCCGCACTATTGGGCGTGGAGTGCAAATTGTATGGACCCACAGGCATCGATTCCCAGGAGCAGGCAAGTATCGTAGATCAACTAGTGGCTTCAGGCATTGATGGGATCATACTCTCCCCATTTGACCCTGATGTTCTTGCTGGCCCGGCTGAACGAGCTATGGCAGCCGGAATCCCGGTGGTGACTGTTATCTCGGATATCAATAGCCCGAGAGGCACCGGTACTTACGGTTGGTTAGGAGGGGTCAACTATGGTGTCGGTGTTGTTGGCGGTACTTACATTGCGGAAAATTTATGTAAGGATATCGACCCATGCGGAGTTGGCATTCTGACCATGACTTCGGTTACGGTCCACGAGGAGCGCAAAGCGGGTTACGTCGAGACTCTTGCGCAGTACCCAAATATCAAAGTCGTCGAGATTGCTGATACCCGCTCTGACCCCAACATCGGCTTGCAGAAAGCTGCGGAAATGATCCAGAAGTACCCGGATCTGAAAGTACTCGTCGGCACTGACTCAGTAGGTGGAGCCGCGGCATCCAGGGCAGTGACTGAAGCTGGCAAAGTCGGTGAGATAAAGATCATTGGTATGGATCGCAATGCCGACCTCCTCCAAGCGATAAAAGATGGCACAGTTACAGCCACAATCGCCTCCAAGTCCTTCACAACCGAGTTTATGGCCCTTCACTATGTATACTGGCTGAAGAACAACTTCATGGGATCTTACCTGGATTGGAAAGCCGCAGGAATTAATCCCCTCCCGACCATTACAGATACAAGCAATATGGTCATCACTCAGGAAAACGTAGATTTCTTCCTAAAACCGTAATGGGCAATTCTTACGGTAATATTGGGTAGATATAAGTCCGACCCTCTCACCCCTTTTCTCAAAGGGGTGAGAGGGATCAAGTAGAATTCTATCATAGAAAAATATGACCCAAGAAATCATTCTCTCGATCAGAAATATCAATAAACGCTTTGGGGGCACCCAGGCCCTTAAGGATGTAAGTTTTGATATCCTTAAGGGTGAAGTACATGCCGTCATGGGTGAAAATGGGGCCGGGAAATCCACCTTGGTGAAGATCATCTCATCCGTGGTGGAAAAGGACACCGGTTCGATTATTTTTAATGGGGAAGAGTTAATCGCGAAAGACCCCCAGGAATCTCGTGCAACCGGAATCAACATTGTCTATCAGGAGTTGTCTCTCTCTCCATTCCTTACAGTGGGTGAGAATATCAGCGCATCCAGTTCTCCGATGGCGAATTTCAAATTAATGAATCCCACTCACCTGGATGAAGAAGCAGAACATTTGTTAAATATCAACAATATCGATCCCAAAACCGAGATCAGGGAACTGGGAGTCGGCTCTCAACAGATCGTTGAAATAGCTGGGGCGCTTTCGCGTAAGTGCCGCCTTCTGATCCTTGACGAACCCACCAGCTCATTGACCACGAAAGAAACCGATGATTTATTCAGGATCATCGAGATTCTAAAAAAGCGTGATGTGACGGTAATCTATATCAGCCACAAGATCAATGAAGTGTTCCGGATTGCTGATCGAATTTCTGTTCTTAAAGATGGCGAATATATGGGAACCGTCGAGCGGGCAGATACCAAACAAGACACGATCATCAATCTGATGGTTGGGCGGGACATCAAAGACATGTACCCCACGAAAACAGGGGCTGAGGCAAAATGCGCTCTGGAAGTTAGAAACCTTTCCGGAGATGGGTTTCAAGATGTATCTTTTACATTATATAGAGGGGAAATCCTCGGTTTCGCAGGCCTTGCCGGAGCGGGCCGGACAGAATTATTTACGGCGATATTCGGAGCTGGACGTATTACTGCGGGTAAAGTTATTGTGGATGGAAAAGAAGAAAAAATACGCAACCCCCGTGAAGCGGTCCGGTTTGGAATTGGCTACCTGCCTGAAGACCGGAAAGAGACCGGCCTTTTCCTTGAAATGAATATAATCGAGAACATGGTTGCCGCCAGCATAGATGCCAACAGCGGCAGGTTGTTTCTGAACCGGTCGAGAGCAAAGAAAAACACTCTTGATATGGTCGAACGAATGAGAATCAAATTAGGCACAATCCAGGACAGGATCTACAACCTGAGCGGGGGAAACCAGCAAAAAGTTCTCCTTTCCAGGTGGCTGCTGGTCAACCCGAAGGTATTGATCGTGGATGAACCCACGCGCGGAATTGATGTCGGCGCGAAGCAGGAGGTATACCATATCTTGCGAGAACTGGCTAACAATGATATCGCAGTCGTGATGATATCCTCTGAGGTTCCAGAAATTCTTGGAATGAGCGATAGGATTATCACCATGTATCACGGTAAGGTATCCGCTGTCCTGGAAGGTGATGAGCGGAACGAGAATTTCCTCGCCCAATCCATTGTGGGTGTGCATCATAAAGCGCCAGGTCATATTGAGGAGTCGGCACAATAATGGGAGCCAATCTGGTTGTCGAACGGAAACGTGACTGGCTGAGTATGTTAAACAACCTCTTCCGGAAAATATTCCAACGGCGAGAGTCCTTTATATTTATCCTAATCATCGCGATGATGATATTCCTTTCGTATAAATCTCCCGCCTTTCTGTCGTATAAAAATTTCATGGCTTTGGTTTCGAACGAAGCGATTAAGGGGTTTGTCCTTACGGGTGTATTACTGCTCCTGATCACGCGTGATTTTGATCTTTCGATCGGATCAGGAATGGCGCTGGTTGGTGTGGTAATGGCTCAAATTATTCACCAAACTGGAAATCTCGGTCTTGGATTGCTTTGCGGTCTACTCGTCGGTCTTATGGTCGGGTTCATCAACGGTGTCCTAGTTACCAAGTTGAAATTGGCATCTTTCATCGCCACCCTAGGCAGTATGTATATGGCACGAAGTTTATGTAATATCATCAGCGTTGGGAAAGGGGTTCCAGTCGAGAATCAAGCCATCATCACTTTTCTGAACAGTTATTTCCTGGGATTTCCGGTGGCTTTCCTGGTTATGCTGTTTTTTGGAATAATCATGTCGGTCCTGTTAGGTAGGTCAAAACATTTCCGGCGGCTTTACTACACGGGCGTCAATGAGAAAGGCGCCATGATGGTTGGAATCAGCACAAGCAAGCTGCGTCTGTTAATGTTTTCATTTTCAGGATTAATGATGGCTGTCGCCGGGATTGCCTATACCGGGATGTTGCGATCGGCTGTGCCAACCGCATTCACCGGCCTGGAGATGAAATTGATTGCCATGGCGGTCATTGGAGGCAGTTCCTTGAAAGGGGGGCAAGGTTCAGTACTTGGAGCGTTATTGGGGTTGATTTTGGTGACATTGATCGGGAATGCGATGACCATTATTGGCATCTCCCCACAATGGGAAGGTGCAATCCTGGGTACGATCCTAGTCGCGGCAGCAATTCTGGATATCTTTGTTCAGAAAAAGGTTGAATAGACCAATTTACCGGAGCATCTAATGGTGACAATTTTTAGAAGGTCCTATACTAGAGCGGAGATATTGGAGCGGGTAGGAGATATTTCCCAGCTCTGTGAAGCGAAATTCGTCCGTTTGGCAGGTGGAAACCGGGAAGGGGTCGAAGCAGTGTTTTTCAAGACTGGATCCGGGTTAAGTTTTTCAGTTTTGCCTGGCCGGGGGATGGATATTGGCCAAGTTGATTATAAAGGTGCTCCGTTAAGCTGGCGTTCCAGCACTGGCGAAGTCAGCCCGGCATTTTTTGAGCCGGAGGGGTCTGGAATGGATCGTAACTATCACGGCGGATTGATGCACATAAGTGGGATGACTTACTCTGGCTTGCCGTGTCAGGACAATGATAAAGACCTGGGTTTGCATGGTCGCGCTTCGAATATACCGGCTCAGAACGTGTGTATCGATGGGGAATGGGATGGGGATGAATATTCAGTCTGGGTGCAGGGCAAAGTACGCGAGACAGCTGGCATGGGTGAAAATGTTCAATTAACCCGCCGGGTCCAGACCTGGTTGGGTGGAAGCAAAATCCAAATTGAAGATCGGATCGAGAATCTGGCTCATTCACCGGTGGAGCACATGCTGCTGTATCATACTAATTTTGGCTGGCCTTTACTTGACGAGTCCAGTGAGCTGGTAGCGCCAACGCTAAAGATCGAGCCGATGAATGCAAGTATGGAAAAGGATGTCCCCGAGCATGCCAGGTTTCACGCTCCAACGGCAGGATACCAGGGAGTGCTGTTCTATCATGAGTTGGCTGCCGATCAATATGGGAATACCAAATTTGCTTTGATTAACCGTTCATTCAACAACGATCAAGGCTTGGGAGTTTACGTAAAATTTTCCAAGAATTTGTTGCCAAATTTAGTTGAATGGAAAATGATGGGTCAGGGACATTATGTCCTCGAATGTGGCCCAGCCAATTGTCATGTGGGTGGAAGAAATGTCGAAAGATCACGAGGAACACTGCAATTCTTACAACCTTTCGAGAGCAGAGTATACACATTGGAAATCGGTATTCTAGACGGTGAGAAGGAAATCCATGGTTGTGTGGAAGAAATCCGATCTTTGAATCCATGAATTCGTAAATCTTAGCCTGATATGAACCTATCTTTTGAGTTTGCCGCGCCTTTTGCTTTGGTTTTAGGAGAAAAGAAGATCTCACTGACCATTGATAAAGATTCTCTCACACTGGAGAAGGCAATCGCTTTTATTTTTGAGCGCTATCCGGAATCCCTAAAAAAGCTAATGATAAATAAAATGGTAAAGGATGGAATGCTGGACGCGATGTTCATCTCGAATAACCAGTTGCTTGACAAAGAGGCAATCCTGACAGATGGGACTTTGATAAAAGTCCTATCTCCAATCTGCGGTGGTTGATTAAAGGCGATCAATGAAAGGAGTGGAAGATGGTCAAGGGTTACATGAACCAGGTACTCCGTGTGGACCTTACCACTGGTAAGATCACCACTCAGGTCTTCCGTGAGGAAGATTTGCGAAAATATATAGGCGGGAGCGGCTTAGGTACGAAGATCCTGTTCGATGAGACCGATCAATTTACAGACCCTCTTGGACCGGAAAACCGGCTGATTTTTATGACTGGGCCGATCGTCGGTACGAAAGCGGTAAACTCAGGCCGGTATCATGTAGTTACTAAATCACCATTGACCGGTATCTTCGGAGAGGCAGACTCAGGTGGAACGTTTGGACCGGCGCTCAAGCGGGCTGGCTTTGATGGCATCGTTTTTACAGGGAAAGCGGAACATCCGGTTTACCTGTGGTTAAATAATGGCATTGCCGAGATCCGGGAAGCAGAAAGTCTATGGGGACGTGATACCTACGAGGTGGATAGAATTCTAAAGAAAGAACTTGGAAAGGATATTGTTACCTGTTCAATCGGTCAGGCGGGCGAAAAGTTGGTTCGCATCGCTTCGATTATGAACGATGGTGTGGATGGGCGGCCAGCTGCACGCTGTGGTGTTGGAGCCGTGATGGGCTCTAAACTATTAAAAGCAATTGCCGTGCGTGGCAATCTACCGGTCCCGGTAGCAAATGATACCGAGATGTCTGCTCTCGTTAAAAAAGGGGCTCCGGTTATTGTCAAAAATACCGCATGGGCAAAATATGGGACAGCAAATGGAATCCAGGGCTCAGAGCAGATTGGGAACCTGCCAGTCAGAAATTTTAGTCAGGGGAATTTTGCTGGCGTCGCAACCATAAACGGTTACTACATGGCTGATACCATCCTGACCAAACGATACTATTGCGAGAAATGTGTTATGGGTTGTGGACGGACTGTCGAGGTCAAGGAGGGGAAATACAAAACCGTGGAAGGCGGCGGCCTAGAATATGAGACAATCGGTCTTATGGGTTCAAACTGCTTGATTGATGATATTTGTGCGCTAGCGAAGGCAAATGAGCTGTGTAATCGCTATGGGATCGATACGATTTCCACCGGTTCAGCAATCGCCTTTGCCATGGAAGCTTATGAAAAAGGCATTATTACGAAAGATATGACCGGCGGGCTGGAACTCAAGTGGGGGGATCCGGATGTACTGGTAGCCCTGGTTGAAAAGATAGCGTTCCGAAAAGATATTGGTAATTTATTGGCTGAGGGAACCGCCAAAGCAGCAAAAACCCTGGGTGGGCTGGCGACGGAATTTGCGATCCACGTTAAAGGCTTGGATTTTCCGGCTCACGATCCTCGCAATGCGGTTGGAACGGGGCTGCAATTTGCCACCAGCGCCCGGGGAGCATGCCATTTGAGTTCCTTTACGCATGACTTTGAAATAGGCGCAACGTTCCCAGAGCTTGGATATTCAAAATCTCCCGACCGATGGGAGTTAAAAGGGAAAGGCGAATTTATTTCGAAATTTCAAAATGCGATGGGGATGTTTGATTCTTTAATTTTTTGTAAATTCATCGTTTATGGTCTGGGTGATGAAATTATAAAAACCATGCTAGGCTGGGTCAACGCATCCACTGGCTGGGATATGTCCTTTGATGAATTCATGCTAACTGGAGAGCGGATTTTTAACCTGAAAAGACTTTATAACGTGAAGCATGGGATTTCGCGCAAGGACGACACCCTACCGCCTAGGATTCTTAATCACAAAAGGGGAACGGGAGGAGCTGCTGACAACCTTCCTCATCTGGGTTTGATGTTAAGTGAGTATTATCAATGCCGTGGTTGGGATGAGTTTGGTATTCCAACAGATTCAACCTTACAAAGATTGGGGTTGGCTGACTGCCGGGTTGGCGTTGAAATTAGTAAAGCCTGATGAGAATAATACCGTTCAAACATGAGGTTTTAATGTTAAGTCACGAAAAAATAATTGAATTGAAGAATTTTGCCACCAAAATCCGCATCGAAGCATTAAAGGCTATAGCAGAAGTTGGTTTCGGTCATGTAGGTGGGACACTGTCGATTTGTGAAGCGGTGGCAGTCCTTTATGGTGGAGTAATGCGCGTGGATCCACGAAATCCAAGCTGGATAGACCGGGACTATCTGGTTTTTTCGAAAGGTCACACAGGTCCAGCACTCTATGCCGCTCTGGCAATCCGTGGATTCTTCCCAATGGATGATTTGAAAACCTTGAATGCGCCCGGGACGAACCTGCCAAGTCATTGCGATAGAAATAAAACGCCTGGCATTGATATGTCGACCGGGTCATTAGGCCAAGGTGGCTCATGTGCGGCGGGTATCGCACTTGGTCACAAGATCAACCAATCGAATAATAGGGTATATGCGGTCTTGGGCGATGGAGAGTGTGATGAAGGTCAGGTTTGGGAAATGGCGTTATTTGCCAATCATCACAAATTGGACAACTTGATGATCTTTATTGATTACAACCATCAGCAAATCGACGGATTCACGGATCAGATCTGTGATCTTGGAAACCTGGCCGAGAAATTTGAAGCTTTTGGCTGGTACGCTCAATCGGTGAACGGCCACAATGTCAAAGATATATATGAAGCGGTTCAGAAGGCACTCATCCATAAAGGGAACCCATCCGTCATTATCTTGAATACCATTAAGGGCAAGGGAGTGTCATTTTGGGAAGCAAACCTATTCAATCATAATATCAGTGTCACACCGGAGCTTTTGGAAAAGGCATTGGAAGAATTGGAAACCCAATTTGTATCAAATTAAGCTGGAATGGATGGAAATGCATGAATGTTAACATAGCTCATGAAAACACATTCGAGAAGATCGGTTTGCGCGAAGCGTATGTAAATACTTTGATAGAAATCGCCGAAAAGAATGATAAGGTTGTTGCGGTCGATGCGGATCTTATGTTGTCCTTAGGCATGCAACCTTTTATCGATAAATTTCCACAGAGAGCGATCAATGCCGGGGTTCAGGAAGCGAATATGATCGGGGTTGCCGCAGGGCTATCCGTGCTTGGGTTTGTGCCCTTTGCACACACCTTTGCATGTTTTGCGTCCCGGCGAGTGTGTGACCAGGTTTTTATTTCTTGTGCCTATGCCAGACTTAATATTCGGATCATTGGAAGTGATCCAGGGATTACCGCAACATTGAACGGGGGGACTCATATGACCTTTGAAGATATCGGTATTATGCGGACCATCCCCAATGTCACCATTTTGGAACCTACGGATTCAACCATGGTTCGCGATCTGGTCAGACAAACAGCTGATCTATATGGCGTTTTTTATATTCGACTGATGCGAAAGGTGGATGTTAAAAAGGTTTATGAGGACGGCTCCCATTTTACAATTGGCAAAGCGGTTCAACTTCGCGAAGGAAGGGATATTACCATTATCGCTACGGGTTATTGTGTTGGAGATTCAATCGAAGCTGCCAATCGGCTGGAAGAGAAGGGCATCTCCGCGAAAGTGTTGAACATGTTTACAATAAAACCAATAGACCGTGAGGCGATTATCGCAGCAGCAGAAGAGACAGGCGCGATCATTACTGTAGAAAACCACAACATCATCAATGGGTTGGGTTCAGCAGTAGCGGAAGTCTTATCGGAATGTGCCCCAACCTGGTTGGAAAGAATCGGCTCTCGGGATGAATTTGGAGAGGTCGGTCAAATTGAATATCTCAAAGAGAGATACGGATTAACTTCCGCTAAGATCGCTGCCGCTGCCGAGAGATTAATTGCAAAAAAGAAATCTATAAAAAAAAAATCGTGAATCTGATCTAAATCCCCAATGCCAAGACTCGATAAGAATCTAACAAGAATCCTGACTCGGTTTTTCTGAGCTCAGAATAAGACGGCGCGGTTATTTGATCGGCGATTAGGAAAGAAAGAATGTCCGGGTAAATCACGAAGATCATGTCGAGCTTCAAATTGACGAGAGCAGTGCGCATGGAGGGCATCAGGCGAGAGCCGTTTCCTCGTTTACATATCACAGCTCCATCAATCCACCAATTATCTATTTGGGTAACAACTTGGGTAAAAATATTCTCGCGCTGCAGTCGTTCTTGTTAAAGAGTCGCTCCAAAATGCCAGGGGGCAAATTCATCTTCGCCATAACCCAAACGCTCGCTTTTTGTTTTGCGCCCAGAAGCTATCTCTATCAGTATGTTATAAATCTGGATACCCATTTCGTTTATTGAGGCAGCGCCATCAGCGACCTGGCCACAGTTTATGTCCATGTCATCCAGCATGCGTTCGTACAAAGGTGTATTGGAAGCTAGCTTCAGGCTGGGAACTGGTTTGCAACCGAAACATGACCCGCGCCCTGTCGTAAAGCAGATCAAATTGGCTCCGCCTGCCACCTGGCCGGTGACAGAAACCGGGTCGAAGCCTGGCGTGTCCATGAAGACAAAGCCGGACTTACGGACTTGCTCAGCATAGTGGTAAACGGCTTGCAAGGTGCTACGCCCGCCTTTAGCAATTGCCCCAAGCGATTTTTCTAGGATGGTGGTGATGCCACCGGTTTTATTGCCGGGGGTTGGGTTACTGTCCATAGTCTCATGGTGTTGGGCTACATAGCATTGCCACCAATCAAGTAAATCAAGGAGCTGTTGACCGGTAGCCTGATCCACGACTCGGTTGAGCAATAAGTTTTCTGCGCCGTAGATTTCAGGTGTCTCGCTCAGGATAGATGTACCACCCTTGCTAACCAATATGTCTGAAGCCACTCCCAGAGCTGGATTTGCGGTGATGGCCGAGAAACTATCAGAACCCCCGCACTGTAGACCCAGTCTTAAATAGGAAATCGGCAATGGCTTACGCGTGATGGCGTTAGCACTCGGGAGAATGGATTGGATCCAATCCACTCCTCTGCGCACTGCAGCGTTCGTCCCACCGGCATCCTGGATCGTAAAGCTGTGTAGGCGATCGCTGGCTGCCATCCCATTTTGTTCGAGCAGGAGGCTGATCTGGTTACCCTCACAACCTAGGCCGACAATCAACACCGCAGCGAAATTGGGGTGATGGGCAAACCCACCCAGGGTGCGGCGCAGCAGGTTCATCGATTCGTCGGTCTCCTTGGCGGTACAGTCGCTTTTGTGAGTCAGGGCTACCACGCCATCAACGTTCGGATAAGCCGCCAAGGCTTGCGGGCTGTGGAACTGGTCGGTGATCAGACGGGCTACAGTTGCTGAGCAATTAACCGTGGTCAGCACGCCGATGTAGTTGCGGGTGGCAGTTAATCCGTCAGGGCGCAAAATACCCAGGAAGGTGTCCAGTTCGACTATCGGTAAATCGGCTAAGACCTGGCTACCTTGGCCAATCTGGTGGCTGGCTGGGCTGGGGATAAAAACCAAATTGTGAGTATGGATATGCTCGCCTGGAAGGATGGCTTGGGAGGCCGAGCCGATCACCTGACCAAATTTGCAAACTGGCTCACCCGCTGCGATTGGCCGGAGGGCAACTTTATGACCGCGGTGAATTTCTTGGATAGTGCACACACCAGATTGACCGGTGTCCTCTTCTGCTCTCAGATCGCGCAAGGCTACGGCCAGCGGATCACTAGCATGTAGCAGTAAAGTCGGAGCTGGAGATATGTTCATTTTATTTATTCACAAGTCTATAAGTAGCGACATGCCATAGAGACAAACGCTAATTGCGGATTTCCAATGCTGTACATCGAAGGGCACCTTCAATTAGTAGGGTTACATATTATCTGGTAGTTTTAAGCAATAATAACACCTCTCATTGTAACATTTTGACGAGTAACTGTTCATACCTTGGTGGCCCTCTCATGTATGTATTGTTAGCATATCAACACCCCGAGAGAAGGGGTGGCCGGGTACGTTTGGGAGTAGACTTCTCGATGGTTAGGAACGGGAATGTCCTGCTCCGGGTGAG
>Ga0315273_10003136_pt1 | contig 19856 bp, 15 predicted proteins | sample YL17G02_0_MG_FD_205753 | JGI IMG/M metagenome (GOLD analysis project Ga0315273, IMG submission 205753) | Sediment microbial communities from Yellowstone Lake, YNP, Wyoming, USA - YL17G02_0 | ecosystem: Environmental > Aquatic > Freshwater > Lake > Sediment | place: USA: Wyoming | collected...
CGACTCGCTGCCCATCACCACGTCGACCCTTGGGCCCGGCGCGTGCTCCACACACCCGGGCCAACGACGAGGATGCAGCGGACATCCAGGTGGCGACTCTATCCAGTGCGCCGCGCGAGGGTCAAGGACCGACCTCCGGAGCTGGTGGCGGAGTTTCCCCGGCGGCCCGCCGGGCGAGTTCCGCCGCGAGCAGTTCCTGCACGACCTGCGGCGCGGCCTGCCCGCGGCTCTTCATCATGACCCGGCCGACCAGGAAGTCCAGCGTCCGCGAGTTCCCTGCCAGGACCTGCGCCACCGCCGCTTCGTGCTCCCCGAGCACTTCCAGCACGAGTGGGCGCAGATCCGTCGCGGCACCCATCCCGCGGACGCCGTGGCGAGCGAGCAGTTCGTCCGCTCCCCCCTCTTCCTCCAGCATCCACGCGAAGACCTGCTTGGCGAGTGGCCCCGGGATCTCCTTCGCGGCCACCCGCGCGATGAGGCCACCCAGCCGGACTGCCGGCACGCGCGCCGCGAAGACCCCGATCGAGCAGGCGCGCTCGTGCAGGACGCGCAGCACCTCGCTCATCACCCAGTTCGCGGCCAGCCTGCCTTCCACCACCGCGGCGCAGGCCTCGTAGTAGTCCGCGAGCTCCCGCTGCTCGCACAGCACCGAGGCATCGTGGACGGACAGCCCGTAGCACGCGACCAGGCGCACCGCGCGCGCCCACGGCAGCTCGGGCAGCCCGGCGCGCGCCGCCTCGAGCATGGGACCCTCCACGCGCAGCACGGGCAGGTCTGGCTCAGGAAAGTAGCGGTAGTCGTGAGCGTCCTCCTTCGAGCGCATCAGGGCCAACCGGTCGTGCTCGACGTCGTAGAGCAGCGTCGCCTGCTCGACCACGTCACCCGCTTCGAGCAGGCGGCGCTGCCGGACGATCTCGGCCGCAAGACCCTTCTCGACACCACGGATCGAGTTGAGGTTCTTCAGTTCGGTCTTGACCCCCAGCGCCGCGGCACCGAACGGCCGCAGGCTCACGTTGACGTCGCAGCGCAACTGCCCCTTCTCCATGTCCCCGTCCGAGACGCCGAGCCAGCGCACCAGCCGGCGCAGGGCCGCGAGGAAGGCGGCGCACTCGGCCGGTTCCCGGAACACGGGCTGCGTCACCAGCTCGAGCAGCGGCACGCCCGCCCGGTTGAAGTCCAGCAGCGAGAACTGCCGATCGCCGGTCCGCACCGGATGCGAAGACTTACCCGTGTCCTCCTCCAGGTGCAGCCGCTCCAGCTCGTAGCGGCGCTCCCCGCCCGCGTCCCCCACCGGCAGCGATCCGCCGACGCAGAGCGGCCGGTCGTACTGGGTGATCTGGTAGTTCTTCGGCAGGTCCGGATAGAAATAGTGCTTGCGCGCGAAGACGCTCTCCTCGCGGATCGCGCAGCCCAGCGCCAGCCCGAGCCGTAGCGCCGCCTCCACCGCTGCGTGGTTCGCGCGCGGGAGGGCGCCCGGCAGTCCCAGGCACACCGGGCAGACGTTGGTATCGGGCGCAGCGCCGAACTCCGCCGGGCACCCGCAGAACATCTTGCTGCGCGTGCGCAGCTGGATGTGGCACTCCAGCCCGATCACCGCTTCGTGGGCCACGCGAACTCCACTTCGTGAGAGCGTTCGAGCCGTGCGCGGTCGCCCTGCACCTCCAGCGCACGTGCGCCGCGCAGCAGCCGGCCCTCGCCGTCATCGGGACCGAGGAGCTGCACGGCCCGCGGCAGGCCACCCGCCGCCGGCGTGACCGGCACGCTCAATCCCGGGATGCCCGCAAGGTTCGCACCCAGCGTGAAGATGTCGCTCAGGTACATCGCCAGCGGGTCGGCCAGCTTCTCCCCCAGCCGGAACGGCAGCGTCGGCGCGGCCGGCATGAGCAGCAGATCGCAGCGGGAGAACGCCGCCTCGTACTCCCGCCGGATCCGCGCGCGGGCGCGCTGGGCGGTGAGGTAGTACTCGTCATGATAGCCGGCGGAGAGCGCGTAGGTGCCGAGCAGGATGCGCCGCTGCACCTCCGCGCCGAAGCCCGCGCTGCGGCTGCGCGTGGTGAGCGCGTGCAGATCGGGGCTCTCCGCAGCGCGGTGGCCATAACGCACGCCATCGAAGCGCGCCAGGTTCGAACTGGCCTCCGCCGTGGCCACCAGGTAGTACGTCGCAACCGCGTACTCACCCGGCAGGAAGTCGAACGGGACGCGCCGCGCTCCGGCCCGTTCGAGCCAGGTCGCGGCCTCTTCGAGTCCCGCCACTACCTCGGCGTCCACGCCCTCCCGCCAGAGGTTGGCGGGCCAGCCAAAGCGCAGGCCCTCCACTCCCTCGTCCCAGCCGCTCACGTCCGGCGGTGGACCGGGACGGCTCGTGGCATCGAGCGGATCCGGACCCGCCAGCAGCGCGTAGAGGAGCGCCACGTCCCCGGCGTGGCGGCCGAAGATACCCACCTGATCGAGCGACGAGGCGAACGCCACGAGCCCGTAGCGCGAGAGCCGCCCGTAGGTGGGTTTGAGGCCGATCACTCCGCAGAAGGCCGCCGGCTGCCGCACCGATCCGCCGGTGTCGCTGCCCAGGGCCAGCGGCGAGAGACCGTAGGCGACCGCCGCGGCCGGGCCCCCGCTCGAGCCGCCGGGCACTCGCGCGAGGTCGTAGGGGTTGCGGGTCGGGCCATCGCAGGAGAACTCGGTGGACGAGCCCATCGCGAACTCGTCCATGTTGCCCTTGCCGCTGATGACCCCGCCGGCCTCGCGCAGCCGTCGCACGACCGTGGCGTCGTAAGGCGGCTGGTAGCCCGCGAGCATCCGCGAGCAGCAGGTCGTCGGGTAGTCGCGCGTGCAGAGGTTGTCCTTGACCACGACCGGCACGCCCGCGAGCGGCCCGCGCGGAGCAGCCCCGGCACCCGCCACCCGGGCCTCGGCGTCCGAGTGCACGATCGCGTGGACGTCGCGCTCCCAGAGGGCGGCCGGGCCCTCCCATCCGGCGGAGACGGCTTCCAGCGCCGTGCACTCGCCCGCGCGCACCGCTGCCGCCAGCGCGCGCGCCGGGACGCGCCACAACTCCCGCGCGGTCACGGATCCTGGCCCTCCATCACGGGCGGCACCATGAAGAAGCCGCCCTCCGTCTCGGGCGCCATCGCGAGCGCCTGCTGCGCGGTGAGGCGCCGGCCATCCGGCTCGTCAGCGCGCAGCGCTGCTGCCGGCGGGGCGACGCCCTGCGCCTCGCAGCCCGTCAGGTCGAGGCGCTTCAGAACCTCCGCGTAGTCCAGCACCGACGAAAGTTCGGCCGCGACGCGATCCAGATCCTCTTCACGGAGCTCGAGCCGCGCCAGCCCGGCGATGCGCCGGACCTCGTCACGCAGGATCGCCATCGCTTCCTCCCGTCAGGAAACGTCCCATCACCTTCTTCGTGCCCGAGGCGAATCGCACGGTGCACTTGAGCTCCCCTGCCGCACCCTCCGCGTCCACCACGATACCCCTCCCGAAGATCTCGTGATAGACCTCCCGGCCGATGACGCGGTGCACGGTGCCGCTGCGCCCTGGCGGCTGCGGCGTGCGGCTCCCCCCCGGGCGGCCCGGCACACTCCGGGCCGCCTCGGGCCGCATGCGCCGCGAAGCTCCCACGGACGCGCCCGCACCCCGTCCCGTCCCGTCGCCCTCCCAGCGGTCGCCGCCGGCCCGCGGCTGCCACGCCAGGGCCGGCGAGACCTCGCGCTCCAGCAGCTCCGCCGGGACCTCCTCCACGAAGCGCGACACCTGCCCGCCCAGCGGGCCACCCAGCGCGCCAAAGCGCCGCCGGGTCGCGGCCGCCGTGAGCAGCACCTCGTCGCGCGCCCGCGTGATGGCCACGTAGAACAGCCGGCGCTCCTCCTCCAGCTCCGCGTCGTCCTCGAGCGACGAGCCGTGCGGGAAGAGCCCCTCTTCGAGGCCCGCCACCACGACCGCGTCAAACTCGAGGCCCTTCGCGTTGTGCGCCGTCAGCAGCAGCACGCGGTCCACACCCTCGGCCAGCCGGTCCACATCGCTGAGCAGCGCGGCCTCGGCGAGGAAGTCGGAGAGCGTGCCGTCGCCACGCGCCGCGAAGCCGCCCGCCGTCGCCGCCAACTCCTCGACGTTGGCGCGCCGGTCCTGGTAGTCCTCCTCCCCCAGCGACTCGAGGTGCCGCAGGTAGTCCGTGCCCGCCAGCAGGCGCATGAAAAGCACATCCACCGGGTCCTCGAGACGCGCGGCCAGCTCGTCGATCACCCCGAGCAACCGGTCGGCGCCCTGGGCGGCGACGCGAGAGAGCGCACCTTCGCGAGCGAGTGACCGCAGGGCCTCGACCGGCGTGACGCCGCGTCCGGCCACCACCGCCTCGACCTCCGTCCGCACCGCCGCTCCCAAACCGCGCCGCGGCGTATTCCAGACGCGCCAGAATGCCACCGCGTCGGCGGGGTTCACTGCGAGCCGCAGGTAGGCCAGCAGGTCCTTCACCTCGCGCCGCTGGTAGAACGACACGCCCCCCACGATCTCGTAGGCCATCCCCTGCTGCAGCAACTCCGACTCGAGTGCGCGCGACTGGGCGTTCGTGCGGTACAGCACGGCGGCCTCATCCAGCCGCTGGCCGCGCCGCACGCGCTCCTCGAGGAAGCGCCGCACGCGCCGGGCCTCATCGAACTCGTCGGCTGCGAGCGCGAAGCGCAGCCGGGCGCCCGCCTCGCGCTCGCACCACAGGGTCTTGCCCTTGCGCGCCCGGTTATGCGCGATCACCGCGTTCGCCGCGCTCAGGATGTTGCCGGTCGAGCGATAGTTCTGCTCGAGCCGCAGCACCGTCGCCCCCGGGAAGGCCTGCTCGAACTCGAGCACGTTCGAGAGGTCCGCGCCCCGCCAGCCGTAGATCGACTGGTCGTCGTCGCCGACCACGAACAGGTTCCCGTGCACCGCGGCCAGCGCATGCACCAGGCGGAACTGCGCGTGATTCGTGTCCTGGTACTCATCCACCAGCACGTGCTGGAAGCGCCGTCCGTAACGCTCGGCCACGTCGGCACGCTCATGCAGCAGCCGCACCGTCGAGCCGATCAGGTCGTCGAAGTCGAGCGCCCCGTTGCGCGCCAGTTCCTTCTGGTAGAGCCCGTAGAGCTCCGCGAGCCGGCGCTCGTGGGGGCCCGCCGCCAGACGCTCGAACTCCGCCGGGCCCACCAGCGCGTTCTTGGCGTCCGAGATGCGCGCGAGCACGGCCCCGACGCGGAAGGCCGCCTCGGGCAGCTCGAGCTTCTTCACCAGGCCCCGGATCACAGTCTCCTGGTCTTCCCGGTCGTAGATCGCAAATCCGCGGGGGATGCCGGCGGCCTCTGCCTCGCGCCGCAGCAGACGCACACAGGTCGCGTGGAAGGTGCCCACCCACAACTCGCGGCTGGCGTCACCCGCCGGCATGGAAGCCACGACCGCGGAGTCGATCCGCGCCCGCATCTCCCGCGCGGCACGGTTGGTGAACGTGAACGCGACGATCGCGTGTGGGGGCATGCCATTCGCCAGCAGTCGCGCGATCCTGGCCGTCAGCACGCGGGTCTTGCCGCTTCCGGCCCCCGCGATCACGAGCAGGGCCCCGCCGGGGTGCTCGACGGCAGCGCGCTGTTCGGGATTGAGGCTCTCGAGGAGGTCCAAAGGCGCTCGTCGGGTCGGAGAGGCGGTCGCGGAGAACGCGCGCAATCTAGCCGAACGGCAAGAGGTCGTCCAACCTCGTGGCTAGTACTCCCAGCGGGCCTTCAGGTTCACGTTGAACTCCTGAACCAGAGTCGGGACCGCGGTCACCGTCTGCGGGCGCCGCTGGGCCAGTTCGGTCGTGATGAAGAAGAAGCGGTTGATCCGGTACTCGGCGGCCACATTGCGCTCGAGCAGCCCCTGCTCGATCGAGTTCACCGTGCCCGCCGCTTCGAGGCTGGCGGCCCCGGGGCGCTCAAAGCCCGGCAACCGCTGGCTGTAGCTCGCCTGGACCCGGGGGTTGAACTGGTGGGCCACGGTGACGAACACGTCCCCCCGGCCACCGAACAGGCCCCCCTGCTGCCTCTCGAGCCGCCACTGCCCGACATCCCGCATGAACGTGCGCGACAGCAGCGGCGAGAGTTGTGCATTGATCATGCGCGTCACATAGCTGTCGAGCGGGTCACTGAGCTGGGAGACCATGGTGCCGCCATTGAGGACCGTCAGTTCGTTCAGGGTGCCGCCACCCAGGAAGCGTCCCACCGTCAACTGGCTCAGGATGGTGGGCTGATCCCAATCGCTCGGATCGCTCTCGAACACGATGGTCGGGGTGGCGGCCCGGCCGGCGATCCGCACGGTGATGGTGTGCACCTTTCCCTCGGCGTCCGCCCCGGTCTGCAGTCCTCCACCACCCCCGCGCCCCGCCGGCATCACGCGGGTCGTGGCCTCGATGTCCAGCGTCGGATTGACGCCACCCACGTCGTCGAAGGTCAGGTCCGCCACGACGACGTTGAAGCGGTTGCTCAAGAAGTCGTAGGTCCCGCGGATCGCGCTCAGGTCCCCGAAGATGCCGAGGGTCTGCTCGGTCTGCTCGAGTGTGAGGTCGGCGTTGAACTCGATGTCGCCGTCGGGCGGCTGCCAGCGGAGGTTGCTGTTCGCCAGCAGACGGATGCGATACGTCCAGTAGAGCGGCTGCGTGCGTGCGGCCAGCTGCTGGGCCTCATTCTGGTTGGCGAAGTCGAACAGGACGCGCGCACCGCGCAGGGTCACATCGCCCTCCACGTGCGGCAGCACCTGCCCGTTCACGCGCGGGCCGTCGGTGACCGTGAGCCGGGGGGCGTCGAATTCCGTCGCGTAGAGACCGGGCTCCACGGCGGTGAAGCCGTTCATGGCAAGCTGGAAGGCGTAGTGCTTTGGCCGGCCGCCGTCCAGGTCGATGACGCCGTCAGCGCGCACCGTGCCACGCCGGCCCGAGCGCGCGAACAGGCTGTCCATGGTGATGCGCGTCTCCTCGAGCCGGAAGTCGGCCCGCAGGCCCTCGATCAGTTCGCTGCGGCCGGAGATGAGCATCTGGCCGTCACGCACGGCCGCGGTCCCCTTGAGGTCGGGGTGCCGTGGCGTGCCGCCCACCGTGCCGTGCAGATCGAGACGGCCGCGGGCATCCGCGATCTGCGGCACCAACTGGGGCAACAGCGCGAGATCCCCGTTCTCCAGGTCCACGCGCCAGCTCATGGGCGCTTCCGGAACGCCGGGCAACGCGCCGAGCGCGAGCCGCAGGGGCATGCTCCCCGCCGCGGTCGATACGCTGTTCGCGCGCGACAGGCGCAACTCCGGCACCTCGAGGCGCTCGTCCCGGTAATCCGCCCGCAGCAGCAAGCGCTCAGCCGCCAGGCTGTCCCAGGCTAGCGGCATCGCCTCCGCGCGCAGGCCGATCCGGGGTGCGGCCGGTCGCCCCGACAGGTCCAGCGCGCCCGCCAGCCGGCCCGACACGCCCCGCGCGCCCGGCACCAGCCGGTCGAGCCCGTCGAGCGGGAAGTCCGCCGCGCTCACTCGCCCGCTCCAGGCGGCTGCGGTCGAAAGCCAGCGCGTCACGCCGTCGCCCGTGAGCGTGTCCGGCCAGGGGTAACTCGTTCGGTCGAACGCTACCTTGGCCTGCAGGGAACCAGCCCCGAGCCGGTAGACCAGGTCCTGGACCGTCAACTGGGACGGCGCGCCCGCGATTGCGATGCGCAGCGAGTCGCCCCGGTGGCCCCGCGCGCCCGGCCGCAGTACACGACCCTCGAGTGCCCAGCGCGGATCGCCCGCGCGGCCCGTGACCGTGAGAACGGCATCCGCCGTCCCGGCCAACTCCCAGTCGAGCGGCAGCCCCAGGCGATGCAGATCCAGGCTCGTGGCGCGGCCGGTCCAGTCATAGCTGCCACCCGGGGCGGCCCAGCGACCCTCGATCTCGAGCAGCGCTGCGCTGTCGCGCGCCGCAAAGCGCCGGAACGTCACACCCTCAGCGTCGCCCGTCAGCTCGAGCGGGCCCTCCGCGACCCAGTCGAACTGTCCGCTGCGAGCCTCGGCCCGCTCCAACTTCGTCCCCCAACCCACCTTTCCCCAGCGGCTCGTGCCCGCCACCGTCACCACCGTATCGCCCCCGGCAGCCGTCACCTGCTCGAGCCGCGCCTCCCCGTCGCCCACGTGCACGACGGCGCGCACGCTGTCGAAGTGCACTCCGAGGAAGAACACATCCCGCAGCCCGACGTCGCGCAACTCGAGGTCGGGCTTTGGCAACAGGGCGCCGCTCACCTCCCCGAGCCGCCAGGACGCTGTCTGGAGCCCGAGCCACTCCGCCGGGCTGCCGGCGAGCGTGCCCGCGACCCGCAGTGCGCCGCTCCGGCTATCCGCGGTCCCGCGCCCTTCGCCCAGCACGCCCCCGATGCCCGTGGCACGTCCGTCCGGCCACTCGTCGAGCGGAAGACGTGCCGCCTGCCAGGTCCCCTGCCAGCTCCCGCGATCCATGGCCGCGTCGAGCTCGACGCGGCCGCCGCGGCGGAGCATCAGGACATCGAACGTGCCGGGGGCCTGTGACGGCGCATCGACCCCGACGCGTGCCGAATCCGCACGCCAGCCCGCCAGCTCCGAGGCCCCCAGGTCGGCTTCGAAACGCGAGCCGGCAGGCGCCTCGCGCCAGGACCAGTAGTGCATCTCACCCGTCAGGTCACCCGCCGGCCAGCCCGCAAGCCCGATCGCATGCCAGAAGATCGGGTTCCCGTGCGTGACGCGGCCGCGCACGTCGAAGTCCCTCGCCGTGTATACCACGCGACCGCTGAACGCGCCGGCCGGGGAGGTGCCGTCGAGCGGAGAGACCATGAGCCGGCCAGCCTCCCAGCGGAAGCCGGCACGGGCCTTGAGCGGCACGCTGTCCCACACGGCCTCGGCCACACCCGTGCCACTGATCGCGCGATCGAATCGCACGTCGAAACGGCCGCTGCCCTCGCCGGGCACGTCGAAGAGCGCGTTCGTGAACACCTTCGCCAGCCAGCGCCAGCGCACGCGCTCGAGGTCCACCGCGGCGAAGCGTGCCTGCGCCCCGCGATGCCAGCCCCCCGTGGCCGTGAGCGCCAGGTCGGGCGTGCGCAACTCGTCCAGCTCGAAGTGCGTGCTGTCGCCTGCGATGAGCCGGCCCCGCAGCGCTTCGAGCTGCGTGCCCAGCGGGCCTCGCGTCCAGCTCATGCGCTGCACTTCGACCTCGTCCTGCTTCCCGAGCAGGGCATGGGCACGGAGGTCCAGGCCGCGGATGTCCTGGCTCGAATCCGGCGGGTGGACCTCGCCACCACTCACCGACAATCGCACGTCGAACTCCCGCGCCGGGCCCCGTCCGGCCGGGCCCGACCGCCAGCGCGGCAACCGCAGCTTCCCGTCCGGCCCGCGCCCCAGGTGGACGACCGGCCGGTCGAGTCCGATCTCGATCGAGCGCCGGCTGCCGAAAGCGAGGTCCCAGGGCGCGTAGCGCAGCACCATCGAACGCGCTTCGAGCAGGGCCGGCCCGGACTCCCCCCGGATGCGCAACCTCGGCTCCACGATGATCACGCTCCGGAAGACGTCGCCCCGCACGTCACGCACCTCGAGCACGAGGTTGCTGTGGTCGGCCAGCACGCGGTTCACGACCCCGGTGAGGGAGCCGGCGAGGTACTCCGTGTGCTGCGTCAGCCAGGCCACCCCGCCCCCGACCAGCACCACCACGAGGCCCAGGGCGGAGAGCACGATGAGCCAGGCGATGCGTCCCGCGGACCAGCGGGCCTTCTGCGGCAACGCGTGTTCCACCGCGTCCTCGACGCGGTCATGCAGGCCCAGGACCTCCTCACGGAGCGTCTCGACCACGCCCTCGTGCCGGGGTGGACGTCCATCCTCACCCCGGGGGTGCGCCTCTTTCGGGTCGAGCGGGTCGGAGGGGCTCATGCGCGTCAGAACGTGGGACCGACGGCGAACTGGAGGCTGCCGGCACGGTGGCCGGCCTGCGCGCCCCAGGCGACGTCCAGCCGCACGGGCGCAAAGGCCAGGTTGAAGCGACCCCCAAGGCCGTAGGTGTATCGCATGAGGCCGGCGTCCAGATCCGCCCTCCCGAAGTGCGGCGTGAAATCCCATGGCCGAATGAGTTCGGGGCGGGCCCAGACGTTCCCGGCGTCCAGGAACAACTCCAGCCCGAAGAGGCCCACGACCGGGACACGCAGCTCCAGATTGGCGTTCAGCATGGTGAGTCCACCCGCAGGTGCGATCTCGTTCTCGGCGTAACCGCGAACCGAATTCACGCCACCCAGACGGAATAGATCCTCGGTGGGGACCCGAGCGACCTCGGGATCCACGTCGGCCGAGGGGATGAAGTCCTTGCGCTCGCCGAAGGGCTTCAGCACCCCGCCGCGCGCACGCGACGCCAGCACCCAGCCGGGGCGGCGCAGCGGCATGAACCAGGACAAGCTGACCTCGAACTTGGTGAAACTGGTGGAGCCCTTGAACGGCCCGCCCACAAGATCGGCGGAGGCCGCCTGCAGGTTCCCGCGCGTGGTGCTGAGCGGGTTGTCGCGCCGGTCACGCACGCCGGACAGTTGCAGGCGGTGGGTCGAGTAGGACGGCAGGAAGTCCTGCAGCAGGCTGTCGCGAATCGCCGCTGGGAGGTCCGAGTCGAGAAAGCTCGGCGTCTGCTCCACCACCCAGGTGTTGTCCTGCGTCAGCCGCACGTAGCTGAGCCGACCGAATCCGCGCTGCACCTGGAAGGCGACACCCCGCGAGCGTTTCTCGATCTCCAGCCCGGCGATGTGATAATCCTTGCGCTTCTCGGCATAGATCGTCAGCTGGGCCCGATTGCGCGTGCCGAGCAACCAGGGCTCCAGCACGGACAACTCTTCCCGCAACAGCAGGAACTTCGCGTCCTTGCCGAGGGCGAGACGCGCGCCGAGCAACCCCTGCAGTCCGTGCTTGCCCAGGTTACGGTGCCCCCACTGTCCCTCGAAACGCAGGCGCTCCTGCGTGCCGCTGCCCATCCCGGCGTCCAGCCATCTCGGCTTGCGCCCCCGCACCCGCACGAAGATGTCCATCCGGCTGTTCGTGGAGTCGGGCTGTGGACTGACCTGGGCCTGGCTGAAGAGTCTGGTCTCGTAGAGCCGCTCCTCCGACTCCTCCACCTTCGACTGCCGGTAGACGCTCCCGGGTTTGAGGAGCAACTCGCGATTCACGAGCTTCTCGCTCACTCGCAGAGCCTCCAGATCCACGATGCGGACCGTCCCGACCCGGTAGACCGGCCCCTCCTCCACCCGGTACACCACGTGCACGCCAAGCGAGTCCTGCTCATCGCGCCGTGCCGTGCCGACCACCCGCGGAAGGTGCCCGTATTCGCCCTCCTGCCGCGCGATGATCGCCGTGTCGGCGACCAGGTAGGACGGGTTGAAGGGCCGGCGAGGCCGCGCGTAGACCGCGCGGGACAGCGCTTCCAGGGGCACTGCCTGCACACCTTCGAACTCCACGCCGACGATACGCGAACGAGAGCCCTCCTGGATCAGGAACAACACCTGCACCCGGCCCGGATCCCGCGCGGGCAGCAGGCTGTCGCGCACGGCGGCGTCCAGGAACCCGTGCTGATGGTAGACCGCCTCGACGGCCGCGCAATCCGCACTCAGGAAGTCCGTACGAAGCGGCCGGCGTTCCGCCCATGGCCAGAACGACGGCGGCCGGGTCTTCAGGACCGCGCGGATCTCACTGGCGCTCACCGAGTGCCGGCCGCGCAACTCGACGGCGGCGATCGTCTTGAGCTGGCTCTCGAGGTCGCCGCCGGAAGCGGCGGGGACCGGGAAGATCAGGAGAAACCCCAGCAGCGCGGCGCCCACCCGGCGCGCGTCCCGCGGACGAACTCTAGGGCGGGGACGGGGCAAGCGTCTCTACCTGGGGGGCCCTGCCGAGCGCGCGCTGGCGCTGAAACCACCGCAACGGGTCGTTGGCCAGGATCATGATGAAGAGCGCGCCGATCACCACCAGTCCGACCTTCTGGAACCGGAGGTATCCACGCGCCGAGATGGCCTGGCGTCGCGCAGCTTCCAGCAGGGCGAGCACGATGTGCCCACCGTCGAGCATGGGGATGGGGAGCAGGTTGAACGCCATGATGGCGATGTTGATCATGGCCAGAAACTGCAGGTACGAGTCGAGCCCGCGCTGCGCCTGCTGGCTGGCCGCCTGCGCGATGAACAACGGGCCCCCGAGGTATTCGCGGTAGTAGAGCGGGCGGCTCACGGTGAGCCACATGCCGGCATACACGTTGACGACCAGGGCGCGGGTGGCGCGGAAACCCATGTCCACCGACTCGATCAGGTTGTGCCGCTCGACGAACACGCCGTGCCGAGGGGCCTCGATGCCGATGCGGCCGCCCGCAGCCCCATCGCCGGAACTCATGGGCGTCACGGTGAGATCGAAGTCCTGGCCGCTGCGCCGCACCCGCAGCCGCACCGGCAGGTCCGTCTGGCCCCGGAGCGTCGCCGGCAACTCCTCCCAGACACGAATGGGCTTGCCGTTCACGGCCAGGATGAGGTCACCGCCCTTGAGCCCCGCCTTGTACGCAGGCATGCCGGTCACCACCACGCCCACCACCGGCGGGTCGGAGGGACGGCGCAGGCTCGAGAGCACGGACTCCCGCCGCTCCGCCGGAAGCGTGATCGAGAGCCGCGCGGCCCCCCGCTGGACGAGCACCGGCAGCGGACGGTCCTTCGGCTGGCGCTCGCTCTGCGTGAAGATCTCGATCCAGGACTTCACCGGCCGCCCACCCACCTCCACCACGCGGTCCCCTTCGCGCAGGCCCGCCTGGAACGCCCGACTGGTGTCGGGCGTGGCGCCGAGCCGGCTGGGGTAGTCCGCGTACTGGACCCCGACGAGCCCCACCGAGACCATCACGACGAAAGCGGTGAGCAGGTTCGCGAGCGGGCCCGCCAGGGCGATGAGCAGCCGCCCTGCCCACGGATGCGAAAGGAACTCCTCCCGCACGCCGGGCATGCTCCCGTCCTCGCCCGGGCTGTCCCCCGCCATCTGCACGTAGCCGCCGAGCGGGAACCAGGCGAGCCGGTACTCGGTCCCGCCCCGCGTGGTGCTGAGCATCGCGGGTCCGAACCCCATCGAGAAGCGCGTGACCCGCACCCCCCGCAGCTTGGCCGCGAGGAAGTGCCCGAACTCGTGGACGAAGATGACCAGACCGAGCAGCGCCGCGCCGGGGACCAGGGCCTTCACGACGCTCATCCAGTGCAAGAGAGTTCCCTTCTAAGGGGCCGATTTCGTTCAGGCTATCACGCTGCGCCGCAGGCTATCGCGCTCCGGCGCAGCGGGTCAAGCACCACTCGCGCGGAAGCCGACGAGGTGCACGAGGGCCTCGAGGCCGGGATCGGTGCGCTGCCGCTCGAGTGCGACCGGCAGGCGACCGGGACTCATCGCACCGGCACGGCAGCACGGGCCGCATCCCGCGCCCAGGCGTCCACGCGCTCCAACTGTTCCACGGACTCCACGGACTCCACGCGGTGCGCTTCGAGGACCCGGGCCAGGATCTGCGGCACCCGCTCGAGCGGGATCGCCCCGTCGAGGAACGCGCCGACGGCCACCTCGTCCGCCCCGTTGAGCGCGCACGGCGCCGTGCCCCCCGTCCGCCCCGCGGCGAGCGCGAGAGCGAATGCCGGGAAGCGGTCGGCACGAAGGGGCGCGAACTCGAGCCCGCCGAGCGAGACCGGATCGAGCGGGCGCACGGCCTCGCCCCAGCGTTCCGGCCACGAGAGTGCGAGCTGGATCGGGAGTCTCATGTCCGGGAGCGCCGCCTGCACGACCGATGAGCCATCGCGGAAGGAGACCACGGCGTGGACCACGCTCTGCGGGTGGAGCACCGCGTCGAGTTGTTCCCAGTCGAGTCCGAAGAGCACCTGGGCCTCGATCAACTCGAGTCCCTTGTTGAGCAGCAGCGCCGAATCCACCGTGATGCGCGGGCCCATGTTCCACACCGGATGGGCCAGCACCTCTTCGCGGGTCGCGCGTCGCCAGTCGGGATGAGCTCGCAGCGCGCCGCCCGAGGCCGTGAGGGTCAGGCGCAGGACCTCGTGCGAAGGACGCCCGCCCAGGCACTGCAGTGCCGCGCTGTGCTCGCTATCCACGGGGATGAGCTCACCGCCCCGCGCCAGCGCCGCCCTCACGAGCGGCCCGCCCACCACCAGCGATTCCTTGTTGGCGAGCGCCAGCCGTGCCCCGCGCGCCAGGGTCGCCAGCGAGGCGCGCAGGCCCGCCGATCCCACGATGCCGTTCAGCACCACGTCCGCGCCACACTCCGCCGCCAGCCGTGCCGCCGCACCCGGGCCCACGTCGACGCTGGCCCCAGGGGCCGCGGTCGAGAGTGCCGCCCGCGCCGCACCCGGGTCCGTCGCGTGCTCGAGTGCCAGGGCGGCGGGCCGCCAGCTGTGCGCCTGCGCCACCAGCGCCTCCAGCGAGCGGCCCGCGGCGAGGGCCACGACCTGCACCCGCTCGCGCTCACGCGCCGCGACCTCGAGCGCCTGCGTCCCGATCGAGCCGGTCGAGCCCAGCACGGCGAGCCGCTTCGCCGGGGCCGTGCTCATGGGATCCGGAAGACCACGATCTTGAGGTAGTAGAACACCAGCGGTGCGGCGAAGTAGAGCGAGTCGAAACGATCGAGCATGCCGCCGTGGCCGGGGATGATGTCCGAGGAGTCGCCGTGCCGCGCGTCCCGCTTGAGCATGGACTCGACCAGATCCCCGACCTGAGCGAACACGCCGACGCCAAGGCCCAGCACCACGGCATCGCGCAGGCTCAGGAACGGCACGAACCAGGCCCGTGCCACGAACGCCGCCACCACCGCCGCGACCAGCCCCCCCACGGCACCCTCCAGCGACTTGCGCGGGGAGATCAGCGTCCAGGGGCGCGTGCGCCCGAGGATGCGGCCCACCGTGTACGCGGCCGTGTCACAGCTCCAGGTCAGGAAGAACGCGAGCAGCACGTAGGCTGCCCCGTCGGCGTAGGGCATGCCCGCCCGCCAGGGAAGCTCCCGCAGCAGCACCAGGTGCGCGGAGAGCCAGCCCACGTAGAGCACGCCGAAGAGCGTCACGGCCATGCCCTCGACGCGCCCCTTCAGGTCCGGGCGTCGCAGGCCCAGGCCCAGCGTGACCAGCACCGCTCCGGTCAGCAGCAGGTCGCTCTGGCTCTGGTGGGGGCGGAAAGTCTTCCACACCACGCCGACGCCGCACAACAGCCCCAGGAGCGGGTAGGGATGAAGACCCTTCCCCCGCATCATCCGGTAGAACTCGCGCAACCCGAACATCACCTCGAAGGCGACGAGTCCCGCAAAGGCGAGGCCACCCGCGCGGGCCAGCAGCACCAGCAGCGGCACGAACACCACGCCGCTCGCGATGCGCAGCCACAGCGACCACGACGAGCTCATCGCGCGGTCGTCGGCCGCTCCACCCTCGCCCTCCGGGGACCGGGGCGCATCGTCCACGTCAGTCCACCCGGCCGAAACGCCGTTCCCGGCGCTGGTACCCTGCGATCGCCTGCAACAGGTGCCGGCGTCGGAAGTCGGGCCAGAGCGTGTCGGTGACCCAGAACTCGGTGTAGGCGAGCTGCCAGAGCATGAAATTCGAGATGCGCATCTCCCCGCTCGTGCGGATGAGCAGGTCCGGGTCGGGCAGGCCCGCGGTGTAGAGGAAGCTCGACACCAGCTCCTCATCCACGTCCCGGGGCTGCAGACGGCGCTCCGCGCCCTCGCCCAGCATGCGACGGATGGCGTCCACCAACTCGACCCGGCCGCCGTAGGAGAGCGCCAGGTTCAACAGCATCCCGGTCGATCCGGCCAGGTACTGCTGCGTCTCCTCGATGGCGCGCCGCACCGGCGCCGGGAGGTCCGTGATGCGGCCGATGACCTGCAGGCGCACGTTGTTCGCCTTGAGTTCGGCCCGCTCATGGCGCAGGCTCGCGCGCAGCATGGTCATCAGCGCCGCGACTTCGCGCGCGGGGCGATCCCAGTTCTCGGTCGAAAAGGTGTAGAGAGTGAGGACTTCGACCCCCAGCGCGGCGCAGCCGCGCACCACCTCGCGCACGGACTCCCGCCCGGCACGGTGGCCGAGCAGGCGGGGCACTCCGCGCGCCTTCGCCCAGCGCCCGTTGCCATCCATGATGATGGCGACGTGGCGCGGCAGGTTCCCGTGAGCCTTCAGTTCCTCGATCGTCGGGGTGCGGGTGGGCACCGATCCTCCCGGGGCCAGGCACGGCTCCCGGCGCGGGGCGCCAGCGCGGGCGATCCTGCGACCGCCCGGGCTAGACCTCCATGACCTCGGCCGTCTTCTTCTTCAGCAATTCGTCCACGACCACGATGAAACGGTCGGTCAGCTTCTGGGTCTCCGTCTCGAGGCGGCGCTCCTCGTCCTCGGGAAGTGCGCCTTCCTTGCCCTGCTTCTTGAGCTCGTGGATGACCTCGTGACGGATCTGCCGGATGTGCACGCGGCCTTCCTCGGTGAACCTGGAAACGAGCTTCACCAGATCCCGGCGCCGCTCCTCCGTCAGGGTCGGGATGGGCACACGCACGACCACGCCGTCATCGGTCGGGTTGAGCCCGAGATCCGACTGCAGGATGGCGCGGGCCACCACCTTCACCAGGCTGCGGTCGTACGGCTGGACCACGAGCAACCGCGGTTCCGGCGCGGACACCTGCCCCACCTGGATCAGGGGCACGACTTGCCCGTAGGCCTCCACCCGCACGCTGTCGAGCAACGCCGGGCTCGCCTTGCCCGAGCGGATGCCCGTCAGCTCCTTGCGCACCCCGTCCACCGCCTTCTTCATCCGATCTTCGGCTTCGACCAGCAGTTTGTGAGTCATGGCCGTCACTCCGTGACCGAGGTCCCCAGCGTCCCGCCCTGCAGGAGCTTCAGCAGGTTCCCGCGCTGGCCCACGTTGAAAACCACCAGCGGCAGGCGGTTCTCCTTGAGCAGGGTGATCGCTGTCAGATCCATGATCGCGAGACCGCGGTCGAGGATCTCCTGGTAGGTGATGTGCGGATAGAACTTCGCGTCCGGGTGGGCGACCGGATCGCTGCCGTAGATACCGTCCACCTTGGTGGCCTTGAGCACCACGTCCGCACCGACCTCGACGGCCCGCAGGACCGCGGCCGTATCGGTGGTGAAGTACGGATTGCCGGTGCCCGCGACCAGCACGACCACGCGGTCCTTCTCGAGGTGCCGCACCGCGCGACGCCGGATGTAGGGCTCGCACACCCGGTCCATCTCGATGGCCGACATCACGCGGGTGTGGACTCCCCGCTTCTCGAGCGCGTGCTGCAGCGCCAGTCCGTTGATGACCGTGGCCAGCATCCCCATGGTGTCGGCGCCGACCCGGTCCATGCCCCGCGTGCTCGCGGCGAGGCCCCGGAAGACGTTGCCGCCGCCGGTCACGATCCCGATCTGGACGCCGAGTTGCCGCACCTCGCGGATCTCATCGGCCAACTCGGCCATCACCTTCTCGTCGATGCCGTGACCGCTTCCGCCGGCAAGCAGTTCGCCCGAGAGCTTCAGCAGCACGCGCTGCCAGCGGCCGGCCACCCGCGTCACTCCTGTCCGAGCCGGAACCGTGTGAAGCGCCGCACGGAGACGTTCTCGCCTGTCTTGCGGGCGGCTTCCAGCACCAGGTCGCCGGCCTTGAGCTTGTCGTCGCGGATGTAGGGCTGATCGAGCAGGCACACCTCGGCGTAGAACTTCTCGAGCTTGCCCTCCACGATCTTCTCGATGATGGCCGCCGGCTTGCCCTGCCCCTCGACCTGGCCGGCGTAGATCGCCCGTTCGCGCTCCACGCGCTCGGCAGGCACGTCCTCGCGCTTCACGAACTCCGCGCCCAGCGCCGCGACCTGCATGGCGAGATGGCGAGTGAGCTCCGCGAACTCGGGGGTGCGTGCGACGAAATCGGTCTCGCAGTTCACCTCGATGAGCACGCCCGTGCGATTGCCCGGATGGATGTACGCCTCCACCAGGCCCTCGTTCGCGGTGCGCCCGGTGCGGCCCTCCATCCTGGCGTTGCCGGCCTTGCGCAGCACGTCGATGGCCTGCTCGAGGTCGCCCCCGGCCTCGCTCAGCGCCTTCTTGCATTCCATCATCCCCGCACCGCTGCGGTCCCGGAGTTGCTTCACCTGTTCGGCGGTGATCGTCATCTCACTCCCCTGTCGTCACGACGCCCGCCCGCGACACCATCACGGACGGGCGTTCATCGAAGAACCCGTTCCCCGGTTACCGAGGGCTCGCGGTCTGGGCCTCGCCCTCGGCCTCTTCGCCGCCGAACGAGACCGTCTCCTGATCAGCGCCCTCCAGCGCGACTGCGCGCGTCTCGAGGATGGTGTCCGCGACCATGCGCGTGAACAGGCGGATGGCGCGGATCGCGTCGTCGTTCCCCGGGATCGGGTAGTCCACCACGGTGGGGTCGCAATTGGTGTCCACGACGCCCACGATCGGCACCGCGAGGCGATTCGCCTCGGCGATCGCGATCTTCTCCTTCTTGGTGTCGATCACGAAGACCAGCGACGGCACACCGGGCATCTCCTTGATGCCCGAGAAGGCGAACTCCAGCCGGGTGCGCTCACGCGAGAGGCGCGAGACCTCCTTCTTGCTCATCTTCTCGAACGTCCCGTCGGTCGCCATGCGGTCGAGTTCGTGCAGCCGCTTGATGCTGGTGCGGATGGTCTTGAAGTTGGTGAGCATGCCGCCCAGCCAGCGCTCGGTGACGTAGTACTGACCGCAGCGCGTGGCTTCTTCGACCACGATGGGCTTGGCCTGCTTCTTGGTGGCGATGAAGAGCACGTGCCCGCCGCCCCGCACCACCTTCTCGATCACGGCCTTCGCCTCCTGGGTGCACTTCAGAGTCTTCTGGAGGTCGATGATGTAGATGCCGTTCCGCTCCATGAAGATGAACTTCTTCATCTGCGGATTCCAGCGCCGCGTCTGATGCCCGAAGTGCACACCGGCTTCGAGCAGGTCCTTCATCACGATATCTGCCACGACCATCCTCCTCGGGGTTCTGTCCTCCGCCCCCTCCGTCGTCCACGAGCGCTGCCCCCCTCGGGGGACCCCGGCGCTCCGGCAGGGCGTGTGGTTTGGTTTCCTGGACTAGCGCTTGCTGAACTGGAAGCGCTTGCGCGCCCCCGGCTGTCCGTACTTCTTGCGTTCCTTCATGCGCGGGTCGCGCGTCAGCAGGCCGGCTCGGCCGAGTACGGCCCGCAGGCTCTCGTCATCGCGCACCAGCGCCCGCGCCACGGCAAGGCGAATGGCGCCCGCCTGGCCCGTGAGCCCGCCACCATGGACTCGCGCCACGACATTGAACTTACCCGCGGCGCCGGCCACGACCAGCGCGTGGAATGCCATCTGGACCAGCGTCTCCCGCGTCAGGTACTCGAGCGGGGTGCGGTCATTCACCAGGTGCTTGCCGCTGCCAGGCAGCAACTGCACGCGGGCCACAGCCCGCTTGCGCCGCCCCGTCAGGGGCTTCTTCGAGATCTCGGTCGCCATGCCTCTCCTCGTGCCTTAATCGGGGTTCCAGAGAACCGGCTGCTGCGCCACGTGCGGGTGCTCCGGCCCCGCGTACACCTTGAGTTTCTTCTCCATGGCGCGGCCCAGCTTGGTCTTGGGCATCATGCCATGCACCGCCTTCATCACCACACGTTCGGGGTGCTTTGCCATGACCTCGCGGATCGAGGTCCACGAGGCCCCACCCGGGTACATCGTGTGGTGGAAGTAACGCTTGTCCTCAGGCTTGCGCCCGGTGAGGACCACCTTGCTCGCGTTGATCACCACGACGTGGTCGCCGGTGTCGATGTGGGGCGTGTAGATCGCCTTGTGCTTGCCCCGCAATACCATGGAGACCTGCGT
>Ga0315273_10003137_pt1 | contig 19853 bp, 14 predicted proteins | sample YL17G02_0_MG_FD_205753 | JGI IMG/M metagenome (GOLD analysis project Ga0315273, IMG submission 205753) | Sediment microbial communities from Yellowstone Lake, YNP, Wyoming, USA - YL17G02_0 | ecosystem: Environmental > Aquatic > Freshwater > Lake > Sediment | place: USA: Wyoming | collected...
TCATTCCTTCGTCCGTGCGCAGTTGAGCGCGGTGCCGAACCACGTCACCATCGCATCGCGACCCTTGTTCCAGAACATCACCCCGGACGCCTCGTACTTGGCGCCACTGGCCGAGCGCACCTGCGGTGCGCTGGCGGTCTTTCCGCCCCGGGTGAGCGTGACCCTGCCCGGGGTGCCGGCCGAAAACGTGGCGAGGATCCGGCTCCGTGCCCCGGTCGAGTCGGTGCACCGGAAAATGACCGGCGCCACGCTGGCGCCACCCGGTGGCGCTTCCTCCGCCACCTCCTCCTCGGGCACAAACTCGTAGATACCGCCATCGGCCAGCAGGCTGATGTGCAAGTGGCCACCCACGATCACGTACGAGCGCATGTGCTGGAAGTCGCCCAGAAAGCGCGCGGACATCGATTTCGGCGGGCACATCGCCCGGGTCGTGGCCACTGGACCGAAGGCGAGCCCGCTCGGCGGTGTCGTCGTCCACGTGCCGCTTCCGCGATTGCAGCCGGCGACCACGCTCATCCGCCGGTCCCTGCCGAACTCGACTGTGTACACCGCCGCCTGCTCCGGCGTGAACACCTTGTCGTCCGACGACTGCAGCCGCACCAGCCGCCAGGTCGAACCCGCGAGCTCACTGGGCGCGGCGGCCGCGGCCCGGTCAGCCTCCATGCGCGCGCTGTCGATGGCCCAGCGGTCCTTGGCCTCGTCCATCTGCTCGCCCAGGCTCGGGGCCTTGTCCCGGCGGTCCGCCTTGCCCCCGCATGCCCACACGGCGACCAGCGCGATCGCGGCTCCCAGCTTCCTCATCCTTGCACTCCGACCATTCATGGACCTCTCCCCTGAAGTAGCAATGCGCCCGGCGCCACCTCGATGACCGCGCGCGACTCACCCATCAGTTCCCCGTCCGCCGTCATGAATACCCCGCCCGCCGCCTCGATCTCCAGCCTCGACGTGCGCACCATCTCCACCTCGGCGTAGCGACCGTGCGTTCCCGAATAGGTCCGCGGCAGCAGCGCCAGCGCGCGGAGCCGCGACAGGTCGCGAACGAGGCAGCAGTCGAGCAGGCCGTCGTGCGGGGACGCGCCCGGCGTCATCATGATCCCGCCGCCGTACCGCGTGGTGTTCCCCGCCGCCACGAGAAGATAAGGACCTTCCCGCTCGCCGAAGTCACCCCGGATGCGAAGCGTCGGCGCCGGCCACGTTGGCAGCATCCAGAGAGCGCATGCGAGATACGCCTGGCCACCGAACATCCGGAACCCGCCATCGCGCACCCGCCGCGCTACCGCCGCGTCGAAACCGGTCGCCGCCACCGTAAGGAAGAAGCGACCGTTGATGACGCCGAGATCGGTTGGCGTCGCACGGCCCGACAGCATCGCCGCCGCGGCGGACGCCGGGTCGTGCGGTAATCCCAGCGCGCCAGCAAAATCATTCCCTCGACCCGTCGCCAGTACACCCATGGCGCACCCGGTGTGAGCCAGCCCGCTCGCGATCTCGTGGAGCGTCCCGTCCCCGCCCACGGCCAGCACCCGATCGGCGCCACCTGCCGCCGCCGCCCGCGCCAGCTCGCGCCCGTGCCCCGGTGCCGTCGTCTCCTGCAGCACCACCTCGGCGCCCTGTCCCTCGATCAGCGCAGCCGCCGCCCGGGCCGCCGCCACCGCTCGGCCGCGGCCTGCCACCGGGTTGGCGATCACAACGACGGTCACTTGAGGGGCAGGGCGAAGACGCTGTCCCAGGCGGCGAGTGCGGGCTTGGGCGTGAGCACCGTATCGACCAGCCCCGTCCGCGCGAACGGAATGAGGCGCGGATCATCCGCATAACCGAAGGCCGCCAGGTCGAGGTCGGTGAACTGGAGCTGGAACAGATACACGGCACCCGCCGCGTCGAGCAGCGCCGACTGCCGCCGCATCCAGCGCGCCTGCTTCTCCGGAGTCGACACCACCGTCCCCACACTGGCCGACGTCCACCCTCCCTCCGTCACCAGCAGCGGCAGCGGCGACCTGCCGGCCCGCTCACCCAGCCGGCGATACCAGTCATCGGGCAGGTCGGCCGGCTCTGCGAAACCACCCAGGTAGGGATACGACGAGAGCCCGAGCACCGTCACGAACGGAAAGTCCTGCAGGTCCGTCGCGATGCCGACATACTGGTTGCCGCCCTGCAGCCGGCCCCATGCCGTCTCCACCTGCACGCTCACATACAGCGGCTGCGATGGACGCGCGCGGAGCACGTCACCCGCTGCCGCATTCGTCATCGCCACCACCGCATCATAGACCGGCCGCGCCGCCGCGATGCGGATCAGGTTGGTCTCGGCGGCGAGGCCGAGATAGTCCGGCTGCACCACCCGCGCGACCTCCACCGCCCACGCGCGATACAATTGCTGCACCGCCGGCTCCGTGATGCTCCGCCCCGCCGCGGTCAGCGCCTCCGCTTCGGTGGTGCGATCGATCGGGTTGGTCACGTCGATCGTGTACACCAGCCTGAGCCCCCGCGCCCGGTACACCCCGACCACCTGGTCGAACAGCACATGCGCGAGCGAATCGGCCGGCTGCCCCGCGAGCAGCGCCGCCCATGGCGGCGACTCGTGGATGATCGCCGCGTCGGCCCGGCCCAGCCACAGGTCCATTGCCTCGAGGGCCCGCGCCAGGTCGGGGCTCGGCGGAAAGGCTGAGAACCCCATCCGGAAGCTGCGGCCCGGCGCGGCGGCCCCGTCATCCCCGCCGCACCCCGCCAATCCTCCGAGCATCCCGAGCACCGCCAGCAGCATTCGCATCCCCAACGTTAAACCGGTGGGCACCATGGCGGCCTGCCCTGCGTCACGGCATCTTTGCAGTGTGAGCTTCGAGCCCAATCCCGCCGACATTCCTCCCCGTCTCGCTGCCGCGCTCGCCGACCGCTACCGGCTCATGCGCGAACTCGGCATGGGCGGGATGGCGACGGTCTATCTCGCCGAGGACTTGAAGCACCACCGCCAGGTCGCGGTGAAAGTGCTCCGGCCCGAACTCGCCGCATCGCTCGGCACCGAGCGCTTCCTGCGGGAAATTGAAATCGCCGCCGCCCTGCACCACCCCCACATCCTCCCGCTGTATGACAGCGGCGTCGCAAGCCTCGACCCTCAACCCTCGACCCTCGACCCTCAGCTGTTCTTCTACGTCATGCCCTACGTCGAGGGCGAGTCCCTCCGCACCCGGCTCGAACGCGAGAAACAGCTGCCCGTCGACGACGCCCTCCGCATCGCGCGCGAAGTGGCGGACGCCCTGAGCTACGCCCACGGCAAGGGCGTGGTGCATCGCGACATCAAGCCCGAGAACATTCTCCTCGAGTCGGGCCACGCGATGGTCGCCGACTTCGGCATCGCGCGCGCCGTGGTCGCGTCGGGCAGGGAGCGCCTCACCGAGGCGGGCATGGCACTTGGCACACCGGCCTACATGAGCCCCGAGCAGGCGGCCGGCAATGCCGACGTCGATGCCCGCAGCGACATCTACAGCCTGGGCTGTGTGCTCTACGAGATGCTCGCGGGCCAGACGCCCTTCCAGGGCGCCACCTTCGAGGTGCTGCTGCGCCAGCACATCACGGCGACGTCCCTGCCCGTCACCCAGTTCCGCCCTGCGACACCACAGGTGGTCGCCGATGCGCTCGCCCGGGCGCTGGAGAAGACGCCCGCCGACCGCTTCGCCAGTTCCCGCGACTTCGCGGCGGCGCTGGGAGAGGGTCACACGGGCGGTCCGCGCCCGGCTCCCACCACCAGCGGAACAGCGGCCCTGCCATCCGGCGCCGCGTCGCGTCGTGTTCCCCGCGCCCTGCTCTACGGCGTCGTCGCCCTGGTCGCAGCCGCCATCGTCTGGCGTCTCGCACGATCGGGGCCGCCGCGCGGCACCGCCGCCGGACCGGCGGCGGCCCCACGGGCGACGCACTTGGTGCAGCTCACCTTTCACGAAGGCGTCGAGGAATGGCCGACCTGGTCGCCCGACGGGAAGCAGCTCGCGTTCACCCAGGAGGTAGGCGGATTCAAGAAGCTGTTCGTGAAGGACCTGGCCACCGGCGACGAACGCCAGCTCACGAAGGATCCGAAGGACGACATCCAGCCTTCCTGGTCGCCCGACGGAAAGCAGCTCGGCTTCGCGCGGGCAAGCCTTCCCACCGGCAAGCTCGAGCCCGGCGACGTCCTCGGCTGGTACGCCGAAGGCGGGGACATCTGGTCGGTGGATGTCGCAACTGGCCAGGAGCGGCGCCTGGTCGAGAAGGCGTTCAATCCTGCCTGGTCCCCCGACGGCACGCGCCTCGCCTTTGACGCCGGCTGGGCCGGGGCACGACGTCTCTGGGTTTCCGACAGCGGCGGCCGCAACCCGCAGCAGGTGACGGCCGACAGTGCCGAGTCCGTGGTCCACGCCTCGGCGCGCTGGTCGCCCGATGGCACGAGACTCGTCTTCCGGCGGATCCTGAAGACGAGGTCCGACATCAGGGTCGTGGACATTGCCACCAAGACCACCACCGTCATCACCGACGACAATGTCCCCGACCTCGATCCCGCCTGGTCGCCCTCGGGACGGTTCATCTACTTCAGCTCGTCCCGTGGCGGCGGCCTCAACATCTGGCGCGTCCCCACCTCCACTGATGGCTCGGCGGCCGGGCCGGCGCAACAGCTCACCACCGGTGCCGGACCCGATCTCGAGCTCGCCGTGGCGCCCGACGGGAAGCGCCTCGCCTTCGCCGTGCTCGGCATCAACTCCGATGTGTGGCGCCTGCCGGTCGATCCCGTCACCGGACGCCAGGGCGGTGAACCGTCGGTTGTGGTCGGCACCACCCGCGTTGAGAGCCGCGCCTCCTGGTCGCGCGATGGAAGGTCGATTGCCTTTAACTCCGATCGCCAGGGCGACATGAACCTCTGGGTGCGAAGGCTATTGGATGGCGTGGAACGGCAGGTGACGACCGGTCCGGGCGGTGATTACCAGCCCGACTGGTCCCCCGATGGCAGTACCCTCGTGTTCTTTTCTTCCCGCTCGGGCAACAACGAGATCTGGACCGTGAACATCGCCGACGGCGCGCTGAAGCAGCTCACCAGCGGCCCCGGCACCAAGACCAACCCCTTCTTCGCTCCCGACGGCCGCCAGGTCGCCTTCCACTCTGACCGCGACGGGCGCATCGAGGCCTGGGTCATGAGCGCCGATGGCTCCGCGGCGAGGCAGCTCACCACCAGCGGCTCTGGCGGGCACTTCCTGCGCTGGACCTCCGACGGCAAGGCGCTTTTCCTCAGCGCACGGACGCCCGCGGGCGTTCGCATCGTGCGCCTCGACATCGCCACCGGGAGCATGGATTCGCTCCCGGCGATCTCGAGCGGCGCGCACATCTCGCTTTCCCACGACCAGCGGCGCATTCTCGACGTGCGCAACCACAAGACCATCTGGGTACACCCGCTCGCTGGCGCGGAACCGTACCAGGTGTTCGAGTTCCCTGATCCCGATATCCGGATTGACTACCCGGTCTGGTCGCCCGATGGCCGGTGGATCCTGTTCGACCGCGCCGCGCCGAGCGGCGGCGACATCTGGCTGCTGGAGGGCATCGAATGACCGACACTGGCAAGATCACCCACGTCTCCGACACCGCCCGCTGGGTCGCCTGCTATCGCGCCATCGAGACCGAGCGCCCCGATGCCATCTTCCACGATCCGTACGCCCGGCGCCTGGCCGGCGAGCGCGGGTTCCAGATCCTGGACCGCCTGCCCTCCGGGCGGAAGATGTCGTGGCCCATCGTCACCCGCACCGCCGTGATGGACGAGATCATCCTCCGCTCCATCAAGGCCGACGGCATCGACACCGTGCTCGACCTCGCTGCCGGCCTCGATGCGCGCCCCTGGCGCCTTCCCTTGCCGCCGTCACTGCGGTGGATCGACGTCGACCTGCCCGACATGCTCGACTACAAGCAGTCGGTGCTCGCGGGCGAGCGCCCGGTCTGCATCTACGAGCCGGTGCGCGTGGACCTCGCCGACGGCTTTGCCCGCCGTGAACTCTTCCGCATGGTGGGCGCATCCGCGAAACGGGTGCTGGTCATCACCGAGGGCCTCCTCATCTACCTGCAGCCGGAGCAGGTGGCCAACCTGGCGCGTGACCTCCACGACATCCCCGCCATGCAGTTCTGGCTCTCCGACCTCGCGAGCCCTCGCCTGCTCCAGATGCTGGAGAAGAACTGGGCCCCGTCGCTCCGCGCCGGAAACGCGCCGTTACTGTTCGGTCCGGCGGAAGGCACCGGGTTCTTCTTACCCCTGGGTTGGCGCGAGGTGGACTTCCGTTCGAGCTTCCACGAGGGACTACGCCTCGGGCGCTGCCTGCCCTTCGCGCGGTTCTGGCTGCTGCTGGGCACGCTGGCTCCGCGCGCTCGGCGCGAGGCGTTCAAGCGCTTCTCCGGCATCGTCCTCTTTCAGCGCGACGCATGACACCGCTTTGCCTGCCACGCCTCGCCCTCGGTGCGCTGCTCGCCAGCCTTCCCGCCAGCAGCAACGCGCAGCAGAAACCCGCCGGCGACACCGCCGGCGTTTTCATCCTGCACAAGATCGGCAACCCCATCGGCCGCGAAACCTGGCGCATCACCAGCGAACCATCCGGCGCGCGCCAGCTCAGCACCGACTTCGCGTTCACCGACCGCGGCACGCCCGTCACGCTCACCGCGACGCTCGACTACGCCGCCAATGGTCGCCCCGCGCATTTCGCCCTCGGCGGCCAGACCTCGCGCATGTCCACCGTCAGCCTCGATGTCACCATGCTCGGCGACTCGGCGCGGACCCGCGAGGACAGCACCGTCACCACCGTGCTCGCCAAGGGCGCGTTTCCCGCCAGGGGCTACGCGCCCCTGGCGATCCAGCAGGCGATCATGCGTGAATGGCTCCGCCGCGGGCGCCCGGCATCGCTACGCCTGGTGCCCGCGGCCACGCTCAACATCTCGGCGCGCGGCACCGACACCATCACCGTTGCCGACCGATCCGTCCTCATCCAGCGCTACAGCGTCGCGGGCCTCATCTGGGGACGGGAAACCCTCTGGCTCGATGCCCGCGGCAACCTGATCGCCGCCGCCACCGTGGACGCCGAGTTCGATCCGGTGCAGGCGGTGCGCGAGGGCTTCGAGTCGGCGACCGGAACGTTCGTCAAGCTCGCCGCGGCTGACGCCATCACGGCACTCTCCGGCTCCGCCGGCTCAGCCCGCAGCGCCGACACGCTCATCGCGCTCGTCGGCGGCACACTTATCGATGGCACCGGCGCGCCGCCGATCCCCGACGCCGCCGTTGTGATCCGCGGTTCGAGAATTGTTGCGGTGGGGCGGCGCAGCGAGGTCCAGATTCCACACGGGACGGTCATCAACACGGCCGGCACCACCATGATGCCCGGACTCTGGGAGATGCACGCCCACTACGCCCAGGTGGAATGGGGACCGATCTATCTCGCCTCCGGCATCACCACCGCCCGCGATGTCGGCAACCAGCTCGAGTTCCTCCTGGGCGCGCGAGAGGTGCTCAACAGCGGACGCGGCATCGGGCCCCGGCTCCTCGCGGCCGGGATCATCGACGGCGATGTGCCCACCGGTATCGGCCTCGCACGCGCCGCGACCCCGGAGCAAGGTGTGGCGTGGGTGCGCCGCTATCACGATGCCGGCCTCGAGCAGATCAAGGTCTACAGCAGCCTCTCCCCGGAGGTGCTCCAGGCCATCACCCAGGAAGCCCATGCCCACGGCATGACGGTGACCGGTCACGTCCCTCGCAGCATGGATGGCTACCAGGGCGTCGGTGCCGGCATGGACCAGCTCAACCACATTACGTTCGTCTACCGGATGATGCGCGCGCGGGGCGACACAACGCCCCTCAGCATGGACTCCCCGGAGGCGCAGAAGGCCATCGCCTTCCTCCTCGAGCACCACATCGTCATCGACCCCACGATTGCGCTGTTCGAGCTCAACGCGCATCCTGCAGATGTGCCGGTGAGCGCATTCGAGCCGGGAGTGGACAAGGTGGCCCCCGAGCTCCGCCAGGCGCTGACCCACACCGGCGCCGAGCCGGCCGAGGCCGGCAAGGCCCGGTCGCAGTTCCGAACCCTGCTCGAGATCATCGGGGCGCTGCACCGAGCCGGGGTGCTGATCGTTGCCGGCACCGACCTCACGGTGCCGGGCTACAGCCTGCACCGGGAGATGGAGCTCTATGTGCAGGCGGGATTCACGCCGATGGAGGCGATCCAGGCCGCGACACTTGTCCCAGCCCGCACCATGGGGCTGGACAAGGAGAGCGGCACGCTGCAACCGGGGATGCGCGCCGACGTACTGGTAGTGAATGGCAACCCGCTCGAACGCATCAGCGACACGCGCAATGTCCGGTTCGTGATCGCCGACGGTCGATACTTCGAGCCCGCGCCGCTCTGGCGGAGTGTTGGGTTCACCCCGTGATTCAAGGGACGAGGAGCCGTCAATGACCACACCCGCCGACGCCGCGCAAGCCACCGCACTGGCCCACCGGCCGACGGATGAGGAGCTGGATATGTTCGGCCTCACCCACACCGGCAGGGTGCGGAAGACCAACCAGGACCACTTCCTCATCGCGTCGCTCCGGCGGCAGGTGGAGATCCACCTCACGAGCCTCCCGCCCGGCACCCACTGGCCGGCGGCCAAGCGGCTCGCGTACATCGGCATGGTCGCCGACGGCGTCGGCAGCACGGCGGCGGGCGAGGAAGCCAGCCGGCTCGCCGTCGAGCGGGTCACCGAGTATGTCGCCCAGAGCGTCCGGGCGTACTACTCCTCCCACGGGGAGCGCGATGCCGCCTTCGAGCAGTCTCTGGCGGAAGCCGCCATGCAGGTGCACACCTCCATTGTCGAGCATACCAAGGACGACGCCGAGCATCAGCGCATGGCTACTACCCTGACACTCTGGATCGGCATCTGGCCCCGCGCCTACCTCCTTCAGGTCGGCGACAGCCGCTGCTACATCATGAATGACGGCAAGCTCATGCAGATCTCGCGCGACCAGACCATGGCGGAGGAACTGATCGACCAGGGGATCCTGAGTCGCACCGATGCCCCGCGCACCCGCTGGGCCAACGTGCTCTCCAGCGCTATCGGCGGACACCAGGCGGCGCCGGTCGTGACCCGGATGGACCAGTTCTGGGGCCAGGCGGGCCTGCTCTGCAGCGATGGCCTCACCAAGCACGTCTCCGACGAGCGGATCGCCGAACGGCTCCGCACCATGACCTCGGCGCGGCAGGTGTGCCAGGACCTGCTGCAGGACGCCCTCGATGACGGGGGCAGCGACAACATCACCATTCTGGTCGGGCGTACCTTCCGTCGGCCCAGCCCGTGACCGCCGCCTGCCTTGCCGACCGGGTCTGACCCGATGCACATACATGTGGAGGCGCTCGGCGGACTGGCCGGGGACATGTTCGTGGCGGCACTCGCCGACGCGTTTCCCCACCTCCGCGAGGAGGCAGCACGGATGCTTGCGGCCCAGGCGTTCCCGGCCGCCCTGCGCGTGGTATTCGTAGCGCACGGCGACGGCGTGCTGAACGGGCAACGCCTGATGATTGACGCACCGGCGTACGGTCACGGGAGCTATCCCGAACTGGACGCGGTGCTCGCTCAGGCGAGCGTGGACGAACCCGTGCGCGCCCTGGCCCGCAGGGGCCTGCGCCTGCTGGGTGACGCCGAGGCCGGGGTACACGGTGTTCCGATCGAGCGCGTGCATTTTCACGAGATCGCCGGTTGGGACACGCTGGTGGATCTGCTGCTCGCCGCCTTCCTCGCGGAGCGCAGCGGGGCCACCAGCTGGTCGGTGGCACCGCTGCCGCTCGGTGGCGGGCGGGTGCAGACCCGGCATGGCCTGTTGCCGGTTCCCGCGCCCGCGACGACCAGCATCCTCAAGGGGTATCGCTTCGTGGACGACGGCATCTCCGGGGAGCGCGTCACGCCGACCGGCGCCGCCATCCTGGCTGCGCTCGACCCGACGTTCGACGTTCCGCCGGGCCGGCTCATGACCAGTGGCCATGGATTCGGCGCGCGGGAGTTGCCCGGGATGAGTAATTGCACCCGGGTGCTGGTCTTCGACACCGATCCCGCTGCGGTGGCGGAGAGCATCGCCGTGCTTGCGTTCGAGATCGACGACCAGTCCGCCGAGGACCTCGCGACCGGCATCGAACGCATCCGCGACGACGCCGACGTGCTCGATGTCGTCACCTGGCCGGTGCTGGCCAAGAAGGGACGCCTCGCTACCCGCGTGCAAGTCCTGGCCCGCGTACCCGCCGCACGCCGCGTCGCCGATCGGTGCTTCGCCGAGACCACCACGCTCGGCGTCCGCATCGCCGACACGACGCGCGTGACGCTGCCGCGCGGCATCTCCACCGTCGACGTGGGCGGCCAGGAGGTGCGCGTCAAGGTGGCCACCCGCCCCGATGGCACCGCCCAAGCCAAGCCCGAAATGGACGACCTCGCCCGCGCCGGTAACCGCGACGCGCGTGAGCGGCTGCGCGGCGCCGCGCTCGCGGCCGCGCGGAAGCCCACGCCATGAGTGCGTCGGCGCCCGACGCACGCGAGCGGCTCGACCGCGTGCTCGATGCCATGGGGCCGGCCCTGGTCGCTGTCAGCGGGGGCATCGACAGCCTCACCCTCATGGCCGCCGCGCACCACCGCGGGCCGGGGCTCGCGCGAGCCGCGCATGCCACGTCGCCCGCGGTGCCGGCGGCCGCGCTCGAGCGGCTGCAGGCGATCGCCGCGCGCGAACAGTGGGTCCTCGAAATTGTCGACGCCGGCGAGTTGCAGGATCCCGACTACCGGCGCAATCCCCTCGATCGCTGCTACTTCTGCAAGTCAAACCTCTATCGCGCGCTCGAGAACCTGGCGCGTCGCACCGGCATGGCCGTCGTGTCCGGGGCCAATGTCGACGACCTCAGCGACTTCCGGCCCGGCCTCGAGGCGGCTCGACAGCTGGGCGTGCGACACCCGTTCATCGAGGCCGCGATCGACAAGGCCGACGTCCGGCTCCTGGCCCGCACGCTCGGGTTGGGCGACCTCGCCGACCTTCCGGCGTCGCCCTGCCTGTCGAGCCGGGTCGAAACCGGTATCGCCATCGACGCGCTACTCCTCGCCGCCATCGATCGCGCGGAAACAGCCGTGCGCGAGGCACTGGGCGCCCGCGTGGTGCGTTGCCGCATCCGCCCCCACTCCTGCGAAATCGAGCTGGGCGACGACACGCTGTGGCCGGGCGACACCCTCGACGCCGTCTCGGCCACCGTCGCGCAAATCCTGGGCGACGCCGGGGTCTCGCTCCCCGTCACCTTCGGCCGCTACCGCCAGGGAAGCGCCTTCGTCGGTGCGCCGGCTCTCGGGTGACCAGCGTCAGCAACCACCGGCTGGATTACGAGCGCGGGCCGCGCATCGGTATCGCCGAGGCGATCTTCTGCGAGTCGAAGGCGCTGCCCCATCTGGCTGCCATCATCGCCGAAGCGGCGGAGCGCGGGCACGCGCTGCTGCTGACGCGACTGTCGGAGACCCAGCACGAGGCGTTGGCCAAAGCGGCACTCCCGCCGATCGACTACGACCCGATCTCGCGCACCGGCATGCTCGGCGCAGTACCCGCCATCGATCCGACCGCGACAGTGCAGGTGGAGATCGTCGCCGCCGGTACCTCCGACCTGTCGGTTGCCCTCGAGGCGCAGCGCACGCTCCGCTTCCATGGCGTGCCCGGCAACCTCATCGCCGATGTGGGCGCGGCCGGGCTGCATCGCCTCCTCCATCATCGCACACAGCTCGAACGGGCGGCGGTGACGATCGTGTGCGCCGGCATGGATGCGGTGCTGCCCACGGTCATCGGCGGCCTCGTGGGAGGAGCGGTGATCGCGGTGCCGACGTCGGTGGGCTACGGCGTCGCGGCCGGCGGCCACACGGCCCTCAACACCTGCCTCGCGAGCTGCGCCCCGGGGATCACGGTGGTGAACATCGACAACGGATTCGGCGCCGCCTGCGCCGCCCTGCGGATCCTCACCGCCGCCCGCCGCATCGCCTTGCCCGGTGTTACAAAGTGACTACATTGTAACACATGAAGGACGAACACCTCACCCTCCGCCTCCCCCGCGATCTCGCCCGCGCCCTCTCCCGCTGGGCCCGCGAGCGCGGCATCCCGAAGTCCCAGGTCGTCCGCGAGGCCGTCGCGCGGTACTTCATGCCGAACACCGCCGAATCGGTCTCGACACCGGTCACCGGCGCCGCGTTCGCCGAAAGGTGGGCGGCCCTGCCTCGGCTTACTCCGGCGGAGGCCGGCGAGTTCGCCGCCGACCTCGACGCCGCGTGCCGTGACCTGCCCGGCGCCCGCAGCCCATGGGAGTGATCCTCGACACCTCCCTGCTCATCGCCGCCGAACGTCGCGCGCTGCGGTTCGATGACCTGCTCGGCACACTGGCGAATGAGCCGCTCGCATTGAGCGCCGTCACCGCCTCGGAGTTGCTCCATGGCTGCCACCGCGCCGCCGACCGAGGCACGCGGGCGCGTCGGTCGGCGTTCGTCGAGGGATTGCTGGGCGCGCTGCCGGTCTTGTCCTTCGGGTTGGCCGAGGCACGCCGTCACGCCGAGCTCTGGGCTGACCTGGCCGCCAGCGGCACACTCGTCGGTGCACATGATATGTTGATCGCTGCGACCGCACTCGCCCGGGGCTACGCCTTGGCCACATTGAATCGAAGGGACTTCGCCCGGATCGCGGGACTGCAGCTGATCCCCACCGAGCGCTACACCACATGAGCCGTCTGATGAAGAAACTCGCCGCCCTCTCAGCACTGCTCGTCCTGTCGGCCACCGCCCAGGCCCAGGTGCCAGCGTCCACCAAAGCATCACTCAGGCTGATTTTCGACTCGACGTATTTCGACACCCAGCGCTTCGGCCCCGCCCGCTGGATCGAGGACGGCTCGGCCTACAGCACCATGGAGCGCTCTGCCACCGTGAAGGGCGGCCGCGACATCGTCCGCTACGACACGAAATCGGGCGCGCGCAGCATCCTGGTGCCGGCGTCCAGCCTCATTCCCCCCGGTGACTCGCTGCCCCTTCGCATCGCCGACTATGCCTGGTCCGCCGACGCGAAGCGGATGCTCGTTTTTACCAACACGCAGAAGGTCTGGCGGCAGAACACCCGCGGCGACTACTGGGTACTCGATCGCACGGCCTCCACCCTGCAGCAGGTGGGCACTTCGGCGCCCTCGTCGTCGCTCATGTACGCCAAGTTCTCTCCCCAGGGCGATCGCGTCGCGTACGTGAGCAAGGGAGACATCTACGTCGAGCGCCTCGTCGACCAGGCCGTCACCCGGCTCACGTCCGGCGCCGACTCGCTGCACGTCAACGGCATGAGCGACTGGGTGTACGAGGAGGAATTCGGCCTGCGCGACGGCTTCCGCTGGTCGCCCGACGGCGAACGGATCGCCTTCTGGCATTTCGACATGACGGGCGTCGGCACCTTCCTCATGCTGAACAACACCGACTCCCTCTATCCCTTCACCGTGCCGATCCAGTATCCCCTCGTCGGCACCACCAACTCCGCCGTGACCGCCGGTGTGGTCAGTGCCCGCGGCGGCGACATCACCTGGATCCATCTCGCCGGTGATCCGCGGCAGGACTACCTGCCCTGGATGGAGTGGGCCGGGTCGAGCGAGATCCTCCTGCAGCGCATGAATCGCCTGCAGAATACCAGCACCGTGCAACTCGCCAACGCTTCGACCGGTACGGTGCGCACGGTGTTCACCGAGCGCGATGCCGCCTGGCTCGACCTGGTGGACGACGTGACCTGGCTCAAGGACAACAAGCGCTTGCTCTGGTTGAGCGAGCGTGACGGGTGGCGGCACGCCTATCTCATTGCGCGGGAGACGGGTGCCGCGCAACTGGTGACCAACGGAAACTTCGACGTCGTGTCCATCGCGGCGGTCGACCAGAAGGGCGGCTGGCTCTACTACATGGCGTCGCCCACCAACGCGACGCAGCTGTACCTCTACCGCACCCGCCTCGACGGCAAGGGGTCCGCCGAGCGGATCACGCCCGCCGCACAAGCGGGGCGCCATGCGTACAGCATATCGCCCGACACGAAGTGGGCGATGAACCGCTGGTCCACCTTCGATACGCCGCCGGTCAACGATCTCGTCTCACTGCCCGACCACAAGCTGGTGCGCACGCTCGTGAGCAACACCGAGCTCGCCGAGCGGGCGAAGCAGTTCGTGACCCCGGGCGAGTTCTTCCAGGTCACCCTGGCAGACGGTGCCACGCTCGATGGCTGGATGATCAAGCCCCGCAATGTCGAGCCGGGGAAGCGGTATCCGATGCTGATGTACGTCTATGGTGAACCGGCGGGCGCCACCGTCCAGGACTCGTGGCAGTATGACTCGCGCCTCTGGTTCCAGGCCATCGCCGACGCCGGGTATCTGGTGGCAAGCGTCGACAACCAGGGAACGCCGGCGCCCAAGGGGCGCGCCTGGCGCAAGGCCGTCTACGGCCAGATCGGCGTGCTCTCGAGCGCCCAGCAGGCCGACGCCGTCCGCGTCATGGAGCGCACCCGCTCGGACATCGATTCCACTCGCGTCGCCATCTGGGGATGGAGTGGCGGCGGGTCCTCCACGCTGCAGGCGATGTTCCGCTACCCCGATGTCTACCAGGTCGGCATGAGCGTCGCCTCCGTTCCCGACCAGCGCTTCTACGACACCATTTATCAGGAGCGCTACATGGGGCTCCCCGACTCCAACGCCGCGGCCTATCAGTCGGCCTCGGCCATCAACCAGGCCGAGGGACTCAAGGGCAAGCTGCTCATGGTCCATGGCACCGGCGACGACAACGTCCACTATCAGGGCGTCGAGCTCCTGCTCAACCGCCTCATCGTGCTCAACAAGCAGTTCGACTTCATGTCGTATCCCAATCGCACCCACTGCATCTGCGAAGGCAGCGGTACCACCCTGCACATCTTCAGCACACTGACGCGCTACCTTATGGAGCACCTGCCCGCGGGCCCGGCGACCGCTCCTTTGCTGCCCTGAGCGCAGAGCATTCGTGACCAGCCCGGTTGACCGCCTCACGGCATCCCTCTCCGACCGCTATCGCATCGAGCGCGAACTCGGCCAGGGCGGCATGGCGACGGTGTACCTCGGCCACGAGCTCAAGCACAATCGCCTCGTCGCCATCAAGGTTCTTCGCCCCGAACTCGCCAATGTCATCGGCGCCGATCGGTTCCTGCGGGAGATCGAGACCACCGCACAGCTGACGCACCCCGGTATCCTGCCACTGCTCGACTCGGGCAATGCCGACGGCATCCTCTGGTATGCGATGCCGTACTTCACCGGCCGAACGCTCAAGGACAAGCTCGCCACGCACGGACCCATGCCGCTGCCCGAGGCGCTTGCCGTCTTTCACGACGTCGCGGGAGCTCTGGACTACGCTCACCGACACGGCGTGCTGCATCGAGACCTCAAGCCCGCCAATATCCTGCTGCAGGATGATCGTGCGGTTCTGGCTGACTTCGGGATTGCATTGCCAATGGGAGAGGCCGCAAATCGCCTCACCGAGACTGGGCTCTCAGTTGGGACGCCGGAGTACATGAGCCCCGAGCAGGCACTGGGCGACCGAAACATCGATGCCCGGAGCGACATCTACGCCCTCGGCTGCGTGCTCTACCAGATGCTGGCCGGCGAACCCCCGTTCACCGGAACCACACCCCAGGCCGTGATCGCGAAGCGGCTCATGGAGCCGGTGCCCCAGCTCAGTACCCTGCGCGACGTGCCACGCCCGGTCGAAGCGGCCATCACGCGAGCCCTGAGCCGACAACCGGTCGATCGGTTCGAGACCGTCGCCGACTTGGTGCGCGCACTCGATGACACCGGCAGCACGGCCATTTCACCAGCCGCGGCAAGGCCGTCCGCTCGTCCCCGCATTCAGCCCCGGATCCTCGCCGCGATCGCGCTCGTGGTCGTCATCGCCACCGCCGCCATGGTAGCACTGCGCGCCCGACGACGATCGACAATGCATTTTGATCCCGCGATCGTCGCGGTCATGCCGGCGCGCGTCAATGCGCCCGGCCACTCCCTCGACTATCTCCGGGAAGGGATTCTCGATTTCGCAGCGGCACGGCTCACCGGCGAAGGCGGGCCTCGCGCCGCCGATCCCCGCGCGACCCTTGCCGCCGTCCGCTCGGTCGGCGAGGAGAACGCGAGCGCCCTGGCCGAACGGCTCGGCGCCGGCAAGGTGCTCGATGAAAGCATCGTGAGCGACGGTGCGCACCTGACGCTGACGGCGACGCTGATCTCCTATCCCGGCGGCGTGCGTCAGCCCCCCGTGAGCGTCACCGGGCCCGAGGACAGCCTCGGCGCGCTGGTTGACCGGCTCATGATCCATGTCCTCGCCCTGCACGCCGGCGAACATGCGTCCGCGCTGACGCAGGTCTCCTCCCTCCCGGCGTGGCGCGCCTACCTGGAGGGAAAGGCTGCATATCGGGTCGGACGCTACGAGGACGCGGCCAACCATTTCGACCAGGCGCTCGCGATCGACTCCACCTTCACCCTCGCGTCGCTCGCGGATATCTCGGCGCTGGTCCGCGCGAGTCGCGATCCCGACGAGCGGGCTCGCACCGTGTTTCGTGATCGGCATCGATTGGTTAGCGACGATTCACTCTGGTTCGCTGCCATCCTGGGACCTGGGTACCCCGGGGCGAGCCGCGGGCGCGACCAGCTCGCGACGCTTGAGACATTGGCCGAGCGCCTCCCCGACAGGGCCGACGCCTGGTTCGAGTTGGGTGACACGCAGTTGCACGGGGGAGCGCTGGTTGAACTGGACAGTTCCATCGATCGCGCGAAGCAAAGTTTCGGTCGAGCCCTCGCGCTGGACTCGTCCTTCGCACTGGCGATCGAGCACCTGCTCTTCATCGCCTACGACAGGGACACGTCGGCGGTGCGGGGCCTGATGGCACTCTACCTCGACCACGACAGCCTGGGCGACCGAAGCGACTTCTACCGCTGGCGCAGCGCCGTCGCATTGGGAGACAGCACCGCCGTGGTGCAGCAGCGAGCCCGATTTCCCGCCATGTCGGACCAGGCCATCCGGTTCATCATCGCGTCGGCACAGGAGGATGGCGTAGGCGTTTCCGATGCGGTGCTCGCCGACTCCGCGCTCCAGGCGCGGGCCGCGACGGAGGCCGAGCGACGAGCGGTACAGCGCGTTCACGCCATCCTGATGCTCAACCTGGGAAGGCCCACGGCCCCACCGGCGCCTGGAGCCTACGTCCCGGTTGACAATGCGCTTTTCGCCGATGGCGATAGCATGCTGGCGCTGCCCGCCGTGCGGGAGATTCGGGCGCGCCCGAAAACGGCAGACGGCGAGCTGTCCTACCACCAGTGGGAGCTGGCCGCCTGGGATCTCATGCACGGAGACGTCAGCACCGCAGCGCAATTTGTCGCGGGCTTCCGGACCCACGGTCCTCCTGAACTCCATTATGGCAACGAAGACGACGCGATCTTGGCACCCGGCCTGCTCGAAGTGTGGGCCGCGGTGACTACCCGGAGCGCGAGTGCCGAGCCACTGCTCCATCGGCTCGATTCCCTGCTCGCAACCGGTCCCAGGTCCAACTTGGTCGATTCCGGCAACCTGATACTTGGCCGCCTCTTCATGGCACTCGGCCAGCCCGAGCGAGCACTGCGCGCCTTGCGGAGAGTCCTCCACCACGTGGGTGGGCCCTACGGGACCAACACAGTGCGGCTGGCACGGGCCCGCGCCGCTGCGGCGGCGGGCCAGAAGGAGGAGGCGATCAGGTCATATCAGGTGTATCTGGCCCTGCGCACCAACCCCGACCCCAGGTTGGTCCCACAGCGGGATAGTGCGCGCGCTGAGTTGAAGGCACTGGTGGGCGGGAAGTGACCGCCCGAGGTCCCGCACCTATCTTGAGCACATGACAGCACCCAGGAACCTGGTGTCCGCCCTCTCCGACCGCTACCGCCTCGAGCGCGAGCTCGGCCAGGGCGGCATGGCCACCGTCTACCTCGCCGAGGACCTGAAGCACGGCCGCAAGGTCGCCATCAAGGTCCTCCATCCCGAGCTGAGCGCCGTCATCGGCGGCGATCGGTTCCTCGCCGAGATCAAGGTCACCGCAAACCTGCAGCATCCCCACATTCTTGGGTTGATCGATTCAGGCGAGGCCGATGGCCTTCTCTACTACGTCATGCCCTTCGTCGCCGGAGAGTCACTCCGCGCGCGCCTCACCCGCGAGAAGCAGCTCCCCGTCGACGACGCCCTCCGCCTCGCGAAGGAAGTCGCCAGCGCGCTCGACTACGCCCACCGCCAGGGCGTGGTGCATCGCGACATCAAGCCGGAGAACATCCTGCTGCAGGAGGGCTCCGCCCTGGTCGCCGACTTCGGTATCGCGCTGGCCGTCCAGCAGGCCGGCGGCAGTCGCATGACGCAGACCGGCATGTCGCTCGGCACGCCGGCCTACATGTCGCCCGAACAGGCGATGGGCGAACGCGAGATCGGCGCACGGAGCGATGTGTACGCGTTGGGTGCCATGACCTACGAGATGCTCACCGGCGAGCCGCCCTTCATGGGGCCCAACTCCCAGGCGATCGTGGCGAAGGTGCTGACCGAGCAGCCGCCGCCGTTGCGCCCCAAGCGACCGATGGTGTCTGCCGCCGTTGAGGGCGCGGTACTCACCGCTCTCCAGAAGCTCCCCGCCGATCGCTTCGGCAGTGCGAAGGACTTCGCCGACGCTCTTGAAGGCAAGAGCGGGTATGCAGCCACCCTGGCTACCCGCCAACCCGCCTACCCGCCTGGCTCTTCCACCCGCCTTACCCGCCCTACCCGCCTTACCCGCCCCGTCATGCTCGCGGCCCTCGCACTCATCTCCACCGCCGCGGGAACGGCGGGTTGGTTCTTGCGCGGCAGCCCGCGCGCGACCCCCGCCGCTCGCTTCGCCCTCACCATTCCTTCCGGTCAGCGCGTTACACCCTGGGCCGAGCCGGGAGTGGCGCTCTCCGCCGACGGGCAGTTGATGGCCTACAACGTCGACGCGGGCGGTGCGACGCAGCTCTTCGTGCGTCGGCTGAGCGACCCTGCCGGCGCACCAGTTCCGGGCGCCGATGGAGCCATCGGGCCAGTGCTCTCACCCGATGCGCAGTGGATGAGCTACAGCAACGCCAGCGCCACCAGCTGGCGCAAGCTGCCGGTCAAGGGCGGGGCGCCGGTCGACATCCCGCTGCCGCCAGGCACCAGCATCGCGGCGATGCGCTGGAACGGCACCGATGGCCACGCCGTCACGCTCGGCACTGGTCAACTCGCGATCCTGCACGCATCGGGCGTCCTCGACACCGTCGCCGCCCCCGACAACGCGAAGGGCGAGCAGAGCCTGGATATTCAGGAGGTGGAGCCCGACGGCCAGCTTCTGGTCATCGCCACCGATGCCTGGCCGGCGGGACATGTCAACCTGGTGAATCCCGCATCGGGCAAGCGAGAACTGCTCGGTCCCGCTTCGGCGGCCTGGGCCGCCATCGCCAATGGACACCTCGTCTGGGCCGATCCGGTGGGTGCGCTCTATGCCGCGACCTTCGACGGCAGCCGCGTCACCGGGGCCACGCGCGCCCTGGGCGCCCAGGCGCAGATCACCCGCGGCGGGCGTCCCAAGGTCGCCATCGCCCGCGACGGGGCCGCGCTCACCTACATCCCCGTGCAGGCCGCGAGCCTGGTCCGGGTCGATCGTGGCGGGGGCACCCAGACCCTGCTCAGCGTGCCGCGGTCGTACCACAATCCGCGCGTCTCTCCCGATGGGCGGCAGGTCGCCCTCGACATCACCGACGGCGAGCGCGACGTCTGGCTCCTTGACCTCGCCGACACCACCCTCAGCCGCATCA
>Ga0315273_10003139_pt1 | contig 19847 bp, 16 predicted proteins | sample YL17G02_0_MG_FD_205753 | JGI IMG/M metagenome (GOLD analysis project Ga0315273, IMG submission 205753) | Sediment microbial communities from Yellowstone Lake, YNP, Wyoming, USA - YL17G02_0 | ecosystem: Environmental > Aquatic > Freshwater > Lake > Sediment | place: USA: Wyoming | collected...
TTGCATACCGCGGGCGGGCTTTCGCTGGACGACGTGGTGGCGGCGGTGCTGGCCGGATTTGCCGCGGGGGAGCGGGCTGCTGCCGCCGTCGGCCGGACGATCGTGGTGCGGTGTCTGGTAACCGCGATGCGCCATGCCGCACGGTCCCGCGCGATCGCCGAGTTGGCGATCCGGCACCGCGACGCAGGCGTCGTCGGCTTCGACATCGCCGGCGCCGAGGCCGGCTTCCCGCCGTCGCGCCACCTCGACGCCTTCGAGTTCATGCGCGCCAATAACGCCCGCTTCACGATCCACGCTGGGGAGGCCTTCGGCCTGCCGTCCATCCACGAGGCGATCGCGTTCTGCGGGGCCGACCGCCTCGGGCACGGGGTGCGCATCGTCGATGACATCGAAATCGGGCCCGACGGCGAGGCCGTGCTGGGACGAGTCGCGGGGATCGTCCGGGATAAGCGGATTCCGCTCGAGATGTGCCCGAGTTCCAACGTGCAGACCGGGGCGGTGGACAGCATTGAGAACCACCCGTTCGATCTGCTGGCGCGGTTGCGGTTCCGGGTCACGGTTAACACCGACAACCGATTGATGAGCGACACCAGCATGAGCAAGGAGATGTTCCGCCTTGCCGAGGCGTTCGGCTACGGCTGGAGCGACCTGGAGCGGTTCACCGTCAACGCGATGAAGTCGGCGTTCATCCACTTCGACGAGCGCCTTGCGATCATCGATGAGGTGATCAAACCGCGGTTCGCGGTGTTGATGGGCTGAGCCTTCGCGCTGTTCGTCACGCAACCGCCCACAACCTGACGGTGATCTGAGCTGAAGTTCGCTGACAGCAGAAGTTCGCTGACAAAACAATGACGTACGGGGCTATGTCCTGGACATGCTTTTTCGGTGCATCTGATCTTCGGGTAGAGTTTGCTGAAAGGCTGCGCTCGTGCGCCGACGAAAGGGTTTGTTGAAATGACTGCATCTCGTAGTTGGTTAGGTTCCGGCGCAGTGCTGGCGGGCGTCGGCGCGGCCATGCTGTTCGGCGCGGGCTCTGCCGCCGCCGATACCGATGCCGCAACGCCCGATGATGCGAGTGTTACCGCCTCGACGCCGGCGACGTCCACCGGCGCGGGGCGCGTCGCGCGCGTAATCCGCGGCAGCGATGCCCGACGTCCGTTGGCGGGTGCCGCGGCGATCGCGGGTGGCTCGACCATCGCTGGTTCCGCTTCCGCTGTGCCCGATTTCGCTGTGCCCGATTTCGCGGGGGCAGCGGGGGTCCGGGACCTGCCGGTCGTGTCGGCGGCCGCGGTTCGCGCCGCCGCCGCGGTGCCGACCGGGCGCACCCCGGCCGCGACCCGGCGGGGCCAGCCTCCGACTCCGCCCCCGGTGGTGGCGCCGATCCCCGCGGTGCCCTCCTCGGATCCGGTAGATCCGGCGCAGTTCGCCGGCACCTACTACGAGCAGGGCAGCGTCAAGCAGTTCTTCTCGATCGGCCTGGTGAACACCAAGGCGACCTACAGCGTGAACCCCGACGGCACGATCAAGGTGCAGAACTCGGGCAACTACTTCTTCAACCGGGGTCCGAAATCGTCGATCACCGGGTCCGCCGTGCCGGTGAACGAGACCAACACCGCGCTGAACGTGGGCTTCGGTGGGACCCCGTCGGCGAATCCGCCGGGTAACTACACGATCCTGGCCAAGGCGCCTGACTACAGCTGGATCATCGTCAGTGACCCGTCCGGCCAGAGCGGCTACATCCTGACGCGGGAGAAGAACATCTCGCCCCAGCAGTACCAGGAGCTGCTCACCCAGGCCCGCGCGTTAGGTGTGCGGGGGAACATCACGCCAACGACCCAGTTCCGCTGACCTACTCGCTACTCGCGGCGGAGCCGGGACTCCACGAACCCCTCCAGGTCCTCCCATTCCCGCGCCGCGGCGGCATGGGGCGGGGCGGGGCGGGGCGTGGAGTCCGGGTCCAGGACGTGATTGACCAAGGCCCCGAGGGCGGTGTCCTCGGCCAGCAGCTCGTCGATGGCGTCGTCCTCTGAGTAGGAGCCGACGTCGCGGACAAACTCGACGGCCAGTGCCAATTGTTCGCGGTCGATCGCATCGGGACCATCAGCGATGTCGTCGGCGAGGCCGTTGAGCACGTAGACGTTGTCTTCGATGACATCTACCCGCAGTGAACCATCGGTGGCTGCGGTCCGGATGTCGTCGTAGGTGCTGAGGTCGGCGAGGTCGTGGTCATGCTCGTCGGCCAGATAGCGCGCCAGTGCACGCTCGGAGCCGAACACGCTGATTCGCCCGTTGCGCCCCAGGAATCGGGGCCTGTCGTCGTAGTAACAGCGCAGCGTGAAGAACGTGCCCCCGCTGGTCATCACCCGGACCGGATCAATGCCGACGTTTTCCCAGAAGTGCGCGTCGCCGCCGAGGACCACGTTTTTGCCCATACCCAGGGATGTCGCGCCCAGGGCTGTCGAACCCAGGGAAGCCGTACCCAGGGAAGCCGCACCCAGGGCGCCGATGCCCGCGATGGCGCCTCCGCCGTCTTCGTCGTCGTCGATCTCGGCCGCCACCACCAAGTCGTCCTCGCCGTCGAATGGTTCGGCGAGTTCGTCGGCGGCCGCCGCCGCGACGCCGTCGTCGACATCCGGGGTGACGACGATCTCGTCGATAGCCGACAGCACGCCGTCCCAGCCGCGGGCGACGATTTCGCCGACGGTATCCCAGCGCTTGCGGCCGGCCCGGCCGGTGAACTGCTCGAGGCCGCCAGTCACCAGGCCCAGGTTCGGATTGCCGTTGAAGAACCGGGTCACCGTCGGAAGTTCGCACACCGACCCGAGCGAGGAGACGACGGCGAGGGTGTTCGCCAACGCACCCACGGAGTCCTCGGAGGGTTTTTCAGCCAACTGCTCCGCCACGGCGATCAGATCGGCCTGGCGGTCCTCGGCGGGTTGCAGGCGATGGGCGTTGGCCCGGGTCATCGCCTCCCACGCCGGATGCTCGGCCAGATCGTTGTCGGAGTCGGTACGCACGAACGCCGCCAGGTCGGCGACCGACGCGAAGGCGAAAACGTTTTCATCCTTGCCGAGGAACCCCTCCCATTCGTCGCCCGAATCGCGCCAGCGTGGCGCCCATAGCGTGTACAGATCCCCGGCGGTGATGCTGAGGCGGATCGGAATGAGCTCTGCTGCCATGCCGCACAGCCTAACGACCTACAGTTCGGGCATGGATGTCCGTGTCATCGACCACCCGTTGGCCGCGGCCCGGCTGAGCGCCCTGCGTGACGAGCGCACCGACAACGCGGCGTTCCGGTCGGCGCTGCGCGATCTGACCGTCATGCTGGTCTACGAGGCCACCCGGGACGCGCCGCGCGAGCAGATTCCGGTGCGCACTCCACTGGCCGACACCCTCGGCAGCAGACTGGCCAATCCGCCGCTGTTGGTGCCGGTGCTGCGGGCGGGGCTGGGCATGGTCGATCAGGCGCTAGCGCTCATCCCGGAGGCCCGGGTGGGATTCGTCGGCGTCGCCCGCGACGAGACCACCCACGAGCCGATGCCATACCTGGAGTCGCTGCCGGCGGATCTGTCGACTCAGCAGGTCATGGTGCTGGACCCGATGCTGGCGACCGGGGGCTCGATGACGCACACGATCGGGCTGTTGCAGGGCCGGGGAGCGATCGACATCACGGTGGTGTGTGTGGTCTGCGCTCCCGAGGGTGTGGCCGCGCTGGAGCGGGTGGCGCCGGCGGCTCGGCTGGTCACCGCGGCCATCGACGATGGCCTTAACGACGTGGCCTACATCGTGCCGGGCCTCGGCGACGCCGGCGACCGGCAATTCGGGCCGCGCTGACGCGAGGGTCATTTCCCAGCGCGGGGGTTGCTTAGTTTAGTGATCGCGGGCCTGTCGGGTTTGCCCTGTTCAGTTCGTGGGATGTGTTCGAAGACATGGACGTTCAGTTCGATTCGGTCGCTGTATGAGACGACTGCGTCCGCGATCGCGGTGCGCGCATCGGGGCGTGACGATTGGGCAACGATGGCCGCGACAGATCGATTGTCTTGGTCGGGGAGGACGACGACGTAGTCTATCCCCTCGGTGAGACTCACCAGGTTCTCGATGTCGCTGACGTGCGCCCCCGTTACGCCAAGGTAGTCGCCGCTTCGGCCGAGGAGGGTGAGCTCGCCTCCGTGGCTGAGTCTGCCTTGGTCAGTGGTTCGGAACCATTCGCCGAACTCGTTGTCCGGCTGCCTTTTCCAATAGCCGTTGGCTTTCCAGGGTGTCTTGAGGACTATCGTTCCCGCGACTCCTGCTGGCACTCGGGTGTCGTGGCCGTCGATGATCTGGCATTCCACACCAGGGACGAGGAATCCTGCGGTGAGCGGGTTGAATGTCCGTCCGATGGTGGAGCTCACGAGCCCCAGCTCGCTTGCCGCGTAGCCATGCACAATGATTTCACCGAAGAGCGTGTGAGCACGTTGGCGCAGCCCGGTGGGTGCGGCTGCACCGAGGTGCATGATTTGGTGTAGCGAGCCGAGTGTCTTGTGTACTTGCGGGTTGGCTTGCGCAGCGGCGAGCAGATCAGCCAGTGCGGGTTCGACCACGAAGGTGTGTGTCGGGTGTTCGGCGTTGATTGTGTCGATGATGCGATCGATCGTCCAGGTATGTTCGCCAAGGATCACCGAGCCTTCGCCGATTATTGTCTGGTCGATCTGGGATGCGGCAATGTAGGCGAACGGGGTAAGGACGAGTTGACGCCGCGACGGATTCGCGGGAAGAAGATTCATCGTTCGGGAATAGTTTTCGATGGTTCGGTATGACGCTTTGGGGACCCCGGTGGTTCCGCCGGAAGGGGTCAGAATGCACACATCCTCAGAGCGGTACCGGTGGATGGGTGTGAAATCCTGAGCGACGGGCCTGCCCAGGGGGGTAGATGGCGTCGGCATTAAGTGCACTTGCCACGAACTGTTCTGCGCCATCGGGCCAGTCCCATCGGTGACTGTGACAGCCGGGTTGACCACGTCCAGCAGCGCCGATTGTCGGTCGGCGCCGATGAACGGCAGGTGGCACACGACGGCGCCTAACCGGTGCGCACCATATCGCAACGCCAGAGCCCAGGTTGTGTTCGTCGATGTCACCGCGACCACCGTGGACGGGCCAACACCGAGTTGCTTTTCAAGCCAACTGCCGGCCCACACGATCCGGGCCATGAACTGCGCGCCAGTGTCCGCGCCAAACGAGTCGGCGACCACAACACGGTCGGCGTTCTTAGCCAGCGCTGAGAACAGGCTTTCCACGAAACTGCCGTGGACTTCCTCGACGAAAGCCACGTCCACATCCTCTCGTGGGTCTGCGCCGTGCTTGGTTGTTCTCCAACCTACCGCCCCCGCGTCCGCGGAGATTCGATCGGGGACCATCTCGTCAACGGTGTTGCCGGCGGTCTTCATCATCGGGTTTCCGCTGCCGGGAATCGGTCGGCGTGTCAGGCCGGAAGCACCGTTGAAACCTGCAATCCTCGTTTCTGAGCACTGCCGCACCGATCGCGTCCTCCGCCCGCAGGTTGACCATGCACCTACCCACCGGCTGGCAGTGGGAGAGATCATGGATGACCCTGTTCGAGAAGGCTTTCGGTCGAAACCACCCGATCCTCGCCTAACAACCACCACACCTGCCCGCCCTCGATGCGAAAGACCCAGTAGGACAACCCGACACCCGAGGTCAGACACTCAAACCTGCCTACACACCCACCGATGCCGCACAACCGAACTCACGCCGACGTCACCAGCCAATCGGTGCATTCAGGCTTAGAGCGCGGACAGCACCGCCGACAGCAGGGCGCCCAGCCCGGTGGCGGAGTCACGGCCGGCGGCCAGCACCTCGTGGTGGTCGAGTGCCTCGCCGGTCATTCCGGCCGCAAGGTTGGTCACCAGCGACACCCCGAGGACCTCGGCTCCCTCGGCGCGGGCGGCGATCGTTTCGTGAACAGTGGACATCCCCACCAAGTCGGCACCCAGAGTGCGCAGCATCCGAATCTCGGCCGGCGTCTCGTAGTGCGGGCCGGGCATCGCCGCGTAGACGCCCTCGGCGAGCGTCGGGTCGATGGAGCGTGCCAGCGCGCGCAACCGGGGCGAATAGGCGTCGACCAGGTCGACGAACTGCGCACCCACCAGAGGGGAGCGGGCGGTGAGGTTCAGGTGGTCGCTGATCAGCACCGGCTGACCTACGGAGAACTCCGGCCGCAGGCCGCCGGCCGCGTTGGTCAGCACGACGACGTCCGCCCCGGCCGCGCAGGCCGTGCGCACCGGATGCACTACGGCGGCCAATTCGTGCCCCTCGTAGGCATGGATGCGCCCCACCAACACCAGCACCCGATGGTGGCGCAGCGGTACCGAGAGAAGCTGTCCGCGGTGGCCGTCCGCGCCGGGGGGCAGAAAACCGGGAACGTCCGCCATCGGGATCTGGGCGGTCGGGTTCCCCAGTGCGTCGGCGGCCGGACCCCAGCCTGAGCCGAGCACGACGGCGACATCGTGGCGGTCGACTCCGGTGCGTTCGGCGATGACGGCCGCAGCCCGTGCGGCGTCGTGGCCCGCCACTGCCCGGGTAGCGTCTGCCGTCACAATCGCTCACCCTAACCGGCGCCTGCGATACTGGCCCGATGCCGTTGGCCGACACCGCAGAGTCGTGGCTGGCCGCGCACTACGACGACCTGGTCGCCTGGCGCCGCCAGATCCACCGCCACCCGGAGTTGGGTCGCCAGGAGTTCGTCACCACCCAGTTTGTCGCCGATCGGCTGACCGAGGCCGGGCTGAATCCGAAGACGCTGCCCGGGGGGTCGGGTCTGGTGTGCGATTTCGGGCCCGACCATGCGACCCGCATCGCGCTGCGCGCAGATATCGACGCGCTGCCAATGGCCGAGCGCACCGGCCTGCCGTTCACCTCGACGGTGCCGGGCGTGGCGCATGCCTGCGGACACGACGCCCACACCGCGATCCTGCTGGGCGCTGCCATAGCGCTGGCGACGGTGCCCGCCTTACCGGTCGGGGTCCGGCTGATCTTCCAGCCCGCCGAGGAGCTCATGCCCGGCGGGGCGCTGGAGGCTATCGCGGCCGGCGCACTGAAGGGTGTGTCGCGCATCTTCGCCCTGCATTGCGATCCGCACCTCGCGGTCGGCAGCGTCGCCACCGCGGCCGGACCGATCACCTCCGCCGCCGATTTCGTCGAAATCGCGTTGCGGTCCCCCGGCGGACACACCTCACGTCCGCACCTGACCACGGACCTGGTCTACGGCATGGGCACGTTGATCACCGGGGTGCCCGGGGTGCTGTCGCGACGACTGGACCCGCGGCACAGCACCGTGATGGTCTGGGGCGCCGCCCACGCCGGGTCTGCGCCCAATGCCATACCGCAGACCGGTATCTTGGCCGGCACCGTGCGCACCGCCAGCCGCGAGGCCTGGCTGGAGATGGAAAGCCTTGTCCGCGAAACGGTTACGGGTTTGCTGACACCGCTCGGAATCGAGCATTCGCTGGCCTACCACCGCGGTGTGCCGCCGGTGGTCAACGAGGAACGCTGCACCCAGATCCTGACCCATGCCATCGAAGCCGTCGGACCCGACGCGCTGGCCGAGACGCGGCAGTCCGGTGGCGGTGAGGACTTCTCCTGGTACCTCGAGGATGTTCCGGGCGCGATGGCTCGTCTCGGCGTGTGGGGCGGGCAGGGCCCGCAACGCGATCTGCACCAGCCCGACTTCGATATCGACGAGCGGGCGCTGGCCGTCGGGGTGCGGGTGCTGGTGAACATCGTCGAGCAGGCAGCCGGGTTCGAGTGAAGCTGCTGGTAACTGGGGGCGCCGGCTATGTCGGCAGCGTGTGCGCCAAAGTCCTTCTCGAACAACGACATCAGGTGGTGATCGTCGACGACCTGTCTACCGGGAACGCCGATGCGGTTCCGGCGGGTGCGGAGTTCGTTGACGGCGACATGGTTGCCGTTGCCCGGCGTCTGCTGCCCGGCGGCTCTTTCGACGGCGTCCTGCATTTCGCGGCGAAGTCGCTAGTGGGAGAGTCGGTCGAGGCTCCCGAGCGCTACTGGCAGGCCAATGTGGTCAAGACGCTGGAGTTGCTGGAGGCGATCCGCGAGTCGGGCACCGAGCGGCTGGTGTTCTCATCGACGGCGGCGACGTACGGGGAGCCGGACTCTGCCCCGATCACCGAGGGCGCGCCCACCCGGCCGACCAACGCCTACGGTGCCACCAAGCTGGCGATCGATCATGCGATCACCTCCTACGCCCGAGCGCACGGGCTGGCGGCGATGAGCCTGCGCTACTTCAACGTGGCCGGCGCCTACGCCGGACTCGGGGAACGCCATGCGGTCGAGACGCACCTGATCCCGCTGGTCCTGGAGGTGGCGGCGGGTCGGCGAGACGAGATCCTGGTATTCGGAAACGACTGGCCCACACCCGACGGCACGGCCGTCCGGGACTACATACACGTCCGCGATCTCGCCGACGCCCATCTGCTGGCGCTGCGGAGCGCACAGGCCTCGTCGCACGGGATCTACAACCTGGGCAATGGAACCGGGTTCAGCGTCCGGGAGGTGATCGCCTGTTGCCGGGAGGTCACCGGTCACCCGATCGCCGCGCGTGATGTGGGTCGGCGGGCCGGTGATCCGGCCGTCTTGATCGCCTCGAGCGAGAAGGCCATCGCCGAACTCGGATGGCAACCGAGTCGCAGCGACCTCCGTGAGATCGTCTCGGATGCCTGGGAGTTCGTCCGCTAGGACCCCGGACCCGGTCCGATATTTCGGGCCGGGCGGGTGCGGATGTGATGAACGTAATCCGCCGGGGCGCCGGCCACCTCCGCGGCGTCGGCCATCACGCCGAGGTAGCGAGCAGAGGGCAAGCCGCCCTCCCAAGCATCGATCACGTACAGCCAGGCCAGCACGGGATCGGTTGAGGTGTCGGAGGATTCGCGGTCGATCCGGCAGCGGATCTTGCTGTGCAGGCCCAATTCCGAGCCTTCCCACCGGTCCAAGTTGTCCTCATCGGCGGCGGTCACGTCGTAGAGCACGACGAAGACGCTGGACGTCTCGTCCTCGACCAGGGTGGCCAACGCGCCCTCCCAGCCGATATCTTCCCCGCCGAAGGTCAGCCGCCAGCCGTGCAGCCAACCGGTGCCGGCCATCGGGGAGTGCGGTGCCCGCTGCAGCATCTGCTCCGGATCCATGTTGGATCCGTAGGCGGCGTAAATCGGCACGGGGAAAGAGTAAGGCTTCGGCGGTGGGATCGGGCGGGTGGCGTCGCGGATCGTGATCATTGGCGGGGGCTGGGTGCCCCTCGGCTAGCCTTGGGGGCATGGATCTTGGACCTTCTCAACGGGCTCAGGCCTGGGAGCGGTTGCGCACCGAACAGTTCGACGTCGTGGTGATCGGCGGCGGCGTGGTGGGTGTCGGCGCCGCCCTGGATGCCGCCACCCGCGGCCTGCGGGTGGCGCTGGTCGAAGCACGCGACTTCGCCTCCGGCACCTCCAGTCGCAGTTCGAAGATGTTCCACGGCGGTCTGCGCTACCTCGAGCAACTGGAGTTCGGTCTGGTTCGCGAGGCGCTGCACGAGCGTGAACTCTCACTGACCACGCTCGCGCCGCATCTGGTCAAGCCGCTGCCTTTCCTCTTCCCACTGACCAACCGGGTCTGGGAACGGCCCTATGTCGCCGCCGGCATCTTCCTCTACGACCAGCTTGGTGGCTCGAAATCCGTTCCGGCCCAGCGGCACCTGACCAGGGCCGGTGCGCTTCGGTTGGCGCCCGGACTCAAACGCGGCTCGCTGATCGGCGGCATCCGCTACTACGACACAGTGGTCGACGACGCTCGGCACACCATGATGGTTGCCCGCACAGCGGCGCACTATGGCGCGGTGGTGCGCACCTCGACCCAGGTGGTTTCGCTGCTCACCGAGGGCGATCGGGTGGTCGGGGTCGCGGTTCGCGACTCCGAGGACGGCGCGGTGGCCGAGGTCCGTGGGCATGTGGTCATCAACGCCACCGGGGTGTGGACCGACGAAATACAGGCGCTGTCCCGCCAGCGCGGCCGGTTCCGGGTGCGGGCCTCCAAGGGGGTGCACATCGTCGTGCCGCGCGACCGGATCGTCAGCGAGGTGGCGATCATCCTGCGCACCGAGAAGTCGGTGCTGTTCGTCATTCCGTGGGGCACCCACTGGATCATCGGGACTACCGACACCGATTGGAATCTTGATCTCGCGCATCCGGCCGCCACCAAGGCCGACATCGACTACATCCTCGAACACGTCAACGCCGCACTGGCCACGCCACTGACCCACGACGACATCGATGGGGTGTACGCCGGACTGCGGCCTCTGCTGGCCGGCGAGAGTGAGGAGACCTCGAAGCTGTCCCGCGAGCACGCGGTCGCTTCGCCGACGCCGGGCCTAGTCGCCATCGCGGGCGGCAAATACACCACCTACCGGGTGATGGGCGCTGACGCCGTCGACGCGGCGGCCGAGTTCGTGCCGTCGCGGGTGGCGCCCTCGATCACCGAGAAAGTCCCACTGGTGGGTGCTGACGGCTACTTCGCCCTGGTCAATCAGACCGAGCAGGTGGGCGCGGAGTACGGCCTGCACCCCTACCGGGTGCGCCACCTGCTGGATCGGTACGGCTCCCTGATCACCGACGTGCTCGCCATTGCGGCGGACCGGCCCGATTTGCTCGAACCGATCGCCGAGGCTCCGGTCTATCTACGAGTGGAGGCGGCCTACGCGGCCGCCGCCGAGGGTGCGCTTCACCTCGAGGACATCCTGGCCCGCCGGATGCGGATCTCGATCGAATACCCGCACCGCGGCGTGGACTGTGCCCGAGAGGTCGCCGAGATCGTCGCACCGATCCTGGGCTGGGGACCGGCGGATGTGGACCGTGAGGTGGCAACCTACATCGCCCGGGTCGAAGCCGAGGTGCTCTCCCAGACTCAGCCCGATGACGCCTCGGCCGATGCGTTGCGAGTGGCCGCGCCGGAGGCCCGGTCGGAGATCCTCGAGCCGGTTCCGCTGAATTGACGCCCCTACCGGTGCGCAACGGGCTTGGTCCGGCGCGACTGCGCCTGCAGGGCGGTAACGTCGCCGACGAGCTTGACCGGCGATTCGGCCCGCCGGCCAGGGACAAGGTGCTCGCCGGTGACGTGTTCGACGCGGATGGCACGGCACTCAGCGCGGACACCGAGATGACGGCAGGTGCCCACGTGTATCTCTACCGGGATCTGCCCGATGAGGTTCCGGTGCCGTATCCGATGCCGGTGCTCTACCGCGACGACAACATCGTCGCGGTGGACAAGCCGCACTTCCTGGCCACCATGCCGCGCGGCAGCCACGTCGCGCAGACCGCGCTGGTCCGGCTGCGCCGCGATCTGGGGCTGGCCGAACTCAGCCCGGCACATCGACTGGACCGGCTTACCGCGGGCGTGCTGTTGTTCACCGCCCGCCGCGAGGTACGTGGTGCCTATCAGAGCATGTTCGCCCGCGGTGAGGTGATGAAAACGTATCTGGCGGTGTCGTCGGTCCAGCCGGGTTTGGCTGCACCACAAGTGATCTCGAACAGAATCGTCAAGCAGCGCGGCACTCTGCAGGCGCGCATCGAGCCGGGTGAGCCGAATGCCGAGACGCGCATCGAGCCGTTGGGCGCTGGTCGCTACCGACTGATTCCGCGGACCGGTCGGACTCATCAGCTGCGGTTGCACATGGCTGCGATCGGGCTGCCGATCGACAATGATCCGCTTTACCCAAACGTCATCGACGTCGCGCCCGGGGACTTCACCGCACCCCTGCGCCTGATCGCACACCGCCTCGAATTTTCCGACCCGCTGACCGGTGATCGGCGCTGCTTCGTAAGCTCGCGCTCATGATCGAAACCCGGCGGCTCACCGTCGAGGGCATCACCACCTCGGTCCTGGTGGGCGGGTCCGGCCGGCCCGGCGAGGCGGTGGTATTCGTTCACGGTAACCCGGATTCCGGCTCGGACTGGATGCCGCTGATGACCCGGGTAGCGCCCTTCGCCACCGTGGTGGCGCCGGACCTGCCGGGCTTCGGTGCCGCCGATGCGCGCGCGGACCATGACTACACGATCTACAGCTACGCGCGGTTCCTCGACGGGGTGATCGGGCAACTGGGTATCGAACGCGTACACCTTGTCGCGCACGACTTCGGTGGTCCGTTCGCGGCGGCGTGGGCGGCTGATCACCCCGATCGCGTTTGCAGCGTTACGTTTCTCAACACCGGCGTGCTCCTGGATTACCGATGGCACCGGATGGCCCGGATCTGGCGCACTCCGGTTCTGGGCGGGTTGTCTATGCGCGCCATCACACCCGCACCTGCCACCGCCATGCTGGCTCGGGAGAACCCCGGTCTGTCCGCGCAGTGGGTGGACACCATCGTCGCGCACCTGATGCCGGAGAAGACCCAGCGTGCGGTGCTGCGGCTATACCGGGCCACCCGAGCCGGGGACATGGAGCAACTGGCGGCCAGGCTGCGTCAGCACGATCACGACGCCCTGGTGGTCTTCGGTGACGCCGACTCCTACATCCCGGCCGAGGTGGCTCACCGGCAGGTTTCGGCGTTCCCGCGCGCCGACATCCGCATCTTGCGCGGTCTCGGCCACTGGTGCTGGCTGGAGGGCACCGACGAGGTGGCCGAACAGGTCATACCGTTCCTGCGCGAGCGGGTCGGTGCCACCGGCGCGGCTTAGGGCCTTCGTTCCCTAGCGGCGCCGCCGCCGGGGCCTGGTCGCGGCCTTCGCCGAACACGAGCTTCGATCCGGCCTGCAAGCCGCCGTGGCCGAGGCGATGGTTAGCGCTGGCAGTGCGGGCACCAGTAGCTGATTCGGTCTTGGCTCCCGCCGACCGGTTCGGCGCGGGCGACGCGGGTGCCGCACCGTCGACACGGTTGCCCGGCGCGTCCGTAGACCCACAGCTGCTGGCCGGATCGGCTGTTGCCGGTGGTGGTCCGGTCTCGCCGTAAACGATTGGCCCACAGCATCTCCCGGGCGCGGATCGCCACCCGTAACGGGTCGGACAGGGTCGCGACCGTGCTGAGCGGACGTCGGCCGAAGATGAAACACAATTCGTTGGCGTAGACATTTCCGACCCCGGCCAGGATGCGTTGATCGAGCAGGGCGGCCGCGAGTCCGCGATCCGGGTCGGCGACCAGGTTCGCTGCCGCCACGTGCGGATCCCAGTCCTCGCCCAGCAAGTCCGGCCCCAGGTGCGCGACGGCGTCCTGATCATGGTCGCGGTCGAGGATCTCCAGCACGCCGAGGTCGATTCCGGCGGCGGTCACGTCGGGCGCCCGCAACAGGATCCGGATCTTGTGAGCGGGGACGCCCCGTGGCGAGATCCGCCAACTGCCGTCCATCTTCAGATGCGAGTGGATACTTGCCGGGCCGACTCGGATGAACAGGTGCTTGCCGCGGCTGAGCACCTCGTCCACCAGGTGTCCACTGAGATCGACGGTCGCATATCGGGGCACTCGGACATCGCAGCCGGTAAGGGTCTTACCGACCAACGCCTCGCGCAGCAACGCGGCGGTACGAAAGACCGTGTCACCCTCGGGCATTAGGGCAGCGGCGTCACGTCGTCACCGCAGCGGCTTCGCAGGTCTGCCAACGGCTGCCGGATACCCTGGATGTCGGCCTTCGTTTGCGGGTTCGCGTCGAAGTACTGCTGAACCAACTCCCGGATTTCGTCACGGGGCCGGCCCTTGAGCCCGGTCGCGAACGCGTTGACCTCGGGATGAGTGAACAGGTATGCCGCCGTCGCGGCAGACACTCCCGCACTGACACTGGCGAGATCTGCCGCGGTGCAGTTGGGTGGGTCGGCCGCCGCCAACGGGGCCAGGAACACGACGCTGCTAAACACGCCACCCAGGGCGCCGAGAGCAAGGCTGAGCGACATTTTCATCATCGACATCGTGGACTCCTCGTAGTTGGCCTCGGGAATACTAGTGAGCTAGCGCGGCCCGATTCCGCCGCCCCCGCCGATTCCGCCGCCGCCGCCGATTCCGCCGCCGCCGAGGTTCGGCAGGTCCCAGATCAGACCCGGGTCGTAGTCGTCGTAGTAGTCACACGTTGGCGTTCCGTAACAGGGATACGGGTTGAAGGAGGGAATCGAGGTCGGCGCACCGTCGCTGCCGCTCACCGTTCCACTGCTGGTGCAGAGCGTGGAACCGGCACTGGAGTTACAGTCCGCGAGCGCGCTCGGCGACATCGTCAACGTCGCGACACCCGAAATCGCCAATACGACGATGAAACCCAGCCTGCGGCCAATCAACGGCTTACCTCACCTTCGGTTGAAGCGTAACCCAGTGAGGTGGCGGTGGGTCGGGATGCTTGCCAGGGCGCCGGCGGCGGCTCCGAGGACGTCGGCTCCCCAGTCGCCGACACTGCCGCCGGTGCGGCCGGGGGTGAATGTCTGCAGTCCCTCATCGATGACCCCGAAGATCGCGATGATGACGATGGCCCCGATCATCCGGGTGGCCACGGGCATCGAGGGCCGCGATAACCGAAGCGCGCCGGCGGCCAACCAGCCGCCGACGGCGTAGGCCAGAAAATGGTTGATCTTGTCCCAGGCGAGGAACGCCGCGTCGGGAAGTTCCTGCGCGGTGAGCGACGACAGCCACAGCATGGTGGCGGCCCAGCACGCCAGGGCGAACCAGAACAGTCCAGCCAGTGTGGCACGACTCATCTCAGTCGCAGGCCCTTCGGTGTGCGGGCGAAACCGGCGTCCAGGAGTGCCTCGACGGTGTCCCGCGGTGCGCCCTCGGTGGCGGCCTCCAGGATCGGCATCCCGTCCAGTCTTTCCACCAGCAGACCGCTCAGTCGGCCACTGCGGACCAGTTCGGCCAGTGCGTCGCCGGCCGCCCGCTGCGCATCGCGATCCGAACTGAAGTTGAGCAGCGAGCGGCCGCCGCGCTCGGAGAACCAGACCAGTTCGCCGTCGACCAGGGCGACCAGCGCCCCGGCCTTTCGGCCCGCGCGGTGCCCGCCGGCACTGACCGGCCAACCCAGTGCCGCCCCATACGGATTGGCCGGATCGGCCGCGGCCAGCACCACGGCGTCGTAGGCCCGGTGGTCGGCGTCGACCGGGTCGGCGTAACCGCGCAGCCGGTCCACCGTGGCGGCGACCGCGAACTGGGCGCCGCCGAGGGACTCAACGAAGTACCCGCGCTGACACCGCCCGGCTTCCTCAAGTGTGGTCAGGACCTTGTACAGCATGGCGAATCCGCCCGGCACCTTCTCGTTGGCCACCGCGGCCTTGGTGAGCACCCCGTATCGGTTCATCAACAGTTCGGCGGTGAAATGCGCCCGCAGGGTGGACGCGGGCTCATGGGCCGGCAGCGCCGACCAACGGCCGGCCACGGTCGAATCGACCTGCCGGGTCTGGGCGTGGGCCACCGAATAGCGGCTCAAGCGGGGAGCGCGCCGGTGCCGGTGCGCCGCGGTGGCGGAACGGCGGGTGCCCGGTTTACGGCCACCGGTCAGCAGGGCTCGCACCGGCGCGAAAGTATCGCCGCTGAGCCAACCGCCCCACACCAGATCCCACAGCGCCGGGGTGAACGTGTCGTCTCGGCCGCTCTCGGCGAACTGGCGAAAGAAGAACGCGCCACGCGACTCACCGGGGCGGCCGAGGACGTCAAGGATCGCCAGGTGCGCGTCGCTCAGATCGAGTTCGGTCGGCGCCGCCAACGTCAGCGGCGCGGTGTCGGCGGTGTGGAACACCACCCAGCCGTCACTGCCCGAGATCGACCCGGCGCCCGACCAGACGATCTCCCCGGTGGCAAGAAGTTCGTCGAGCATCGCCGGCTGATAGCCGCGGATTCGCGGGCCGAAGATCAGTGGCTCGACCGCCGATGCCGGTACCGGCACGCCCGCGAGTTGTTCGATGACGGCCGCGAGGCCGTCGATGCCTCCGGGGCCCGCAGCGCTTCCGATTTGCTGCCAGGCCGGCAGGAAACGCGCATAGGCGGCGGTACTGACCGGCTCCACCTGAGCGCGCAACGCAGCCAGGGAACGCCGCCGCAGGATACGTAAAACCTCTGCGTCACACCATTGTTCGCCGGTTCCATCGGCGGTGTCGGTGAATTCGCCGCGAACCAGTCGGGAGTCCTGCGCCAGCCGGCCGAGGGCGTCGGCGGCCACCCGCAGGCCGAGCCCGAAGCGACCCGCCGCCTGACCCGTGGTGAACGGAGCCCGGGTTCGGGCGAAGCGGCCCAGTAGTTCTCCGAGTGGGTCGGCCACCGACTCGGTGAAATCCGCCGGTACCCCGACCGGCACGGCAACCCCCACTGCGTCCCGCAGCCGGCCGATGTCCTCGACGGCGACCCACCACGTTTTCTCCGCGTAGGAGACGGTCAGGGCGCGCTTGGTGGCGCGCAGTTCGGCCAGCCATCCGCCGACGTCGGATGTCGTTGCGCGGCAGCCTATCTCGTCCTCGGTCAGCGGGCCCAGCAGTCGCAGCAGATCGGCCACCGCCTCGGCGTCACGGGCCCTGCGGTCGACGGCAAGATGTTGCAATTGCTGATCGGTCGTGGCGACGACGTCGGGGTCGAGCAGATCCCGCAGTTCCACCCGGCCCAGCAGTTCGGCCAGCAGGGCGGTGTCCAGCGACAGCGCCGCCGCCCGGCGCTCGGCGAGCGGGCTGTCGCCCTCGTACATGAAAGCCCCGACGTAGCCGAACAACATGGAAGCCGCGAACGGGGACGGCGTCGGGGTCTCGACGTCGATGAGGCGCACGCGGCGCTGGGCGATCCGCGACATCAGTTCGGTCAGCATCGGGACGTCGTAGACGTCCTGCAGGCACTCCCGCACCGTCTCGAGGACGATCGGGAAATCCGGATACTTGCGGGCCACGTCGAGCAACTGGGCGGCCCGCTGACGCTGCAGCCACAGCGGAGCCCGCTTGCCGGGCTGCCGGCGGGGTAGTAGCAGGGCGCGGGCCGCGCACTCGCGGAACCGGGAGGCAAACAATGCCGATCCGCCAACCTCGGCGGTGATCAGCGGTTCGATCTCGGCCGGGTCGAAGACGAAGATTTCCGCACCCGGTGGTTCCTCGCCGGTATCGGGCAGCCGCACCACGATGCCGTCGTCGCTCGCCGTGGGTTTCTCATCGATGCCGTAGCGCTGCGACAACCGCCGGGCAACCGCCAACGCCAACGGCCCGTGCACCCGCAGGCCGTACGGCGAATGCAGGATCACCCTCCAGTCGCCCAGTTCGTCGCGGAACCGCTCGACGACCAGCGTCGTGTCGCTGGGCACCACTGTGGTGGCGTCGCGCTGATCGGAGAGTAGCCGCAGGAGATTGTCGACAGCGAAGGCGTCGAAGCCGACTTCGGCGCAACGTTTCTCGAATGCAGGCCGATCCAGTGCGGCCAGTTCGCCGGTGAATCGACCGATCGCCTCGCCTAGTTCGGCGGGTCGGCCGACGGCGTCGCCGCGCCAGAACGGCAGCCGAGCCGGAACACCCGGCGCAGGTACAACGAGCACCCGATCGTGAGTGATCTCGGTGATTCGCCAACTGGTCGCGCCGAGTGCAATGACGTCGCCCGGCCGGGACTCATAGACCATCTCCTCGTCGAGTTCGCCGACTCGCGAGGGTTTTTCGCCCACCAGGTACACCGCGAACATCCCGCGGTCCGGAATCGCCCCTCCGGAGGTGACCGCGAGCCGTTGGGCGCCGGGGCGTGCGGTCAGAGTGGCGGTATCGCGGTCGTAGACCAGTCGCGGCCGCAGTTCGGCGAAGTCCGTCGACGGATACTTGCCGCTCAGCAGATCCAGGGTGGCTTCAAAGGCGCTGCGCGGCAGGGTCGCGAACGGGGCACTGCGCCGGACGGTGTCGAACCACTCCTCGACGAGTAGTGGGCCCGACGCGCAGGCCGCCACGGTGTGCTGGGCCAGGATGTCCAGCGGGTTGGCCGGCACCGCCATGGTTTCGATCGCCCCGGCGATCATGCGTTGCACGCTGACCGCGCAGCCGATCAGATCGGTGCGGTGCTTGGGCAGCAAGACCCCCCGGGAGATCTCGCCGACCTGGTGGCCGGCGCGGCCGACCCGCTGAAGTCCGCTGGCCACCGACGGCGGCGCCTCGACCTGGATGACGAGATCGACCGCACCCATGTCGATGCCGAGTTCGAGGCTGGACGTCGCCACCACCGCCTTGAGTCGGCCACTTTTGAGTTCGTTCTCCACGGCCGCGCGTTCCTCTTTGGACACCGACCCGTGATGGGCCCGGGCCAGCAGTGTCTCGGCGCCCTGGATCTGATTGCCGGCCAGGATCTGGGCCGGGGCCGTCGGCAGTTCAACACCGTTGCGCTGGGCGTGGATCTCGTTGATCCGGGCGGTGAGTCGCTCCGCGACGCGTCGGGAGTTGGCGAAGACGATGGTCGAGGTGTGCGCGTCGATGAGATCGACGATGCGGGCCTCGACGTCGGGCCAGATGGTGTTGTTCTCCAGATTGGCCATATCCGGCACCGGCACCTGAACGGCGAGGTCGAAGGTCTTGGCCGCCGGCGGTGCGACGATGACGGCCGGCCGGCCGCCGGTGAGGAACCGGGCCACCTCCTCGGGTGGGCGCACCGTCGCCGACAGTCCGATCCGCTGAGCCGGTTTCGCCAATAGCGCATCCAGGCGTTCCAGCGAGAGTGCAAGGTGCGCGCCGCGCTTGGTGCCGGCGACGGCATGCACTTCGTCGATGATGACGGTCTGTACGTCGGTCAGCGTTTCGCGGGCTGCGGAGGTCAGCATCAAAAACAGCGACTCGGGTGTGGTGATGAGGATGTGCGGCGGAGTCCGGACGAGTTCGCGGCGCTGTGCCGGCGTGGTGTCTCCGGAACGCACGCCCACGGTGATGGTGGGCGCGTTCGCACCATCGCGTTCGGCGATCCGCGAGATGCCCGCAAGCGGTGTACGCAGGTTGCGTTCGACGTCGATCGCCAGGGCTTTGAGCGGCGAGATGTAGAGCACCCGGGTGCCGGGGGTGGGTACTTCGCGCGCCTGGTCTATCGCCCACAGGAATGCCGCGAGGGTCTTGCCCGAACCGGTTGGTGCGATCACCAGGGTGTGCTCACCGTCGGCGATCGCTGTCCAGGCTTGCGACTGGGCGGCGGTGGGTGCGGCGAAGGTGCCGGTGAACCAGTCCCGGGTTGCCGGCGCGAAACGTGCCAGCGGGTCGATGTTCACCCCTGCAGCCTGCCAGGCGGCACGCCCATGCCGCGAGTGTGCGTGTCGGTACGCCGACACGCGGTGCGGCCGGGCAGTTCGCGCGCGCTCGTAGCGGTCGGGCTAGTCAATCTCGGCGAAGTCCACCCAGACGTGCCGGGGACCGCGGAACACCTGGTTGTGCCGATACGGCGGCGGGTCGACGACCAGCTTCGGTGAGCGAACCCGGCTCAGAAACACCTCCAGCGCGAGGTTCACTTCGAGCCGTGCCAGCGGGCCACCGAAGCAGGTGTGAATCCCGCTTCCGAAACCGAAGTGCTCATTATGCTCGCGGGTCGGGTCGAACCGGTCGGGGTTGGTGAAGCGACGAGGGTCGCGGTTGGCAGCGGCGTAGACCAGGAAGACGGCGGAGCCGGCGGGAATCCGGGTCCCGCCGATCTCGATATCCGCAGTAGCCCAGCGGCTCGGGAAGAACTGCACCGCCGACTGCAGTCGCTGCACTTCTTCGATGGTGCGCGGTATCAGATCGGGGTTGTCCTGCAACAGATCCCATGAGCCCGGATTGCGCAATAGCGTCATGATGCAGTTGGTGATGGTATTGACCGTCGAGTCGTGCCCGGCGATCAGCAGCAACATGGCGTTGGCCGCCGCGGCCTCGATCGAGAC
>Ga0315273_10003141_pt1 | contig 19830 bp, 16 predicted proteins | sample YL17G02_0_MG_FD_205753 | JGI IMG/M metagenome (GOLD analysis project Ga0315273, IMG submission 205753) | Sediment microbial communities from Yellowstone Lake, YNP, Wyoming, USA - YL17G02_0 | ecosystem: Environmental > Aquatic > Freshwater > Lake > Sediment | place: USA: Wyoming | collected...
TCCCGAGTCGAGCAAGCACAGCACGATGGCGGTATCGCGGGTCGTGTGGCAAGCGCCCAGAATGGAGCGCACGTCTTCGGGCGAAAACGCTGGCAAGATCTCCTTCGACATGCGCGGCATTTTCACTCTGCGCATGGGAGAGACGACAATCAGGTCCTCGCCAACGCAGAAATTGAAAAACGCCCGCGCTGCCGATGCGTGGTGATGGATGGTGCGGTCAGCCAGGCCGGCTTCTGCAGGCTCACCAGCCAGGCCCGCAGATTGCTGGCAGTCACGTCGGAGAGCCCTCTGACACCCTGCGCTGTCAGCCAATCGACGAGCGCACCGACATACTTGCGATACCACACCAGAGTTGCCTCTGCACAGCGATTGGCTTCGCGGTCCAGGTAGAAGTTATCCGCCGCTATGGCTAGCTGCGATCTACTTGTGCTTGGCAGAACTTTAAGGTGAATCGCTTGCTCTGGGGACATAAATATACCTCGCAGTCAGGATCTGGACCACAAGGCATAGGGGACAGAGGCCGAGACACGACTACAGATAGTGGGGGCTGAGGGGGGCTCTGCCCCCCTGCAGGTGGCGACGCTCAGACTCGAACTGAGGACCCAGCGGACATCTGCCACAGCCAACTCATCAGCACTTAGACCCGTGGCTATGAAGAAATCCCCAAAGGGCAGAGACGGCGCCTCTTCATATGTTGACTACCCGAACCCTCTGGCAATCCCGGCCCAGCGTCAAGCGAACAGATCAGTCAGTCTCACCGGCAAGCTTGAGTGCCTGCGCTACGAGACCCGGCGCGAGATACAGCCCGGCATCCAGTAGCGCACGCAATGAAGGACCGACCGCAGGAAGCGAACCTCGCTCTTTTGCCAGCAAGGGTACCGCCACGGTCCCGGCCACTGGAATGCCAAGACGTTGGGCGTAACGCCGGCCTTTTCGCTCATCCATGATGACCAAGGCGGCCTGACGTTCTTCGGCGAGCGCCAACACAGCAGCCTCTCCTTGGTCCAGGCCGCTGTAGGCAAGCACATGTTGCGGATTGCCCAGCGGCGTGGCCACAACCCATGGAGCGGAGGCCAATGCCGATTCGCGTTGCCCACGCTCTACCGCCAGGAATTCCTCACTCACGGTATCGGGGATCAGGACTTCCCCGTAGAGGTCGCGCAATATGTCGAGCCGGCCCAGGACCCACAAAGCCACCAGAGGCGTATTATTGGCGATGACTGGCGCCGCGGGCATTCTCTAAATCACCCCGAATCTCATCAGGCGCTTCGCCGAAAGGGGAGAGACCATAGCGTCCCAGGAGAAAGATAAACGTCGAGCGAGGTACACCGGCTAGGCGCGCGGCCAGCCCGGTCGTCAGCTTGCCGGTCTCATACAGCTTGATCGCCAACAATAGGCGCGCATCCGCTTCAAACTCGGCAGGCTCTTGCTGCAACGCCCATAGCACCTCGGCCGGGTACTCGATGATCAGAGTGTTTGTCTCGCCAGTCATGATCTTGCTCCACTTTGATTATAGCGGCTTCCCCATGGCTCGTCAATGAACCTCTACGGTAAGATTCTTCAATGAGGCCATACGTGGGAGCGTGGGCCATTCGTTTGCCCAGGGGGAGAGGAGGAGCGAACTAGCCGAACCCTTCAATTCCAAAGGCAGATGAACCAGCGATTCCGAAAACCCCCAAGATTACCAAGTATTGTGGAACACACGTCGCACAAGCCCGAAACAGCCAACAATGGTAACGCCCTGCGGCAGCGCGAGGCTCACCGCAGGGCGTAATTGGGGTTATGAGGTGGTCGCGAACGGCCACCGCACAGATGGCGACGCTCAGACTCGAACTGAGGACCCAGCGATTATGAGCCGCTTGCTCTGCCACTGAGCTACGTCGCCGCGCCAGGCACGGTACAAAATAATGGCTTATGGTTGGTGACCATAAGCCATCGTCTCAAGTAGCGGGGGCAGGACTCGAACCTGCGACCTTCGGGTTATGAGCCCGACGAGCTGCCACTGCTCCACCCCGCATTACGAAAAGCATTATACCCATTACTGCTGGCTTGTCAAGGACTGCGCCAGCGCTCCCACCAATCGAGCCAGAAAGGATGCGCAGGCGGCGGTTCCTCTCGGATCGGCCCCACCGGCTCGCTCGACGGCGCCTCTTCGGGCAGCACCATGGTCACGCCCGGCAAGGTCATGCCGAAGTACTCATACGCCTTTGGCATGACGTTCTGGCCTGCCTGTGCCTGCCCCAGTGCCCTCTGGAGCCGAGCGTTCTGCTCGCGGGCCTGCTCGAGCTGGGCCCGCATGGTACGCTCTTTGGCCAGGGCTGAGCTCTTGGCTATGGCCAGGTTGACGAAGCTGACGGCCGCGAAGAGCACGATTAACACACCGGCCAGGAGCATCAGCTGCGAACGATCGGGCAAGTACCGCCAAAGACGTCGCTGCAACACGGCTTACCGTCCTGTTGGTCGGGCATTGAAGGACAGAATCCCACGGCGGACCGCCATGGGATTCCCGTAGTCCTGGTGCCGAAGGAGGGATTTGAACCCTCACGAGCGCAATGCTCACTAGGTCCTGAACCTAGCGCGTCTGCCATTCCGCCACTTCGGCCTGCCGTCGATTGTAATTAGTTATACCATTAGTGTGAGCTACTGTCAAGTCGTGATGGCTCCCTGCCCACCGTGATCCGCTTGATGACGATGTACCAGTCGGCGATGTTGCGGAAGCGGTCGGCCGGGCTGTTCAACGGCCCGATCTGGACGTCGTGAACCTTCTCGCGGACGCCGAAGGTGTAGGTGGGGTGATAGAGAAGGAGGGACGGCACCGACGCGGCAAAAATGCGCTGGAATTGCTGGTAGTAACCGCGGCGCGCTTCCCGGTCGGTCAGGGCCCTGGCCTTTTCGATGGCCTCGTCTGAGGCACGGTCGTCCCAGCCCGCATAATTCTGGCCGTCTTTGGCCTGCGTCGAATGCCACAGCGGGTACGGGTCCGGGTCTCCCGATAACTCCCAGTGGACCAATGCCGCGTCGTAGCTGCGCGGCCCAAGGAAGTCGGTCGTCAGCCCCGGCATCGTCACCGTCTGGACCGCCGCCTGCACGCCGAGGCGGGCCCAGGCCGCCGAAACCGCCTCGAGCAGCGCCTTGTCGGCCTCGCTCCCCAGCAGGATGAACGCCAGTTTCTTGCCTTCGGACTCCCGCACTCCGTCGCCATCGGAGTCGCTCCAACCCGCATCGTCGAGCAGCTTGCGGGCGCGTTCGGGGTCGTAGGGATACTTGGCGGCCTCAGGATCGTACGCCCACGTGCCGGGCAGGATGGGTGTATGCGCCACGATCCCCTGGCCGTGCAGGACCGTGTCAATCAGCGCCTGCCTGTCGAGCCCGTAGAGCAGCGCCTGGCGCACTGCGGTGTCCTGGAAGAATGCGACGTTGGGATTCTGCTGGTTCAGGTAGATCAGCGTGTAGCCGGAGAGGGGCGCCGAGAACATCTGCAGGTCGTCTCGCTTCCCCGCTTTGGCGGTTTCCTCCGGCCAGATCCAGCTGATGCCGTCGATGTCGCCCCGGTCGTAGGCTGGCAGCAGGCTCTGGTGATCGGGATAGAATCGAAAGGAAACCCCGGTGAGGAAGGGCGCCGCGCCGTGAAAACGCGGGTTGACGGCCAGGTCGGCGCGTGTCGCCCCGATCTGTTTGAGTTGGAATGGGCCGGTGCCTATCGGGCGGGTGTTGTACTGCGAGCTCATCATTTCGGCCACCGGCACCTTCTCCCAGAGATGCGCCGGCAGCAAGCCGATGGTGGTGTAGTCGAGGAAGGGCGCAAAGGGTTGTTCGAGGGTGAAGCGCACCGTGAGGCCCTCCGGACCATCGGGCGCCGTGACTTGGACCGCGCGCCAGAGCGTTTTCAGCCAGGTCACGCCCGGGAAGTCATCGGCCTGCATGGCGCCGACCGTGTATAGGACATCGGCCGCGGTCACCGGTGCGCCGTCATGCCAGTAAAGCCCAGGCCTGAGGCGGAAATCGTACGTCAGGCCGTCCTCGCTGGCGGCCCAGGACTCCGCCAGGTCAGAAACGACGTTGCCCTGCTCATCGAGGCGGGTGAGGCCATTGAAGAGCAGGGCGCTGATGGTCGCATCGACCTGGTTATACTGGCTGAACAGGGGATTCAGATATTGCGGATTTCCTGCTACCCCTTCAACGTAGGTGCCGCCGCGGTCCGGAACCGTGACTGTCGTGAAGTTGTAGGAGGCGTAGCGCAGCAGAGCGCCTAGCAGGACGATGCCCAGGAGCGCAATGACGGCTTGCCAACGCAGGTATCTGCCCAAGACTAGCCGACTAAGAAGACTGTGACCATGGACAACAGAACGTAGACGACCGTAAGGCCAATGGTGGCATTGAACAACGTCTTCTCAACGCCGCGCCGGGTCCGATAGACGCCCATATCCGATCCGCCGAACATATTGCTCAGGCCGGCATCCTTGGCCTGCAGCAAGACCAGAGCGCTCAGCGCTACGGCAACGACGACCTGAGCCAGGAATAAATAGGTCTTCACAGGATGTACTACCTCTCTTGTGCCCAAAACTGAGTCCCGATTATACCATGCCCATTGTTGGAGGGCCAAAACGCAAGGGGTAGTCAGTGTTTCTCGTTCTCCGGCGCACGATGGCCCTCACCCCCAACCCGCTGGCCCTCACCCCCAACCCGCTGGCCCTCACCACCCAACCCGCTGGCCCTCACCCCCAACCCCTCGCCCAAAGTTGGGCGAGGGGACGACGGCTTCGGTCTCCCCCCAGGATTGCGAAGCCTGCCCTAGCCTGCGACTAAGCAGGCCAGGGTGGCCGCAAGGCTAGGGGGCCGGGGGGGGCCGCACGCTGGCCCTCACTCCCAACCCCCTCTCCCGAACGACGGGCGCGGAAGCGACGCCCCGAAACGGCGGGGGCTACTCTCATGGTGCATCGCCGCCGGCCTGGATCCACGGGTCGCCGGGGCCGATGCGGAGCTTGGTGAGCGTTATCATGTCCGAGGCGCCGGAGGTCGGGCCGCCGGCCTGGCCGTCCACCGCCGGGACCAGCTTGAGCGTCGCGGGATCGTAGACCCCGAGGACGAGCGAGTACTCGCCTGGGGCGAGGCCTGCCGGCACGAACAGCACCATGTAGCCGGTCTTGCGGTCGCCGGCCTGCCAGGTGGTCGGGGGCAGCAAGGCGCCGACCGGCAGGTCGTCGGCCTGGCTCACTACCTGGCCGTCGCTGCCCACCAGCCGGAGCGTCACTTTGTAGTCCGTAGGCGGCTTCGCATCGGCCTGCCAATCGAGGGCGGTGAGCAGGACGTGCTCATCCCTCGGCCGCTCGGGGATGGAGATTTTCGCTCCTGCCAGCCTCAGCGCATCCCCGAAGGTGATGTCGAGCGCTCTCGCCCCGTTTGCGCCGCTTGCCTCGAACGAAGCGAGCGAGGCGAGCGGCCGCACGGCGCCGGGCGCGACGAAATGGCAGAGCGTGACGTTGAACCAGTCCCGGCAGTCCTGCCGGTACGAGACCGCGGCCAGGTACTGCTGGGCGAACTCGCCGCGGTCGACTTCATCTTCCGCCGTCAGGATGAGCCAAAGATGGCTGTGTCTGGCAAGGGCCTGCCGGAGTTGCTCGCCAACTTTGCCGGGTACGATAGGGGGCGCTGAGACCGGCCAGTAGTCGGGCAGTGTCACGTCGGGGACCGGGATGATCGTCAGGTTGCCGGGCAGGTAGTACTTGGCCAGCAGATGCTGGCGCGGCGCCTCCAGCAGCACCGCGTCGCCGGGGCCGATCTTTGACATCAGATCGAAGGCCATCTCCCGGTAGGCGCTTTTCTGATAATCCACGAAGTAGTAGCGCAGCCCCAGGAACGAGACGGCGAGGACGACCCCCAGCCCTGCGGCCGCTAGGGGCCAGGTCCTTGGACGCAGGAAGCCAAGGCCTGCGGCGAGGACCACGCAGAAGAAGGGGGCGATAAAGAGGATATAGCGCGTGAAAATCGCCGCCGAGACGAGCAGGCTGGCCGCGCAGGCCCCGAGCACGATCAGGACAAAGAACCTGCCCCACCTCATAGACCCCCCCGGGGGGGAGACGGCGGTCGCGTCTCCCGAATGGGTGACCTGTCCACGCCACAGGTCAAAAGCGCCGATGAAAAAGAACGGCAGGAACAGGTAGCCGGCTGCCGCCAAGGCCGGCTGCCACCTGACCGCTCCGAAGGTGAGGTCTTTCCATGTCCTTTCGAGGAAAGGCAGCCAGACGAGCCCGGCCTCGCCCTCCCCCACGGGCACGGCGCCGAGAGTGGCGCGAAAGCCGGGCGACAGCCAGCCCCACAGCAGGATCGGCGTAGCCGACAGGGCCAAGGCGATGAACACCCGCCTCGCGGAGGGCCGCGCCGCCTGCAGCGAGACGAGGAGGAAGAGGCCCTCAATCCCTATCAGCAAGGTAAAGTAGTACTGGAAGCCGGTCATCGCCCAATTGACCAGCACGAAGCCGGCCAGGATGCCGGCTCCGCCTCCGCCGGTCAGGCGGATAAACAGATAGACAGAGGCGACCGCCAGCAGGTTTGCCACCGCGTACATGCGGGCGTCCTGGCTGTACAAGACGAGCAGCGGCGAGACGGCGGCGAGGGCGACCGCCAGGATACGAACTCCGGGGTTCAGCCGTGCCGCCCGCGTAACCTGCCACAGGAGCGGGACGGCGAGCGTTCCGGCGAGGACCGATGGCAGCCGTAACGCCGCCTCGCTCTGGCCGAAGACCCCGGACCACGCGTGCATTAACAGAATCCAAAGTGGCGGGTGCTCGTAGGTGGCCAGCCAGTGGAAGCGGATGATCTCGGCGACAGGGGCGCGCGCGATCAGTGCGCTGGTCGACTCGTCGTAGCCAAGACCTTTTTGACCGGCCATCCAGATCCGCAGCGCCGCGGCTGCGAAGGTCAGAGTGACGGCCAGCAGGTACTCCGCGCGGGCGGCGGGCAGCGCGGCAAGCCTGCGCCTCATGGGTATCTCTGCCCGAGCATCTGCCATTGCCCTTCCCACATCCGGCGATAGGGCCCGGCTCGAGCGATCAGCTCGGCGTGCGGGCCTCGCTCGACCACGCGACCGCGGTGAAGTACCACGATTTCGTCCGCCGATGCCAGCACGGCCGGGCGGTGGGCAATCATCACGGTTGTGCGGCCTGCCATCAACGAACGAATGGCGGCCTGCACAGCGCGCTCGGTCAGCGCGTCGAGATTGGCCGTCGCCTCATCCAGGATCAAGATCGGGGCATCTTTGAGCAGTGCCCGCGCGATGGCCAGCCGTTGGCGCTCGCCCGCGCTCAGGCGCAAGCCTTGCTCGCCGACCCAGGTATCATACCCCTGGGGCAGGCTGTGGACAAAATCGTGGAGCTGGGCCTGTCGGGATGCCCTTTCCAGGTCTGCCTGGGTCGCATCGGGCCGGGCGAGCAGCAAGTTATCGCGCACCGTCGCGTTGAAGAGATAGGTATCCTGCGCCACGACGCCGATCATGCTGCGCGCGGCCTCGAGGCCGATCCCGCGCAGCTCCTGCCCGTTCAGCCAGATCTGGCCCTCACCGTAGTCCCAGAACCGCAGCAGGAGGTTGACGAGTGTCGACTTGCCCGCCCCGCTCGGCCCCACGATGGCAATACATCTCCCCCGAAGGACCTGCAGGCTGAGCCCGTCGAGGGCCGGCGGCTCGCCGGGCGCATACCGGAAGCGGAGGTCCTGCACGGCGATGGCGACCTGCGGGTCGGGGGCAGCCTGCCCGGGGGTCACGAGCCGGGCCTCCGGTTTCGGCTCTCCAGAGTCCACAACCTCAAACAGCCGCCGTCCCGCAGCCAGGCTCGATTCCAGGTACTGGGCTGCGGAGGGGAGCGGGTGGACGGCCTCGAAGCTCGCCGCGGCGGCGAGAGCCAGGACAGCCAGGTCGACGCCCGCCAGCCGGCCCGCCGTCACCAGGGGAATCGCTGCCACGAGCACCACGATCGTTCCGACGCAGGTCAGGAGTCCCATCAAGGCGCCGCTCAGCGCGCTGACCTGGGCCATGCGCTGCTGCTGAACGGTTAGCGCGTGGCTGAGCGCGTGCTCGCGGCCGCTCTGGGATGCCTCCTGCCCGTACGCTGCGAGGTCGGCCATGCCCTGGATGCCGTCCACCAGGGTAGCCGTCAGCTCGCCGCGGTGCGCGGCGAGGCGCCGGCCCGGCTCCCGGCTCAGCCACCGCGCTGCGAGAGGGAGGCCCACGCCTGCCACGAGCAGCACGGCCAGCAGCCCATTGGCAGGCAGCCGGCTGTAGCTTGCCATGAAGGCCCAGGTTGCGACGCCGATAATGACGGCCACCAGGGGTGGCGCGAGCGACCGGATATAGAGATTCTCCAACGCATTGATGTCGGCAACGGACCGCGCGAGAACGTCGCCGCTGCGGTAGCGCATCAGCCGGGCGGGCGCCAGCGGTTCGAGCGCTTCGTAGAACCAAACCCGCAGCCGCGCCAGCACACGGAACGTGACCTGGTGCGAGATGAGACGCTCGGCATATCGGGACAGGCCGCGCGTAATGCCGAAGAAGCGCACGCCGACAATGGCGACCTGAAGCGCGGTGATCGAGGGTTGAAGCGCCGCGCTCGCTGCGCTCGCAATAATCCACGCGGACGTGGCCATCAGGCCGATACCGCAGGCGATCGTGGCTGCCCCCGTGAGCACGGAGAGCCCAACCCAGGGCCAGAACGGCACGACGAACTTCAGAAGGCGCCGGAAGACTGCGCCTGGCGGAGGTACGGCGCTCGCCTCAGCGGCGGGCGGGGCAGATAGCGCGCCCGGCATCTCCCAGCCAAGGACCTCGGAGGCCGCCGGCGCTGCGCCGTTCGCCGGTTGGGGATCGTCCTCGAGGCTGCCTGCGGCCACTTGTTGGCTGTAGAGGCCGCCGCGCTGCAGCAGGTTCTGATGGGAACCGGCCTCGACGATCCGCCCACCGTCCAGCACGAGGATCTGGTCCGCCCTGCGGATCGTCTCGAGCCGGTGCGCGATGATGAGAGCCGTGCGTCCCTCCAGCAGCCGTTCAATCGAGCCGGATACGCGCGCTTCGAGAACGGGGTCCAGGCTTGCCGTGGCTTCGTCGAGGATCAGGAGCGGCGCATCTCTCAGGAAAGCGCGGGCCAGGGCGATTCGCTGGGCCTGCCCGCCGCTCAGGCGGGCGCCGCGCTCGCCGATGACGGTGTCATAGCCCAGCGGCAGGGTTTCGATGAACTCGGCTGCGTGGGCCAGCTCGGCGGCACGCTGCACGTCTGCGAGGCCGGCATCGGGCCGGGCAAGGCGGATGTTCTCGGCGACGGTGGTGTTGAACAGGTAGGGCCGCTGCGGCACCCAAGCGACCTGCGTGCGCCAGTACGCCGCGGGAAGCCCGCTGAGGCGTACCCCGGACAGGCTCGTCGCAGGCGAGGGCTCGAGCGCTAGGGCCGGACAGTTCGTGACGTCGATCTCGCCGAGGGTGGGCTCGACGAAGCGGAGTAATAACTGGGCGATGGTGCTCTTGCCGCCGCCGCTCGGACCGACCAGCGCCACCCTCGATCCCGGGTGGACCTCAAAAGAGACATCCTGCAGCGACTGGCGCTCGTCGCCGCCGTAGGTGTGGCTAACCGACTTGAAGCAGACGCCAATGGCCTGCCGGCGGGGCAGATCGGCCGCGCCCCCCGCGGGCGGGGGATGGCCGGGCGCGGGGCCGTCCTCGACCGAACGGTCGAGCGCCGGCAGGTCGATGGCTGGCACGTCGAGCACCTCGTAGATCCGCCTCGCTGCCGCCAGTCCCGCGGCGCCGGCGTGAAATCGAGACCCGAGCATGCGCAGCGGCAAATAGAACTCGGGGGCTAAGATCAGCACGAAGAGCGCCTGCTCGAACGCCATGCGCCCCGCCAGCAAACGCAGTCCCACTTCGACGGCAACGATGGCCGTGCTGAGGGTCGCCACCATCTCCAACACGAGCGCCGAGAGGAAGGCCACGCGCAATACCCCCATCGTGGCATCGCGGTAGCGCTCGCTGATCTCCGCGATGATGCGGATCTCGTCCAGGCTGCGGCCGAAGAGCTTCAGCGTCACCAGGCCCTGCAGAGTGTCCAGGAAGTGGGCGCTCATCCGGCTGAGCGCGGTCCACTGCCGGCGGGTGAGGCCGTCCGCGAGGTTGCCGATGAGGGTCATGAAGAGGGGGATCAGCGGAGCGGTCAGCAATAGGAGCAGGCCCGAGAGCGGGTCCAGCGGGATGATGAAGGCCAGGATCGCCAGAGGCACGAGCGCAGCGGCGGCTACCTGGGGCAGATACTGGCTGAAGTAGGCATCCAGCGCCTCGATGCCTTCGGTGGCCGTCTGAGCCAGCTCACCGCTGCGCTCGCCGCGGGCATATGCGGGGCCCAGGGCCAGCAAGTGAGCGTAGAACCGGTCGCGCAGGTCCGACTTGACCTGTCCGGCCGCGCGGTTTGCTGCGACATCGCTGCCCCAGGCTGCCCCGGCGCGCCCGATGGCCGCCACAAACATCGCTGCCAGCAGCGGAGCTACCGCCAGCAGGGTGTCGTGCCCCAGGAACACTTGTCCCACGGACCGGCTGAGAAACAGCGCCTGGATCACGGTCAGAATGCCGCCGGCGAGGGCGAGCCCGACCGCCACGGCGAGATTGCCGCGCACGCCGGTGATCTCCTGGAGAAGGCGACGGTTCATATCGGAGGCTCGGCTAAGAGGGCTGGCGGTCAGTTGCCACCTGTCGTGGCCGGCGCCCGGGTCCTTGAGGGCCGCATCCGGGCGGGGTCGAGGTCCAGGGCCGTTACGAGATAGTTCCAGGCGATCATGACGAACAAGACGGACCTTACCAGGATGCAAACCGCCAGTATGGCGGGGCGATCAGGGAAGAACGAGAAGAAGACGGGCAGCTCGATCAAGTTGACAAGGCTCAACAGAGCGAGATAGGCTGCGCCGCGCCGGTTCGGCATCAGGATAACCAGGAGCGGGGCAATCCAGATCAAGTACTGCGGGCTGTACCCCCGGGAGTAGATCAGCAGCAATTGCAGGCTGAAGCCGGCAGCGGCGGCGATGCGATAGCGCTCTCCGGCGCCCTGGCGCCGGCGCTGGCTGTCCCAGAATCGCCAATAGAAGATGCCGAGTGCAAGGGCGAAGACCCCTGTGATCAGCAGCCACGGCAGCTTGCTCGAATGATTGGGCACGAAGGCGCTCTCGGGACTCATGTGCTGCGCCAGGGGAGCCACAACCCCGAAGCCGTAATACTTGTCGATGAGCGCCCAAATCGTTTCCCAGGAGGGCCGGCTGAACGTGTTCAGGAGCGAGGCGGTCAGCAGGCTGCGGTTGATGAGCGCCAGGGGCACGGCAAATAGCGCGACGGCTGCGGCAGTGGTCACGAGGTATGTGAGCTTGCGCCGCATTCCCCGGATGGTGATCAGGGCGAGCGGCACCAGCACGACCGGGAAGAGCTTGGCCATAAGGCCGAACCCGGCCGCGAGCGCGCTGCGCCGTTCGCGGCCGGCGAGGAGCCAGTACAAACCGGCCAGGAACAGCAGCTCGGGCAGGTAGTCGAACCAGCCGGTCCAAAGATAGGCCGGCACGAACAGGATGGCGAACATCAGCACGCTGCGCCGCGCCGAGGCCGCCCCGGCGAGCAGCACCGCCAGGCGGTAGATCATGGCAAGGGTGCCCAGCTCAAACACCACGTGGGCCGCGCCCAGGAGGACGTAGAACAGGGCTTCCGCGGCGGCGCCCGCAGCCAGTCCGGCGCTGAGCCTGTACGCCAGTACGCTCAGCCAGGGGTAGATCGGCGGGTATTCGACCCAGAAATGGATGTATGGATAGAGGCCTTGCTCCGATAGCCGCGCCAAATCCAGGAAGTACCGGGTATCCGAGGGCGACTGCGTGTTAATCAGGATGAAGGCCCGCGCCGGGATCATGACCAGCCGGGAGAAGACCACTAACGTGATTACGAACCTGAAGTGCGCTTCGGCCCAGCAGCTCGCGCGTGATAGCAATTGTCCTGGCACGTCGACCTTTGGAGTTGGGGCGGGAGTAACCGCCGAGAATGTCCGGAACCGTCGCGGGCAAGCCGCTGCGCGTATGTTGGCGCATTGTATCTCCATTGCGCCCAAGTGCAAAGAAGTCCTCCCTATCGCACCGTTGTCCATCCCCATTACAATTATCGGGCTCGTTGCGTGGTCCGCCCCTGCTGAATGGGAGAGCCGATCGTCCGGCCGTCAGGACCGTCTCCGCATAGCAATGCTCATTACATCAAGATCGCAGCGATGGGACAATGATAGGACAATAGTAGCACATAAAGGAGAATCAAGCATGTCAACTGAACAGAACAAGGCCGTCGTCCGCCGGTTTATCACGGAGGTGTTAACCGGTCACAATACCGGAGCGGTTGACGAATTGTTGGCGCCGAACTACGTGAACCGCCTGATGGGCATGGACCTCGCGGGCTTCAAGAAGATGGGCGCCGGCCTGGGGGCCGCCATACCCGACCTCCGGTTCCAAATCGAGAACCTGGTGGCTGAAGGGGATGCGGTGGTGGCTCGCTTCACCATGACGGGGACCCATACTGGTTCGCTGATGGGGGAGTCGCCCTCTGGGAAGAAGCTCTCCTTCCGAGGCGTGACCTACTACAGTCTCGCCAACGGCAGGATCGTGGAAGACGATCCGATGACGACGCCCTCCATAATTGAGGCACTTGGCATCCAGATGCCGGCGCAGCCCGGCCACTAGGCGTATCCAGACCGGGCATCTGATTTTTGCGTAAGAGTTGAGTTGTCGAATTGAAGGAGTAGATGCACCATGTCTGAGCAAGACAACATCAAAGCCGCACGTGCCACTTTCGACGCCTGGAACGCGGGCGACCTGAGCCTGATCGACCGCTATCGTGCGGAAGGCTTCATTACAGACCAGCCGGGCGCGCCCGGCCCGATGAACGGCCAACAACATCGGATGTTCCTGCAGAACTTCTTGACGGCCTTCCCCGGCTCGAAATTCGAGGTGTGGCTCACGATCGCCCAAGGCGACTATGTCGTGGTTAACTGGAGGATCGGCGGCGTCCATACTGGCCCGCTGCAGACTCCTTCGGGCGGCATCGTTCCGCCGACGGGCAAGACTATAGCGCTCATCGGCAGCGACACCGCGCAGGTCAAGAATGGCAAAGTCACCCACATATGGGGTCATTGGGACCTGGCCTCGCTCTTGGGCCAGCTGGGTTTGCTCCCGCCGATGTAGCCGCCAGGAGCGCACGCAATCAGATAAGGAGAATCAGGGATGCCAAAGTACCTTGTGGAGGCCAACTATGTCGGTGAAGGAGTCAAGGGGTTGCTCAAAGAGGGCGGCTCCGGCCGGCGCGCCGCTGTCGAGAAGCTGTTTGGATCAGTCGGCGGCAAGATAGAATCCTTCTACTATGCGTTCGGTGACACCGATCTTTTCGTCATCGCGGATCTGCCGGACAACGCCACCGCGGCGGCACTCTCCCTGGTCGTCAGCGCCGCAGGGGCGGCCACCACCAGGGTCACGGTGCTGCTGACCCCCGAGGAGATCGACGCAGCGACGAAGAAGACGCCCAGCTATCGTCCACCGGGACACTAGAGATTCCGGTCGGCGATAGTCAAACAGCATGCGCTGGTGTGCGTCTCACGCGAGATGCACACCCTGAGGTTCTCACCGGCCGCCAGAATCTGGCGGTCGGGCGCGTCATCCTCCAATGCGGAATGCAGTCTGGACCTCAAGGTTTGTAGGGGCGCGGCATCCCGCTTGTCACACCCATCGGCCGGCTGCGGCCCGTCGCCCTGTTTGTGGTGCGTCGCGGTGTAGGGGCGCGGCATCCCCTGCGGACCAGGTCCTGCATCGGCCCGCGATCAGCGGCGAGACGCCGCCCTCCCATACGCGGTCTGGGATGCCACGCCCTGTTCATGGCCAATCGAAGCGCGTGCTGGGGTTGGGGCGGTCGCGGATTGGCCTGTGGATATGGTAAAATGCAGTCGCGCGTTCGGACGGCAGGGTTGGCATCAGCGCCCGGCGGCGGGCGTGGCATCCCCAGTCAGGCGCGCCCCGGCCGATTCCGCGGTGCCCGGATGGAACGCGCGCATGGGCGACGGGTCCCCGCGAGATGCCGCGCCCCTACAAACGACCCACCGGGCGACGGGCGATGCAATTTGGAGGTCAACGAGAATGCCGGCCAAGCCAGCGGCGATGACACGCCGGTCTATACGCCTGCCCGGATTCGACTACGCCCAGGCGGGCGCCTACTTCGTCACCATCGTCACGTACCAGAGGTCATCGCTGTTCGATGCAGCCGACCTCCGCCAGGCGGCTGAGATGGCCTGGCAGAGCATCCCCTTACATGCCAGCCGTGCGCGATTGGATGCCTGGATTCTGATGCCGAACCACCTGCACGGTATCCTGGTCATCACGAATGTGCATACCGGCCTCGAGGCGCCAGCAGGCGACGGGGCGCCGCTCCTTGTCCCCCATTCGCTCGGCGCAATCGTCGGCAGTTTCAAATCGGTGTCAGCGCGGAGGATCAATCAGCTGCGCCAAATGCCCGGCGAACCCGTATGGCAGCGCAACTACTACGAGCACGTAATCCGAGACGACGACGAGATGCAGCGCATTCGCCTCTACATCGCGGAAAACCCGGCCCAGTGGGCGTTGGATTCGGAAAACCCCCTCGCGGTGTAGGGGCGCGGCATCCCCTAGGGACCTTTCGCCACTGCGCGGGTTCCATCATGGCACCGCGCAGTGGGCCGCTGCGCGCCCGGCTGGGGATGCCACGCCCCGCCCACGGCCTGCCACAGCGCGCGCCGTAACGGCGAGGGTTGGGCGTAGGGCTGGGCCGCGGGCGTGGCACCTTCGGCCGACCACGCCAATCGGAGGCAATGCCGCGCCGCAGATCGCGGGGACATGTTGGACTTGGTCCGCATTGGGATGCCGCGCCCCTACCCTGCGGCGGGCGCACCGAGCGCACGTGCGCGCCCGGATCCATTCCTCCGCCTCAAAATGCACCCTCGAGGTCCTCAGCGCGGTTGCAGAGCGGCCCTCTCCAGGTTCAAGGCCAGCAGGCGCTCCAGGATTTCCTCGCCGGCCAAGTCGCTGGGCCATCCGTAGGCGGCGAGCACGGCGGCATCCAGCTTGAGATGCGCGTTGTCGAGCCAGCCGGGGCGTTGGTTATAAAGGTTAGTGAGAGTGCGCTTCTTCAGCTCGGCCTCGGACGCGCCGGGCGGATTGAGCCAGGCGTCGCGAAACTGCACCAACTCTTGGGCGGCCTCGGCGATGGCCTGGATGCGCGGGTCGTCGGCCGGCTCCTGCCCTGGCGGCCATGGGAACGGGAAGGTTGAGAAGGTTTTTGATGACGAGTAGCGCGGGTCATTCCCCACCCCCATTCGCGCACCTTGGGCTAATGACCAGACCTCGTGGACTCGACAATGAACCACTCCGAAGAAGTAATCGTCGTCGCGAGCGATCACATGCGTGGTGTGGTCCGGTACAATTGAAGTCTCCATCCAAGCAAATGGACGATGCTTCGCCACCTCTGGGGTGACGATGCAGCGGCTGAGACCGGCTAGAGCCTTGCGCAATCCTGGTCGCGCCTCGCCATAGATCCACCAGCGTTCCCGTGTCCGCTTTCGCCGATTGGAATCGCGCACGGGTTTCACGTGCTCTCTGACATATTCGAAGGGCAGCTCGTATAGGGCCGCCTCATCTTGAGACCGATCAGTGCCAAAGTCGATAACCCACGTGTTACGCGGCCTGCCAGCAACATCTTGGCCGCCGAGACGACGTGGGACCACGTCGGAGTTCGGCCTTCCGTTGGGGTTTAGCGGCGCGCCCAGCATGTGCTGTGCGGTGACGTCGTCGAGATCGAAGGGACCAGCTTTCATCATTCCAAGGAAGCAGATACTTGCGTTCTCTGCGAGCGCCACTGCCAGCGTGACGTCGACTAGGGAAGTCAAGTCAGCGTTGATATGCTTCACGGCTTTGCCATCCAACGTCCTGCTGGTTTCTTGACCATCGTCGAACGCAATGATGGAAACCCGTACAGCGGCACCGTCCAGAATCCATGGCCGGTCACTCCAGGCCGCGAACATGTCGCCACTGCCTTTGATCCTCTCAAGTACACCCCGATTTTGCTGTTGACGAATTGAGTTGGTAGCCAGCAATCCGGCGCGCTTCGCTTTTCCCGCTTCAATCTGCGCCCGCGCTCTCTCAAACCAGTAGGTCACCAGATCGGCCCCGCCCGGAATCCTGCCTGCGTAGCGCGTCCGAAGGTTCTCTACGTACCCGTCGCCCAACTCGCCCCGCATCTTTTTGTCGCCCAAGAAGGGCGGATTTCCGATGATCACGTCCGTCGCCGGCCACGCCGGCTCGACCGGCGCGCCCGCCGCGTCGTAGGCCAAAATCGCGTCCATCTGCACCACGGCGTCGAGTGGCTTCAGGATCGGCTCGGCGGGGACGCCGTAGCCGTTCTCGCGGAACCATTGGATGTAGCCGATCCAGATGGTGGCCTGGGCCAGCTCGCGGGCGTAGAGGTTGATCTCGATGCCGTGAAGCTGGTCGGGGGCGACCATCGGCAGCGAGCGGCTGTCGCCCAGGCTGGCGGCCAGGTTGATGACTTCCTGCTCCAGGCTCAGCAGTTGGCGCAGCGCGATATGGAGGAAGTTGCCGCTGCCGCAGGCCGGGTCCAGCACCTGCACGGCCGCCAGCTCGGCCCGGAAGCCGCGCAGCAGGGCGAACAGGTCCGCCTCGATCTTCGCGAGTTGCCGGGTCTTTTTGGGCGACGGCTTGCTGCCGGCCGCTAAATCGCGCTTCTCGGCCAGCATCATCGCCTGCTTCCGCACCTCTTGCCAGCGGCGGCGGAGCGGGGCCATCAGCACCGGCTCGACGATCAGCAGGATGTCGTCCTTGCCGGTGTAGTGCGCGCCGAGCTGCGAGCGCTTACCGGGGTCCAGGCTGCGCTCGAACAGAGTGCCCAGCACGGAGGGCTCGATGGCCGCCCAGTCGAGTCCACTCGCCTCGCTCAGGATGCGCAATCCGTCCGCGTCGAGATCGAGCGCACTGTCATCCTCGAACAGCCCGCCGTCCACGTGCGGCACGTCATCCACCCCGAACGGCCCGCCGGTCGCCATGGCGGCGAAAAGCTGGCGCACCTGTGCGGTCAACGCGGCCGTCGACCGGTGCCGCATGTTCACCAGGCGGGTAAACAGCTTCTCCGGCAGTATGCCGGCGTCCTCCGCGAACAGGCAGAAGAGCAGCCGGATCAGGAAGTGGGCGATGGCGTGGGGGTCTTCCCCGCGCTCCCGTAGGAGGCTTGCCAGCCGGGCGAACTGCACGGCGGCTAACTCGGTCACACCCTCCGGCGTTTGCTCGGAGCGCAGCGCATTCGGGTCGGTGAACGCCTGCCGGAGGATCGCCAACTTCTCGGGGTGGAGCAGGTCGTCCAGGGTCAATACGACGACGCGCTTGACGGTGTTAGTGAAGTTCGTGTGGATGACGATGCGCTGCAGGTCGCAGACGATCAGGAGCGGCGGATTCATCAGCGATTCGCGGTATAGGAGGAGCTGCCGGTACGCCTTGTCCAGGTCGGCGTGCTGGCCCTTGTATTCCCAGGCGAAGTACCCCATCTTCCAGACATCCGCCCAACCCTGGCCGCCGGTTTGCTTCGTGGCGCCCGCCTCGTAAGTGAACCAGGTCCCGGCATGGTCGGCCTCAGACGGCGTAGGGTGGCCGATGAGGGCACAGAGATCGTTGAAATGCGACTGCGCGGCCGCATGCTCTTTGAGGGTTGCGTGCTTCCACTTGGCGACGAAATCCTGGGGCGAGATGCTGGCTGGCATGGCAGACTATCCTTGCGCAGTGTGCGGATGACAGGACGGTCGGAAACGGTATCCAGCACATTCTATCACGGCTCGCACCCTACGAGAGAAGGTCATTAGAAGAGGTGAAGCGACGAGATACAGGATCAAGAGCATGGGCATGGCAATCTTCAGCAGGGTCCGTTGGAGGGCGGTCAGCGGCCCTGTCTTCCTGATCGTGGCAACACTCTGGGCTCCCAAATGCCGTATCGCAAATGCCGCGGGCGGAGAAGCCCTCTACGTGTGGACCAACTCGAAGTATCAGATCAAGATCCGCTCGACATCATCCGGGCCGCTCGCCTCGCTGGTGCAGTCATACAGCTCCGTCGTGCGCGGCGACTCGTGGTTCGCGATCTGCTGCGGGCCACCAGGACCGTCTAGGTGCGGCGGCGCGTCTGGCGTGAGAGCACGATGCCGAGCGCGGCCAGCGGCAAAATGAGGGCGACCGGCGCGCAGGAGCCGACTGTCCGGGCCGCGTCGCAGGGCGCGACAGTGAATGCCAGAGCATCGGCCGGCATGGCGTCGAACGAGCCGGTCAAGTCGTCGCCGGTATGCGTTAATTGGGGCCGGGAGGCGGCCAGCCAGCAGGCCGGCAGGTGAACCGTCACGTCCAGCCCGCCGAAGCCGTCCCAGGCGCGCGCCGGGGCCAGCACGTAGGCGAATTGGTAGGAGTTCAGGGAGCTGCTGTATCCGCCTGTGACGTGGGCCTGCGGCTCGGCCTTGTAGCGGACCGCCAGGATGCTGTCGTTCGTGGGAATGGTGACCGTGAACGCGTACGTGGATGTCAATGAGCGTGCAAATGTTTCGGGATAGTGACCCCAGCCATCGGGCGCATTCGGAGGGCCCAGGTAATTCAGATCTCTGCCGTCCAGGCCGGGCATTTTCGTCGGCGGCAGCCACTCTGCCGGCACGGTCACGCTGATCGCGGGCTGGGCCGTGATCGACTGACCGTCCAGCGTCACGGAGAAGCCGGTGGTCGCGGGTGCGCCGGACGCGAAAATCAATGCCACCTCGCGCGCCGGCCCGCTGTTGGTGATGCTGTACGTCGCCGAGACGTCGATCGGGTTATAGATCTCTGGCGAGTCAGCTTGGCCCCTCGTGTGCTCAGGGCGGGTAGTCAACTGGCGCATGTCGATTGTCAGCGTCTCGCGGGAGATGGTGATGCCTGCCATGCCCGACGGCTCCGCGGCGAGCTGGCCGTCGGTGTAATAGGGCGGCCCGGCATTGGCCTCCGCGCGCGGCGCGGCCAAGAAGGCGCACAACACCAGGACCGCGAGTGCGGTAAGCGGAATAGCGTGGTAATTCAGCAGCATCTGTGGCTGACGCGTGCGGCGGACAACTTTCAGCCCCGCCAGATCGCAAGCGACTCGGCTTACCGCGATGAGCAGCCGCACTGGCCCTTCCTGATCGTTCATGATGCTCCTCCTTCTAAGTAAGTATCGGGAACTTCCCGAAACATTTCAGGCGGCTGCCCAAGTGAGTGCCTGGGTGGGCGTCATCTTTTGGAAGAAGCCATCGGTCACCTCCAGCAATGCCGTCATCGAGCCGTACAGCCGGTCGGCCGCGATGCTGCCCTTGAGCCGGAGCCAGATACCTTCAACTGGATTCAGATGCGAGCAGTATTTGGGATGGCAGCTCAGGCCCGACCTCGATCACGGCCTGGGCGATGGCCCACTGCTTGGCGCTCTTCTGCGGGTCGGTCTTGGCGGGCATGGCCAGGCGGGGCCGTCCCCAGCGCAGCCTGAGCGCCCGCAAGGCACTGCGGACCGTGATGCGGCTGATACTCACGCCCAGCTTCTGGCTCAGCGCCAGGACCAACATGGCGACCGTCCAGAACGTCGCCAGATAGCCCGATTGGGCCGGGTCTTGGACCACCATGTGGAGCAGCGCATCCCGCACCGCCTCCGTGACCTTGCGGGGCCGCCCACTACGCACATCGTCGTAGAGCCCGGCCGGACCTTCGGCATCAAAGCGGCGCAGC
>Ga0315273_10003143_pt1 | contig 19824 bp, 25 predicted proteins | sample YL17G02_0_MG_FD_205753 | JGI IMG/M metagenome (GOLD analysis project Ga0315273, IMG submission 205753) | Sediment microbial communities from Yellowstone Lake, YNP, Wyoming, USA - YL17G02_0 | ecosystem: Environmental > Aquatic > Freshwater > Lake > Sediment | place: USA: Wyoming | collected...
TCTCGGTCCCGGTGTCCAGGGGGAGAGTTGCGGGGCTCAGGGGCGAGATGGGGGGTCGGGGGAGAGTCCTTGGTTGAGTGTGGGAGGCTCGCTGCTGGGCGTTTCTTGGGTTCCGGGCATGGAGAGACTCTACCGCCACGAGCTTCCAGCCCGACGATCGAGGAGGTCCGAAAAAAAGTGGTTGACGTGTTTTGTGGATAGATCCACAATCTGAAAATCGTGTCCCTCTCCAGGCAACATTCCATTCGATCCATGGGCCTCGCGGTCCCGGGATGGGTGTGCGTCCTGAATCCGTCGTATGCACGCTTGGCCTTCACGAGCCCCAGAGGGACCAAGCAGGAGGACGTGGAGGGCGGCTAGAGCGGATCTCATCGATCTCGCGAAGGCCGCCCGGGGAGACCCGAGGCGGCCTTTCTCGTTTCTGGAGGTAGCACATGAAACAAGTCCCATATCGAAGCTCACTCGAAGTGCGGGTGAGAACAGCCTTTGGTGGCGAGGGTGCCTGTAAAGCACTCGTCTTCGGACACGGTGAGTTCGATCCTCACCTCACCCACAAGCCTTCGTAGCCCAACGGATAGGGCAGCGGGCCTTTACCCCGTTCACTGAGAGTTCGAGTCTCTCCGAAGGCACGACATGGGTTGCTAGTTCAACGGCCAGAACATCCGGCTCTTACCCGGACGATCAGAGTTCAATTCTCTGGCGACCCACGATGGAAGGTAGCTCCTTCCGAATCTCTGACAACTTCATAGCAAACAAAGCGGCGGGACATGCCAAGTCCCGCATCATGCCTCTCAAGCTCTCGTGGGACGAGCGTTGCGCTGAAGACGCGAAGGGTCCAGTTCGACTCTGGAGAGAGGCACCACAGCTACCTTTCCTCCGTTCTAGCGGGTTAACGACCAACGCGGAATGAGGTAGCAGTTTGATCCCGAGTGGCGTAATGGAAGCGCAGCGGTCTCTGAAGCCGTTGGTTGCACGTTCGACTCGTGCCTCGGGAACTGATCCGGTGTCGGTCAATGGTAGGCCGGAGGTCTTTGACACCTCTCACGGGGGTTCGATTCCCTCCACCGGAACAGCAGCGACAGGGCGATGGCTTGATGGTAAGCCGCCTGGTTCGGGACCAGGAACTTGCGGGTTCGACTCCCGCCGCTCTGACAGGGTCAACGGGTCTGTTGACTCACAGCAGGTGTCGAGAAGTCAACCGGCGCAGGGGCCGTACCTGTACCTGGCAACCCCGAGTAGCACAGTGGTCGTGCAACCGCCCGATGAGCGGTCGATGCGAGTTCGATTCTCGACTCGGGGACCGTGGACGAAGCCTAACGGTTTGGCGGCTGGCTGTGAACCAGTCACTAGCGGGTTCGACTCCCGTCGTCCACCCCAACAGCGTGTAGCTCAATGGAAGAGCGCCTGGCCTGGGACCAGGAGGCTGCGGGTCCGATTCCCGCTACGCTGACTCTAGGGCCTGTAGCTCATCTGGGAGAGCGCCTGGTTTGCATCCAGGAGGCGGCGAGTTCGATTCTCGCCAGGTCCAATGGGGCTGTCGTCCAACGGGAGGACATCACGTTCGCAACGTGGGAATGAGCGTTCGATTCGCTTCAGCTCCACACATCGAGGGGGCATCGTCCAATGGGAGGACATCAGGCTGGCAGTCTGAGAATGCGAGTTCAACTCTCGCTGCTTCCACTTCTGGGTCGTTCGTTCAATGGTAGGACGCTGGCCTCCAAAACCAGCTATGAGGGTTCGATTCCTTCACGGCCCGCGTGATCGCTCGTCGGTGATGATCGTCCCCCTGGGAGGGAGCGAGCCTACAGGGCATAAGAATCCTGGGGAGCTGGAAAGTGAACGTGTCAGGGTACACGGCCCGGTTGGAAGCCGGAGCGGGCCTTCGGGCCTGGTGTTCGAGTCACCCGCTTTCCTCCTTTGGAAGATGAACTCGATAGGGATCGAGCGCCGCCTTGAAAGCGGCTGGGGCCTTCGGGCCTGGGGATCGTGACCTCCGTCTTCCGCAGCGAGCTGGCGGGGCCAAGCGTGCAGAGCCAGTCTCGTTACTAGGCGCTTGGCACATGGAAGGTGAACCGAGCTGGGTTCGGCACTGTCTCGAAAGCAGTTGGCACCTTCGGGTGTGGCGTTCGATTCGTCCTCCTTCCTCATCAGTCTGGGGAGTAAACCGATCAGGGGATCGGCGTGGTTTGCTAAGCCAACGGCACCTTCGGGTGTGAGGATCGTGTCCTCTGCTCTCCTCTGCCGGGCACGGCTTGCGACGTGCTAACAGCTTCGGTGCTGTCCGGCTGGCTGGCTGGATCGACAAGTGGTAAGTCACATGTCTGCAAAACATGGATCGTGAGTTCGATTCTCACTCCAGCCTCGCAACGCGACCAAGGTGTTAATGGCTGCACGGAACCTTGCCATGGTTCAGGAGCGAGTCCGATTCTCGCTGGTCGCTCGGATGCCTCGTTGACCGATCGGTTAGGTCTCAGCCTTCCAAGCTGAAGAGGCGGGTTCGACTCCCGCACGGGGCTCAACTGTTCGCCCATGAAGCGTAGATGGCGACGCGCCGGTTTCGTAAGCCGGAGAAGAGGGTTCGATTCCCTCCGTGGGCTCTGCGGGGTAGGAAAGTGGAGGTTGGCAGAGATGTCGATCGCAATCCGCTGGGCTCATAACCCGGAGATCGCTGGTTCAATTCCGGCCCCCGCTACGCCCTTATAGCTCAGACGGAAGAGCGCCTGCCTTGTAAGCAGGAGGTCGCGCGTTCGACTCGCGCTGGGGGCTCTCCAGGATGAGGGGAATTGGCAACCCACACGGCTGTTAACCGTGCGCTCGAAAGAGCATTGCAGGTTCGACTCCTGCTCCTGGAGCAGATGCCTCCAGCGCCGGACGCGCAGCTCGGTCTTCTAAACCAGGCGGGTCATGTTCAACTCATGGTGGAGGTGCTACGTCCTCGTGGTGAAACGGAAATCACACAGGTCTCCGAAACCTGGAATGCGGGTTCGATTCCCGCCGAGGACGCCGACGGCCCTGTAGTCTACTGGTTAGGACGATGCCCTCTCACGGCATAGAACCGAGATCGATACTCGGCAGGGTCACTGAACGGTCCAAGTAGTCCAATGGCAGGACGGCGTGGGTTTCACGAAGATTCGAGTTCGAGTCTCGGCTGGATCGTTCTTCAAGCCCCCATAGACCACTGGCTAGGTCGCCGGGCCTTCAACCCGGAGAAGGCGGATCGAAACCGCTTGGGGGTACAACATCATGCCTTCGTAGTGAAACTGGACATCACAGCGGTCTACGAAACCGCAAATGGGGATTCGACTTCCTCCGAAGGCGCAATGGCTCCAGTTCCGGCGAGCAGTTGAGTTTCATAAGCTCGACAGCCGAGTTCGACTCTCGGTGGAGCCACCGACAGGGTGTAGCTCGGGGTACGGGCACACGGTTCGAGACCGTGACGTTAGCGAGTTCGACTCTCGCCATCCTGACTGGATCTTCAGGGCGTAGCCTAGAGGCCAGGCACACGGCTGGGGGCCGTGACGACGCGGGTTCGATTCCCGCCGCTCTGACAGCGCGAGCGTGGTCGAGCGGAAAGACGCTGCCTCGACACGGCAGAGACAGCAGGTTCAACTCCTGCCGCTCGCACCGCAGGAGGTTGGTCTAAGGGATGGGCCGTGGCCCTACAAGCCACAGATGGGGGTTCGATTCCCTCACCTCCTACTTCTGCTCGCGTGTGCCTCCGGTGAAGCAGCCTGTCTGTCTAACAGGTGAGGCGAGTTCGACTCTCGTCGCGAGCGCCATCCTGGCATAGCTCAATGGTCAGAGCGGTCGCTCTATAAGCGAAGGATTGGGAGTTCAAGTCTCTCTGCCAGGACAATCAATGGCCTCGTCCAGACTGGAACTGGCTCACGCCTCCTAAGCGTGCTGTTGCGGGTTCGACTCCCGCCGAGGTCACCAGGCCGTCAAGGTGTAGATGGCGACACGCCTGCTCGGTAAGCAGGAGAGCGGAGTTCAAGTCTCCGTGACGGCTCCGGCGCGATCGTGGTGAAATGGCAGCCACACCAGCTTGAGGGGTTGGCGAGGGAAACCTCATGGGGGTTCGACTCCCCCCGATCGCACCAGTGCCGGGGTAGCCCAACGGTAGAGGCACCGCGCTTAGGACGCGGCCAGTGGGGGTTCGAGTCCCTTCCCCGGTATGCGCTCGTGGTGGAACGGTAGTCACGCATGGCTCAGGACCATGTGGCCGCAAGGCCGTGGGGGTTCAAGTCCCTCCGGGCGCACTGATGCAGGGCTGGCGTAACGGCAGCCGCGTCCGGCTTAAACTCGGATGGCCTTCGGGTCGTGAGGGTTCGACTCCCTCGTCCTGCACAGCTCGCCGTCCTGGTGGAATGGCAGTCACGCACGGCTCAAACCCGTGTGGCCTCCGGGCCGTGAGGGTTCGACTCCCTCGGGCGGCACTCTCGTAGTAGACTTGAAAGGATCACGTCATGAACGCCGCTGTCCTAGTCCTTGATGTCGGGATGCGCCCGCTCCGCGTGGAGTCGTGGCAGCGGGCCATCTGCGACGTGTTCCTGGGGAAGACGGAGGTCGTGGAGTACAGCAAGGACAGAACCATCCAGGGGGTTACGAGGGCCTGGCCTATGCCGTCCGTTGTTCGCGTGCTCCATCAGTTCAAGCGTGAGAAGATCCGCGTGAAGTTCAGCAGGATCAACATCTACACGAGGGACGGTTTCAAGTGTCAGTTCTGTGGCCAGCGTCTACCGTCGGAGGATCTGACATTCGATCATGTTCTGCCCAGGTCGCGTGGGGGCCGGACGGTGTGGGAGAACATCGTCACCTGTTGCGTCTCGTGCAACAAGGACAAGGCCGATCGCACACCGGCCGAGGCGAAGATGCGTCTGCTTCGTCAGCCGAGGAAGCCGGTCTACCTACCGGCGATCACGGTCAAGATGGACACCAAGCGCATCCCGGTCGAGTGGGCTCCTTACTGGACGACCTCGCTCGATTCGTAGCTGTTCTTTCAGCAGTTCGAGCATCCTCACACAACGATCTTCGATCTCATCTTCGCGGCCCGAGATCATCATCGCCAGAAAGGCTCGTTGCCTGGGGTAGTGGGCATCGAGCTGGCCGTCGTTCATGAAGTGGGCCGCGAAGGCATCGGCGAACCCCTCCTCGCAGTTCGGAGTGCCGAGGATCAAGAAGCCCTCCTCCGGTATCCTACTTTCGATGTCACGTAGCTCGACGCGGTTGACCCGAAACCAGTGACCGAGTTCGTGCAGGATCGTGTATCTCAGGGAGTCGTCATCCATCTTCGAGCATTCTTCCCTGGAGAACTCGAACCTCTGGGGAGTCGCCTCGTCCACGAAGCGAGCCACCGGGTTGTGGCTGCCGGAGATCGACTCGACGAGGAAGTAGTTTGGGAAAGCGAATCTCATCTTCCGGATGATACCATGCTCAACGTTCGATCACGAAGGCGTGGAAGACCAGAGCGCCTTCGTGGAGCTGGAATGTATTCAGGTACTTTACCTTGGACCCGAGCAATCGAGGACAATCGTGTCCGGTGCCTACGATGACGATGGAACGCGCTTCGGGTTTCGCTTCGGTGTTCACCCGAGCCCACAGGAATGGCACGTCTTGCTGGGTCTGCACGCAGAGGATCTCTGCTCCCTCGGGCAGCACGATCGATTGCTCGCCGCAAGGCGAAATTGGATACTTGTAGACCGTGATCATGTTCTCTCTTCCGGCAAGTCGGGGGGTTGGATAGAGGTGATGTACTGGCGTTCCAGCCAGCGCGCGAGTCCGTCCATCAGGCTGGTGATCCTGGGCATCTTCGGATCGCTCGTGGTGCCCGAGGGCTCGAAGCGCATGCTCTTCAGCTTGTCCGTGAACCATCTCAGTGGCACTCCGGATTGCAACCCGACGGACAGGCTCATGGAGAGGGCGTCGAGCAGTCCTGAGATGGTCGAGCCCATCCGATCGGCTTTCAGGAAGATCTCGCCCACCTGGCCGTCGTCAGGGTAGCAGCCGGTCGTGATGTAGAGCTTGGTCACGACGATCTGCTCCTTGCTGTACTTGTCGAGCACCGTCCTGGCGGCGGCCAGGGCAGCACCACAATCGCCCGTGTCGGCCAGTCCCGTCGTAGCGGCGAGATTGTCTCTTACCGCAACCAGATTCTTCAATGCCAGCAAGACCTCGGAGGTGGATGTCCCGATGGGGTGTACGTGGGTGACGGTCAGCTTCTTGGTGAATCCCTGACGGATGTCGGGTAGACGCTTGCGTTCGTGGTTCATCGGTTTTCCTTACCGTCTCACATCATGTTGCCGGTCTTCAAGGCGTCTTGCTCTTTCTCAACGCAAGTACCAACGCTATTCCTCCAAAGCCGATAGCCGCGATCTCGTGGCGTATTGTACTTGTTCCTAGCCAACCACCTCGAAAGTAGGACTGATACTGATAGACGATATTTGGTTGCAACAGAACAGCAATCGCCCATGTGCAGCACACGACGGCGACAGCGTAAAGCAGCATCACGGCGAGAAAGTCGGTGATCTTCATGCTTGCGTCTTCACCGTCGAGGCAGCGTTAGCCGGGCGGCTTTCATAGCTGCTTCCGTTGTGGCCCCTCGTCGGATCTCGCTGTGGTAGGCTTGCCTAGCCCGGCGGTTGAGACCGGCCAGCGGATCGGCGACTGGTGGGCGGATCGAGGAACGGACGATCGGGGGCCGCATGATGAGACGTTGTTCTTCGTTGTCCATCTATGTCTCTCGGGTGCGCATGCCTTCCTCGATGAGCTTGGCCAGGCGGCAGGCTTCGCTTCCCTGGTCACGCAGCCAGGTCACGATCTTCTTGCGTTCGGCGATCCTTCCGAGCGTCCTCCCTTCGTTTTCTCTTTCGAGGAGGGACATCTGCAACCTCACCCTGGCTTCCCGATCGCGTGCTCGTTCGCCCGGCAGCATGCTCTACCTGCCGGGGGGCACGGTCAGTATTCCAGAAAGAGATCGTCGTCGATCTTCTCCCGGCTTCCGAGCAACGCTTCCCGCTTCGCTTCTCGGATCTCCTTCACGATGTCGGCGAAGATCATGGGAGCAAAGCCGGTGCCCTTGCAGACGACGCAGCTCTGTCGGGGGGAGGCAACCGGACTGTCCGGATCGCAGTTCGGGCATTCGACGGTCATTGCCTCGATGGACGAGAGTTCTTCCTCGTTTTCGATCTCCGTGAGCTTGAAAGCCAGCGCGTGCATTTGCATCCTCCTTTCCCGGAAGATGCCTTGAAACTACCATGCTCATCTCCTCATGGCACGCTATTTTTTCTCTTCCTGGGGAGGCTCCGGTTCCGAAGGATTTTGCTTTTCCCCGGCCAGGCTGTCGAGTTCCGCGTCCGTCAGGAGATCGTCATCGTCATCATCGTCGAGCGAGGCGGACATTTCCAAGGTGGCGTCGAGAGCTTCGGATACCGATCCTCGCAGTCCTTCGACGCAAGCGAGCAGATCGTCGCTTCCTTGTCGTTTCAGGCGTTCGAGTCGAGACACGAGCTGCTCCGTAGTCTCGACGTTGATGAAGAAATCGAGCACGTCGTTGGCGTCGGCGATGATGTTGAACAGGCTGGAGACTTTCATGCGGGCTCTCCCAGGGGAAAGAGGTTGGTCTGTCGATCGATGGAGGTCAGCTTGTGGCGGGGGCAGAGGTAGACGTAGTAGAGCGAGATGGTATCGGCATGGTGTTCCTCGACTCGGGAGACGGTCCAGCCAGGAGGGATCTCGTGACCCTGGTGGCTACCCGGTAGGCGCTCCTCGCAACCATCATGGCTACAGGAGAACTCCTCGTCCGTCGTCGTCGACATCGATCACCACTCGACTGGCACCCAGGGGAATTTTTCGATGGCAGCTTCGGGGATCGTGATCACCGCCACGTCAGGCTTGGGCGGCCCCTTGGACAGCAGGACGATGATCTTGCGGGCCTTGTGGACACCGTCCTCGAATTGCTCCTTGATGGCGTAGGGGGAGATCCAGATCGCGGGTCGAGAGCCGAATGGGGTCGGGATCAGACGCACGAGACGACGATCGCCCAGCACGGGTTTCGTGTCGGGCTTCGCCAGGTCAGCGAGATCTCCGGACAAGATGATCGGGATCTCGACGTAGTCCCCGTCGTCGTCAACCATTGGAATCCTTGGAAGTCGAGGTGTTTGAGACTACGGTCAGTCTGACTGGCTGGGATGTCGGTGCCGCTGTCTCCGGTGCAGCCGGTGTTGCTTGTGCCTCAGGGGCAGTCGGTGTCGTCGGTGCTGCCGGTGCTGCCGGTACTGCCGATGTCGTCGGTGTCGCTGGTGTTGCCGGAGTTGCCGGAGAGGCCGGGGCAGTCGGTGTCGTCGGTGCTGCCGGTGCTGCCGGTGCTGCCGATGTTGTCGGTGTCGCTGGTGTTGCCGGAGTTGCCGGAGAGGCCGGGGCAGTCGGTGTCGTTGGTGTTGCCGGTGTTGTCGGTGCTGCCGATGTCGTCGGTGTCGCTGGGGCTGCCGGAGTTGCCGGAGCCGCCGGTGCGGTCGTGGTCGCCGGTGTCGCCGGGGAGGCCGACACGGACGGTGTTATCTGGAGCACGGGAGTTATTGGAGTTGCCTGGGGCACGGCCGTCAGGACAGGTATCAAGGGAGGGGGTTGTCTGACGATGTTCTCATGGTTAGCGAGAAGGGTCTGCTCCATGGCTGTCTGCTCCAGGACGGTCTGGAGGATCTTGGCTTGCCACTCGGTTGAGATGGCGATGCCGAGTCGGTCAGTGATCGCCAGCAGGTGAGGGAACAATCGGACGAAGAGCTTCTCGTCGAGGGACTTCAGGGCAGTCTTGGCGAAGATCGCCTTGCCGAGATCGATGAGGTCGTCTGTTGTCCACGCTGGGGCGAGTAGTGCGTCCCAGACGTGTCGCATGACGAACGCTCGTTCCTCCTTGCTGAGCGAGGTCTGGGTGGGGGTGGGTTCGGTCATGAGGGGCTCCTTATCAGGTGTGGATGTCGTGTCGTTGCAGGGTTGTATCGACGAGGTGCTTGAGGTGGGCGACAACAGGGTGATCTCCTGCCACGAAGGAGGCAGTTCGGATCAAGGTGACGATCTGCCCGAGCTTGACGGACTTGTCGGTCTCCTCGATGCCCTTGATCTTCGCCAGTACGTCTCCGATGATCGGTGTGCTGGCGAACAGCTCCCCTGCTACTTGGGTTTTCGGGTGCTGCATGACGTAGGCATGGAGTTGATCCACGAGATCGTCGAATGCCACCGCTCGCTGTCCTGCCGCGAGATCGCTTTCGGTGAGTCCGTGCTCGCGGGCGAGCTTGTTGGCCTGCGTCCGGGCCGTGGCAGCCTCGTTCGCGTTCTTCGTTCCCTGGGCCAGACGCACCAGTTTGGCGACCTTCTCGGCGGCTTGCTTCTTCGTCATGAGGCGATCTTGTCCTTCGTCCCGAACAAGTTTCGGACTAGCCGGGCGACCTGAGTGGGTGTGGCGTTCCGTGGGTACATGGCCTCGATGTGTAGCTCGATGAGATGTCGCAGGTAGCTGGCCTTGGTATGACCCGTGGAACGGGCTAAGTGTTCCAGCTTCCGCATGGCTTGTGGGGTGACGACCGTCTGGATCAGGCGGCCTTTACGATGATCAGACATTGTCGTGCATCCAGGAAAGCAGATCAGACAATGTCGTGTATCTAGGAGGGATCATCTGGTCGCATACACTTGCATAGAGATTCATACAAGTCAACCGATCATCTTCATCCGGGCGATCTGCCTCCTCCGCTCGCTCATTCATCGTCGCTTGGAGGAGGAAGATTGCTCTCGTCGTCCGGCATGTTCATCAGATTCATGCCCCTTGGACGTTCGGGAGACTTCAGCTTGTCCTTCTCGCTGTAGTAGCCGGGTATGTTGTCGCGTCCTCCCGAGCAGAAGTCGATCAGATGCAGAGCGAAGATTCTCTCTCTCCGTTCGATCTTGGGATTCATCTCGAAGAAGAGTCGTGCCTTCTGCATCCGTTTCAGTCCAGAGGGGCTCGCCATGGCCAGGCGTGAGCCTCTTTTTTTGGGCTTCGATGTCAGGGAGGGCAAGGGGGAGGTGGCGCGGTGGGGGGTGGTCCAGCCCAGGGACACCTGGGGATTTTGGTGAGCGTAGCGGCACATAGCCGAGACGGCTTCGGCGGGGGATAGCGAGGCCCACTGGATGTAGTAGCGCAGGGGGATGCGAGCTTGCGCTTTCCATTGTTCGAGGACCGCGTCGGGGAGATGGTCCAGGCAGCGCAGCAGGTTGTCGATGTGTCCGACGGAGTAGCCAGAGCGTGAGGAGAATTCCGAGCTTGAGATATGGAACTTGTCCCTCATCATCTTGGCTGAGCAGGCCACTTCGTAGGACGACAGATCGGTGCGGGCTGAATTCTCGACGATGTTGGTCCAGTATTCGTCGGATGTCGGGGTATCGCTGGGGAGGATGATGGCGGGGATCCGTTTCCAGTTCAGTCGTCGGGCCGCTACGGTTCTTCGGAAGCCAGCTCTGATGTGGAAGACCAGCCGGTCGCCGGGCATCTCGATCACCGTGATCGGTACCTTGAGTCCTTCGCTCATCATGCTCTGGGACAGCTCTTGCAGCTTCTCCTCGTCCATGGTGAGGCGCTGATTGTGGAAGGTGGGATCGTCTTCGATCGCCTCCAAGGGCACCATCTCGATCCTCGTCAGTCTCTCCGATCTCTTCTCTCCCTGGGGTCCGTTTCTTTCTTCCTCCTGCCGTTGTCGTCGTTCAGTCGCTTGCTTGTTCAGCCTTGCGCGAGCCCCGTCGATGATGGCCTGGCGACCACGTATCTGGGCTACCGCTCCGCGATCGAGGTGCGACGAGACGGTGGGCTCCGTGCCAGGGGGCACGGGCTCGGTCGGGAGGATCGGCAGCTTGATGACGTTGGACCGTTCCTCGTTTTCGCCGGAGGTATCGGGAACAACCTGGAGTTTTCGGTCCAAGAAACGCTGGAGATCTTCGATCTCCTCAGACGATCGTTCTTCGACAGGTTCGACCTGGAATTTCCGGTCCAAGAATCGCTGGAGTGTGGCTATTTCTCCAGCGTCCGCCGCATTCGAGCCGGTCATCCGGTTTGTCTCATTCTGATGTTCTCCGGCAGGTGATCGAGAGCCTTGTCGATCATCTCCTGTTTCGCTATCACCCTCTGTCCCATGTTCACGTCCAAGGTGTTGTTCAAGACCAGATGGACGACGTGGACCATCTTCTTTTGGCCGATCCGGCATAACCTGTCCTCCGCTTGGCTGAGCGTGGCTGGATTCCAGTCGATCTCGATGAAGACGACGGTGGAGGCTCTGGTCAAGGTGATCCCTGATCCAGCGGCTTTCAGTCCTCCGATGAAGATCCTCTTTTCCCCCTCCTGGAACCGCTTGATGATTTCTCCGCGATCTTGCATGGGAGTCTCCCCGAAGAGGATCACGGCTTCGTTCTGGTAGTGCTCGTACAGTTGTTCCAGCACGTCCTTGTGGTGGGCGAAGATCACCAAGCTGTCGAGCCCGGTGGCCAGGAGGCCGTCGATGTAGTCCAGGCACATGGGCAGCTTGGCCAAGGCTGTCTTGTGTCGGAATTCCGACATCTCCGTGAAGGCCACACCGACGAAGGCATCCAAGGCTCGCACCGCTGTCTTGTACTCGGTTTGGGTCTGCGCCGCCTCGATGCGGGCCAAGGCAGCCTCGTATTCGCGTTCGTAGATCTCCTTCCACTTCTTGAACTGCGGGTGGGATCGCCAGTCGAACTCCTCGTCGCCCAGGACGACGAGCTGCCTCCGTTTGGGAGGTAGCTCCTTGAGGACATCATGTTTCAACCGTCGCACCATGAAGCTGGCGCGAAGACGTTGTTGCAGCTCGGCCAGGTGCGACGAGCCGGTGGCGACCCAGACCTGTCGACCGCCGTGTTCCTCTCGGTGCAGGCCGCAGTAACGCTGGGCGAAGGACCACCAGTCGCCGAACTTCGCCGGGCACAGGGTCGCCGCCAGCGGCCAGATCTCCTTCGGGTAGTTCTCGATCGGGGTGCCGGTCAAGAACTGGGTGCGGTGAGCCCTTCTCACCAGTCCGACTTCGCCGAGGACGGCCTGGGATCGTTTCGACTGGGGGTTCTTGAGGGCATGGGCCTCGTCGAAGATCGCCACGTCCCAGACGCGCTTGAGGCTCTCGGTCAGCGGCGTGTCGCTCTCGACTCCTTTGCGCTTGCGGGACACGAGCTTCTCGTAGTTCGTGATGACGAAGATCCTCTCGACCTTCGGTATCTCATCGTCGCCCTTCTTCGGGATGAAGATGGTGTACGGCGCGACAAGCCATTTTTCGGCTTCCATCTTCCAGTTGAAAGACAAAGTTGCCGGTGCAACCACGAGCACGGATTTTGGCTTTATCGAATTGATGAAGCCTAACGCTTGGATCGTTTTTCCTAGTCCCGGTTCGTCTCCGTTGAGCGAATCCTTGCGTTGGAGGGCGTAGGCGATCCCTGCTTTCTGGTAGGGCAGATATTCTAGTCCGGGAGGACACGGCACGAGGATCTCAGAGTCCACGGCCCGCGATCTCTCCAGCAGATCCAAGTGACCCTTCATGACGGACAGGGCGCGAGCGTTGCAGAACTTTCGCAGTCGGGTGGCGTCCTCGATCCGGGCCGTCCAGTAGCGGCGGCCGATCTTGGCTCGGCATGCCTTGCATCTGGCCGCGTCCTCGCAGAGCGTGGGTTCATGCTTCGCGAAATCTGCCCTTTCCAAGAGAGCGCGGTCCTCGGGCAGCGAGTCGGCGACGAAGACTCCCTTCCAGAAGGTGATCTTCACGGCAGAGGATCCCTGTGGCGAGAAGGCATCCGCCCTTCGTCCGTCAGCACGGGCCAGCTTTTCCTCTCTTTGAGTTCCATCTTTCGAGAGTGATACTTCCCGTGGGCCAGCGCGAGTCTTTCCCAATGAGCCGGTTTGTGGTGATGCTGGGCCACGATCTCGTTACCGAAGTCGATGAAGCAGGGGGTACCATGCTCGAACATCCGTTCGTTGGCGCTCAGGTTGTCGCAGCCGTAGCCCAGGAAATCCAGCTCTTCGTCCATGCCACCGACGTTCAAGATCGCCTGGCGCGGGAAGGATCCGTAGTTCCATTCGTGGTGTATGGCTCTCGATAGCCACTTCACCTGGCGCATGGTCTCATCGTCTCTGATCGATGGCTTCCGGTGCAAGATCCGACGGGGATCTCTCCAGAACGGAGGACCGTGCTCGCCCTCCAGTCCGACCGTGACATACGAGTCTCCGATGCCGGTGGTCGCTCCCCTCGTGCGTGCGTAGACGTTCCAGAATTTTTGCAAGCCGTCGGGCGGCACCCAGATGAAGTCTTGTAGTGATACGAGCAGCTCTCCTCGGGACTCCGAGATCAGGCGGTTGTAGACACGGTTGAGTGACCAATACCCTCCCTCGAAGTCATCCTTCACCCATCTCCCGAACGAGGGCTCCTGTGGCGAGCCGACGAGGATCTCGAAGTCCTTGAAGGACTGACGATCCAAAGATGCCTGAGCTAGAGCCAGGCTGTCAGGACGGTTGGTGGGGATCAGAACGCTGATCTTCATGCGTCTCGCCGTCTTCGTTTCACCATGCGCTTCGTCTCCGCTAACGTCAAGTCGAGATGGTCGCCGCTGTGCTTGAGATCGATGTGAACGCGGACATCGATCATCCGGACGGTGTAGCGGAGGCCCTTGTCCTTCTGTGCGATGTACGTCCTACGCAGGGCAGGACTGCGGGCTCTCGACATGATCGACACCTTACCATGTTCGCTCCGGGCAGTTCAAGTTGTTAGTCAATGTGTCCCGTACACATTTTCTCATAACAGGGTAGCTTCCGTGGCTCACCGACGGAGAAATCGTAGGTCATCCACATTCCGTCCACAGGCAAGTTAGGTCCGCTTGGGTCCATTAAGAGTGCAAGTGATCGGAAAATGTGCAGAGGCGATGTTTTTTTCTTGACCATGTTCTTCGCGTGCCTTACGGTCTGTCGTCATGGCAAGCGGCACGGTCGCTCTTGTTCCTCCGGCACGATCGAGTGATCTCACCTGCCAGCGTTTTTCCGACGAGGGAGCGGTGATCGGCTGGTCGATCTGCGCTTCACAGACCCACCATCAGTAGGAGAAGAGAGAATGGCAAAGCAGGAAATGGTTCGAGCACCCGAGGGATTCCGTCGAGTCGGCTCCGTGGCCAACGCGCCGTGGTTCAACCTGAAGAAGGGGAATCAGATGATCGGCGTCCTGGAGAACGTCTACGAGCGGAACGACGAGCGGGTTCCCAAGGAGAAGGGTGGCAAGTCGAGGTTCTTCCAGGTCAAGCTCCTGGAGGCTACCGAGTGCCGTGCGGGGAAGGGCGATGATGCGAAGATCGTGAGGGCCGAGGCCGGTCAGGTCATCAACCTCAACTACGGCCCGAAGACCAAGGAGCTGGAGAAGCTGATCCCGGAGATCATGCGCGGTGCCGAGTATCAGGTGTGGATCAACGTGCAGGGGGACAAGTTCAAGATCGGGAACGGCCGGACCATGTGGGACATGGACGTGCAGGTCAAGCTCACCCAGGCCGCCACGGCTCTGGACGACGACGAGCCGGATTTCGACGGTGCGGGCACCGAGGCCCAGGCGTAGCTCGCCATGCCGAGGCCGGTTTCCATACGGGCAAGCTACCGGGACGACGCTAGCTTCTTGCTCCGGCTCGAAGCTGCCATCGTCAAGGACGACCGGCAGACCGAGAGCTGGCGACAGGAGACCGCTCAGATGATCCGCCAGTTGTCCATGAGGTTGCTTGAAGCCGACAAGGCCAAGAACATGTTCATGGCCTCGTCTGGTAAGCGAGCACCGAGGTAGGTAGTTCCTGGGCGAGGGACTCGGGGGTATCCTGGACTCCATGGTGGAGCCCAGGATGAAGCACACGAAAGTCGTCAAGTGAAGTGTCGCCCCGAGTCCCTCGCTCGTTTTTAGGAGATCAGCATGGCTGAAACTTCTGACTCTAAGACCAAGGTGGTGACAGAGATCTCGTACTGTCCGTGTCTCGGGATCTACCATTACAAGCGCAGCGACGGGGACGAGTTCTTCTTCGATAACGACAAGCTCGAAGAGAGCTTGATGGTCTACATCCAGCAGGATGAGAAGCGACAGGCAGAGTTCATGTCGAAGATGGCTGTGATGGCCAGGTACGCGGCTCACAAGATCGTGATGATCGACTCCGAGGGCAATCCTTCGTTGAAGGAGCCCGTGGTGCGCGATTTCTCCAGTGAGGTCGAGGAACCAAATCCTCGAAAGGAGTGATCGATGTTCCAGCGGGGTTTTCAGCCTCGCATGATGAGGCCGGTCGAGGAAGCAGATGATGTTCCTCCCGTGCCGAGGCGCAAGTGTACCGCCATCTACGAGCGCGATCCCAGTCGGGGGGCAAAGGTTGTCGTGAAACCGCAAGGTCCGAAGTTGGTGAGGGACAAGCTCCTTGATCTGATGAGCGACTCGCAGTACCACTCGGCTCACGAGTTGGAGACGTTGCTCCCCCACGGCGAGTGGGTTCGAGCCATGAAGGAACTTCTGGCTCTTCGCTTCGCCTTCGATCGTCTGTCGAACAGCTTTCGGATACGACACCGGCTTTCCGCCGAGCGCAAGCAAGTCTTGGTCGAGCTGATCGCTGGTATCGACGCTACGAAGCCCGAGGGAGTTGTCGATTTCGACGAGGAGATCCTCAAGACAGTTCCATCCAAGAGGAAGGTCTCGCCTTTAGAGTCTTTCGATCCCACCAAGGACGAGGAGGAGCTTCCTCCCGAGGAAGATCGGATGAAGCTGTCGCAGTCTGCCGACGAGCTGGTGCTCTCGGCCATGGATTGCTCGACGATGACGGCCGCCATTCTGGCCAAGAAGGGCTCTGGCAAGACGTACCTGGGGATGGTACTGGTCGAGGAGTTCATGCGGTGCTTGTCGAGCGTGATGCCCGTAGTGGTCATCGATCCTACCGGAGTCTGGTATGGACTGCGGTCCATGTCCGATGGGGGGCCATCTTCTTTCGGCATGTTGATCTTAGGGGGAGCGAAAGGCGATCTGGAGATCGGTCCCAAGCAGGGTAGCCAGGCAGCGGACGTGCTGATCGCGATCAAGCCGAGGCCGATCATCCTAGATCTATCAGGCATGCTGCCCACCGAGCAGCACGAGTTCGTCGCCGACTTCGCACAGCGGTTATACGTGGCCAGCGTCAGGCTTCCGCTGCACATGTTCGTGGACGAGGCCGACGAGTTCGCTCCTCAGTTCTTGAATTCGTCGAGCAGGCATCAGAAGCGTTCGCTGGAGGCGATCGATCGCATCGTCCGGAGGGGACGCAACAAGGGGATCGGGGTCACCTTGATCACCCAGCGCACGGCGGTGATCGCGAAGAACGTACTTTCGCAGACCGATTCCCTGTTCTTGATGAATCTGTCTGCTCCAGCCGACTTAGAGGCTGTCGATTCCTGGATGAGACGAGGAGTCAAACCTGAGCAACGTCTCGAATGTCTGGCCCAGCTTGTCCATCTTCCTCGTGGAACCGCATATTTCATGCAGACCGGCGATCAGTCTAGGTTCCGTCGGTTCGTAGTGCGCAAGCGCGACACCTTCGATTCGTCCTTCACGCTGAAGCCAGATCTGAAGCCGGGGGCCGCTGTCGATGAGATAAGGATGGCTCTCATTCCCGAGGACGTGCTTGAGGTTGCTCGGAAGATCTTGGGGACTGGTTTTCAAGAGTCTCAACTACAGCAACGAGATGTCGATCACGAAGGTTGATTATCTGCCTCCAGGAGCCTCCGAATGGCAAAGGCTAGAGATCGTCGTTCATCCGAGAACCGGAGAGATATGGGCTCAGCCGGGGATCCCTCCAAGAAATCTCGAAGACGAGCAGCGGATGGACGGAAGAAAGCCAAGGGCACCGGACGAAGCGTATCGAAATCTCATGAGCGAGGTGTTCGGCGTCAAAGTGCGGAGCGATCAGCCAAGAGAAAGGTCGCGTCCAAGCAGGGAGGAACTCATCACGGGGATCTTCGGCGAGGACGTGTCGAAGCGAAGAAGGTAGTCTCCCCGAAGCGCGACCTCTACGGACGGTTCATCGTCAGAGGAGCGAAGCGGTTGAGGCCGCTCCATCTGCTTCCTCGTGACGAGCAAGGACAGTTTCGACCTCAGAAGCCTCTGCGTAAGCCGACTCGCAAGTTGCCAGTCAAGCTACGCAAGCCACCTCGCAAGCCACCACGTAAGCCTCCACGCAAGCCACCACGCAAGCCTCCACGCAAGCCACCACGCAAGCCCCCACGCAAGCCACCACGCAAGCCGCCTCGCAAGCCACCACGCAAGCCACCACGCAAGCCTCCACGCAAGCCCCTGCGCAAGCCTCCGCGCAAGCCCCCACGCAAGCCCCCGCGCAAGCCCCCGCGCAAGCCACCACGTAAGCCTCCACGCAAGCCCCCACGTAAGCCCCCACGCAAGCCTCCGCGCAAGCCTCCGCGCAAGCCTCCACGCAAGCCTCCGCGCAAGCCACCTCGCAAGCCTCCACGCAAGCCACCTCGCAAGCCACCGAGGAAGCCGCCAAGGAAGAAACCGAAGAAGAAGCTACCGAAGAAGCTGCCTTCGATCCCCTCAGGTTCTTCCGAGGCCGAGGCTCTGATGCAGGAGAAGTTGACTGGACTGATGGAGTACATCAAGTTCGAGGTGCCCGAGCTTTCTCTTCTGGTCTCGACCTTCATCAACGCGGACGGTACGGTGGACGGGGAACTCCGTTGCGGCAACCTGCCAGAGCATTGGAGGGACATCACTACAGATCTGTCCATCATCGCGGATCTCAGCATGATCTTTCAGTCGTTTCGGGTGTTCCCCGAAGATCCTCCCATGGGAGGCAAATTCTGGTTCACCATCGGCGTGCGGTTCGGCCCCCAGAACGAGATGGAGGTGGGAGAGCTTGCGGAGCTGTACAAGAGGTTCCGGGGTTTGTTTCAGATCGGGACGTACCCGGCTCGCGCCTGGGAGATGGGACACATCCAGAACGCCATTGCTCTCGGGCTACGGGCGATGCTTGAAGGTCTGGCCGACAAGAGGGGCTTACCCCCCTCGGTGATCCTCATTCGTTTCTCGTGGATCCCTGATGGCAAGCGCCCAGGGCACTTCGAGCGCGAGGGAGGGAAGGACGTATGGGTCAAGTAGTCTCAGGGGAAGTGGTGGTCATGGCGCAAGGGAGTTTCGTGTGACCGCAGGTAGAAACACGGTTTCCACGGAAAAATCGTGGTGTACTCCATCCGACTATGTCCGGGTGGTTACGACTTTTTTGGGCTCCATTGATCTCGACCCTTGTTGGAATCCAGCTTCCAGTGTTGTCGCAGAGAAGTGCTACTCGTTGCCTGACACTGACGGACTCAAGGAGATCTGGAGTTCCAAGCGCATATACGTGAATCCTCCTTATGGCTACGACACGGAGCGAGGTACTCACATTCGTGATTGGCTTGCGAAGTGTGTCGTGGCTTATCGTACTCAAGGATCGGAAGTCGTCGCTCTTATACCCGTTGCCACGAACACGCGACACTGGTTCGAGTGCGTCTTTGGAGCTGCTCAGGCTATCTGCTTCATTCGCGAACCAAGGGTCAAGTTTTCAGGTGTCCCCAAAGGGGCTCCCATGGCTTGTGCTTTCGTATATTGGGGTTCAGACCAAAATCGCTTTCGTGTTCACTTTCAAGTGTTAGGTCATGTCCTTTTTAACGATCATATGTGTGAGGGAGGAATATGAACATCGAGGAACTCTGTCAGCGTTCGCACAAGACGGCTTTGGAGAAGGGTTGGTACGAGGAGGATCGATCCTTGGGGGAAGTGCTGGCTCTCATGCACTCCGAGATCTCGGAGGCGCTGGAGTGCTACAGGGACTCGGCCCGTCAGCCGGACGAGGTATGGCAGGGAGAAGGGGGGAAGCCCGAGGGCATGGTGATCGAGTTGGCGGATCTGTTGATCCGGATCGGGGATACCTGCGAGCACCTGAAGATTCCGGTAGCGACCAAGTTGTGCAACACGCAGATCGGGACGCTCGGTTACGGGATGGAGGAGAAGGAGGTGCCCATCATCGTCCAGCTCACTCGGATTCATGTGGAACTGTCGAAGTGTTTCATGGATTTCGATCCCGATGTGACGGAATTCCTGGCCATGGCTATGTCGAGGACCGGGGCTCTGTGTCGTCAGCAAGGGTGGGATCTTGAGAAGGCGGTACTCCGGAAGATGGCGTACAACGAGACTCGTCCGCATCGACACGGGGGCAAGCGAATATGAACTACCCCGACATCCGGAGGGCCAGCGTGTCCGAGTGGTGGCATCTCGATCGCTCAGGTGTCATGGGCTTCGTTCTGTATGTGTTTTTCTTGGGCTTCCTCTCCACCTGTTTGTTTCTTACCCGCGAGTGAATTTAACATGCCTGTCTTCGGACCCATCAAGACGGAGCGTAAGGTGCGAAGGTTCGGCGTGCTCGATCTTGAGTGGGTGCCGGGAGAGCCTCTTCCCATGCCTCAGAACACGGAGATCGCGATCGAGGGCATTCACGAGACCTATACGATCCCCCTTCCGGTCTCCAAGCGCATGACGGACCCTCTCCAGATCAGGATGGCTGGGTACTACGACCAGCAGCCGGAGGAAATGGCTTCCAATGAGGAGGGGGAGCCGGACATGGTCGAGAGGTACAAGAGCTTCACTACAGTGAGGGAGCTGGTCGATTTCATGCTCTCTCGTGAGAACAGGGGCATGTGGTTCTTCGCTCATGCGGGAGGGCTCGCCGACATGGAGTTCGTTCTCGACGAGCTGCTCTCGGAGATCAAGACCCAGATCCAGGTAGCAG
>Ga0315273_10003144_pt1 | contig 19823 bp, 14 predicted proteins | sample YL17G02_0_MG_FD_205753 | JGI IMG/M metagenome (GOLD analysis project Ga0315273, IMG submission 205753) | Sediment microbial communities from Yellowstone Lake, YNP, Wyoming, USA - YL17G02_0 | ecosystem: Environmental > Aquatic > Freshwater > Lake > Sediment | place: USA: Wyoming | collected...
ACGATGCGGGCGACAAAGCCCGCCTCGCCGAGCCCCGCTTCGATGGCAAAAGCGCGGCCGTCGTCCAAGGTGTAAACGAATCGCGTGGCGGCGCCGCTCCGGATCGCCCCACCGTCTCCGGCCGTCCCTAGCTCGGAGATCAACGAGACGATCTGGGCCCGCGACAGCGCGGAGCGAGACACCGGCTTATCCCCATCGGGGTAGCGGAGCGTCGGCATCGTGCCTTCCTGAAAGAAGAGCTCGCGCGCTCCTCGATCGGCCAACGCGCGCAACATCGTGTCGAGCTGGGGCACTCCGGTCCTCCCCGGACCCGCCTGCCCACGATTCGATGGGCCCGGGACCGCCCAGCGAAATATAGGTATCGAATGCGAAGAGGCCACCCAGGGGGCAAACCCAACGTGGTTGCGGGCTTCCGCGGCCCCGCGTAGCATGACCGGCCGGTCATTCGAGGAGGCAACGATCATGGAACTGAAGACACTGGGAACCGCCGCGGCCGTCGCCGTGGCACTCGTGGCGGGAGCCGCCGTCCTTGCCGCCGCGGAGAAACTGTCGGCCCCCGCGAAGCTCACCGCCAAGGCCCCGGAGAGGTTCAGAGCCCGCTTCGACACGACGAAGGGAACGTTCGTCATCGAGGTCCATCGCGAGTGGTCTCCCAGCGGCGCCGACCGCTTCTACAACCTCGTCAAGAACGGCTATTACGACGGGGTGAAGTTCTTCCGCGTCGTCCCCGGTTTCGTCGTTCAGTGGGGCATCCACGGCGATCCTTCGATCGCGACGACATGGCTCAAGGCGACCATCACCGACGACGTCGTCAAAGAGAGCAACAAGCGCGGGTTCGTCACCTATGCGAAGAGCGGTGCGCCCAACAGCCGATCGGTGCAGCTGTTCATCAATCTGGCCGACAACTCGAGCCTCGACGGAACGGGCTTCGCGCCGTTCGGCAGGGTGGCTGAAGGGATGGATGTCGTCGACAAGCTTTACGGCGGCTATGCCGAGGGGCTGACCAAGCTGCAGGGCCGCATCGCCGAGGAGGGGAACGCCTTCCTAGAGAAGAACTACCCCGCGCTCGACGGCATCAAGAAGGCCTCGATCGAATGACCCCGATCCGGCGTGCGCTTCTCGTCTTCCTGATCGGCTGTGCGAGTCTCGGAGTCGCCGAACAGCAGGGGCGCCCGCAGGGCTGGTACGCGGTGGTCGAGACGTCCCTGGGGTCGTTCACGTTCAGGCTGCTCCCGGAACAAGCCCCTCAGACCGTTGCGCACTTCGCCGCCTACGCCACCGGGCGCATGGAATTCGTCGATCCGTACACCGGGAACAAGAAGAAAGTTCCGTTTTACGACGGCATAGCGATCCACAAGACGAAGTTCGCGCAACGATTCGAGGCCGGTGATCCAACCGGCACGGGGCACGGCATGCCGCCCGTCTGGGTCCCCGCAGAGCCGGGGCCGGTCAACTTCTCGCGCCCCTACCGGGTCGGGATGACGGCGGCGTCGTTGAAGCGGATCAGCGGCGTGCTGTTTTTCGTCACGATCGTGGCCGAACCGTATTTCAATTCCAGCCACAACTGTTTCGGTGAAATCGTCGAAGGGCGCGACGTCGTCGAGCGAATCTGCCTGGTGAGAACCGACGACGACGGGAAGCCGCTAGAGCCGGTCGTCATCCGGCACATCGCGATCGTGAAATCGGGGGACCCGGAACCGTTACCGGACCCCGTCCCTTACGACCCGCCGGTCCCGGTCTTGGGACTGAATCCGGAAGCCAAGCGCTGATCCGTCGGGCCTGCCGGGGGCTGGGGTGGGAACTCCAGCGTGAACATCGCACCGCGGCCCAGCTCCGACACAACCGACACCTGTCCGTCGTGCAGCCGCATCAGGTGCTTGACGATCGCAAGCCCCAAACCGGTCCCGCCCAGCTCGCGTGAGCGCGCTTTGTCCGCTCGAAAGAAGCGGTGGAACACCTGCTCCAGCGCCTCCGGCGGAATCCCGACACCGGTGTCTTTCACGGTGATCCGCGGGCGCCTTTCGCGCTCGTCCCCCGCGATGCGCACCACGCCGCCGCGCTTGCTGAACTTGATCGCGTTGTCGACGAGGTTGACGAGCACCTGCCAGAGACGCCGGTGGTCCGCGATCAACGGGAAGGGGGAGGGGAGCTCGAGCCGGACTTCGACACCGGAGGCCTCGGCGCGAAACGCGAATTGCGCGACCACGTCGCGCGCGACCTCCCACGCGTCGACAGGCCCAAGGTCGAGCGCGACCGCGCCCGTTTCGATCAAGGACAAATCGGTGAGATCGTCGATCAACGCGCCCATGCGGTCGGCGTGCTTGCGGACGATTTCGAGGAACCGCAGGCTTTCGTCCGTGTCGACGAGGCGCTCTTCGATCAGGTTCTCGACGAACGCCTTGATCGAGGTGAGCGGCGTGCGCAGTTCGTGCGACACATCGGCCACGAATTCGCGTCGCACGCGCTCCAACGCCTCGAGGCGCGTGACGTCGAAGAACAGGATCAAGGCACCGGCGGGCTCGTCGGGGGAGCTTCCGGAAAGGGGCGAGACGCGCAGCTCGAAGGAGCGTCCGGGGCCGGGGAGGTGGAGCAGGCTTTCGCGGACCTCTCCTCCCGGCGGGAGGGCCGCTTCCAACTCGCGGAACACCGCCGGATCGCGCACGACCTCGGCCAGGAGCCGCCCCACCGGATCGAACGGCGTGCGGAAGAGCTGGCGGAACGCCTCGTTGGCGACGCGGATCTTCCGGTCGGGGCCGAGGACGACCATCCCCTCCTTCATGGCGACGACGACCGAGTGCAAGAGGCGGCTCTCGCGGCGTCCGTCCTCGACCCGGCCGGCCAGCTCCGCGACGAGCCGGGTCAGCGCGGACCCCAGCTCTCCGGCGGAGCTGCGTCCTTCGAGGACGAACGCCCGATGGGCGCCGTCGGTCGGGGTGGCGTCGATTTCCGCCGTCAGCGATTCGACCTGACGATCCAGGGCGCGATACGCGAACCAGCCGACGGCGGAGGGGAGCACGAGCGCCGTCGCGCCCAGGATCAACGCGAAGCCGAACGTCTCGATTCCGGCGAACTCTCCGCGCGCCGCAACGCGCGCCAGCTGGAGCACGCCGAACCCCAGCAGGACGACCGCCAGGATCGTGACGCCTGTGAGCGCGGCCAGCAATCGCCGCCTCCCGTTCACGCGCCGCTCCGGTAGCGGTAGCCGACGCCGACGACGGTTTCAACGCGCCCGTCGACGGGCGACCCCAGCTTCTGCCGGAGCCGGCGCACGTGCACGTCCACCGTGCGTGTCTCGCCGGGGTAGTCGTACCCCCAGACGGTCTCGAGCAGCCGTTCCCGCGTGAGCACCCGTCCGCGCTGGCGAATCAATTCGACGAGCAGGTCGAACTCCTTGCGTGTGAGCGCGAGGGCCTGACCGGAAACCTCCACGTGGCGGGCGCCGACGTCGATGCGAAGGGCGCCGTCGGCGAGCGCTTCCGGACCCTCCGCAGCCCGGTCGGACCGGCGCAAGACCGCGCGGACCCGGGCTAACGCCTCTTTCGGAGAAAACGGTTTGGTGATGTAGTCGTCCGCGCCCAGGTCGAGCCCGGCGACGCGGTCGGATTCGCCGATGCGCGCGGTGAGCATGATGACGGGGGTCGCCGCGGTTGCCGGCTCCTTGCGCAGGTGACGGCACACCTCGAAGCCGTCCATGCCGGGGAGGTTGACATCGAGCAGCACGAGATCGGGCGGCCGGTCCAGGGCAAGCTTCAGCCCCGCCGCGCCGTCATGCGCCGTGACGACCTCGAAACCCCCGTCACGCTCCAATTTCAGACGAAGCGAGAGGGCGATGTCCGGGTCGTCCTCGATCACGAGGATGCGCTTCATGGCGTCCCGTCCAGGGCGTCGTCGGCGGTGATCGCCGGATGCTTGATCACGAGCCCCTCGGCCATGAAGACGATCTGCTCGCCGATGTTGGTCGCCTGATCGCCCATGCGCTCGAAGTACTTGGCCACGAACATCAAGCGGAGGGCCCGCGTGGTCGTTGACGGGTCCTCGGTCATGAACGAAAGCAGCTCGCGGAACACCTGCTCCATGCGCAGGTCGAGCTCGTCGTCCATCGCAATGACCGCGCGGGCGGCGGCGGCGTCGCGCTGGACGAACGCGTCGAGCGCGCCGCGGACCATCTGCTGCGCGCGCCGGGCCATGAGAGGAATGTCGATGAACGGTTTCAGCTGCGGCTCGGCATTGAGCTCGATCGCGCGCTCCGCGACGTTGGTGCACAAATCGGCGATCCGTTCCAGGTCGTTGGTGATCTTCATCGCGGTGATGACGAAACGGAGATCGCGCGCGACCGGCTGGTGCAGCCCCAGGATCTCCATCCCGAGCTGGTCGATCTCGAGGTCGAAGCGATCCACCTTCTCGTCGTCGCGGATGACGCGCCGGGCCAGGTCCGAATCGCGCCCGACGAGCGCGGAGACGACGTTGCCGATCGTCTCCTCGACGCAACCGCCCATCACGAGGACTTTTTCCGATAGAACGTCCAGTTGATCCTGAAAGTGCCGCTGCAGCTTTTCCATGATTCCCTCTCGACTAGCCGAAGCGGCCGGTGATGTAGTCTTCGGTTTGCTTCTTCGCCGGGTTGATGAACAGCTTCTGAGTTTCTCCGTACTCGACCATGGTTCCCAGGTACAGGAACGCCGTGTAGTCGGAGACCCTGGTGGCCTGTTGCATGTTGTGGGTGACGATGACCAGCGTGTAGCGGCTCTTGAGATCAAGCATCAGCTCTTCGACCTTCGCGGTGGCGATCGGATCGAGGGCGGAACACGGCTCGTCGAGCAAGATGACCTCGGGCTCGACGGCGATCGCCCGCGCGATGCACAGCCGCTGCTGCTGGCCACCGGAAAGGCCGAGAGCACCCTCGTGCAAGCGGTCCTTCGCCTCGTCCCACAGTGCGGCGCCGCGCAGGCTTCGCTCGACGATCGGGTCGAGATCGTGCTTCCGGTTGATCCCCTGGATCCGGCAGCCGAAGGCGACGTTCTCGTAGATCGACTTGGGGAACGGATTCGATTTCTGGAACACCATCCCGATCCGGCTGCGGAGCGCGTTCACGTCAAGGTGGGGATCGTGGATGCTGGCCCCCTCGAAGAGGATCGTCCCTTCCGTCCGCACGTCGTCGACGAGGTCGTTCATCCGGTTGAAGCAGCGCAGGAGCGTCGACTTGCCGCAGCCCGAGGGGCCGATGAACGCCGTGATCTTCTTTTCCGGGATCTGCATGCTGATCCCGTGCAAGGCCCGCGACTTTCCGTACCACAACGACAGATCGTCGACGGTGAGAATGGAATTCTCGATCACAGGGCGCTCGTGACGTACTTCCGGCGCAGCCGGTTCCGGAGCGTGATCGCCGCGAGGTTCACGACGGTGACGACCGCGATCAGAAGCAGCGCGGTCGCGAAGACCAAGGGCTTCGTCGCCTCGACGTTCGGCGACTGGAATCCGACGTCGTAGATGTGAAAGCCCAGGTGCATGAACTTCCTCTCGAGGTGGACGAAGGGTGCTGTGCCGTCCACCGGAAGCGCAGGCGCCAGCTTGACCATCCCGACGATCATCAACGGAGCGACCTCGCCCGCGGCCCGCGCCATCGAGAGGATCATCCCCGTGAGGATCCCGGGAGCCGCCGCGGGGAGAACGACCTTCACGATGGTCTCGATCTTCGTGGCCCCGAGGGCGAGCGACCCTTCGCGCACCCCCCGCGGCACCGCGGCCAAACCCTCCTCGGTGGCCACGATGACCACCGGGACCGTCAGCAGCGCCAACGTCAGCGCCGCCCACAGGATACCGCCGGTCCCGAAGGTCGGCGTCGGGAGCGCGTCGGCGAAGAACAGGCGGTCGATCGATCCCCCGACGAAGTAGACGAAAAATCCCAGACCGAAGACGCCGAAGACGATCGAAGGAACACCGGCGAGGTTGTTCACGGCGATGCGCACGGCGCGCACGAGCGGCCCTTGCCTTGCGTATTCGCGAAGGTACAAAGCGGCCAGCACGCCCAGGGGGAGCACCGCGAAGGACATCAGGAAAACCATCATCACGGTGCCGAAGATCGCGGGGAAGATCCCCCCTTCGGTGTTCGACTCGCGGGGATCGTCGAAGAGGAACTCCCGCACGCGCGAGGCATAGACCGAGAGTTTCCCGAAAAGTCCGAGCGCGTTCGGGCGGACCGCTCGAACGATGGAGGCCTCCGGGAGGATCTTGCGCACGCCCCCGGAGGTCTCGACGTGAAGCGCCCCGTCCGCCCCGGTGTCCGCGACGAACCCGTAGAAATTCCCCCACTCCGTCCGCTCGAGCACGACGGCGTTTTTCGGGTAAGCCCGCGAGCCGATCTGCGACTCGTCGACCCACTGGAACTCGGCGCCGCCCAAGTCCCGGTTTCCGACCTTGAGCTTCAGCCGGGTCGCCGGGACGGCTCGCGCATCCTCCTGGGGGATCGTCTCGCGGTCGTGCACTTCGCCCATGACCTTCGTGCCGTCCAGGAGCGTCAAGTCGACGACCGGCCGCGGCCAGAACGCGCCGGCGCCGTTCCAGAACAAGAGAACCAAAAGGCCGATAACGAGAAGGAGGTTCAGCGCGAGGGTGCCCCCGGTCAGCCACGTCATGGCGCGGCCGAAGCGGTCGGAAGTGAAAAAGGGGACAGTCCCCTTTTTCTTACAAAGCTCCCCGGATACCACTTTGTTGCGAAAAAGGGGACTGTCCCCTTTTTCACGGCCGGGGAGGTCGGAGGGACGCTTCTTGTTGGCCATCGTGCGTTCCTAGAGCGAGGAATACTTGCGACGCAAACGCTGCCGGACCAATTCCGCCACGGTGTTCACGGCGAAGGTGAGCGCAAACAACAATAGGGCCGCAAGGAAAAGCGTTCTGTAGAGCGTGCCACCGGCCGGGGCTTCCGGGATCTCGACGGCGATGTTGGCCGAGAGCGTTCGAAAGCCGTTGAAGGGACTGAGGTCCATGATCGGCGTGTTCCCGGTCGCCATCAGCACGATCATCGTCTCGCCGATGGCGCGGCCGAAGCCCACCATCACCGCGGCGAAGATGCCAGGGGAGGCGGTCGGTAGGACCACGCGGGTGACCGTCTGCCAACGCGAGGCGCCCAGCGCGAGCGAGCCGGAGACCAGACTCCGCGGGACGTTCGAGAACGCGTCCTCGGCGATCGCGAAGATGATCGGGATCACCGCGAAGCCCATCGCCAGGCCGACCACGATCGCGTTGCGCTGGTCGTAGCGGACGCCGAACACCGTAAGGAGCCAGGTGGGGAACGTGGCGTTGAGCACGGCCTTCTCCAGGAACGGCTCGAGGCCGAGGCAGGCGCCGCTGGCCATCGCCAAGACCACTACGAAGAAGAAGACCTCGGTACCGGCGGGGACCCGGGCGCCGAAGCGCCGCGTCAGGCGCTCCCACGTCACCCCGGCCAGAACGATCGCGGGCGGCAGGACGAGGACCATTAGGAGCAGCGCGGGGAGCACGCGCTCGAGCATCGGCGCCAGCCACAGTCCCGCGAGGAAGCCTAAAACCACGCTCGGGAGGGACGCCATGACCTCGACGACCGGCTTGACGAAGCGCTTCAACGACGGGTGGAGGAACTGGGAGGCGTACGTCGCCGACAGCACGCCGAACGGCACGGCGAGGAGCAGGGAGTAAAACGTCCCCTTGAGGGTTCCAAACAGCAGCGGCGTCAGCGAGAGCTTCGGCTCGAAGTCCTCGGTCCCCGACGATGACTGCCACGAGTAGCTGGGCTTTTCGTACCCCTCGTACCAGACCTGGCCGAAGAGCGCCCTGAAGCTGACCTCGGGATGAGGAGCCGAGATCGCGAGCGCCGCTGCGCCGCCGGCTCCCGCCACGACCGCGCCGTCGGCCTTCGGGGCGTAGGCGATCGCGGTGGCATCGGGCACGGGAGCCCGCCCGGACCAGAGCACGCGCTCGGAGGTCGAATACATCAGCGCCATCGCGCCGCCGGCGTCCAGCGCGAGGAACCCCTTGCCGCGCGGCGATGGGACCAGGGCGTGAACGGCAGCCGCGAAGCTCGGGAAAGAGCGCGCTTGGCGCAGCGAGCGGTCGGTGCCGATCCGCTGCGGGAACCACACCTCGATCGCACCGTTCTCGCGTCCCACGACGAGCGAGCGATCGCCGATCAGCAGTGTGAGCGCCGAGACCGGCGACGGGAACGGCGGCGAGAGCAGGGGATCGGAGGGTGTTCCGCCTTCGTCAACTCGAAACCAGCCGATGCGCCCGTCGGCGAGCCCCGCGTAGATGTTCTGCTGCGCCACGTCGAGAAGCAACGACGTCACGCCCGCGGGGAGAGCCGCCTTGCCGCGCGACGAGGCGCGCACGACCTCCCCGGTCATGGCGTTTTCCGTCGCGGTGTCACGGATCAGGACGAGCGTGTCGTCGGCCGTGGCGCCGACGACGACGAGATTCGCCCCGTCGGCTGAAACCTGCGCGGCGGCCCGGGTGATGGGGCGGCGCGTGGCATCGACGACGATCTCCGCAGCAGGCGGGAGCGTTGCCGCGACGACGCGTCGCCCGTCGGTGAACGAGGCGGAGAAGCTGACTCTCTGGACGATGACCCGCCCGTCAGACGTGGCCACGACGAACGCCGTCGAGCCGGGCGGAACCGAAACGGAGGCGGGATCGACCGGCCCCGGAACCACGGCCGCCTCGGCGACGAGCTCACCGGTGGCTGTGCGCGCGACGCGGACATGGCCGTCGGCGTCGAGGGCGGCGACGAGCTCCCGGTACTCGTCGGTGAGAACCGAAAGCGCCGCGCCGCCCGGGATCGCGTGGAGTCTCTCGGTCGAAACCCGCGCCCCTCGGGCGAGCGGCGCGACCTCGTGAACGATGAAAAAAAGAATGCCGAGGATGCTCGCGATGATCGCGAGCCCCCCGGCGGTGACAACCCAACGCGCCGCCTTGTCGGCGAACAGGCGGCGCGGCGACGTCCGTCTCACTTCAGTTTGGGCAGTTCCTCGGCGACGTGCTTGCCGAGCAGCGGGAGGTAGCCGTCCTTGATGACGATCTCCTGGCCTTCCTTCGAGAGGACGAACAGCAGGAACTGTTGGGCGACCGGGTCGAGCGGCTTGTCGGACGCCTTGTTGACGTAGACGTAGAGGAAACGCGCGAGCGGGTACTTACCGGAATAGACGTGTTCCGCATCGTCGCTGACGAACTCGCCGCCGTCTTTCGCCGCGAGCTTCAGCGACTTCACGTCCGAGGTCTTGTAGCCGATGCCGCTGTACCCGACGGCGAACTTGTCCGCGGTGATCCCCTGGACGACCGCGGCGCTGCCGGGCTGCTCCTTGACGGTGTCCTTGTAGTCCCCCTTGTAGAGGGCGTGCTCCTTGAAGTAGCCGTACGTCCCCGAGGCCGAGTTGCGGCCGTAGAGGCTGATCGGCTTGGCGGCCCAGGCGCCTTTAAGGCCGAGCTGGCCCCAGGTCGTGACGTCCTCGGCCGCGCCGCCCTTCCTGGTCTTCGAGAAGATCGCGTCGACTTGCGCCATCGTCAGCTCGGTCAGGGGGTTGTCCTTGTTGACGAACACGGCGAGGCCGTCGACCGCGACGCGGATGGGAGTCGGCTTGTAGCCGTACTGCTTCTCGAAGCCGTCGATCTCCTCGGGCTTCATGAGGCGGCTCATGGGGCCGAGCTGCGCCGTCCCGGAGATCAGTGCCGGAGGCGCGGTCGAGGATCCCTTCCCCTCGATCTGGATCTTGACGTTCGGGTACTGCTTCTGGAACGCCTCGGCCCAGAGGGTCATCAGGTTGTTCAGCGTGTCCGACCCGATCGAATTCAGATTCCCGGACACACCCTTGACCGCCTCGGCCGAGGCGGGAAGCGAGGCCGATAGCGAGCCCGCCAAGGCGATCCATCCGAGGACACTCGTCGCTTTCATCACGTCTGACTCCTTAGGTGGTTGAGGTCGGCCTAAAACGCCAGCACGAACTGCACGCGCAGCTGTTGGTCGGTGAGCTCTTGCCCGGGAAGCGCCACGAGGCGCAGATCCGTGAGCAGGGCGGGCGAGACGCCTCTCAAGGCGAGCTCCGAGAGCGAGGCGAAGTTCTTGCCGTACTGGACCTCTCCCACGTCCGCCTGGAGCTTCATGTTGTGGCTCTTCCAGTAGTACCCGTAAACGAGCCGCATCTCCGTCTGGGTCGCGTCGGCCACATCCTTGTCCGGCTCGACCCTCGCGTAACGGACCCCGAGCTCCTGGGACTTCGGCACGACGAACACGCCGAACTGCACGTCGAAGCCGTCGGCATCGATGTTTGGGCCCACGGTCGGGTTCTTCTGCGAGTCGGTCTGCTGGAAGTACTCGCCCATGGCGTAGTAGCGCTTGTACTTCCAGGCGGCCTCGAAGCCGAGTGCCTTTTCGTCGTTGGGGTTCTGGAAGACACCGACGGACGAGAGCCCGCGGGGGACCTCGCCGAGTCGATACGCGAGGCCGAAGTGCAGGAGGTTCGTTCCGGGGTCGTCGACCGCGGATTCGATCAGCTTGTACTCACCGAAGGGGTCGTAGACGACGCGCGCCGTGTAGAGGAACGCCTTGTCGTCCTGTGGGTTGTTCTGCCCGGCGCCGTTGAACGCCGCGGCCTGATAGCCGAACTTCTTGTCGAAGAACTGGCCGGAGAGCATCACGCCGATGTCGCGGCCTGGGGCGAACTTGGAGCTCGCGATGGAGCGTTCCACGAACTCCAGGCGCGTGTCCGGGGTGAGCTCTTCGAGGCCGAACGGGATCTTGTACTGCCCGACACGAACGGTCGCGTACGGGCTCTTGGCGAACTCGAAGTAGCCGTCGGTGATGCGCCCGTTGTTGATGTTGACCTTGGCATCGGTCTTGAGATTCGCCAGCTCGACTTCGATCTTGTAGCGCATCCAGGGTTTGAAGACGGTCCCCAGGATGTAGAACCGGAGCCGGGGGATCGAAAACGCGACCGAGGCCCCGTCGTTCTTCAGATACCCCATGCCCGCGGTGTCCGTATCCGCGCTGAACTCCTCGCGGTCGTCGACGGTCATCCGGAACTGGCCCCACGCTCCGAGCGTCATGCTGTTGTCGCCGGATTTGAAGGTGACGAACCCCTTCGTGGGGTCGACCGTCGTCTCGGTCTTCGGTTCCGGCTGGGTCTCGTCGGCCGCGCACACCGCCGGGACGAGCGCGGCGCTCAAGATCACGGCTCCGATCAGTCGACTCCATTTCATCTGCTTCACAAGGCCTCCGTGCCTCGCCGACTCGCGATCCGATCACCCTTCATGTGCATCGGACGAAGTCGACAGACTCATATAGGAGTCTGCCAATTTCCGACGTGTAACGGCGGTGTTAATGGGGTGTTAATTCGGTTCCGGGCGTGTCGGGGGTGCCTCCGACTCCGCACGCTGACCGGATTCCGGCTCCTCGAGGATCTCGTCCGCGCGAAAGGGCGCCTTCGCTCCAAGCTGGGCGAGGCCGCCGACTGGTTGGCGACCGTGCGGGGCGTCGGGTATCGAGTTCAAGACCCGGCCGACGAACGCTAGGCGGCTGGGAAGAACAGAGGCTGGTTGCGACGGATCGTCATCGCATCACCATGCGTCTGTACCGATCGGGCAGTTCCGTAGGGTAACTCGAGCGATGACCTCGTCGAGCTGAGGGTCCCGAGTCAAGTACAGCACTCTCAGGACGCGTTGTTCCCCAAGGGGAAGGTCGATGACGCGGGCGTCCGGAGGAACCGTTTCCCGGGTTGAATCTCGCAGTCCGAACATCGCTAGACCGGACGGAACGTAGGATTCGCACCCGGCTCCGGTTTCCGTCAGCACCTGCGGATGTCCGAGAACGAGGTTCACGTTTCGGCCGACGAGGTAGGCGGTCGTGGCAAGCCGTCGGTGTCCAGGCCTCACTCCGACGGGGATACCGTGCCGAGCGACCTCCGGATCTGTCAGCCCGAGCATGTCCACGGTGGGTAGGCCTGAGTAGTAGGGAATCGCGCCTGCGGCCGTCGTAGCCATCAAGGGCGCAGGATGCATCGAGCCAAACAGTTCTTCGAGAACGATCCCCACCCGACGCCAATTCTCATCCTCGCCCAAGACATGCGCTTGCAGATGCCGCACGGATTCGATCGCCCCCACTCCGTGAAAGGTCACGGCGTGTGAAATGGAACCGAGCACCACGGTTCCAACGAGTGCGGCCTTGAGCTTCGCGTCCTGCGGGAGGCTGGCCACGATGACCACGAACAAGATCGGGAGCACGGGAATGAGGAGGCGAAATTCCATGAAATCGCCTCCGACAACCACCACATAGACGAACCAGAGACCAAGGCATCCGACGAGCGCCCGAGTCTTGACGTTCTGGAGCAGCACGACAAGTTGCAGTGTCGTGAACAGCAAGACCGGAGCCATCCCATAGGACCGAACGAACTCGAAGACATAGCGGAGCCCCATCCCCATCGCCGCAGTGTCGACACCCTTCACCCGTGCAGTGTTCGGGATCACTTCGCCGTAGTACAAAGCTTTCCAGGTGAACCACAAGCACATGCTCATTGCTGCGGGAAGCATGAAAGCGAGGATTCGGACTGCCTTTCCCGTTTCCTCCTCCCTCTTGGCGCGAAGGGTTCGATACAGGGCAACCCATAGAATTGGGGTGATGACGACAATCGAGTCCAGTCGGGTGAAGAGCGCAAGGCTGCAAGCGCCCGATAGGATCAACGCATCGCGGCGTCGACCCAACGGGTCGTCGACGAGTCCCAGGCAGGCGATCGTAAGGACGAGGAGAGTTTGCAGCTGCGTCTCGAGACCGCCTGTTGCGTAGCAAAGAAAGCTGTAATTCGAAGCCAGTAGGAGGATCGCCAGCGTCGCGTCGGAGTCTCGACCCGTGATCATCCGCGCCAATTTTTGGCTCATGGCCAGAGAACCTACGAAACAGAGCAATCCCGCGGCCTGCGCGAAGCGGATGGCGTCGATTCCCATGAAATGAGGAATCGCCATCAAAAGGGTCCACAAGAAATTCGTGTACCCTTCGACGTGCTCTCCGGGGTTGAAGACGAGCCCGTTTCCGCTCGCAAGATTTGCAGCGTAGCGAAACGAGATGAACGCATCGTCTTGAACGAACCGCGCGAGATACGCGAGAATCAGGCCGCCACCAGCGAGCGTCACCCATGTCAACAGCTGTCTTCGCGAGAAGGACCTGTTCGTGAAGCGGTCTACCATGTTCGTGTCCAATCCGTTTGCAGTGTTCGAGGGCGAGCGGTCACCGGCGCCTAGAAGTTACGCTACCGTCGCCATGGCTCCACGTCTCTTCACGACGCCAGCGATTGTACGACTCCAGTGATTCGTTCGGTGTAGCCTGCCTCGGGGGAATCCGTGAGCGCCGTGAATCGCCTTCTCGCACGACGCGGTCCTCTTCTGGCGGGTCTGCTGGCGGCACTCGCGTCCGTCCCCGCGCTGACCCTCCCTTTTCTGGCGGACGATTGGATCGACCTCGCCGTGGCGGCCGGCCTCCGTGCGAAGGTGCCGTTCGGCTACTTCCGGCCCCTGTGCTTCCTGACCTATGACATCGAGTGGCGCCTTTGGGCCTTGACGCCCGCGCTGAGTCACGTGACCAATCTAATCTTGATCGCGGCATCTGCGGCGCTCGTCGTCGTTCTGATTCGTCGGTACACCGGCGATGGCGCATTGGCCGGAGCCGCCGGCCTCATCTTCGCAATCTACCCGTATCACGTCGAAAACGCGGCCTGGATCGCCGCTCGGGCCGATCCGCTGTTCGCGGTATTCTTCCTCGCCGCGGCGTACTTCTACGATCGGTGGCGTGTTGCGCCGCGCGGTGTGCCGATCGCGGCGCTGCTGCTCTTCGAGGCGGCGCTGCTCTCCAAGGAGGCCGCCGTCACGCTGCCGGTGTTCCTGCTCCTCGTGGCGGCGTTCGATCGCAGCCGTTGGCCAGGCCGCGCGGAGTGGTTCCGCGGCCCTGTCCCCATGATCGTCCTCGCCATCGTTCATTTCCTCTGGCTCAGGCCACGGGCGATCGGCAGCGCCGGCCTGGGGGTCTTCGACACCGTCGGCCCCTACTGGATCAAGAAGCTCCTGGCTTTCGCCGTGGCGGCGCTCATCCCCCTCCAGACGGAGTTCCTGGAGGGGCGGCCGTTCGTCTTCGGAGCGATCGCGTTGGCCGTCGGTGCCGCACTCGTCGTCGGCGCGCGAGCCGGATCGCGTGCGCTCCCGCGGCTCGTGCTCGCGGCCGCCGCGGCTTTTGTCGTGCTCCTCGGCCCGTCGATCGTGTCGTTCCAGGCGCGGTACCTGTTTCTTCCCAGCGCCGCCTCAGCGCTGGCCTTGGCCGCGCTGATTCGTGCCGCACCGCGGAGGTTTCGAATCGCCGCCGTCGTGGTGCTCGGCGTGGGGTGGATGGGCGCTTCAGCGGAGCAGTGGGTCGGATGGCGGGCCGCGGGGTCGGTCAGCCGGATTCTCGTCAAGGATCTCGTCGAGGCGAGCCGCCGCCCGGAGGTTCAGGAGCTCGTCGTCGCCAACATGCCGCATCGCGTGCACGGTGCACCAATCTCCCACGACTTCGCGGCCACCGTGCAGCTTTCGGGGGGGCGCCCCGTGGCCGTGCTGGCGGCGACCCTCGTCGACTATGTCAACCCGCGGGCCGATGCGCTGGACGGAGCGATCGACGCGGCGATCACGCTCCCGTCGCTGGCTGCCGAAGTGCAGCTGCGCATCCCGGCGCGACGCTATTCGCGCTGTGTCCGGCCGGTCCCTCGGGACGGCACGACCCTCAACGTGGCAGCCGGCGTGACGGTGAGTTTCGAAGGCGGCGGCGTGGTCCAGGTCCGGATCGAGCCGGATCAGGCTCACTCTCGTTCCGCGCTCGTCTGGGAGAGAGGTCGATTGGAGACGCTGTTTTGAGCGAGTAAGACGGCGCCCAATCCCTCGAAATGTGAGAATCTTGGCTTCCCATGATGCGCATCGCGGCCATCGACGTCGGAAGCAACTCGATCCACATGATCGTCGCCGAGGCCCGTCCCGACGGTCACTTCATCGTTCTCGATCGCGCGAAGGAGATGGTGCGACTGGGCGAGAAGAGCCTGACGACCGGCCGCTTGCAGAAATCGGCGATGGACCGCGGCATCCGCGCGCTCAAGACGTTCAAGAGCATCGCCACACGGCACGGGGTCACCCGCATCCGCGCGGTGGCAACCAGCGCGGTGCGCGAGACCGGGAATGGCGGCGAGTTCATCCAGCGGATCTACGACGAGCTCGGCCTTCGCGTGAGCGTCATCTCGGGGGTCGAGGAGGCCCGCCTCATCCACCTGGGCGTCGCCCAGGTCGAGGACCTCGACGGGTCCCCAACACTCCTCCTGGACATCGGCGGCGGCAGCGTGGAGCTCGTCCTGGCCGAGAAAGGCCGGCCGCCCGAGCTGCACAGCCTGAAGCTCGGCGTCTCGCGCATCACGGAGGCCTTCCTCTCGGAGGATCCGCCGCGCGCCAAAGACGTCGCGAAGCTCGAAAAATTCCTTCGTGCGGAGCTCGAGCCGGCGCTGGCTTCGGCTTCGCGACGGCGGGTCAAACGGGTCATCGGGACGTCGGGCACCGCGCTCACCCTGATCTCGATGGCCGCGCATCGTCTCGGTGTCCACCCCGGCACGCAAGTCCACGGGTTGGCGGTCCCGGCCGATGCCGTCTCGCGGCTGAGGCGCGGCCTCGTGCGCGCCGACCGCGAGGCGCGCCTCGCGATGCGCGGGATGGACCCGAAGCGCGTTGATCTGATCGCGTCGGGGGCGATCCTCGCCGACGTGGTGCTGCGGCGCGTGAAGGCGACCCGGATCCAGGCGTGCGCCTGGGCGCTTCGCGAGGGGCTGCTCCAGGACTTCATCGCGAAACACGCCAGGGGGATCGAGGAGTCGGCCCGGATCAGTGACGTCCGCCGCCGCAGCGTCTTTCGCCTGATGCGCCGGTTCGGCACGCCCCAAGCCCACAGCGAGCAGGTGGCGCGTCTTTCGCTCCGCCTTTTCGACCAATTCCGGGGGCGATTAGGGCTTCGGGCCGAGGCCCGGGGCTGGCTCGAATCCGCAGCGCTCCTCCACGACGTCGGGCACCTGATCGAGCACGAGGAGCACCACCGCCATTCGTATTACCTCATCGTCAACTCCGAGCTCTACGGCTTCCCACGCGAAGAGATCGAGGCGATTGGCCAGATCGCTCTCCATCACCATCGCAAGGGGATACCCAAGCCGGGGGAGGCCGGCGGAGAGCCGCTACCGCAAGACGTCTGGCGCCAGGTCAAGGCCGCTGCTGCGCTGCTGCGGCTGGCCGAGGGGCTCGACCGCTCTCACTACGGCGCCGTTTTGGACGTGAAAGTGAGGGGACGAGGGCGCCGCGTGAACCTGGATCTCGTGACGCAGGACGCCGACGGAGCGCTCGATGTGTGGGAGGCGCGGCGGAGAACGGATCTTCTGGAGAAGCTTCTCGGCGCCGAGGTGGCGCTCACCGTGCAAAAAAAGAGGGGACGCCGTTGACGGCGTCCCCTGATATCTATTGGTGATTCCTGTGTAGAGCTTGAGTTACTTCTTCGCCGCTTTCTTCTTCGGGGCCGCCTTGGCGGCCTTCTTCTTCGTTGCCATGGTCTCTCACCTCCTTCCGGCGGTCGTCGCATCGACGACCTGCGTTCACGATCACGTTGCCGAATATAAAGGAGTGCCTCGGCATGTCAAGACTCATCTTGTGTCGTCAACCGAGTCGAGTGGTCGCGCGCTCTCTCAGAAACCACGATTGCGCGTTCACCGGTTCGGTTCCCGGAGCGGTCGCGGCGCGTGTGTAGGTCCCGTCGGCATTCATCACGCGCGCTTTCACCGTGTCGGCGAGATACGCGCCGAGGATCTCTTCGCGCACGACGCTCACGAGGCGCGGATCGGTGACGGGAAACAGGACTTCGACACGTCCGTTGAGGTTGCGCGGCATGAGGTCGGCGCTGCCGAGGAAGACCTCCTCGTCGCCGCCGTTCCGGAAGGAGAACACGCGGCTGTGCTCGAGGAACCGGCCGACGATCGAGGTCACGCGGATGGTGTCGCTGACCCCTGGGATCCCGGGACGGAGGCTGCACATCCCGCGAACGAGGAGGTCGATCGCAACTCCGGCCTGCGAAGCCCGGTAGAGGCGCCGAATCATCCGGCGGTCGACCAGGGCGTTCATCTTCATGACGATGTGGCCGCGCCGGCCCGCTTGCTGGTGCTCGATTTCGCGTTCGATCAGGCCCTCGATCGTCTCGCGCAGGTTGATGGGGGCGACGGCGAGCTTGCCGTAGTCGGTCTTGGCCGAATACCCGGTCAGGTAGTTAAAGAGATCGGTCGCGGCCGCCCCGATCCCGTCGTCGCAGGTCAAAAGGCCCAGATCGGTGTACTGCTGGGCGGTGACCGCATTGTAATTTCCGGTCGACAGGTGCGTGTAGCGACGGATCCTGTCCCCCTCCCGGCGGACGACGAGCGCCACTTTCGAGTGCGTCTTCAGGCCCAAGAGGCCGTAGACAACGTGGACGCCCTCGCTTTCGAGAGCTCGGGCCCACTCGATGTTGCGCTCCTCGTCGAAACGGGCCTTCAGCTCGACCAAAACCGCGACTTGCTTTCCTTCCTCGCGGGCGTCCAGCAGGGCCCGGACGACGGGGGAGTTCCGGCCGACGCGGTAGAGCGTCATCTTGATCGCGAGCACGTCGGGGTCGACCGCCGCCGCCTCGAGGAACTCGAGGACCGGCGCGAACGAGTCGAAGGGGTGGTGCAGCAGGATGTCCCCGGCGCGCACCGCCGCGAAGATGTCGGTCTCCTTCTTCTCGAGACGACGCGGCAGGGCGGGGAGGAACGGCGCCTCCTTGAGATCGGGGCGATTGACGGCGTACAGCGCGCCGAGGCTGACGAGTGCGAGGGGGCCTTCCATCGCGTGCGCGTCGGCGCGGTCGGCCTCGAGATTGACGAGCAAGTCGTCGAGAAGCCGGGCCGGCATCGTCGCCTCGACCGTCAGGCGGGTCACGAAGCCGAACTGTCTTTGGCGGACGCTCTCTTCGATCGTTTCCAAGAGATCGCCCGCCTCCAGCTCCTGGATCACGAGATCGGCGTTGCGCGTGACTCGGAATGGGTGCACCTCGACGATCTGTTCCCCGGGGAAGAGGGCGTCCAGGTTGGCGGCGACGAGCTGCTCCAACGGGACGAACGAGAAGCCGGAGCTTCCCGAGGAGGGGGGCACCGGCACGAGCTGCGGAAGCGTCCCTGGGACCTTGACGCGCGCGAAGTGCTCGTGGCCGGCGGGGTCCCTTATGACCACCGCGAGGTTGACGCTTAGGTTCGAGATGTGGGGGAATGGCCGCGACGGGTCGACGGCCAACGGTGTCAGCACCGGGAAGACCGCGGTTTCGAAGTAGGTCCGAAGCTCGATTCTCGCTTCGATGGGCAAGGCGTCGTAGTCGAGGACGCGGATCCCCTCAGCCTGAAGCGCGGGCACGAGCCGGTCGCGCCAGACCCTGTGGGCCTCGTGCTTGATCTCGTTGGCGACGCGCCGGACCGCGGCGAGCTGCTCGGCGGGGGTCAGCCCGTCGGCGCCGGGCTCCCGCACGCCCGCCGCGACCTGTTGCTTGAGTCCGGCCAACCGGATCATGAAGAACTCGTCCATGTTCGAGCCGAAGATCGACAGGAATCTCACGCGCTCGAGCAGGGGGACCGACGGGTCACCCGCCTCGTCGAGGACGCGCCGTTGAAATTCGATCAGGGACAGTTCGCGATTGACGTAGAACTGCGGGTCGTCGAGTTCTGTCATGGGACGAGAACCTTAGGGCGGCGGCGTTTGCTCGCGATGTCGAGGTCGAAGAGCCGGATTTTCCGCTGGAGCGTGCGCACGCCGATCCCCAGCAGTTGCGCGCTGTGCGTGCGATTTCCGCCGGCGTGCAGGAGTGTGGCGCGGATCAGCTCGCGCTCCATCTCGCCGATCGTCATGCCGGGCGCGATCGTGGATTTTTGGGGCGCCGCCCGGTCGCGCAGCACCGACGGGGGGAGGTCTTCCGGGGTGATGCGGTCCCTCGAGCTCGAGACCAAGACGCTCTCCAGGATGTTCTTCAGCTCGCGGACGTTCCCGGGCCAGTTGTAGGCCTCGAGGGCGGACAGCGCCTCCGCCGAGATCGTCTTCCTGGGGACGGCGTTGTCCCTGGCGAGCTCTTCCAGGAACGCCTCGACCAGGGCGGGTATGTCGGAGCGGCGCTCGCGCAGAGGCGGCACATGGATCGTGACGACCTTGAGGCGGTAGTAGAGATCGCGACGGAACGTGCCCCGCTCGACCATGGCCTCGAGATCGGAGTTGGTGGCCGCGATGACGCGCACGTCCACCCTCACGTTCTGATCGCCGCCGACGCGCATGAACTCCCGCTCCTCGAGGACGCGGAGCAGCTTCACCTGGGTGGCGAGATCGGTCTCGCCGATCTCGTCCAGGAACAGGGTGCCCCGGTGGGCCGTCTCGAACTTCCCACGGGCCCGCGCGTGCGCGCCCGTGAACGAGCCCTTCTCGTGCCCAAACAGCTCCGACTCGATCAGGTTCGCCGGGATCGCGGCGCAGTTGATGCCGAGGAACGGGAAGTCGCGGCGCGGCGAATTGAAGTGGATCGCCCGGGCGACCAGTTCCTTGCCCACGCCGCTCTCCCCGAAGATGAGCACGGTCGCCCTCAGCGGCGCGACACGCAGGAGCCGGTCGAGCACCGCACGCATCGCCGGGGAATGGCTGACGAGGTTCTTGACGCCGTAGTTCTTCGAGACCTCGTGTTGCAGAAGGGCGAGACGCGAATCGAGGTCGTGCCGTTCGAGGAGGCGCAC
>Ga0315273_10003145_pt1 | contig 19823 bp, 16 predicted proteins | sample YL17G02_0_MG_FD_205753 | JGI IMG/M metagenome (GOLD analysis project Ga0315273, IMG submission 205753) | Sediment microbial communities from Yellowstone Lake, YNP, Wyoming, USA - YL17G02_0 | ecosystem: Environmental > Aquatic > Freshwater > Lake > Sediment | place: USA: Wyoming | collected...
ACGGCGGAACGCCGTGTAGAGCAGGATGTCGTAGACGATCTTCAGCGACGCCCCCACGACGAGGGGGGCGCCGAGTGACGTTCCCGCCATGGCCATCCCCGCGAACGCCGGCGCCACGGCCCACCCGCCGAGCCGAACGAGCGACGTCACCCCCGAGGCCGCGGTCCGCTCGTGCGGCGCCACGACCGCCATCACGTACGACTGGCGCGTCGGGACGTCCATCTCCACGAGCCCCTCCCGCAGGAGGAAGAGCGCGGCCGCGATCGGAAAGGTCGGCGCGAAGGGAACCGTGAGGAGGAGGAGACTCGAGGGGATGTGCGTGAAGACCATCGTGTTCACGAGCCCGATCCGCTTCGCGAGCCATGCGGCGGCGACGTGGGATCCGGCGTTCAGGGCGCGCGCGAAGAAGAAGAGGAGCCCCGTGCCGCGCTCGTCGATGCCGAATCGCTTGAAGAAGAAATAGGCGATGAGGGCCGAGACCAGGAACCCGCCGCCGATGCTGTCGAGGGCGAAGAGGGCGGAGATGCGCGTGAGAACGCGCCGCGATTCGGGCGAGAGCTTCGGCCCCTTCGCGACCGGAACCTCCACCGCGGGCGAGAGCTGCCGGTAAAAGAGGGCCGTCGACGCGAGGAGCGCCGCGTAGATTCCGACGGCGACACGGAGCGCGTCGGCCTCCGAGAGTGGCATCGTCGCGCGAAGGAGCGCGGGGATTCCCGCCGCGAGGGCGCCGAAGGCGTGCCCCGCGTCCTGCACCACGTTGTACGCCGCGAACGCGGCCGTCCTTCCCTGGTCCGTCGCGGTCGCCGGAAGGACCGCCTGATCGAGGATGGACGACGCGCCGCGGTCACGGCCCATCCCATTCAGCATGCCGAGGAACGCCGCGGCCCCCACCACCCAGATGTCCGACGCGAACGCCACCACCAACCCCCCGGCGCCGCCGAGGAGCGAGAGGGCGATGAGCGTTCGCCGGCGCCCGAAGCGGTCGCCCCCGAACGTGACGATCGCCCCCGCCACCGCGGCCCCCGCCAGCCCGGCGGAAATGACGGAGCCGATCGCGGCGGCCCCCATCCCCTGCCGGGCGAGATGGATCCCGATCAGAACCCCGATCATCCCGGTGGCCAGCGCGCGCAGGAAGGCCCCCGCGAGGAGGAGTTTGCGATCGGTCATCCGGAGAGCGGAACCGCTAGGAGGAGAGTCGGGAGACGACGAGGTAGGTCAGGGCCGAGACCGCGGCCGAGGCTGGAATGGTGAGGACCCACGCCCAGACAATACGGCCTGCGATCCCCCAGCGCACGGCCGAAAGCCGCTGCGTGGCGCCGACGCCCACGATCGCGCCCGTGATGGTGTGCGTGGTGGAGACCGGAATCCCGAAATGGGTCGCCGCGAAGAGGCTCGTGGCGCCCGCGGTCTCGGCGCAGAACCCTCCGAAGGGCCGGAGTTTCGTGATCCTCGAGCCGAGCGTGTGGACGATGCGCCAGCCCCCCGACATGGTGCCGAGGCCGATGGCCAGCCCGCATGCGACGGCAACCCAGTTCGGGACGTAGAAGTGGTCGATGCGCCCGCTGCTGAAGAGAAGGAGCGAGATGATCCCCATCGTCTTCTGCGCGTCGTTCCCGCCGTGGCCCAGGGAGTAGAGCGCCGCCGACACGAGCTGCAATCGGCGGAAGAGCTTGTCGACCTTGCTGGGCAGGGATCTTCGGCAAAGCCACATCGCCGCGATGGTGTTGACCCACGCGAGCACGAGCCCGACGAGGGGCGCCACGACGATGAAGATGGCGACCTTGGTGAGTCCGGAGGCGACGACGGCGCCGGGCCCGTGCCCCGCGACGGCCGCGCCGACAAGTCCGCCGATCAGGGCGTGGGACGACGAGGTGGGAAGCCCCAGCCACCACGTGAGGATGTTCCAGAGAACCGCTCCGACGAGAGCCGCGAAGATGACGTGATTGCTCACCGCCTCGGCGACGATGATCCCCTTCCCCACGGTCTTCGCCACCGCGACCCCGAGAATGAAGACCGCGATGAAATTGAAGAAGGCGGCCCAGATCACGGCGAAGCCGGGCGTGAGGACGCGCGTGGAGACGACGGTGGCGATGGAGTTGGCGGCGTCGTGGAAGCCGTTCAGGAAGTCGAAGACGAGGGCGAGGCCGATGATGAGCCAGAGGTAGAGCGTCGCGGAATCGCCGTGCACCGATCCCTCAGTTGTTCTTCACGACGATTCCCTCGAGGATGTTGGCCACGTCCTCGCAATCGTCGGTCGTGGCCTCGAGGCGTCCGTAGAGTTCCTTCCACTTGATCAACTCGCGGAAGTCGGCCGCGTCTTCGAAGAGCCGCGCCGTCGAATTCCGCGAGATGTGATCGGCTTCGTTCTCCAGTTGATTGATCTGAACGCAGTACTCCAGCACGCGCTTCGAGTCGCGCAGGTTGCGGACGGCCTCGTGAATCCCGACGCACGATTTCTCGACAATGGAAATGAGGTGCACCGACTCGGGCGTGATCTTCTCGATGCGGAAGAGCGCGAATCGGCTGGAAACTCCCTCGATGTTGTCCAGGACGTCGTCGAGCGCGCTGGCGAGGGCGTGGATGTCCTCGCGGTCGAAGGGCGTGATGAACGTGCGGTTGAGGCTCGAGATCAGCTCGTGCGTGATGTGATCGCCGCGGCTCTCGAGTTCCTTGATGTGCTGCGCCTTCTCCGCGACATGATCGTAGTTGTGCGCCATTTCCTGCAGCGCGCGCGCCGCTTCCAGAACGGTCGCGGCTTGTTTTTCGAAGAGGTCGAAGAACTTCGGCTCGACGGGCAAGAGTCGTAACACGGCGCGGCAGTGTAACGGGCGTTTCGGGGAAGGTCCAGACCATAAGGCGGGGAGCGCGCATTGACGGAAACCCTGCCGCCAACTTGTCACGACACTCCTGCTAAAATGTCACCCAATCTCAAGGTTGAATTTGTCATACCCTCACGCGAATTGAAGATAAATCATTATTTAGCAACATCTTAACCAACACATAGCGACCTTTTTCACAGAGGGCACGCTCATTGCTTGTAGTAGCAACTGCCAAAGTCGCACGCGTCCAGGCGGTTGCGCCATTCGACCGAGGCGGTAGTAGTGCCAGGTATACCGATGGACACCTCGGCACGATCGGCAAAGTGATCGATGATTCCAGTGAGGAACCAGAGAGCGATGAATCCCTACACACAGATCAGCCGGACGCCAGGGAGCCAATGGCTCCTGGCTGCCCTGTTGGTCGTCTCCGGTTCCCTGCCAGGCTTCCCGCCCCAGATGGCCGACTCGGCCCCCTTGGCCGGGTCCAACGTCGCAACCGATACGGGCGAAACCGGCCGGACCTATCGCTCCGCGCGCGAATACGCGCTGGACGGGTCGTGGAGTGAAGCCGGCCGGTCGCCCAGCTGTTCGAGGCTCGCGGAGGCTGTCGCCTCCCCGCCCGCCGAGCCCCCCGTGACTCTCGCCGATCTCCTCCCCACGGTGAAGCCGCAGCTTATGGTCTGGGGGTACGAGGATGCCGGCCACTTCAACCTTCCCCGCGGAATCGCGTTCGACCCCAAGGACGGATCGATCGTGGTCGCCAACTCCGGAGACCATCGGATCGCGTTCTTCTCGTCGACCGGCCGCCCCCTCTTGCAGGTCGTGCATCGCGTCACCCGCCCCGACGGCAAAGAGGCGGACGGAATCCCCGGTTCCTTGGCGTTCGACGGTTCGGGGCAGCTCCTGGTCGTCGACAGCTATGCCAACTATGTCGACGTGATCGACCGGAGGGGGCGCTCGTTGGACCGGCTCGTGATCCCGGCGGGTCGGCCGAGCTGCGTCACCACCAGCCGCTCCGGCGCGATCTACGTCGGGACCTCGGGCGCGACCTCCACGATCTACCGGTTCAACCCGGATCACTCCCCCGCCGGCTCCTGGGGCCAGACGGGCCTCGAGCCGGGCCAGTTGACCGACGTGACGGCGATCGCGGAGTTGCCGGAGGGGAACATCGCGGTGGGCTCCGCTCGCGGCAAGTTCGGCATCCAGATCTTCACCCCGGACGGAGCCTACGTCCGGGGCTTCGGCATTCACGATCTCGCCCCCGGGAATCTCTCCCTTCCCACCGGCATCGTGGGGAGCGCGGACGGGCGGATCTGGGTCAGCGACGAGATTCGGCAGACGATCGAGGTCTTCACCGCGGACGGCGCCTACATCGCGCCCGTTTCCGGAAGCGGTGACCCTTTCGGTGATTTCAGTTACCCCAGCTCCCTCGCGACCGACGGCAAGGGCCTCATCGCCGTCACGGAACGGGGAAGCGGCCGCTTTCAAGTGATGTCCATTTCAAAACACGAGGAGGTGAGCGCCGGAGAGAAGCTGTGAGGACTCCTATCGAAACGGTCGACACGACCCGCGCACTAGTTAGAGGAGGATTCCCCATGAAACGCCTGTTGGTGCTCGTCGCAGTGGCCGCGGTGGCCGGGCTAGCGGGCATCGCCACGGCCGGCGATTATCACGTCGGCTCCACGCTCATTTGCAGCGACTGTCACGTCATGCACGGTCAGCAGACTCACGGCTACACGGAAGGGCTCAATCCCGAGATGCCTCCCGGCTTCTACAACCCGATCGGAGCGGCGGCCCCCTACTCCCGGCTCCTCCGCAACGACGTCAACAATCTCTGCCTCGGCTGCCATGACAACCGCGACTTCGCGCCGGACGTGTTCGGTACGGACGTCAACGGCACGCCGAACGGCGGCCGTCTGGCCGGCGGGCTGAATGCCGACCCGACGAAGCGGGCGAACGACGCCGGGTATGTCGAGAACGACGGACACACGCTCTTCGCGAAGGTTCTCCCGCCGGGCCAGGCTGCCACGCCGCCGTTCACCTCGTGGTCGTTCAACGCGACGGACGGTCTTCGCTGCAGCGACTGTCACTCGGTTCACGGCAGCGCCAACTACCGGAACATCCGTAGCAGCTCGCGCACGACGAGCCTCTGGTACGGCAACACGGTTCGCTATGCCATCGGGTCGAACAACATCACGAGCGCCGACGTCTACGAGCGGATCGAGCAGGAGTACGATCTGGCGAACGTCGACTACAACATGCCGGACGCTGCCAAGAGCTACTACGGCGACTTCTGCAAGAAGTGCCATACCAAGTTCCACGGCCTCCCGACCGATGCGAACATGAACGGCACGCGCCACCCGACCGGCGGCGAAGCGATGACCGCCGAGATGGTGACCGAGTGGGGCGGCATGACCAACAAGGTGAAGGTCATGAGCCCGCTGGGCATGTGGGACGGAAGCGACCCGGGCACCGGCCCGTCGTGCTTCACGTGCCACAAGTCGCACGGCAACCAGAACAACTTCGGTCTCGTCTTCATGGAAGGTCATGGTCCCAGCGTGACCGAGGAAGGCGACGGCGGCCAGATGCGCGACACCTGCCGTCAGTGCCACAGTCAGGGCGACCTTCCGGCGGGCAACCCGTTCGTCCCATAACGGGCTACTCCCTAGGTCTTGCTTGTATGACACCGGCCAGCCTCGTAGTCTGGGGCTGGCCGGTTCTGTCATGTTGCAGTCCCTTGTCCCCAGACTCCCGGCCCAGGGCCGAATGGGAGATGTCGACATGAACGGTGGACGCCTGGAGTCTGGACGACGCCCCCAACCGGGAGGCGACTCCGCCTGGCTCCTCTTCCTGGGCGTGCTGCTGCTGGGCGCCGCGCCCCTTCACCCCTACCGCACGCCCGCGGCGATCCGCGAGAGCCTCGCGGAGAGCCCGCACGCCGGCGACTGCGAGCAATGCCACTCCATGCACGGGCAGGACGACATCGCCTACGACAAGGCGCTCCTCGGGCCCGACGACAACACCCTCTGCGACCGCTGCCACACCAACGCTTCGGCGGCGGGCGGTTACGGAGGCAGCTGGCCGTTCGTCGGATCCGCGCACGGCCCGTCGAGCCACACCATCTGGCCCGGACCGACTCCGCCGCCACGCACGGAAGCGGACGCGGCCGGCAAGTGCCTGAATTGCCATGATCCCCACGGCTGGAAAGACGGCACCGGGATCATCCCCTTCCTCGCCATCGGGCGGGAGGAGACGCTCTGCCTCACGTGCCACGACGGGAGCCCCGCGGCCAAGAATGTCGCGTTCGACGTGATCAGTCGGCCCTACCGGCACCCCATGACGACCTACAGCGGGCGCCACAAGGGCCCGGACGAGCCGCTCCCGAGCGACGTCGCCGCCGCTCCGGTCGACAATCGCCATGCCGAATGCACCGACTGCCACAACCCGCACGTCGGATACGCCGATCGGTTCGGCCCCCCTGCCCCGCCGGGGATCTCCAAGGTGAACTTCGGCGTGAGCCGCCTTCAGGTCCAGAACGGTGCCCCCGGTGCGCCCCCAGGCTTCACGTACGTGGCCGCGGCCGACACCGTCACGACCCCGATCGCGGAGTACCAGATTTGCTTCAAGTGCCACTCCTCGTGGACGACTCAGCCGACCGGACAGACCGACCTCGCGCGGGAGCTGAATCCGGCGAACGCGTCGTTCCATCCGGTGGAAGCCCCGCGCCTCGATCTGAACATCGATCCGGCCGCGTTCACCCCGGGGTGGAACTCCACGTCCATGACACGCTGCGTCGACTGCCACGGGAGCGGCAGCCCGGGGGGCCCTCGCGGGCCTCACGGGTCCAATTACCGGTACATCTTGCAGCAGCCCTACACCGCCTCCCCGGCGTTCCGGACGATGACCACGGGCGAGCTCTGTTTCACCTGCCACGCGACCAACGTCTACTACGACGCGTCGCCCTCCAATCCGTTGACCGCGTCACGATTCAATCGGCCCGGGGTGAACCAGGGCCACGCGGAGCACGTCGGAAAGCGGCGCGTCCCCTGCTACTCGTGTCACGTGACCCACGGCGCCGCCAACCTGCCCCACCTGATGGTCACGGGCCGAGTGCCGGGAATGACGGGCTACACCGAAACCCCGACGGGGGGGACCTGTCAGTCGACCTGCCACGGCGTGAGGTCGTACACAGTCAACTATGCGCGATGACCCGGGATCCACGCGGCGACGGGGGTGGGTGTTGGCGATGACCGCGGCGGGACTTCTCGCGGCCGGGCCGGTTTCGTCGCAAGCGCTTCAGGGCCGGATCCAGGTGCAATACGACAACGCCATCCGGACCGTGACGTCCGAGCGCCTGGAGTCGTGGCTCACGGCGGGGGAAGCGAACTACACGACGCAGATCCGTCGTACCACCGAAGTCTTTTCTCAGATCCGCTTCAGCAAACTCGCCTACGCCGGCCGGGAGGAGCGATTCCAGCGGCCGGAGGGGCTGCTCCGCCTCGCGCATCCGATCTTCGGGCTGACGGCCTCCTACGAGCCGAGTCGCGTCACCGACGCGCTCGGCGTCGAACGGAGCCAGCAGACGTCCCTCTTCGACGCTTACGTGAAGCCGCAGAAATTGCCGAGCGTATCGGCGTTCTGGCATCGAATTCATCGGGATGCCGCGCCCGAGGCCCCGGGCTCCGCCGCGGAACAGCGCGAGGTGTCGACGAGCTACGATCGCGGGATCCTGAACCTCCACGGCACCGTGGGAGACCAGATCTCGGAGGACGAGCGGCTCGGCACGCGCACGAAGATCGAGGATCACGTCACGGCCGGCACCATGCTGCGCATGCAGCGCCACCGGGTCGATGGGTCGGTCTACTACGATTTCACGCAGCTTCGAAACAGTCCGGGCACGCCGACCGTCCAGACGTCGCAGGTCCACATGGCCGGTGTGAACGGAGGAAGGCGGTTCTCGCCGAAGACCGCGGCAACGCTCAACTACACCTACCGCCGGGTCAGCGCCGCGGTGCCGGGCGCCGACGCCACGAACGAACACAACGGGACGCTCAGCGTGGCCCACACGGTCTCGAGCGTCCTCCAGGTGTCGGGCGGCGCGGGCGTGCGGAACGCAATCCAGAATGGACGCCAGGAAACCGAGAGCTACCTCGTCGGAACCGCGACGGCTCGTGCGCTGGTCCGCGAGGGCTGGAAGGCCGATGCCGGGTGGAGCCACTCCTGGAACTGGCTCCCGAGCGACCCCGCGCGCATGGTCGACGCGGTGAGCGCGGGGACCGCGATGCGGCTCACGCGCGGTCTCGACCTGAACGGCGCTCTCTCCGTGTCGGTTTCCGAGCTTCCGGCCGCCGCGCGGGACAGCTCCGGGGGATCGTCCTTCGTATCCACGCAGGCGAGCGCCGGAATCCGAGCCATGCCCCTTCCGCCTCTCGTCGTCAACGCGAGCACGCGGCGGTACAACTCGGGAACGTCGCTCACCCCGGACAGCCCGGCCTCCACGGCCCATCAGGTGAATCTCACGTGGAACCCGTCCTCGGTCTTCCAGTCCCAGGGCGCCTGGGGCCGGACCGCCACCGCGGACAGGGGGCAGACGACGTGGCTCGCGAATCTCCAGTGGACCCCGGACCGCGCGCTTCAGCTATCCGGCAACTACACGCGCTCGTCGACTCCCACGTCCGTCGGCGTCGGCGTCCACTCGTCGGCGCGCGAAACGTACGGCGCGCGGGCGGTGGTGCTTTTCAATCAAGATCTCGTCGGAACCGTTCAATACACCGAAGCCGATCCCGGCCTGGCGACGCACCGGCGCCAGGTTTCCGTGACCGTGACTCAGGCATTCAGGAGGTAGCATGACCCGCAGGCCATACTTCGCGGCGCGCGTTCTCGTGCTCGCGTCGGCCCTCGCCGTGCTCTCGTGCGCGTCGAGCAGCGGCACACGTGTGTTCGTGAACCCGGACGCGGACATGACCTTCTACGAACGGGTCGCCGTGCTCCCCTTCACGAATCTCAGCCAGGACGGCCTGGCCGGCGCGCGCATCACGCGATCGTTCGTGACCGAGTTGATCATGACGAACCGGTACAAGATCGTTCAGACGGAGGAGTTCCGCCCCATCCTCATGAAGTCGGGCGGGATGCCGGCGCCCGACGGCAGCTACGACGTCGTGAAGCTCCGGGACGCCGCCACGCAAGTCGGGGCCACGGGGATCCTGCGCGGCGCGGTCACCGAATATCAGATGCAAGCCTCCGGCACCGGCGAAACGCCCGTCCTCGCGTTCGACGTCGAGATGCTCGACGCGAAGACGGGCGACGTCGTCTGGCGCGCCTCCATCACGAAGCGAGGCAAGTCGAGGATACCCATCGTCGGAGGCGGCACGCGCACGCTCGGCCGCCTCACGCAGGTCGCCTGCGAGGAACTCGTGGGTCAGCTGCGGAAGGGGGCGCTCTGATTCCGCGGAAAGCAGGCAGCCCACGAGTGCGAGCCGGCGCCATGGCGGCCCTGGTTGGGACGCTCCTTCTCGTCGCCGGCTGCGCTTCCACGTCTCCGCGGCATTCCACGGGCGGATTGGTGCCCGCCGAGCACGGGCGCGCCGCGCTTCTCCCCTTCGAGAACCTGGCCGGGCGCGAGGCGGAGGGGACGATGTTCACGAAGATCTTCTTCGCGCAGCTCACCGCGACGAACGCCTTCGAGATGGTCGAGCCCACACGCGTCGAGATGGCGATGGACTCCGTCGGCGTTCGCTCCGTCGGCGGGATCACCCCCGCTGAGCTGCAGCTGCTGGGCAACACGCTTCAGGCCCCCTACGTCCTCATCGGAAGTGTCCTGGAGAGCGGAAAGCTCCAGAGCGGCTACGGCGGCCAGGTTCCCGCCGTCGGGGCGACGCTCCGGCTCGTGGACGCGAGGAGCGGAAAAGTCCTCTGGGCTGGAGTACACTTCCGCGACGGTGGCGATCACGAGACGGTGTTCGGCTGGGGACGTGAATTGAGCTCGGAGCGTTTGGCGCTCCAACTGGCGACGGAAATGCTTTCGGACTTTCAGGAGGCGGGGTCGCGCTACACGCGGCAAATCCAATCAGGGGGATCCAAATGAGGCGGCGTTGGCGGTGGGGCGTTCTCGCGGGCACGATCGTGACGTTGTTGGCGGCAGCGGGTGAGAGCGCCGAGGTGAAGCCGGCGCCTTCGCACGAGGGTCCGAAACTGGCGGCGGTGACGCTGATGATGGGGCATCGGCTCTATCGGGAGTTCAGCGACACGCAGAAGGTGAAACTGAACCAGGACTTCATCGTCGGCGACACCGAGTTCTCCGCCCGCGTCGTGCAGTACGTCCCGGACTTCACGATGGACTTGAAGACGCATAAGATCACGTCCCGCTCCAACCAGCCGAAGAACCCCGCCTTCAAGATCATCGTGAAGGAAAACAAGATCGTCCAGGATACCTGCTGGGCGTTCCTCAACCTCCCTCCGCATTTCGGCCGGAAGTCGATGATCGCCTTCAAGGTCCGACGCATCGACTTCACGAACGCCGCGGCCCTCGTCGCCGACTCCACCAAGGCGGCCAAGGCCGCGCCGCCGGAGGCCAAGAAGCCGTGAAGCGTCCCGCGCGCGTCGCCCATCTCGTCGGCATCGCCCTCCTCCTCATCGGCACGGCCTCGGCCGCGGTCGCGGTCGCGCAGCACCCGCCGATGCCCGACCCGCATCAGCAGAAGGCCCAGGAGACGAAGAAGAAGGCGGCCTCCGACACGAAGAAGCGGTCCGGACGCGCGTGCTACGACTGCCACAAGGAGTCGAAGAAGGAGTACCAGAAGAAGTACGTGCACGCCCCGGTCGCGAAGACCGACTGCGCCGCGTGCCACGCCAGCCACGGGTTCACGCAGAAGCTCGTGCTGGTGAAGCCGGAGAAGGAGCTCTGCCTCTCCTGTCACGCCGACGTCGTGAAGAAGGCGACGGCGGCCCACGGGCACAAGGCGTTCACCGACGGAACGTGCGTAGCCTGCCACGATCCGCACGCCTCGAACCTGGAGCATCTCCAGCGCGAGGGCGGGCCGGAGGCCTCCTGCTTCGTCTGCCACAAGGACACGGCGAACCAGCGAAAAGACGTGCACGTCCACGCCGTCTTCGCGAAGGACGCCTGTTACACCTGCCACGAGGCGCACGGGAGCGCGAACCCCGGCCTGGTCCGCGCGCCCGGCGACGGGATCTGTACACCGTGCCACGCCACGGGCGACATGGCCGCGAAGCACGCCAAGGTCACCACGGGCGGCCTGGCTTGCCTCGAGTGCCACGAGCCGCACGCCTCCCCCCAGCCGAAGCTCGCGCGCCGCCTGGGGCACCCGCCGGCGTCGGAAGGCGATTGCGAGGCGTGCCACACGATGCAGGACGGGAAGCCGACGCCGAAGCTCGCGACGGCGGTGCCGGAACTCTGCATCGGGTGCCACGACGATCTGAGCGCGGCCGGCACCAAGCCGCACCCGCATCCGCCCGCGGCGGAAGGCGACTGCATGGCCTGCCACGCCCCTCACCGCGGCGTTTCGGCGGGCCTTCTACGTGATAAGCCGCTCGCCCTCTGCTCCACCTGTCACGACGACCTCGCGGACGCGCTCAAGCAGCCCGTCGTCCACGCCGCGTTCAAGGACGGCAAGTGCGTCTCCTGCCACGAGCCGCACGGATCGGAGCGCACGAAGCTCCGCCGAACGGAAGACGGTTCCATGTGCCTTTCGTGCCACAAGGAGCGGGCCGACCAGCTCGCGAAGACGGGCACGCACCCGCCGTTCGCCAAGAAGGATTGTCTCCGCTGCCACGAGCCGCACGCCTCCACGAGGCCGGCCCTCCTGACCAAGGATTCGCAGGCTCTCTGCCGGAGTTGCCACGCAGGCCTGGAGAAGCAGCTCGTGGGGATGGAGATCCATCCCCCCTTCCGGCTCGGCCAATGCCAGGAGTGCCACGATCCGCACCAGTCGGACCAGCCGCACCTCCTCGCCGGCCCGACGAAGGACCTCTGCTTCAAGTGCCACTCGGAGATCCAGCGCGCTTCCACCGCGGAACACACGCACAAGCCGGTCGTCGACGGCGAGTGCCTGAAGTGCCACGGCGCGCACGGTGGCTATACGATGAAATTCCTGGCGGCTCCGGCGGTCGAGCTCTGCACGAAGTGCCACGCTTCGATCGCGAAGAAGATCCAGGGCCCGAACGCGCACACCGCGGCGGCCAAGGGCCAGTGCGGCGCCTGCCACGATCCGCACGGCGGGAAGCGCAAGGCCTTCCTCCGCGACGAGCCCGACGCTCTCTGCGCGAAGTGTCACGCGGGGATCGGCAAGGAGGGTGATACCGTCCATCCGCCTGTCGAGGAGAAGGAGTGCCTCGGCTGCCACGACCCGCACGGCGGCGTGGCCAGCCCGACGCTCGTGAAGAGCGTGCCGACGCTCTGCGCCGACTGCCACGAGTTGACCGACGGCGACCTGCGCGAAAAGCACCGCGGCGCCACCCTCACCGGGGTCAACTGTCTCTCCTGCCACACGCCGCACGCTTCGAAGGCGGAGGGACTCATCGCGCCGAAGACGCATCCATTCTTCGTGGAGAAGGAGTGCGAGAAGTGCCACGCCAAGGGCGCGCCTCCGGGAGCGACGAGCCTCCAGAAGCCGGCCACGGCCCTCTGCGTCTCCTGCCACACGATTCCGAAGCGCGGCGCGGCCAAGCCGACGGCCGCCGGCAAGGCGACGACGACCGCGGGCGGAAGCGTCCATCCGCCGGTCCGCGCGGGAGAATGCGTTTCGTGCCACACGCCGCACGCCTCGGGACAGGATCACCTCCTCCTAGCGACGCCGAACCGGCTCTGCGTCCGTTGCCACGCGCAAGTCGTGACCGACGCCGCGAAGAAGCACGGCCACCAGCCCGCCGCCAAGGGTGAGTGCAAGTCGTGCCACGAGCCTCACGAAAGCGCGAACGCAGGACTCCTGACGAAGGGAGTCCCGGAGCTCTGCGCCACCTGCCATTCGGAGGTGACCGACGCGATCGCGAAGGGCGCCCCGCACAAGCCCGCCGCGGGGGGCAAGTGCCTCCTCTGCCACGCGAACCACGGCGCCGACGGCCCGGGCATGCTGAAGCGGGCCATGCCGGCGCTCTGTCTCGGCTGCCACGTGATCGAAAAGGAAGGCCTCGAAGCGAAGCATCGCGGCTTCAAGCTCGAGAAGGCGAACTGCGTGAGCTGCCACAATCCGCACGCGCAGGCACAGGGAAAGAAGGGGCTGATCAACACATCGGTGCACAAGCCGTTCGGTCAGGCCAAGTGCGACGACTGCCACGGCTCGAAGCGGAACGGGACGACGGTCGAGACGGTCCCCGATCTCTGCTTCAAGTGTCACGTCGAGCAGAAGAAGTGGCTGGAGGCTCCCGTCGTCCACATGCCGCTCCGGACGCAGGAATCGTGCGTCGCCTGCCATAGCCCGCACGCGGGTCAAGGGCCGAAGCTCATCAGCCGGCGGACGACCGAGGGGCTTTGCTTCTCGTGCCACGACAAGAAGCCGTTCCAGAAGAAGGTGATCCACCCGGCTCTGGAGGACGGTTGCGAGACGTGCCACGATCCGCACAGCTCGAAGACGGGCAAGCTGCTCGTCTCGGACGTGGACACGCTCTGCAAGACCTGCCACGACGACCTTAGCAAGCACTTCCACCGGACGTCGGGAGGAACGGATCCGCGCACCGGCCAGCCGCTCAATTGCGTCGGCTGCCACCTCCCCCACTCCTCGGACTTGCAGGGCCTGCTGACGCACGAACCGAAGCGGGAACTCTGCCTCCAGTGTCACGACGCGCCGGAGAACTCCGAGACCCAGGAGTAGCGAGGGGGCGACGGGGGGAATGGAAGAGCCGGGACGCCGCTAGACTAGCCGCCGTGGGAGGAGGTCCGCTCCCACGGCTTATAGAGGCGGCGGACGATCGGGACTTCCGGGTCGAAGACGATCACCGGCAGACGGGTCCCCGCGTTCACGTTCTCGATGAGCCGGCCGACGATCCGGGCGCCGATCTCCTCCGCGCCCGGATCGTTGGGCTTGAGCCTCGGCACCTCGATCCCCCGTAGCGGATCGACCCCGAATCGCGCCTCGAACCGCCGGCGCCCTTCGTCAGCGAACAACGCGTCCGGCGAGACGACATAGAGCGCCGGCTTCTCCCCGTCGAGCAGCTGATAGCCGCGGAGCCGCACCGCCCGGTCGTCGCGCCAGAATACGATCGCCGAATCGGACGGGATCGTCGCCCACATGGAACGCACCAGCGTCTCGTAGTCCACGACCTCCCGCTTCACTCCCGCCGCCTCCCGGCACCAGGGAATCGCGATCGCAACCGTCGCGGCCAGCGCGACGACGAGCCCCGCCGCTCTGAGCGCCCGATTCATGAATCTCGCGCCGGCCAGCGCCGCCAGCGCCGGTGCCGCCGCGGCGGCGCCGAGCGCGATGGGCGGAAGGAAATAGGGCTCCGGATCGGGCACGCCGTATCGGAACGTGAAACCGGCGACCAGAATCGCCGCGCTGAAGAGGGACCATCCGACGATGCGCTCCTCCCTTCCCTTCGAGCGAAGCGCTCCCCAGAGAAGGAGCGCGAGACCCGGAACGAGGAGCGGGTAGATCGCCCGACCCAGGAGATTTCCCGGGGCCGGCGCGAACGAGCCGAGGAGAACCCGATACTGAGATCCCGTGATGTGGCTCAGGATCTTGTCCAGGCCCGGTCCGAGGGTTCCCCACTGCACCACCGCCGGATGCCATGCCCGCCACGCGATGATTCCGTAACTCGAGAGCGGGACTAGGGCCGCGCCCCCGGCCACGAGGAGCAGCCGGAGGGATAACCGTCGTTGCTGCCGGAGCGCGACCAAGAGACCCAGGGAGAGCGGGCCCGCCATGAGGACTGACGTGAGGTGGTGCGCCACCCCCGCCCCACAGACCGCGCCCCAGAGCGCCGTCGCACGCGTGAGCGAGGAGGATCGGTCGCGCCCGGCGGTCGAGATCGTTCCAACGAGACGGACGAACACGAAAGCCGCGCAGGACGCCCACGCGACGCTCCAGACGTTGATTTCCGCGGTGGTCGCCGCGTCCATCATGACCGGCTGCAGCGCGAACGGTACGACGGCAAGAAGCGCCAACACGAACCGCGCGGCGCCGCGAGTGCCGCTCGTGGCGCCTACGAGGTCCATCCCCAACGCATGGAGGAACCCGACGGCCACCGCCCCCCCCACGGCGCTCCAGGCGTTCGCGGCGAAGGCCCACGAGATTCCGAGCATGTGAAGCAGGGCCACGAAGCAGTGCCCCAGGAGGGTGTAGAGGGGGTATCCGGTGGGGTGAGCCACCCCGTTCGTGGCGAGCACCAGCGCGATCTCGCTGCTGTCTCCAAGACCGGATACCGGCGGGGCAAATAGGAGGTAGAGCGCGAGGGCGGCCAAGGCGACGGCCATCGATTCAAGGTGCCGCAACGGATCCCCTCCCGGCCTGGTGTGAAGCCGTGTTCCCTCGGCGACGGCTCAGCCCGCGAGCGCCGCTTCCATCGTGATCGTCGCGTTCAGAAGTCTCGAGATCGGGCATCCCGCCTTGGCTGCCTCGGCCGCCTTGGAGAAAACGACGGGATCGGCTCCGGGGATCTGCGCCGTCACGACCAGGTGCGACGCCGTGACGGAAAATCCGTCCCCGACCTTTTCCAGCGTGACCCTCGCCGTCGTCTCGATGCGGGTCGGCGTGAGTCCGGCGCCTTGGAGCTGCGCGGAGAGCGCCATCGAGAAACAGCCCGCGTGGGCCGCCGCGATCAACTCTTCGGGATTGGAGGCTGGTTCGGATTCGAAGCGGGACTTGAACGAGTAGGCGGCGTTCCGGAGAACTCCGCTCTCCGTGGACATGGTCCCCTTCCCTTCCCGAAGGGTTCCCTGCCAGACGGCCGATGCGCTGCGGACCATGGGATCTCCTTTCGACTAAAGTATTACTCGGGATGAGACAATCGATCGTCAGGATATCAGATGCGCCGACGCGTCCGTCGCATCTCGATCGCATCGTTCGCGTCGCGCCGAGGTAGCGGGAGTGGTAAAATGTTCGCCGGGTCGATGGCTCGCCCGCCCCCCGGCTTCCGGGTCAGCGGCGACACTCCTCCGATCGACAAGAAAGGCCCCCGACGTGATACGCCCCTCTCGACGCGCCGCGGCGATTCTCGTGGTCCTGGCGTTCGCATGCGCGTCCCAATCTCCGGCCGACACCATTCCCCCCGCGATGCCCTTGGACTTCGCCGGCTCGTACGCCGCCGGCTTCGTGACCCTCACGTGGACGGCCAATCTGGAGCCCGATCTCGCGGGCTATCACCTCTACCGGGGTTATGAGGCCGCATTCGTGCCGTGGTTAGGGAACCTGATCTCGACGCAGGACACGACGGGCTTCGTCGACGACATCGGGACGTACTCCTTCTACAAGCTGGCGGCGGTGGACAGCTCAGGGAACGAGAGCCCCTACGCGTCGGTCGCACCGCTGATCGTCGCCGTCCAGGAAGAGACCGCCACGCCCGCGGCCCCCTTCGCGCTGGCGCCGCCCGCGCCGACGCCGTCGGACGCGTTCAGCCGGCTCCAGTTCGACCTTCCACGCGCGGATGCGGTCCATCTCGTCGTCTACGACGTCGCCGGACGAACGATTCGGCGCCTCTGGACGGGCACGGCGAACGCCGGGCGTCACGATCTCGTCTGGGATCTGACGGACGACCGACGAGTCCGAGTCGCGAACGGCGTCTACTTCGCGCGCCTGGTCTCCAGCACCGGAGTGCGCACCAGGCGAATCTCGGTCCTCAGATAGCCTCGCCCGCCGGGGACCCGTCCCCGATCCTTCCCATCTCCCGCCGTGCCAGCCAGAGCCCTGGCAGCATCGGAAGCCAGAGCGTGAACCCCCGCAGCAGAATCGTCCCCGTGATCGAGGCCTCGAGCGGGACGCCCATGACGCGCAGGGTCCCCACCGAGACCGCCTCGAACGGCCCTACGCCCCCGGGGAGGAAACTGATCGTGGCCGCGACGGAGGCGAGGACGAAACTGGCGAAGACGGTCTCAATTCCGGCTGAATAGCCAAGCGCGAGAAGCATGGCCCTGAGGGTGGCCGCGTCGAGGAGGAAGATCGTGAACTGAAGGCCCGCGGAGGCGATGAGGAGCTTTCGGTCGTGAATCGTGGACTGGGGGGCTTCGGCCATCGCCTCCAGGACCGGCGCGAGGCCCGGGAATCGCCGCATCCAGGCCGGCGCTTTCATAGCGCCCCCGCGCGTCAACCAGAGGAGCGTCACCGGCACCGTCGCCGTGAGGAGAGAGACGATCGTCACGAGGAGCATGACGGCGCCGCTCAGCTCGTGGCTCCGCCAGAGGATCACGAGACAGATGGCGACCGAGGCCGCGTACGCCACGTAGAATCCGAGAAGGCTCACGACCACCACGGCCGTCGCGACCCCCACCGAAACGCCCCGGCGCGCGAGCGAGCGGATGACCAGGACCGTCCCGCCGATCCCCGCGCTCGGCACCACCTGGTCGATGAAGAGCTTCATCAGTCCGAGCGGCACGAGCGAACGAAGGCGAACCGGGGAGTGCGAGCGCCGGAGGCCCGCCTTGAAGATGAGCGCGGTGCAGAAGTAGGTGGCGAGTTGGAGCACGCCGGCGACGACGAGCCAGCTCGGCTCCGCACGCTGGAGGAGTTCCAGGAAGTGCTTCGACTCCCCGTAGTGGACGCCGATCACGAGGAGTAGCCCCAGGAGGAGCGCTCCCGGAAGCCAGGCGGGGAGCCGGTGTTTGCGGCTCATGGCCGGACAATCTCGCGGCAAATCATGGGAGCGGGACTATAGCACGCGGCGTGGCAACGCCCTCCGGGACCAAAGTCGCCCCATCCCACGGCCCTTCACCCCTGCAGAAAACGCCCGCACCGGCCGATGATTCAGGTGATGACACCCCATACGATCGAAGAACTCCGCGGGCGCGCAGTCACGTTCAGCATGGCCCGCCACGTCTTCTTCGCATTCCTCGTGACCTTCGCACTTTCGCGGCTCGTGGTCCTCCTGACCACGCAGGGGCGCCTCCCCAACTTCTACCTCCGCTACGGGGAGACCCACATCCATCACCTGGCCGTCGGAATCCTCCTCCTCGCCGGAGTCGGCGCCGCGCTCCTTCTCTTGCGGCCGGTCGGAGACGGACTGCGCAGCGCGGCACTTCTCTACGGCGTCGGCCTGGCGCTCACGTTCGACGAGTTCGGGATGTGGCTCCACCTGGACGACGTCTACTGGCAGCGCGCGAGCTTCGACGCGATGGTGGTGATCGCGGCCTTCTTCGGCCTGCTGGTGGCGGGACCGTCGCTGAAACGGCTCAGGCCGAGGCACTGGACGGCGGCCGTGGGGCTCGGCGTGGCGATCACGCTCATTCTCTTCCTGGTGCTGGTGCCGCTCTGGAGCGCGGGGCGGAATTTCGGAGCGAAGTGGCGGTAGAGAGGCGCGCCGATCGGTGAAATCTTTGCCCGGGGCAGGGATCGAACCTGCACGGGGTGTGAACCCCAGGGGATTTTAAGTCCCCTGCGTCTGCCGTTCCGCCACCCGGGCCTGCTGCTTACGGCTGCGAGGAAGAGCCGATTCCCACCGACGGGCCGACCGCGACCACCGGGGGTCCCGCCCCGATCGGCGCGCCGCCGCCGGGGTCGTGCTCGTCCTCGACCTCACCGATCAACTCCTCGACGATGTCCTCGAGCGTGATGATTCCGATCGCCTCTCCCGCTTCGTCGTTCACGACCGCCATCTGGCGCCGCAACTTCCGAAACTCTTTCAATTGATCGGCGGTCGAGCGGTCGGCGGGGGCCCACGTGACCTCGATCATCGCGTCCTCGAGGTTCACGAGCCCGCTCGTGGCGTAGATGGCGAAGAGATCCTTCGAGTTCACGATCCCCACCACGCGGGTTCTCTCCCCGTCGTAGACGGGAAAGCGCGTGTGGACGCTGTCCTGGAGCGCGACGAGGATCTCCTGCGGCTTCATCCGATACTCGAGCATGACGGCCCGCGCGAGCGGAAGCATCGCCTCGCGCACCTTCTTCTCGGGAAGCCGGAACGCGTTCTTCAAGAGTTCCGCCTGCTCCACCGACATCTTACCCGCCTCGCTCACGTCCTCCACGATCAGGCGCAATTCGTCGACCGAATGCATGTGCGCGGCGTGGGCCATCGGCCGAAAGCCGAGGAGTCGCACGAGCCCGTTCCCCACCCAGTTCACGGCAAGGATGAAGGGACGGAATATCCGCTCGAACGCGAGGACGGGGCCGGCCAGGAGAAGCGTCACCGTGTCGGGAATCCGGATCGCCACGGCCTTCGGCGCCTGCTCCCCGACCGCGACGTGGAGAAACGTGATGAAGAGGAAGGCCACCGCCGTGGCTGCGCCATGCGCGGCGAGCGGGCCCCAGACCGCCGGGAGCCAGCGAAACCACGGCTCGAAGATGTGCGCCAGCGCCGGCTCGCCCACCCAACCGAGACCGAGGCTCGTCATGGTGATGGCGACCTGCGTCGCCGCGATCATGTCGTCGATGCGGCGCGTCACCTCCTGCGCCGCGCCCGCCCCCGGCACCCGATTCGCGGCCAACTCCTCCAGCCGCGTGCGGCGCACCGTGACGAAGGCGAACTCGGCCGCGACGAAGAAGGCGTTCCCGAGGAGGAGGAGCGGGATCGCCAGGAGGCGGAGCGTCGTGAAGAGGAACTCCCAGAATTCGTGCATGCAGTCGCCTGAGGGCTAGGCGAGCGCGGCGGTCAAGGTGGCGGCGTCCTCGCCGGCCTCCTCGAACCGCACCGAAACGTCCCACGCGGGATACGCGGGGACGCAGACGCCCTGCCCTTCATGGCAGTAGGCGAAGGAGACCTGCACGCGCAGGTCGGCCTGGCCGCTCGGCTGGGCCGGCAGTTCGAACGCGAGCGGCCACGTCGCGCCGAGGAGCGTGCGCTGGAGGAGCACTTCGTCGCCGCGGCTCACGCGGACGCTCGCCGGCGCCTCTTCGCTCGCGTGGG
>Ga0315273_10003151_pt1 | contig 19784 bp, 10 predicted proteins | sample YL17G02_0_MG_FD_205753 | JGI IMG/M metagenome (GOLD analysis project Ga0315273, IMG submission 205753) | Sediment microbial communities from Yellowstone Lake, YNP, Wyoming, USA - YL17G02_0 | ecosystem: Environmental > Aquatic > Freshwater > Lake > Sediment | place: USA: Wyoming | collected...
CGGCCACGCGAGAAGAGAGGCCGATCTGATTCACCGGGAGCAGCATCAGGTACGCAACGTTCGTGAGGAGATAGACCGTTACCACCACCACGGCCCCGGTCACCATCGCGACGGGGACCGACCTCTCTGGGTTCTTCGCCTCCGCGGCAGCGAACGACGCGTGCTGCCACCCCCCGTAGGACCAGAGCACGCCGACCATCGCAAGCGCACCGGCGCCGGCAAGGCGTCCGTCGATTGCCGGGAGCACGAGGTCGATCCGTCCGATGGATCCTCCACCGAGCCCCACAAGGATGAGGAAGAGAATCCCGCAAAGCTTCAACAACGTGAAGACGTCGGAGAAAATTCCGCCGATCTTCACCCCGCGGACGTTAAGAAAGGTGACCAGAAGGAGCCCGGTGATCGCGGCGGTCCTGATGCCGGACGGATCGAGAGGAATGAAATAGCCGAGGTACGTCGCGAACGCCAGACTGAGGGCGGCGATCCCCCCGGTGTTCACGACCAGAAAGTAGGCCCAGCCGTAAAGGAATCCGGCCAGGGGGCCATAGGCTTCGCAAAGGTACGCGTAGACCCCACCTGCTTCCGGCATCATTCCCCCCAGCTCGGCAAAGGTCAATGCCCCGGCGAGGGCCATCAACCCACCCACGACCCAGACGCCGAGGATCAGCGGGGCCGATGGGAGGGCCCGGGCGATCAGCGCCGGTGTCAGGAAGATGCCCGATCCGATCGTCGATCCGATCGCGATCATCGTCAGATCGAAACGGGTGAGGTCGCGTCGAAGGCCGGAGACGGTGGGGGCTCTTTCCGCTGTCATGAAAGGGATTCTGCCGTCAGTTCCACTGTCCTGCGCATCTCCTCCGCCGAATTGTAGAAGTGGGGGGAGAACCGGAGCATCCCGTCGCGCAGGGCGGCGGTCAGCCCGTGAGAAAACAGGTACTCGAATGCCTTCTTCGGGTTGTACGCCGGGTCGAGCCCGATGGTAACGATCCCCGCCCGTTGCGCGTCGGCCACCGGCGTGAAGACCGAGACCCCGTCGAGCTTTCGAAACCCTTCGATCAGCTCTGCGGTGATGGCAAGAATATGCGCTTCGATCACTGCAGGATCGTACTCCATCAGGGTCCTGATGGCCGCGTGCATCCCCCACAGACTGGGCATGTTCAGACTCCCCCCTTCGTAGCGGCGAGCGGTTGAAGCGAGGGGTTGTTCAAAGTCATGAAACTGCCACGGATGCGCCACAGCGAGCCAGCCGAGATTCGACTGGCGTATGCGCGATTGAAGCTCTTCGGTGATGTAGAGGAAGCCCGCACCGTGGGGACTCATCTGCCATTTCTGCGCACCGGCGGCGAGGAAGTCGATGGTCATGCCCTGCACGTCGATCTGTATCGCCCCCACGGCCTGGATCGCGTCAACAGCGAAAATGATCCCCTTCCTCCGGCAGAGCTCCCCGACGGTACGAAGATCGGACCTATGCCCCGACAGATACTGGACCGCACTGAGGGCGATCAGGCGGGTCCGGGGAGTTATCCTTTCCTCGATGATTCCCGCTGTGACCCGACCGTCGGAGGTCTTCATGAAGTCGATCTCAACACCGCGGGACTTCAGGTTCAGGTAGGGATAGACGTTCGCGGGGAACTCGACATCGCCCAGCAGAACTCTGTCCCCGGTCTTCCAGGCGATCCCCGATGCCAGAACGTTGATCGCGTCCGATGTGCTCGTCTGAAACGCGATCCGCTCGGCCGATTCGGCGTTGATCAGTCTCGCGACGGAGGCGCGGCACTCGGCCACCATCGTAATGTCCTCCCGATAGGTGTCCAGTACCCCCGCGGACCGGCTTTGCAGATAGCCGGTCATGGCGTCGACCACCCTGGTCGAGAGGGGACTGGTCCCCGCATGGTTCAGGTATATCTTCGATTGCGCCGTATGGGGGAAAAGGGCCCGGGCGCGCGCGAGAAGTTGTTCATCCATGGGTCACCAGTATACTTTCACGGTCACGATTCCGTGTTTGCCCGTAGGAACAGTGAGGGTCTTCCCCTTGACCGGAAGGGACTCGCCGTCATCTTCGAGGAAGTTGGAGAGGACCGCCTTCGCGGGCGGGACCGGGAGTTGCACGAGGGCGGTCGACGCTTCGCCTTTGACATCGTACCACTGCAGCACGGAGGCGTTCCCTTCCTCCGCCTGCTTGACGGTGGTCAGGACGAGATTCGCCGGCGCGATCGTCACAAATGCATGCGACCCCGGCAGCCTCCCCGTGTGGGATCCGGTCATGCGCGCGATGAGCGGCGTGTTGAACTCGTAGCCGCGCTGGTGGGTCGCGGCGGACTTCCACACCCCTTCATGCGGATAGAGGGCATAACTGATCGCGTGCTTCCCCCGGTCGGCGGTGGGATCAGGCCACCGGGGGGAGCGGAGCAGCGACAACCGCATGGTGTGCCCCTTGATGTCGTACCCGTATTTCGCGCTGTTGAGCAGCGAGACGCCGTAGCCGCCACTCGAGACATCGGCCCAGCGTGAGGCCGGGACTTCAACCTGTGCCTTCTCGACGCTGTTGCCCATCAGCGTGGACCGGCGGATGGTGCCGTACGGGATCTCGTAGGTTGCGGCCGTGTCGCTGAAGGCGAGGGGGAACGCCACCTTCACCATGGTCTTGTCCTCCCACCAGTCGACATCCGTGACGAAATCGATCCGGTCGAGTCCGCTGTAGAGGATGATGTCCTGCGTGAAGAAGGAAGAAGGAAAGTCCTCCGTCGGGAAGTCCTTCTTTGTGCCGGGTTTCAGATAGTCGCGGTGCAGGCGGACGACCGTGCGGACGGGTCCCCGTTCGGCGACCTCGGCGCTACGGAATGTCGAGGGAAACTTCACCCCGGTCAATCCCAAGTTCCAGGCATCCCACGCGGCCGGCCTGTCCTCAAGGAGCTGGAGTTCGTTGCCGGCGCCGGAGAGTATTTCCTTCCCGATTCGCTTGTCCACGATGCTGCTGACCCATCCGGTGGCGCTGTCGATCGCGATGCGAAAGAGCGCGTTCTCCAGCGCAAAGGGGGATGCGGGCTCCCCCTTTATCGCAAGGGACGATCGTCCTCTCCTCAATTCGTAGATCGTGTAGCCGCACGACGGGACGGCTTCGGCAACAAAACAGATCTGCCGCTGCCGGGGGGACGTCTGAATAATTTGCGACGGGACCTCTTTCCGCGAACGGATGTCGACGACCGTGTAGTCGTTCAGGTCTCCCTCGGGAAGCGTCAGTGTCGCAAGGTCGGTCCGTACCCACGAAAGCGTATTGAAAACGATGAAGGGGGTCCTGACCGTCGAAGTGTTCACCTGCCGGGCGATATGGTCGATGGCACCGTTCAGCTCGAATATGCCGGCCGCTGCCGCTTGCTTCTGGGATTCCGCGGCGTCGATGTAGACCTCCCGGATGCCCGAACCGGGAAGGATGTCATGGAACTGATTGAAGAGAACCTTCTTCCATGCTTCCTCGAGGGCCGACGCGTTGTAGCTGCGTCCGTAGAGGGAAGCGATCCAAGAGGCTTTTTCGGCGTTGGTGAGAAGCGCTTCGCTGGATCGGTTGTACGCCTTCATCGCCGCCTGGGTCGTGAAGGTTCCCTGATGGTATTCGAGATAGAGCTCGTCGGTCCAGACCGGGAGCGACCTCAGGTCGTTCGCCCTCAGCCATCTGACGTACGTCGTGGCCGTACCATATTCGATGGCGGGAAAAACGTCGAGCGACTTAAGCCGGTCGATCCGGTCGAGCATGGCAAGGGAAGGTCCGCCTCCGTGATCGCCCACGCCGAAGAGGATGAGCATTTTCGTGAAGCCGGTGTTTGCTTCAAACTGCCTCAGCCAGTCGACAAGGCGGGCGGGATCGTCGATCGTGTTCACGTAGTCAAACGGGAAATAGCTCAGGATCCGCGAGCCGTCCGGCGACTCCCACCAGAAGACCCGGTGGGGGAAAACGTTCGTTTCGTTCCAGCCAATCTTCTGGGTGATGAACGCGTCGATCCCCGCATGGGCGTAGAAGGAGGGCATGTTCAGGTTGTACCCGAACGAATCAGGGTTCCAGCCTATCTTCACGTCGGTGCCGAGCTTGCTGCGGAAGTACCGCTTGGCGTAGAGGAGATGCCGCGCCCAGGATTCACCGGAGGGGATATTGCAGTCGGGCTCGACCCACATCCCCCCCACGACCTCCCAGCGCCCCTCTTTCACCCTCCGCTGGATCTGTTTGAAGAGGTCGGGATAGAGACGCTCCATCCAGTCGTAGTACGCCGCCGCGCTCTGCGTGTAGGTGAAGTCGGGGCGCTGCGCGAACATGTTCATCACCGAGGCGAACGTGTTGCGGCAGACCATGACGGTCTCCCTCTCCCGCCAGAGCCAGGCGGCGTCGATGTGGGCGTTGGCGTCGAAGTAGAGCGTGAAGCGCCGGGCATACGCGGCGACCGGGGCGAGTTTCGTGCGTGCGGTGTTGAGGGAAGCCTGGAATTCGTCCACGGATCCGTGCCGGAGCGCGTCGATGTTCACCGAGGCGGCGATGGATTGAAGCAGCTCGTTCAGCCGCGTCTTTTCTCCCCGGTCCATTTTCGACCTGTCGACGCCCGGATCCACTTTCTTCGTCGAATTCGTCTGGTAGGTGTCGAAACTCAGCAGCTTTTGGCCGACGGCGAGACTCAGCGAAAAATCCTCCACCCCCCTGGCAAGCGGATCGTCCTTTCCTCCCACAATCTGAGCACGGAGAAGCCGCAGGGGTCCCCCGGTATTGATGGCCTTGATCGCGATCAGGAATTTTTCTCCCGGCTTCGCATCATGGGTGAGCTCGAATTCCCCGTCCCAGGGAAAATACCCCCTGCTCTCGCCGTTGACCCAGAGATAACCGGCGTCGTCGACCGTGAGGAGCAGCCTTACGGGGCCGGAGGTCGGTTTTCCCAGCATCCTGTCGGGGAGCGTGACCTCCTTCCGGATCCAGCAGGAGTCTGGGTAGATCGACTCGTTAAGTGAGAGCCCCGTCCAGCCGCTGTCGTCGAATCCCTGCTTCGCAGGGTCTCCGGCGACGCTGGTGCTGTACCGCCAGTCGTTCAAAGATCCCTTGCTCAGGAACTCGAGTCCGGCGACGAGTTTGTCGACGTTGCTCTGCGCCGCAAGGGGGGAGGCGCAGAGGGCGAGAATGATGACAGAGAGAATTGTTTTCATGAGTCGGGTCCTGATGTCGAATGTGCGAAGGAGGGGCTCTAGCGCCTGATCCGGTCCACCATCACAGCGAGGAGGATGACGCTTCCGACCACCACCTGCTGGACGTACGAGCCGATGTTCATGAGGTTCAGTCCGTTGCGCAAGACGGCAATCAGCATGGCGCCGATGAACGTCCCGATGACCGATCCCTTCCCCCCCGAGAGGCTTGTCCCTCCCACCACCACGGCGGCGATGACATCGAGTTCGTAGCCGAGCCCCGCACCCGGCTGTCCCGAGTTCATGCGTGAGGCGAGGAGGATGCCGCTCACGGCGGAAAGAGCCCCCGAGAGAATGTACACCTTTCCCAGCACTCGCCCCGTCCGGATCCCCGCGAGGGCGGCGGCTTCGATATTCCCGCCGACGGCGTAGACGTGCCGCCCGAACCGGGTGCGGGTCAGGATGACATGGGATCCGATGAACGTCAACGCCATGATCAGAGAGGGGACAGGGACGGCAAGCAATCGGCCGTTGCCGAGAAACGCGAACACCTCCGGAAGTTCCCAGATCGGTCGGCCGTCGGTCGCAACAAACGCCACACCGCGCCAGATCGTCATCGTAGCGAGCGTGACTATGAAGGGAGTGATGTTGAACCGGGTGATGAAGAACCCTGCGAAAACCCCCGAGAACGCCCCGAGAGCAATCCCGCCGAGGAGCGCAAGGATCAATGCTGCGGGGCCCGGTAGATCGGACTTCAGGATGGCGGTCGTGACGATGCCCGCCAGCGCGACCAGCGAGCCGACCGACAGGTCGATTCCCCCCGTCAGGATGACGAACGTCATCCCGGCGGCGATGATGGCGGTGATGGAGGCCTGCAGCGTGACGTTCAGGAGATTGTCGGGGGTGAAGAAGTAGGGGGAAAGGATCGCGAAGAGAATAAATTCCAGAACGAAGGCAACACCAATCCCGATTTCTCCCGAGAGTTTCGACAGGAACGCTGTGCGGGGGACGGTCATGTGTGCGCGCGGTGTGTCGCAAAGGTCATGACGGCCTCCGGGGTCGCATCCATCCCCTCGACGATGCCGGTGAGTTGGCCTTCGCACATCACGGCGATCCGGTGACAGATCCCGAGCAACTCGGGGAGGTCGGAGGAGATGACGATGACGCCGATCCCCTGTTGCGCAAGCCGGTTCATCAGCGTGTAGATCTCGTATTTCACGCCGACATCGACCCCAGCCGTCGGCTCGTCGAAGATCAGGACGCGTGCCCTGGAATTGAGCCATCGCGCCAGGACCACTTTCTGACGGTTGCCGCCGCTGAGGGTCTCCACCTTCACTTCGGCGTCGGGGGGCTTGATGTGCAGTTCTCCTATGAAGCGCTGTGCAACGGCCTCGTCCTTTCCCCGGTCGATGAACGGTCCGGTCAGGATTTCGCGGAGCGTGGCCAGCGAGATGTTCTCGCGGACCGACATCTCCATGATGAGGCCGAACTTGTTCCGGTCTTCGGTCAGGAGTCCGATCCCTGCCTTGATGGCTTCATAGGGGGAGGAGGGGGAGATCTCCTCCCCTCCCAGGAAGACTTTTCCCCCCGTCTTTCTGTCCGCCCCGAAGAGCACCCTGGCAAGCTCCGTCCGCCCCGCACCGACGAGCCCCGCCAGCCCGAGTATCTCCCCACGGCAGAGCGACAGGTTGACAGGGGAGAGCTTGTCGGACCGGAGGTTTTCGATACGGAGGATCTCTTCCCCCTTCTTCAGAGCGATGCGGGGATATTCATTCTCGAGCTCGCGTCCGACCATCTGGCGGATCAATCCGCGCCGGTCGATGTCGGCGATGGCGCAGGTGTGGACCCGTGTGCCGTCGCGCAGCACCGTCACCCTGTCGCCGACCTCGAATATCTCCTCGAGACGGTGGGAGATATAGATGATGCCGACCCCCCGCGTCTTCAGCGTGCGGATCACCCCGAAGAGGGTCTCGGTCTCCCTGTCCGTCAGGGGGGCCGTCGGTTCGTCCATCGCGAGAATGCGGACGTTGCGCGAGAGAGCCTTGGCGATCTCGACGATCTGCCTCTGCGCGACGCTCAGGTCGTTGACAAGTGTCCCGGTCGGGATTTCTTCGTTGAGCATCCGGAGCGCGCCGGCGGCACGGAGATCCATCGCCTTCCGGTCGATGATCGGCGTCCGTCCAAGCAGCGGTTCGTTTCCGAGGAGTATATTCTCGGCGACCGTCAGATGGGGTACAAGCTTGAAATCCTGGTAGATGACGCCGATCCCCAGCCGCTGCGCGTCGCCGGGAGTTGAGAGCTGCACAACCTTGCCGTCGACGGTGATGGTGCCGGCGTCCATGCGGAGGGCGCCCGAGAGTATCTTTATGAGCGTCGATTTTCCCGCGCCGTTCTCGCCGACGAGGCAATGCACCTCCCCCGCGTGGAGCGAAAAATCAACGCTGCTCAGGGCGAGAACGCCGGGATACTGCCGGGTGATTCCCCTCATGTCGAGAAGCGGCGGCACGGTCACTGCACCCCTACTTTTGCCAGACTCGCGGCGTCGGTGATGCCGACCTCCACGGGGACGATGGGGGGGACGGGGAGCCCCACGAAATGGTCGTGTATCTTTTCGATGGTCAGCGTGCCGATCTTCTTCGGGTACTGGATAACATCGGCCTTGAGTGCCGTTCCCTTCAGTATGGCGTTGACGGCGATCGTCGTAGCGTCGTAGCCGACGATGATGATACCGGGCCGCTTGAACTGCTGGACGGCATCAAGGGCGCCGAGCGCTGAGGCGTCATTGATCCCGAAGATCCCGTCGAGCCGAGGATTCGACTGCAGCACGTCCGCGGTCACTTCGAGAGATTTGTCGCGCACCGCCTGGCCGCTCACGTCGGCCACGATGGTGATGCCCGGAAACGCGGCGAGCGCTTCACGAAAGCCCTTGACGCGATCCAAGACGGAGGTCGCGATGGGGTTGTTGATGATGGCCACCGCCCCCTTGCCGCCGAGCGCTTTGGCGAGGTACTCCCCCGCAAGCCGGCCCCCCGCGACGTTGTCGGAAGCAATATGGCTGACCACGGTTCCTTCCTGGGCCGCGATGTCGGCCGTGAACACCGGTATCCCCGCAAGGTTTGCCTTCCGAATGCCGGGACCGATCCCCTTCGAATCGACGGGACAGACGATGATCGCGTCCACCTTGCGGGTCACGAAATCCTCGATCTGGCTGATCTGTTTCCCGAGATCGAATTCAGCGGAGCTGACGATGAGTTCGTACTTCTGCCGTGCCGCCGCCTCCCGCAACCCCTCCTCGAGATCCTTATAGAAAAGATGACTCCTCGTCAGCAGCGCAACCCCGATGGTCCTGGTGTGTTCGGATTGCTCTTTCTTCACGCAGGAAGAAAAAAGGAGACAGGGGCCGAGGAGAAGGAGAAGAGTTCGTTTCATGGCGGGTGTGCGGGATGGTGTTGATGGATGATCGGGAAAAAGTAGGAATATTTGTCTGGAATAGCAAAGGGGGAGGGCTGATGCTGCTTGACTTCCCACCGGGGTCTCTCTATATTTTCCCCGCATCCCGGTTGTCAGCAATATTCCGGACATCCTGCGAGATCGCGGTTCCGCCCCCCCCCGGCTGGCTTGACGGCGGGGAACAGCTCAGCGCAACCCTGATCGTACAGGGAGAGCATCTCCCGGACCCGAAGGTGTGAGAGCATCGGACATTCCATGAAGACGCGCAGGCTGCGGGGGAGAGGGGACACGTTCGATTTTCTGCTACATTCCATGAAACGGTCACGGTCTGTCCTCCTTCGCGCTCTCATACCGCCGGGGGCACTCCTCGCGCTCTTTCTCGCCCTCTCGGCCCTTTTTCCCCTTCCTCCCTTAAAGCCTTACTCGCTGGTCGTCCTTGACCGCACCGGCAGGCATCTCCAGGCATTTCTCGCCGCGGACGGCGTATGGCGGCTGCGCACCTCTCCCGATGAAATTCCCCGACGCCTGAAAGAAATCCTGATCAGGCGTGAGGACCGCTGGTTCTACTATCATCCCGGCGTCAACCCGCTTGCGATCGCCCGTGCCTTCGCGCAGAATCTCCGGACCGGGAGGCGGGTCTCGGGCGCATCGACCATCGCGATGCAGATCGCCAGGATGCTGGAGCCCAAGGAGCGGACCTATCTCCATAAGGTCGCAGAAATCTTCCGCGCGCTCCAGATCGAGCGGCGGTATTCCAAAGATGAAATCCTCGGAATCTACCTCTCGATGGCTCCGCTCGGAGGAAACATCGAAGGGCTCAAGTCGGCCGCTCTCATGTATTATCAGACGCCGCTCGAGCGGCTCAACATCGCGCAGCTGTTCGACCTGATCCTGATCCCGGGGGATCCGAACGGTCTTGAGCCCGACCGGAATCCAGGACGGCTTCTCGATGAGCGGAAACGCCAGGCGGCGAGGTGGATCCGTGCCGGCATACTCTCTCCCGGGGATTCGGCGATCATCTGGGACACGCCGGCCCTTGCGGTCCGCCGCCCGTTGCCCCGGGCAGCCCCCCACTTCACCTTGCGCGTCAGGGAAGAGTTCCCCGGGGCCGCTGAAATCAAAAGCTCGCTGGATCTCTCTACACAGACGCTCGTGCAAGAACTCCTGTCGAACCATCTCCGTCCCTGGCAGCAGCGGGGAATCAGGAACGGGGCTGTCCTCGTGGTGCAGAACGCGACGCGCGAGATCGTGGCCTACGCGGGCTCGGAAGATTTCGACGACGCGGCGGCGTCGGGACAGGTCGATGCGGTGAGGGCGCTCCGCTCGCCCGGTTCGACGCTCAAGCCCCTGCTCTACGCCATGGCGATGGAGCACGGAGAGCTCACGCCGCGGACGAGACTGCTGGACACGCCGTACGATGCGGAGGGATTCCTGGCGGAGAACTATGATGGGACCTATGCCGGATTCGTCTACGCCGACGAGGCTCTCCGTCGCTCCCTGAATGTTCCCCTGGTGCACATGCTCAAGAGATCGGGACTCACTTCGTTCATCGACTTCACCGCCGGGTCGGGGATACTCTCCCTCAAGGCGCAGAAAGAGCGTCTCGGCCTGAGCATGATCCTGGGGGGCTGCGGAGTGACGCTGGAAGAGATGGTCGGGGCCTATGCTGCATTTCCGAACGGCGGTAAGTTCTGTCCACCGAGTTTCACCTCCCGCGGCGGGGTCCCGCCCCCCGGCGTCAAAGAAATCTTCTCCTCCTCGACGGCCTGGATGGCGACGGAGATTCTCTCTGGACTGGACCGCCCTGATCTCCCCAACAACTTCGCGTCAGCGACAAACCTCCCTGCCATCGCCTTCAAGACGGGGACAAGCTACGGCCGCCGCGACGCCTGGGCGATCGGCTATACGTCAGAATTCACCGTCGGCGTCTGGATCGGCAACGTGAACCAGAAAGGGAGTCCCGAACTCGTCGGGAGCAAATCGGCCGCTCCGCTGCTGATCGACATACTGAACTCGATCTCCTCGACGCACCAGAAGACCATCCTTCCCCGGCCGGCGGACATCCGAGGCCGGCTGGTGTGCGCCAGGAGTGGACTGGCACCCGGGACGCGCTGCGAACACCTGATCGACGATGTCTGTTCGGCTGCGAGGACGGCGCAGAAGATCTGCAACATCTGCACCGACGTCATGGTCTCCACCGACGGGAAGCTCTCTTTCTGTCCCGCCTGCGTCGGCGACCGTCCGTTCCGGATCGTCACGCGGGAAGAATATCCCCCCGCGCTGATCGATTTCTGGCGGAAGAGCGGCACCGCCTGCACCGAGGCACCGCCGCATAACCCCCGCTGCACACGGCTTTTCGCGGGGGAGGGACCCACGATCGTGAGTCCATCGGATAACATGACCTATTTTCTCGCCATCAAGAACCGGATGCTTGTCTTCCAGGCCGCCTCGGGGATCGACGTCGGGGGGCATGCCTGGTATCTGAATGATACATACCTGGGAAGGAACAGAGCGGGGGAGAAGCTGTTCGTCCCGATCACCGGGGGGGACTATACGGTCACATGCGTTGATGACCGGGGCCGTGCCTCGTCCGTACACATCTCCGTCAGATGCATCCTTTAACATCACACTCAAGGCCTCCTTCATGAAACGCTCTCATGCTGCGATGCTCATGATTTGCCTGGGGGCACTGTTGCTCTCCTGCTCCCCGCACGATGCGAATGTCCTGACCGTCTCCTCCGGCATGCCGTCGGGGGTCGTGCCGCGGGACGGGGTCATCGCGCTCACCTTTTCGCGGGGGGTGGTCTCCCCCGATTCGCTGAACGTCTGGACGAACACGCCGTTCATCGAATTCACCCCCGCTCTCGCTGGGAAGTTCGTCTGGCAGGACACCGCGAAGCTCGTCTTCAGTCCCGACGGGCCGCTGGCCGGTGACGCCAGGTTCACGGCGAAGCTGAACACCGGACTGTTGAAACAGATGTCGGGGGCGCCGTCGTTCAGGGGGCCCGAGGAGTTTTCCTTCAGCACCGAACGGTTCACGCTCAGGGGGGCGGAGTTCTTTTACGACCGGATCGGTGAAAGGCGGCAGGTGGGGATCAAGGTGAATCTTGAGTTCACCTACCAGGTGGCCCCGCAGGAGATCGCCGGTCACGCGGTCATTCGCATCGAGAACGTTCCCCAGCAGATCGGGCGGGTGGTCACGACGGAGAAGAGCCGGGTGATCGCGCTTGAGCTCGGGGTGGTGACGCAGCTCCAGAGCGAGCAACACATCAGCGTCGAGTTCGACGACAGGCTGGTCTCCCCCGAAACCGCCACCCGCCTCTGGATGGATCGCCCGTTTGTCTTTACGCTCCCCCCGCTGGCGGAGCTGGCCATCTACGGGCATGAGTTCGGCTTCGACGGCACGGCGAGCTGGATCAAGGTGCAGACGTCGCAGGAGGTCGACACGGCCGCCGTCAGGGGGAGCCTGACGCTCGATCCCGTCCGGCCGTTCACGGTGCAGAACAACGGGCTCGGGTTCACCCTTCACGGGACATTCGAACCGGGGACGGCGTTTCACCTCACGATCAAGAAAGGAATGGAAAGCGTCCTCGGGGGGAAGACGCAGAACGACTACGACGCGGATATCGTCGTCGGCAACATCGCCCCGACATTCCGGTTCAGTTCCTCCGCGGGGGTCTATATGCTGATGGGGGGACAGCGGAAGGTGGAGGTCAGAACCACGAACATGCCGAAGCTTCTGGTAAGGATCAGTCAGATATTTCAGAACAATCTTGTCTTCTTCCTCGACAACGGCCGATCTTATGACTACGGCTACGGCGACTATGATGGGGGGGAGGAAGGGGCCAGGCCGGTCCGTGCAAAGTACCGCTATGACCTCGGTAACTTCGGCCGGCAGCTCAGGGTCGATACCCTCGCGGTCACGGGAGGGACGAATCAGGAGGTCACCTCCCTCATCGATCTGATTCCGTACCTGAACAACGGGTTCAAGGGGTTTTACCTCGTCGAGATCGCCGATCCGAAGCAGCCGTGGCGCTCGACCTCGAAGCTGATCTCCATCTCCGACATCGGTCTGATCGTCAAGCAGAGCCCCGACGAGGTGATGGTCTTTGCGACGAATCTCCTGACGAACGCGCCGGCGCCGGGGGCCCTCATCTCGCTCGTTTCGACCACCAACCAGGTCATCGCGACAGTGAAGACCGGGAGTGACGGAGCGGCACGATTCGCAGACTACAGGGCGACGGCCAGAGACTTCGGCCTGAAGCTCATCACCGCGGAGATGGACAACGACTTCAACTTCATCAACCTGGGCGACTATCAGATCGAGACCTCCCGGTTCGACGTCGGCGGGAAGAGGGACGCGGAGAAGGTCTACGACGCGCTCCTGTACGGCGACCGGAACATCTACCGGCCGGGAGAGAAGCTGATCATCGCGGGGGTCGTACGGAATCTGACCGAGAAGCTCCCCGGCGCGATGCCGGTGCGGCTGAAGATCGCCAATCCCCGTGGGACGGTGATTGCCGACATGCAGCTCGCGCTGAACGACGAGGGCTCCTTCGAGGCAAACCATCAGACACAGCCCACATCCCAGACGGGGGACTACCGGGCCGACCTGTTCACGGGCAACAATGCGTTTCTTGCGACGTACAAGGTGAGTGTGGAGGACTTCGTACCCGACCGGCTCCGCGTCACGCTGGGCGCGTCGCAGGAGACGGCCCGTCCGGGGGACAACATCCGCTACGAGATCCTCGCGCTCAACTTCTTCGGCCCCCCCGCAGCCGGGCGGACCTGGGAGTTCGAGGGATCGTTCGACGTGATACCGTACCGGTCCAAGACCTTCCCCGACTTCCGGTTCAGCGACGACGCGGCGAAGCCATATGTCGCCAACCCGGAGGTGTTCACCGGAAAGACCGACGAGCAGGGGAAGGCGGTCGTGCACTTCGCGATGCCGAAGAACCTGACCTCGAGCGGACTGCTGCGGGGAAAAGGGCGGGTGGCCGTCTTCGATGAATCGGGGCGTCCGGTCTACCAGATCTCGCAGACGACCGTCTATCCGAAGAACTACTATGTTGGTATCTTGAACCGGGGGGCCTATTACGTCACCCCCAACACGCCGCAGAAAGTCAAGATCGTCGCGGTCGACCCTCAGGACAAGCCGATCAGGGGATTCGTCGCGCATGTCGAGCTGATCCGCCGGGAATGGCACTCCGTCCTCCGACAGCATCGGCAGACCAATACGCTCCGCTACGTCTCCGAGCAGAGGGAGATCGTCGAGAAGACCGACAGGATAACGCTGGGGGAGACCCCGTACGAGTTCACCTACGTTCCTTCCCGATCGGGGGACTACATCGTGCGCGTCGGGAAGGAGGGGGAGACGGGCTTCAACCAGTTCGGCTTCTACGCCTACAGTTGGGGGACGTCCGATATCACGTCCTTCGAGGTGGACCCGGAAGCGAGGGTGGATATCGTGCTGGATAAGCCGCAGTATGCCCCGGGGGAGAGGGCGCGGGTCCTCTTCCAGACCCCTTTCAACGGCACCATGCTCGTGACTGTGGAAAGGAACAGGGTGTTCAACTACAGGTATCTCCAGGTGGCGAACAAAGCCGCCTCGATGGACCTGACGGTGGATGAAAAATTCTTGCCGAACGTCTACATCAGCGCGGTTCTTTTCCGGAAGATCAGGGAGACCGACATCCCGCTGCTGGCCGGGCATGGTTTTGCCCCCCTCATGGTGGAGAAGAAATCGAACCGTCTTGATGTCGCGATCAAGGCGCCGGAGAAGATCCGCCCCCGCGGCAAGCAGAAGGTGGTGGTGACGGCCGCCGGAGAAAAGAACGTGTTCGTCACGCTCGCGGCCGTCGACGAAGGGATCTGCCAGGTGAAGAATTACAAGACCCCTGATCCCTACGGGTATTTCTACGCGAGGAAGATGCTCGAGACCGATACGTACGACTTCTTCAAATTTCTCATTCCTGAAACGAAGCGGAGCGGCCCGCGGAGCGCGGCAGGAGGGGGCGATGCGGATATCGCGCAGCGGGCGAATCCGCTCGGCGTCCAGCGGTTTAAACCGCTCGCCCTCTGGTCGGGCATCCTGCGGACTAACGCGAACGGCGAGGCGGAGGTGACGTTCGAGATTCCGGCATTCAACGGCGAACTGCGTCTGATGGCGTTCGCCTACCGAGGGGACCGGTTCGGTTCGGCGCAACTGGCGATGAAGGTCTCCGATCCCGTCGTGATCACCCCGGCGCTCCCGCGCTTCCTGAGTCCCGGGGATTCTATCACGATGCCGGTGACGGCGTTCAACACGACAGAGAAGCCTGTCTCCCTCTCTTTTGACGTCGGGACCGAGGGGGCCATCGCCGCGGTGACGAGATCGGCCTCCCTCGACATCGGAGCGAACCAGGAGCGGTACGTCAATGTCGCACTCCGGGCCGCGAACCAGGTCGGGAAGGCGACCGTGAACGTGAGGACGACGGCATTCGGCGAGAAGCTTGAATCGACGACCGATCTTCCCGTACGCCCGGCGGCCCCGTTCTCCTCGGACGGCATCGCGGGGTTTGTCGACGGCGGCTCTGTTGTGACCCACGACGTGCCCGATGCGTATCTCAGCTACGGGAGGAAGGCCTACGTGACACTGAGCCCCTATCCCGTGGCCAACTTCGCCAAGGAGCTGAAGCACCTGATCGGATATCCCCACGGCTGCCTGGAACAGACCGTGTCGAAGGCGTTTCCGCAGATCTACCTGCGCGACATCGCGGCCGTCATGGCCCCGTCAGTACTGAACACCGGGAGTCCGATCTACTTCGTCAACGAAGCGATCACGAAGATCACCTCCATGCAGCTCTATGACGGCAACTTCGGCACCTGGCCGGGGGACACCTGGTCGAACCCGTGGGCGACGGTCTACGCGACCCACTTCCTGCTCGAAGCGCGCAAGGCGGGCTTTGCGGTGCCGGAGGCCACGGTCAAAGCGGCGCTCGGAGCCGTGACGATGATCGCGCGGGGCAAATTGACCGAGGACTACTATCACGACGAGGACAACAAGGTCACGCTCCAGCGGATCGCCGACAAGAGCACCGTCTACGCGCTCTACGTCCTCGCCCTGGCCGGCGTGCCGGAGAAATCGGTGATGGACTTCTACCGTGGGGAGAAGAGACTGCTGGTTCACGACACGCGCTATCTCCTCGCGGGGGCCTATGCCCTTGCGGGGGAACGGACCGCCTACAACGAACTCATCCCGCCGGAATTCCCGGCGGAAGAGGCGGCGCGTACTTCAGGTGGAAACTTCGACTCGCCGATACGGGCGAACGCCCTGATGTTGAACATACTGCTGGAGACAGACCTGAACAACCCGAACATTCCGCGCTTCATGGAATACCTGTCGGCGAAGTACAGGAGCAACCGGTGGTACAGCACGCAGGACGACGCGTTCACGCTGCTGGCGTTCGGAAAGGCGGCACGCATGGCATCGGCGACAAAGGTCGACGGGACCGTGGACGTGGGGGGTCAGTCCTACGCCTACAAGGGGGGGAATCAGAAGATCGACATCGTCCCCTTCGGGAAGAAGGTGACCATCACCATGAAGGGACAGGGGCGCGTCTATTATTCGCTGGTCACCGAGGGGATACGCTCGGACGGGGGGGTGAAGATCGAGGACAAAAACCTGCAGGTGAGGCGCGAGCTCCTGGACCGGAACGGCTCGCCGGTCAACTTGACCGCGATCCGGCAGAACGATCTCATCGTGGTCCGTATCACGCTGAACGCCGGCGTGGACCAGCTTGAGTATATCGCCATCACGGATCTCCTCCCGGGGGGATTCGAGCTTGAAAACCCCCGGATCACCGAAGCGACGAACTACGCATTCATCAAGGATCCATCGACGGCGCAGTATCTGGACATACGCGACGACCGGCTCAATCTGTACACCGGAATAAAGGGGGGGAAAAGGCAGATGCATTTCTATTACGCCGTCCGGGCCGTGACGCAGGGAAGCTTCCAGTATGCCCCCATCGTAGCGGAGGCAATGTATGACGCGTCGTATTACTCCGCCAGCGGAGGGGGAAAAATCCGGGTGACAAAGTGAACGGCAAAGGAGGCGGACAATGACCGATCAACCGACAGGGAGAAAAAATGAAAACATCACGGCTTTTCTGGGGGAGCCTCTTCATGGGGGCGGGGCTTCTCCTGTTGCTTCTGAAGGTAGGCTATCTCGACGTTGAGGTCTCCTCATTCCTGAAGTTCTGGCCCCTTCTCCTGGTGCTCTGGGGGATCGGCGTGCTGAGCGGTGCGAGGTGGCTGACCGTGGTCGCCTGGGTGCTGGCGATTCTTCTGTTCATTCTGTATGCGTTTGACGCGGGGGGGTGGATGCATGAGCGGGAGGAGAGCTCGTCGACGGACCAGACATTTGTTCAGTCGTTCGACACCAGCGCACATCACGCGTCGTTCCGATTTTTGTCGGGGGCGGGGAAGTTCTCCGTCGAGGACACCTGTTCGGACCTGATCCGTGCGGAAACGGAAACCAGCGTCGGCCGGTACGATTTCGACGCCACAGCAATGGCCAGTGGGCCCGTGGTGCGAATGAAGCTGACGGGGGGGGAAGGTGCACACATGAGCAGGGGAACCAACAGCGTCAGGATCAGACTTCATCCCGCCCCTGCGTGGGATCTTGATTTCGACATCGGGGCTGCAAAACTCACGTTGGATCTTGTCCCCTTTGCCGTGGAGAACCTCGGGATCAACAGCGGAGCGGGTGACGTCCGGGTAACGCTGGGTGACAGGGCATCCACGAGCAGGGTAAGGATCAAGGCCGGAGTATCGTCGGTGAGCATCCGCGTACCGGAAGGGGCCGGGTGTGAGGTGAACGACCAATCGGCTCTCTCGTCGAAGCACTTCCGGGAATTCAACGAGGAGCGGAAGGGGCTTTACCGCACCTCGAATTTCGAATCGGCGGCAAAGAAGATCTTTATCAAGGTCGAGGCGGGCGTTTCGAACATCACCGTCGAGCGCTACTGAGATCCGTCACCTGCATGAACGCGGGGGGGATGGAGCTTCTGTAGCGAATCGTCCCTTGCCTTACCATCGATCCCCCCGATGGTCGTCACATTCGCCTCGAAATAGCAGAGCGGGCACCCATGAGTGATCGGATGCCCGCTCGCAGAAAATGCGAAGATGCTGAAAAGTCACCTAATGAGGATCATTCGACGTGTTTGCACCACGCTCCCCGCTGTTAGTCGGTACAGGTATACGCCGCTTGCAAGGCCAGAGCCGTCGAACATGACCTCGTGAAATCCCGCATCCCTCCTATCGTTCACCAGCACGGATACTTCGCGACCGAGAACGTCATAGACCGTCAGGCCCATATATGAATCGTGGAGCAACTCGTACTTGATGGTCGTGCTCGGGTTGAAGGGATTAGGGTAGTTCTGGTTCAACATATACTCCTGTGGAATGTCTCCGTGTTGGTTCCCTTCGACCCAGGTCACGCCCCCCGTCGTTGTGCGAAGAATAGTCCCGCCAGACCCCACAACCGTTCCATTACTAGAATCCTTGAAAGACACGCCCCATAAGACAGCCGTTGAATCGAGCAACAGCGTCCACGATTTGCCGCTATCCGTTGTGCGAATGACTACACCTGAACGGTTATCGGGTTCCTTCCAGAATCTGGCTCCCACTGCATATGCCGTATGTGCGTCTGCATAGCAGACCGCGTCCAGACCCTTTGTTGTCGGGGCCGTCCGGCTTATCCACGAGGCGCCGCCATCAAAAGTAAGGAGTATGACGCTTTCGTTTCTGAATTCGCCGTCGACGATTCCCCCCACCACGATTCCGTGGTTGGCGCCGGAAAAGGCAACACCATAGAGTTGGTCGGCTGTGCCGCTAAGCTTGGCCGTCCAGGAGGCACCTCCATCGGTCGTGCGAAGAATAGTACCTCCTGCTCCGACGGCAATGCCACTCTTGGCATCGGTAAAGCAGACGCCCCTAAGGGCATTCGTCGTTCCGCTTGGCTGTCTCGTCCAGGTGGCTCCTCCATTAGTCGTGCGGAGGATGTTGCCGTAGTCTCCCACTGCAGTTCCGATATTCGCGTCGGTGAACGAAACAGCGATAAGCAAATCCGTCGTGTTGCTAGACTGCGATGCCCAGCTTGCGCCGCCATTGGTGGTGCGGAGAATGGTGCCCCCCCCTCCTACTGCAGTCCCAGTGTTGGCATCGGTAAAGCACACACCGGAGAGGTTCTCCGCTGTCCCGCTCGATTGGCTTAACCAGGTCGTGCCCCCGTTGGTGGTGCGAAGAATGCTCCCCCAGTTTCCCACTGCAATCCCAGTAGTGACATTGGTGAAGGAAACGCCCCAAAGAACTGCCGTTGTCCCGCTCGACTGCAAACACCAGCCAGATTGCGCAACGGCCTCTACAACAGAGAAACAGGCAATGATGACATAGCAAACAGCCTGAATAGGTTTCATGTCGCACCTCGGAAGTCAGACCAAGACTCGTGAAAGTGGCCGTTCGATGCAGAAGTCGATGGGTCGTGGGCATGACAGTATCACAGAAACACTCGGCGGCTCAATGACTCCCTCATCGAGCAAAACTATTTGAGCACGAGCATTTTCTTCGTTGACAAAAAGTCTCCCGCCTGCAATCGGTAGAAGTACACGCCGCTCGCGAGCTTCGAACCATCAAACTTCACCTCGTGAACTCCCGCATCTTTCCTTTCATTCACCAGCACCGTTACCTCACGACCAAGAACGTCGTACACCGTCAGGATCGCCTGCGAAGAGCGCGGCAACTCGAACCGGATTGTTGTGTTCGGGTTGAACGGGTTCGGAAAGTTCTGCCGTAACGCGTACGCACTCGGCAACGGCTTCTCTTCTCCCACTCCTGTGAACGTGATTATTTTTGAGTCAGTCCAGTACACACGCCCACCGACTGAAAGTTCGACCTTCAGGTTGAAATACCCCGGGAAGGTCGCTGAATCGGCAGCAATATTGAACACCCCGGTTGTCGCAATCTTACCCGGGCCGACGTTGGACAAGGTCAGTGGCGCGGAAGTGATAAACGTGACCCACGGATCGCTGCATTTGGGTGTCAATTTTGCTCCGCGGACCGTGGACGATTTGCCATTGTTGCGGACAAAGGGTGTCAGCCAGTATTCAGTGCCGACCTTCATTACTATCCCGAGACTATCC
>Ga0315273_10003152_pt1 | contig 19783 bp, 24 predicted proteins | sample YL17G02_0_MG_FD_205753 | JGI IMG/M metagenome (GOLD analysis project Ga0315273, IMG submission 205753) | Sediment microbial communities from Yellowstone Lake, YNP, Wyoming, USA - YL17G02_0 | ecosystem: Environmental > Aquatic > Freshwater > Lake > Sediment | place: USA: Wyoming | collected...
TATCGTTCCGGAACTATCATAAAACCAGGGTCATTGAACCATGCGGAGTGTGATTATGCACCAGAATGACCGGGGCGTCAAACAGGGCGACAGGCTCTTAAAGATGCAGGGAAAACTCGACCGTGGCCCGGTCGAGTTCAAATCCCATATTGTCCAGCAGGAAGGTGAGATCATGGGTATTGCAACCCACGATGTTATATCGATACCTCCCACGCAGAGTATTATCGGCGCGGTGGAGATCATGACGAAGTGCGGGTTCCGCCGTTTGCCGGTAACCGATGCAGGTACAAAGAAACTGCGCGGGATCATTACCTCCGGCGATGTGATCAATTTCATGGGTGGCGGGGACAAGTATAAACTCGTACAGGTAAGGCATGGCGGTAACCTGCTGGCTGCGGTCAACGAGAGCGTTCGTACTATCATGACCCAGCAGATTACCACGCTCACGCACGATTCACGGATCCGGGATGCAGTGGATATTATTGTAGAAAAAAAAATCGGCGGGCTCCCCATAGTTGACACCGATGGTGTGCTGAATGGGATCGTCACCGAACGGGATGTGCTGCGGGTGCTCGGTGCGGAGCGAAGTACGCTCAATGTTGAGGATGTTATGAGTACATCCCTCCGTGTGACCGCGCCGGACTGCCCGATTGCTAAGGTCTCTCATGATATGACACAGTACAGGTTCCGGCGTTTACCCGTGGTAAGCGATGATGTGCTCTACGGTATCGTGACCGCCACGGACATCATGCAGTATCTTGGGAGCCGTGAGGTCTTCTCCCGGCTCACGACCGGCAATGCTGCAGACGTCATGGAACTGCCTGTCCGGACGCTGGTAACCGGGAAGCTCTTCACGACCACGCCGATGCAGAGCATCACCCAGGCTGCCCGCGAGATGCTGGACAAGAACATAGGTGCATTGCCCGTGATCGAGGGCTCCCGCCTGATTGGACTGGTTACCGAGTTCGATCTTGTGCGGGCATTTGCAAAGGGGTGACTTTAATGTTGGCACGTGATGTGATGACAGCACCGGTCTATTTTGTATCCCCCCAGGATATGATCGCCTATGCAAGGAACCTGATGGTGAAGCACAAAATCTCGCGGCTCCTTGTGATGGAGGAGGGGCGGCTCACAGGAATACTCACCAAAAAAGACATTGCATACCGTCTCCGGCAAGGAGAACCCCAATGGCGCCGGCGCCCCATCGACCAGATTCCGGTGGGTGCATTTACATCGGGTAAACCAACCGTCGTGTCTCCCGATACAGAGATTAAGAAGATCGCGGGTATCTTTGCATCAAAAAATATCAGTTGTGTTCCGGTTATTGAAAACCGGAACGTTGTGGGAATAGTTACCAAGACAGATTTGATGAAATCCGGTCTTATCCGCGCTCTTTCCTGCACGGTTGGGGACGTGATGGAGGATGTTGCGACTGTCAGTCGCTACCATTCGCTCGACCATGTGATCACGGTGATGAGTGAACGCAACGACAAAGTTGTTGTCATGAACAATGAGGGCACGATTGCGGGAATAATCACCGAAACAAACCTTGCATTTTTTGATAATGAGCAAAAGATTGCCGGGGTGGTTGGAAAAGATGTAACTATAAAGAGACGCGAACGGGAGGACGGGACGAGGAGTCACAGCTTACGTACTGTCGCATCAGTGATTGCCGAGGATGTAATGACCAGCCCGGTTATTGCGGTGCCCCCGGAAACACTGCTCCCCGATGCCCTTGAACTGATGAGAAAAAACCATGTCAACAGTCTTGTTGTCATGGAGAACGGTGCGATATCCGGAATTATAAAACGGGATGATATCATAAAGGAAGTGGCGAAATGACAAAAGAAGTTTTTATCAAAGATGTGATGGTAAAACCAACAACCATCTCAAAATCGGCAAAGATCACCGAAGCACTTGATAAAATGCTTGCGGAAGGCATTGATCCCCTTATTGCAGTCAATAATAACTCCGTTGTCGGTACTGTCTCCCGGCAGGCAATTGCAGAAAAGCTGGGCAGCAAACAGAACTCCGATATTGCACCCACTGCTATCCACGTGGCAAGTGTGGTTGAGGAAGATTTCACGAGTGTCTATCCTGATGAAAGTATCAACGTTCTCATCCCGCTGCTCCAGCACTACAAACTGATCGTTGTGTATGACAGTGATCACAAGTTGATCGGCCAGGTGAGTGCCGGCGATCTGCTGAAAAAGTTCCAGCCGGAAAACGGGATTGAAAGTGCAATCGAGAAGGTTATCACCATTGAGGCCGATGAGCGTGTTGTTCACCTGCGCCGCCGAATGCTCGATGACAATATCACACGTTTTGTCGTATCGGATCAAGGCAAATACATAGGAATCGTCACCGAAACTGACGTCGCTATTGCGATGCGGAGATTCCGGGAGTCGGTCAAGGACCAGCACCAGGACCACCGGATACGGAATATGATTATCAGGGACATCATGACTTCGCCGCTCATATCAGTCGATCTGACGGTACATGTGTCGGAAGTGATAGACCTGATGCTGAAAAAGAATTTCAGTTCGGTTCCCGTGATGGATAACGGCAAACTATTCGGTATCATTACACGAAGGTCTCTGATCAATGCGCTGTAGACCGTGAGCCGGGTAGTATACAATATGAGACATGTCAGATTTGATGTGCATTCTAAAAAGAAATCGGGGAAAAAAGTGAGGCAGGAAGAGGGAAACAAGGAGAGTCCATGACAGTTCAATTGCTCGTTAAAGACGTGATGACAAAGCCGGTGACGATTTCGAAATCCCAGTCAGTCAACGAGGCGCTGGATAAGATGCTCAATGAAAATATTGACCCGCTTATCGTGCTTGCCAGTCATCAGGTTGTGGGAACGGTATCGCGTAAATCGATTGCGGATAAGCTGGGGAGTAAAAACAAAGCACCGATCTCCACGGCAAAGATTCATGTCGCCAGTTCACTCGAGGAAAAAATCCCCTCGGTGTTCCCCCAGCAGGAAATCGGGGTCGTCGTACCGCTCTTAAAACAGCATAAACTGGTAGCTGTCCATGATAAAGACCAGCGCCTTGTCGGGCAGATCGGGTATGGGGAATTGCTCAGGGTACTCCAGCCAAAGGGAAGTATCGAGGGAGCGATGGAACCTGCCCACACCATTGATGCCAATGAACGGCTCTCGCACCTCCAGGCCCGGATGGCGGAGTACAACATCTCCCGTTTTGTGGTGACTGAAGCACAAAAAATCAGCGGGATCGTCACGGAAACCGATCTTGCGATCTCTCTCCGGAAATTCCGGGAGAAGGTGGAAGACCGGCACCAGGATTTCCGGTTCCACAACATCCTTATCCGGACAATCATGACAACCCCGATTCTCACCATTGACCGGAGTGCAAAGATTCCGGATGTTGTCGGTATGATGCTGAAAAAAAATATCAGTTCAGTCCCGGTAGTGGACAAGGGTAATCTTGTGGGCATCATCACCCGCCAATCGCTTGTGAACGCATTGTAACCAACGGCAGATCAGTTCCCTTTTTTCAATTATGAATTTTTTTAAAAAAATCACACCGGTGGACCTGGTGTGACAACCCTGAGTATCAATCAACCGGAAATTTTGACCAGAGGGGTGCCACCATCAACTCGCTCCTGTTATTTCAGCACCTGTCGGTTCTGGTGTTAAGCATGTCAGGAGGAAAAAGGGAAAAAAGTACGTTATTCCCTTTTTTTAGAAATAGAAGATTATCCTGTCTGCTTAAAAGAATGAAAAAAAATCTCACCCTTACCCTTTCTGGCTGTTTAATTCCTTTTGGAATTCGGTGTAAGAATATACCGCGGTGTATACCGCAACCGCAAGCGCCGGAACGAGGACGAACCAGAGCGCGTACGCCCCGGCCACTATACCGGCACAGGAAATAACGCCAGCGATCTTGAATAATTTCCCCCCGAGCTCGTGTGTCTTTTTCCAGACCGTTTTACTGCTCAATGTCCAGGGTGTGCGGATACCAACAAACCAGTTCTGCTCCGCATGCCCGAGAAGAAATCCGATGTAGATGAAGAGCATCCCGATGAGGAGGGGAAACGTGAGGTTCGGGCTGATCTGGTACCCGCTGCTCCAGAGTATGATCTGGACCTGGATAGCAAGGAAGAAGAGGACAAAAAGGAGAATGAACCCGTCATAATAGTCCCTGAATTTCTCGTAATTCTTTTTGTGTGGATCGATGCGGGGAAGAACAGCCAGCAGGGTGACAAAGCCCGTCATGATAAGGGGGATGAGAAGGAGTCCCCAGAACTTCGACATGTATCCGTCAGCCTGACCGGCAGTGTTCCAGTGCGATACGACATGATCCGGAACTGTTGGATAGATGGCGATGGTAAGGGTGAAGGTGATAATGAGGGCGGCAATAATTGCCAACCTGATATGTTTCACACATCGCTATTGGGAATTGATCCAATAATAAGCTAATCACGATCGCAGTTCCCCGGCATTCCAGCGTTTGGGTTCCGGGAAGAACGAATACTCCTCATGAAAGGGTGAGTACCTTCATATCTAAGAAAAGAATGAAATCCTCTACGGCTATAGTATAGAGAGTAATTTCCTGTACCGCTCACAGGTCATACCAAAGAAAAAGATGAATAAACTCCATCTATAATCATAGGGAAAAGTGGCGTGGGAACCCCACCCTTTGGCGTACCTCCTTTGTTCCCGATTCGCCAATCGGAAGAATCCTGTTGGAATCTTCTCAGATTCACCCCCCTTTTTAGTCGCGGGGAACTCCCCCAAACGCTTATTACCAGACCCTGCCCATATTATAAAGCACCATTCATGGAGCAGTGACTATCCACTGCGAGTGTCTGTACAAGATGCGAGATTCCTCTGTTGAGGTAGCCAAGCCTGGTATGGCGCAGGTTTGCTAAACCTGTGTCCCCCTGGGACTCGAGGGTTCAAATCCCTCCCTCAGCGCTAAAAGAGAAAATCTCACACTACGAGGGGATTGGATGGCTCAGGAAGAAGACATAAAATACTTTGTAAGGGTTGGCACAACCGATCTGGATGGAACCAAATCGGTAAGGGTTGCCCTGACCGGAATCATGGGCGTAGGCAGGCATACCTCTACGGTGATCTCCCGTATGGCGAAAGTCGACGAATACGCGCAACTCGGTCGTATTGACGAGGAGTCGGTCAACCGGCTCCGCATCGCTGTTGAACAATACTCATCGAAGATCCCATCATGGATGGCGAACCGGCCCAAAGATATCTACACCGGCGAGGCAAAGCACCTCTTAGGTCCCGATGTAGCACTCTCAAAGGACGAAGACGTCAACCTCATGAGAAAGATCCGCTGTTACCGTGGTATCCGTCATGAAACCGGGCAGAAAGTCCGCGGGCAGCGCACCAAGTCTACCGGAAGAACCGGGACAACCGTCGGTGTCAAGAGGAAGAAAGAGGGAGGTAGCTAACCATGGGATATCCGGGAAAGAATCACAAATCTTACCAGACCCCAAAGCGCCCTTTCGAAAAGACGCGGATCGAATCTGAGACCCGCCTCGTGATCGAATACGGGCTGCGCAATAAGCGGGAAGTCTGGAAGGCACAGAGCTACTTACGTAAATACCGGAAAGGGGCACGCAACCTCCTTGCTATCATGTCAAGTACTGTTGACAGAACCCTTTTTGAGGCAAAGAAGGCTGAGCTGATCTCACATATGCAGCGATCAGGACTGCTTGGTCCGGATGCCGATATCGCAGATGTCCTGTCCCTGAAGGTCCAGGCACAGCTCGAACGCCGGCTCCAGAGCATTGTGTACCGGAAAGGGCTTGCCCGTTCACCAAAACAGGCACGACAGCTCATCACCCACGGGCACATCGCAATTAGTGGCAGGCGTGTCAGTATTCCGGGTTACCGTGTTAACCGGAACGAAGAGATGCAGATCACCTATTACGGCAAGTCACCGTTTTTAACCGACTCGCATCCCGAGAAATCGCGGATCACCAAACCCGCAGGAGTGAGATAAGATGGCGGCAGGCGATAAGGAAAAGTGGGGCGTTGCACATATCTTTGCATCGTTCAACAATACCATCATCACCATCACCGACCTCTCTGGCGCAGAGACCGTTACAAAAAGCAGCGGTGGCATGGTGGTCAAGCAGGACCGGAACGAGGGCTCCCCGTATGCAGCAATGCAGATGGCAGGCAACGTTGCCCAGAATGCCCGGGAGAAGGGAATTGTGGGAGTCCACGTCAAGGTGCGAGCACCCGGACAAGGAAAACAGCGCAGTCCCGGGCCCGGTGCCCAGGCAGCAATCCGTGCACTCGCCCGTGCCGGTATGCGCATCGGGCGTATTGAAGATGTCACGCCCATCCCCCACGACTCCTGTCGCGCGAAAGGCGGCAGGCGAGGAAGGAGAGTGTGATGGAGATCGAATTCAGCAGTCTTGACGATACCCTGGCACGATTCACTCTTGCGGGAGCCAGGCCGGCATTTGCCAACGCGTTCCGGCGGGCAATGATCGGTGAAGTACCGACGCTGGCAATCGAAGACGTGCGTATCTATGATAATACGAGCGCGTTCTTCGATGAGATGCTGGCGCACCGGCTCGGGCTTATCCCCATAAAAACCGACCTTTCAACCTATTCGACTCAGGAAAACTGCACGTGCGGTGGCGCGGGATGCCCGGGCTGCACGGTTACCTTCACGTTAAGTGTCGAAGGCCCTAAGACGGTCCAGTCCAGTGACCTCATTCCTCAGGATCCCAAAGCGACACCGGTATATGATAACATTCCCATCGTGAAGCTCATCAAAGGGCAGAAACTTGTCGTTGAAGCAAAAGCAATCCTCAATACCGGACGAGAGCACGCGAAGTGGCAGCCGACGCTCGTATGCGGATACAAGAATTATCCTGAAGTATCCATCAGTGAAGCCTGCGATGCATGCGGTAATTGCGTGGATGAATGTCCCCGTGAAGTCCTTGCAGTACGAGACAAGAAAGTCGAGGTTGTAACAGGAAAACTCCCTGACTGCTCCATGTGCAAGCTCTGCGAGCGTGCATGCCTGGCAAGCGGTATCGGGGATGAACCGGCAATTACCATATCCGCTGAAGCAAACCGGTATATTTTCGTGGTTGAGAGCGACGGGTCGTTGCCGGTAAAAGAGATCATGGACCGTGCACTGCAATATATCAGGGATCAGTCAAACGAGCTGGAGAGACAATTAGGTGAGATATCAGGGGATGAAAAGAAATGACAAGAATTGTGGAAAAGACGAACCCCCGTCTTACCAACCTCATATTACTCCTGAAGAATAATTCACGGGAGAATGAGGCTAAGATCTGGCGCGAGATCGCAAGCAGGTTAGAGACCCCGAACAGGAATTACGCTGAGGTCAACCTGTCCAAGATCAACCGCTATGCCCAGAATGGTGAGACGATCATCGTTCCCGGAAAAGTGCTGGGCAGCGGTGTGCTGGAGCAGTCTGTGAAGGTTGCAGCGCTGAACTTCTCGGCATCAGCAACCAGCAAGATCAGGGACGCGAAAGGGCAGTGCATGTCGATCGAACAACTCCTTTTGGACAATCCGAAGGGTAGCGGTGTCCGGATCCTGAGGTGAACAAAAAATGGTTACAGTTATCAATGGTGACGGATTGCTTCTCGGGCGTCTTGCAAGCCTTGTCGCACAGCGTGGGCTTGCCGGCGAAGAGATTGCCATTGTCAATGCAGAGAAGGCAATCATCTCCGGCAGCCGTGCACGTGTGCTTGCCAACTACAGGCACAAGAGGGAACGCGGTGCCAGCGGCTCCCGTTGGGGACCGTTCGTCCCACGACGGCCCGACCATCTCATGAAGCGGACTATCCGTGGCATGCTCCCGTACAAACGCCCCCGTGGTGTCGATGCTATGAAGCGCATCAAGTGCTATGTCGGTGTTCCGGTAGAATTTGTCGGAAAAGAGATGGAAGTGCTCGAAGACGCACACATGAACCGGCTGAACAACCCGGCATATGTAACGCTTGGTGCTGTGTGCACATTCCTCGGAGCGAAATTCTAAGGTGGTCCCCATGGCAAAGATCATTAATACAAGCGGAAAACGCAAGACGGCAATTGCACGAGCGACCCTGAAGGCGGGGAAAGGCATTATCCGTGTCAACTCTGTGCCGCTCGAGGCATACGGCAGCGAAGTCACACGGATGAAGATCTCAGAACCACTCCTTCTTGTACCCAAAGCAATACACGGCATCGATGTAATCATCGATGTCGCTGGTGGCGGTGTGATGGGTCAGGCAGAAGCGGTCCGTACCGCCCTTGCCCGTGGGATCCTCCTGTGGCACAACGATCCCCAGATTAAGGATATTTACCTAACCTATGACAGGACGCTCCTCGTTAACGACTCACGGCAGAAAGAAGCAAAGAAGCCGCACGGCCGTGGAGCACGCAAGAAGTTCCAAAAGTCTTATCGTTAAGATAAAAGATATGATGAGAGGTCAAAAATCGTGATACCCGTTCGATGTTTCACCTGTGGGAAACCAATCTCAACAGCGTGGGAAGAGTTCAAGATGAGACGGGAGAAAGGCGAGGATCCCAAAAAGATCCTCGACGATCTTACTATTTCCCGTTACTGCTGCAGGCGCATGCTCCTGACACATAAAGAGATCATTGATGAGCTCAACCCGTACCAGTAGATCGATATAAGAGCGAGGGGTCGTAGGGTAGCCTGGACCATCCTATTGCGTTCGGGACGCAGTGACCTGAGTTCGAATCTCAGCGACCCCATAGTAACAGTATCAGATCATCAGTTTGAGGACGAAGAATGCAGGCACAGACATATACCCGGTATGAACGGGCGAGAATTATTGGAGCAAGGGCTCTGCAGATATCTATGGGTGCTCCCTTACTTATCACCACTACACGGATCGATCCTTTGGAGATCGCCATTGAGGAATACAACAACAACACCATTCCCATTACCGTAAAAAGGAAGTAGAAGACTCTATGACGACTATTGAGATAATCGAGCTACGGACAATTCTCGACAGCCGGGGTAACATGACCGTCGAGGCTGATGTTCATACTCCCCGTGGTTTTGGCAGGTCGGCAGCCCCCAGCGGTGCCAGTACCGGCTCTCTTGAAGCAAAGGTCAAGCCGCCTAAGGAGGCTGTTGAGTATGCTGTCCAGAATGTCATTCCGGCACTGATAGGGATGGATGCATGTGACCAGCAGGGGTTTGATGAGCAGCTCCGCGATATTGACGGAACGGCAAATTTCGCTGAAATCGGTGCTAATATCGCTGTAGCGCTCTCGCTTGCAAATGCAAAGGCTGCCGCATCATCGATGGGTTTTTCGCTTTTCCGCTATCTTGGCGGGGCGTTTGTGAATGAGCTGCCACTCCCGCTGGGAAATGTTATTGGCGGTGGAGCGCATGCCGCAAACTCGACCGAGATCCAGGAATTCCTTGTCGTGCCCGGAGATGCTACCGATGCAGAAGAAGCAGTTCTTGCAAACGCTGCTGTGCACCGGCATGTAAAGGAACTCTTAGCGAAACACGGGAAATCCTGCGGCAAGGGTGATGAGGGTGCATGGGCACCGCAGATTGACGATGCCCTCGCATTTGAGCTCATTGCCGAGGCGACCGGACTTGTTGCCGATGAGATGAATATCTCGGTTGATATGGGTATAGATGTTGCATCGAGCCAGATGTGGAATGGGGATGGCTACAAGTATCGCGACAAGGTACGAACGACGGAAGAGCAGATCGCATACATTGCCGGGCTCGTTGACAGCTATGACCTTGTGTACGTCGAAGACCCCCTCCATGAAGATGATTTTGACGCGTTTGCAGAGCTCAACAGTCAGGTTGGTGACCGTTGCCTTGTCTGCGGGGATGATATCTTTGTCACACAGGTCGATCGCATCATGCAGGGTATCGAGATGGACGCCGCAAACTGCGTGCTCATAAAACCCAACCAGGTGGGGACGCTGACTGACACGTATGAAGCGGTTCGTCTTGCCCACACCCATGGCCTGGACACCGTGATGAGCCACCGGTCCGGAGAGACAACGGATACAACTATTGCCCACCTTGCAACTGCTTTCTCCTGTGTTTTCTTAAAATGCGGTATTGTTGGTGGAGAACGCATTGCAAAACTGAATGAACTGATACGCATTGAGGAACAGCTATGACCACTATAAATGAGATGGAAATTGAATTAAAAGAACCGCTCATCCCTGTCGAGGAATACCTTGCAGCCGGTGTCCACATCGGTACACAGCAGAAGAGCATGGACATGAAGAAATTCATCTACCGCGTCCGCGGAGATGGACTCTATATCCTTGATATCCGCGAGACGGACTCACGGATCAAGACCGCAGCGAAATTCTTAAACCAGTACGAGGCCCCCAACATACTCGTTGTCACCTCCCGGCAGTACGGACAGTTCCCGGCCAGGAAATTTGCCGACACCATTGGCGCAATGTCAGCAACCGGGCGGTTTATCCCGGGACTGCTCACCAATCCTGTCCTCGATGGATATATTGAGCCCCAGGTAGTTGTTGTCACTGATCCAATCGGCGACGCACAAGTGATAAACGAAGCAGTTCAGAGCGGAATTCCCGTTGTCGCCCTGTGCGATACCAACAATATGACCAGGTTTGTGGATCTGGTTATCCCTACGAACAATAAAGGTCGCAAGGCACTTTCGATGATCTACTTCCTGCTCACCCGCGAGATGCTCCGTCTTCGTGGGATCTCAACTGCACTCACACCGGAAGACTTCGAAATTGAAATCTGATACGATCCATCTCCTTTTTGGATGACCGATCGTTAGATATAATAGTACGATTAGAGGGTTTATCCGATTATGATGCGTACATGCGCAGTAGCTGGCATGTTTTATCCGCGTGACCCCTCTCACCTGGAACAACTGCTGGAGAAGTTTTTCTCCGGCACCAGGCCGGAGGGAGCACCTCTGGGCATCGTATCACCGCATGCAGGGTATATCTATTCCGGGCAGGTAGCCGCCCACGCCTTCGGCTCGATCGCACAGGGCTTCTCCGGCACGTTTGTGGTGATTGGTCCCTCCCATCGCGGGTACATTAACTGTGTTTCAACACTTCCCTGGGAAACACCCCTTGGGGTAGTTGATACGGACACTGAGTTTGTCGAAGCACTCGATATCGAGACGGATGAATTCTCCCACCGCGACGAGCATTCCCTCGAAGTACAGATGCCGTTCATCAAGTACCGGTTCCCCCGGGCACGGATTGCCCCGGTTATGATGGGACAGCAGGACTATACGAGTGCTATGCGGCTCTCTGAGAAGATCAGTGACGCGATACAGCGGACAAAGCGGGATGTGAGAATTGTTGCATCCAGCGATTTTTCCCACTATGTGCCCGAGCAGAAGGCAAAATCTGATGACCTGTATGCAATCGAACCATTATATAATCTCGATACAAAAGAATTCTATCGTAGGATTGAGGAGCGACGGGTGACTGCATGTGGGTACGGCCCGATTGCTGCCATGGTAACAGCCTGTAAAAATCTCGGGGCAAAGACGGCACAGCTTATACGGTATGCGACAAGCGGCGATGTGACGGGGGACCGTCGCGAGGTTGTGGGGTACGCAGCCATTACGGTGATGTAGGTTGGCAACATGGAGTGCGCCGGGCAAGGTATTTTTGTTCGGCGAGCATGCGGTAGTATACGGAAAGCCCGGCATAGCGATGGCAATAAAACCCCGCGTGTTTGTCACGGTTAGAAAAACAAAACACCCCCAGCGTGCAAAGTCCCCCTATATTGACGGATGTTTCGATTCTATGGGTGTCCTGGGCAGTGTCTATATTAATTCCCAGATCCCGAGTTCATCGGGACTTGGCTCCTCCGCAGCAGTTACCGTTGCGACACTCTCTGCTATCAACGATGAGTTTTCCCTTCATAAAACCCGTGACGATATCGCTGATATGGCATTTGAGATAGAAAAGAAGGTGCAGAAGGGGCGGGCGAGCCCTACCGATACAACGGTCTCAATGTATGGCGGGATTGTCCTGATCTCGGGTGGTTCCCGCAGGCGGCTGCCTCCGCAGAACCTTCACCTTGTCATAGGAGATTCGCTTGTTTCACACAGTACAGCAAAGATGGTGGAGCAGGTTGGGGAACAAAAAAAGAAACATCCTGAGATCGTGGATCCGATACTCGATGCTATTGAAGGAGTGAGTATGAGTGCGATCCACCATCTCAACAACCCAAAGGAACTGGGGAGGTTTATGGACATGAACCACGCGCTGCTTGAAGCACTTGGCGTAGGTCATCCGCAACTCTCGAAGATCGTGCTTGTAGCCCGGGCAGAAGGAGCATTTGGAGCGAAGATTACGGGCGCTGGCGGCGGGGGGTGCATGATTGCTCTCTGCCCAAAGCAGCTGAAGCAACGGGTTGCCAATGCGATTGAGGCGTGCGATGCCCGTGCGATCGTGACGGGTATTGACACTGAAGGTGCAAGGAAGGAAAAAAATGTCTGAACGCATCCTCTTAAAGCTTGGCGGGAGCGTGATTACTGATAAGAAGACAGACTGTGCCATTAACCATGATCAGCTTTCACGTGTTGCATCAGCGATTTCCTGTGCCAGAACCGGAGGTATTGTTATCATACACGGGGCGGGGTCATGCGGTCACCCTGAGGCAAAACGCTATTGGCTTGATAGTGGTGCTGTTGCCGGGCAGACCGAGGGGATCTATGTTACCCATCGTGCAGTAAGCAGGTTGAACAATGCGGTGGTGGAAGCCCTTCGTCATTCCGGCGTTGCCGCAGTGGGTGTTCACCCGCTCCACACTGCGGTAGCGGACAATGGCAGGCTCGTTGCTTTTGAACACCGGCATCTGGAAAAGATGTTAAATCTTAAGATGGTTCCTGTGATCCACGGTGACGTGGTGATGGACCTCTCAAAAGGGGCCTGTATCGTATCGGGCGATCAGCTCGTGCGGTATCTCGCGGTTGCACTTAAAATCGATCGCGTGGGGCTCGCCACCGATGTACCGGGAGTGCTGGATGGAGGGCATGTGGTGCCGGAAATTACCCAAAAAATGGCATCATCACTCCAGATCGGCAACTCGATGCATACCGATGTCACCGGTGGAATGAGAGGAAAGATCAATGAACTGCTCGGCCTTGCAGGTGCAGGTATCGGGTCAGATATATTTCATGTCTCGCGGATCGGGGACTTTCTTTTAGGAAACGACCATGGCGGGACAAAAATTAAGGGGGATTAACCAGTATGGGAGATAAAAAAAGGTTCACATCGTCGCGCAAGCTTGACCACCTGCGAATATGCGCAGAGAAGGAAGTTGAGAGCGGCGATACCGGGTTTGGCGACATCAGGTTTGTGCACAACGCCCTGCCGGAGTGTGACATGGGCACCATCGATCTAACCTCCCGGTTCCTGAACCGTACGTTCTCATCCCCCCTGTTCATCTCGGCAATGACCGGCGGTCACCCCGGGACAAAAGTTGTAAATGTGCGTCTTGCCCGGGCTGCGGAACGGTTTGGAATGGGGATGGGTGTCGGTTCACAACGGGCTGCTCTCGAAAACCCTTCTCTTGCAGATACCTTCTCGGTAGTCCGTGATGAGGCACCCCATGCGTTCCTGGCAGCAAATCTTGGCGCTGTCCAGCTGCGTGACCACGGGATTGAGTGGGCGGAGCGGGCCATCGAAATGATCCAGGCAGATGCAATTGCGATCCACCTGAATTTCCTCCAGGAGGCGATCCAGCCTGAAGGCGATCATAATGCTCTTGGCTGTCTTGCCGCAATTGGAGAACTCTGCCGGGAAGTAAGGACACCGGTTATCATTAAAGAGACCGGTTGCGGTATCTCTGCTGCTACAGCGCGGCAGTGTTGGGGAGCGGGAGTCAGCGCAATTGATATCGGGGGCTGGGGCGGGACGTCCTGGGCAGCAGTAGAGAGTGTCCGGGCAGATGAAAGCAGAAACATACACGACAAGCGACTGCAAACTCTCGGGAAAGATTTTATCGAATGGGGGATTCCCACCGTCGTAAGTCTTGTCGAAGTGCTCGCATCCGGCGGCCCGGTTATTGCATCCGGCGGCATCAGGTCCGGGCTTGATATTGCCAAGGGTCTTGCACTCGGTGCAGATCTCTGCGGAATGGCCCTGCCTCTTTTAAAACCAGCGATGGAAAGCGATGAGGCACTGGATCGCACGATTGATGGGATCCACCAGGAACTGGTTGCTACGATGTTCCTGACCGGATCAGCAAAAATTGCCGATCTCAGGAAAACACGAATGGTTATCCTGGGAAGAACCCGGCAGATGATAGAAAAGGACAATCCGGCACGCTTCAGGCGATAACCCTGAAAAACCGGCAAATATTTTAAGAAATACTCTAAACACGAACAACAGGAGATACAACATGGATATTGAGATTTTAGCAGTGGGCGGATATGACGAGGTCGGGCGAAATATGACCGCGGTCCGCTGCGGAAAGGAAATTGTCATATTTGACATGGGACTCCGCCTGGACCAGGTAATGATCCACGAAGACGCGGAGATTGAGAATATGCACTCCCTTGATCTGATCAAGATCAAGGCGATACCCGATGATACGATGATGAACTCGGTCGAGGGGACCGTAAAGGCGATTGTCTGCTCACACGGGCACCTTGACCACATCGGGGCAATCCCGAAGCTGGCGCACCGGTATAATGCTCCTATCATCGCCACCCCGTATGCAACGGAACTCATACGGCAACAGATCACCGGTGAACAGAAGTTTGGCGTGAACAACAAACTCTTCGCGCTCAAGTCCGGGCAGCGGTACACTCTCTCGCAGAATCTCGTTTTGGAGTTTGTTCACACGCAGCATTCAATCATTGATACCGTCACGCCAGTACTTCACACTCCAAACGGTGCAATCGTCTACGCGTGTGACTTCAAGCTTGACCGGACACCGGTGATTGGGCAACCTCCTGACTTTGCACGGCTCCGCCAGATTGGAAAAGAAGGTGTACTTGCACTGATTGTGGAAAGTACTTATATCGATCGTCCGGGAAGGTGTCCCAGCGAGCGTATCGCTAAGGATCTCGTGCGGGATACCATCACCAGTTACGAGGATGACAAGAACGCGATTATTGTATCCACGTTCTCGTCGCATATTGCCCGCGTGAAAACGATTGCAGAATGTGCGCATGAGATCGGGAGAAAACCCGTGCTTCTGGGACGCTCTATGGAGAAATACTCGGTAACTGCCGAACAGATGAAGCTCGTATCGTTCCCTGAGACTACCAGTGTGTTCGGGAACCGCCGGACGGTTGACAGGACGATGCGCAGGATGATGAAGGCAGGAAAAGATAAGTTTCTCCCTATTATCACGGGGCACCAGGGTGAACCCGGATCGATCCTTACCCGTCTTGCTCTCGGTGATACGCCCTACCAGCTGACCAAGGGTGATAAGATCATCTTCTCGGCAAACGTGATCCCGAACCCGATGAATTTTGGGCAACGGTACAAGATTGAGCAGCATCTCAGAATGGCCGGAGCACGTATCTTTGAGGATCTTCATGTCAGTGGTCATGCATACCGTGAAGACCATTACGAGTTTATTCATCTGCTGAATCCCCAGCATATCATTCCTGCTCACGGGCACCTGAAGATGTCCGCAGGTTATACAGATTTTGCATCGGAACTTGGCTATACTGCCCATTCCACTGTCCACATGATGAAGAACGGGCAGCGGCTCATAATCACGTAGAACGAGGGAACTCAAATGTCAGAACTTTTACCGTACCTGGAATCGGTTGCACAAGAGATCGATATCATGATCGACCGGTATTTTATTAACACCGTTGGTGAACTGAACCAGGCCAGTGCTCACCTTCTTGCGGCCGGAGGAAAACGGCTCCGCCCTGCTGTTGTCATGCTTGCAGCGGATACGGTAAAACGGGGAAGTTCTCAGGATATAATACAGGCAGCACTTGCGCTTGAACTCACGCACACCTTCACGCTGATCCACGATGACATCATGGATGATGATACCCTCCGGCGGGGTGTCCAGACCGTCCACACGAAATGGGATATACCAACCGGCATCCTTGCCGGGGATGTCCTGTATGCCCGTGCCTTCAAGTTCATCTGCCTGTCAAAGGCAGGTGATAACGCAAAAGTTCGTGCAGTGTCCATGCTTGCCCAGGCCTGTGACGATATCTGCGAAGGGCAGCACATGGACATGTCCTTTGCGCACCGGAATGATGTAGATGAGTACGAATATCTTGAAATGGTGAAGAAAAAAACCGGGGTTCTCTATGCTGCGGCTGCGGGAATCGGTGCGATTCTTGCAGGGAGCACTGCACACCAGGCAAAAGCTCTCTACCTCTTCGGGCTGAAAACCGGGATTGCATTCCAGATACAGGATGACCTTATCGATCTCCTAACCCCGTCTGAAAAGAGTGGCAAGGACCGGGCATCTGATCTGCGGGAAGGCAAGCAGACACTGATCATGATCAAGGCGCGGGAGAAGGGTGTTGACCTGCAAAAATACCGGCGCGATCTCTCGGCTGCCGATATCGATGCGGCCATAAAAGAGCTGACAGATGCTGGTGTCATTGATGAGGTCAAAAAAGTGGCAGCAGATCTTGTAGTGGAAAGCAACAAGCACTTATCCCTGCTCCCCCCGTCAAAAGAACGTCAGCTCCTGATGGATATGGGCGAATTTTTTGTGACCCGGAGCTATTAGGATGGCAGAAGAAGACCTGAGAGACCTTCTTTTTCTCTGTGCGCTGCAGAACGCGGTGAAGCACGGGGGTGTACCACAGGGAGGTGCCGTGGTTGGCATGGTGATGAGCGCACATCCCGAATTTCGTCCGCGGGCAAAGGAAGTTGCAACCCTGGCAAAAAAAGTGATTGCAGATGTTGCGGCACTATCCGCCGACGATCGGGTTGCACACCTTCGGACACGTGCACCTGAAATGTACGATGCCATCTATGCAAAACACGAGCACAGGAAGGTGCTGCCCGATCTTGAATCTGCGGAACATGGCGTGGTAATGCGATTTGCTCCAAATCCTTCAGGACCGCTTCACATTGGTCACGCCCGTGCAGCAGTGCTCAACGATGCATACGTGAAACAGTATGGCGGCAGGTATATCCTGCGTATTGAGGATACCGACCCGAAACGTGTAGATCCAGAAGCCTATGCAATGGTAAAAGAAGACATCGGGTGGCTGGGACTGGGAATAACCGAGACGGTTACGCAAAGCGATCGCCTGCCGCTTTACTATGATCTCTGCAGACAACTGATCGAGGAGGGTGGGGCGTACGTCTGCACCTGTGACAACGAGCACTTCAGGGAACTCAAAACTGCAAAGACTGCATGCCCGTGCAGGGATCAACCTGTGGAGAAAAATCTTAATCTCTGGGAAAAGATGCTCGACCACACGTTTAAGGAAGGCGAGGTAACGGTACGTATCAGGACCGATCTCACTCATCCGGATCCGGCAATGCGTGACTTCCCGGCCTTCCGTATTCTTGACACCCCGCCTCACCCGAAGGTGAAAGCGCATGTCTACCCGCTGATGAACTTCTCGGTTGTTGCAGATGATCACCTGCTCGGGGTGACGCATGTGATCCGGGGTAAGGACCACATTGCAAACACCCGGCGGCAGCGTTACATCTACGACCATTTTGGCTGGAAGATGCCGGTATACCGCCACTATGGCAGGATGGGGATTGAAGGGGTGGTACTTTCGACATCGCAGATGCGTCTGGGTATCAACGAAGGGACGTATACCGGGTGGGATGATATCCGGCTTGGCACGCTCCGGGCTCTCGAACGGCGGGGAATTACGCCAGATGCGGTAAGGAATGCGGTGCTGGCAATAGGGATCGGCGACACGGATATCTCATTCTCGTGGGACAACCTCTATGCCGAGAACAAGAAGATCGTTGACCCGGTGGCAAACCGGTACTTCTTTGTTCCTGACCCGGTGATTGCACAGATCGTTGGTGCAAAACCCCATACTGCACATGCGATGCTCCACCCGGGTGATGCTTCACGAGGCAAACGTACCCTGTTATTTGAAGGAACGGTGCTCCTGCCAGGACGCGAGATCACGCCGGATGTAACGATGATCCGGCTCAAGGATCTCTTTAATGTGAAGATCGCATGGAACGGAAGCATCCCAGCGTTTACCTATGCCGGGGATTCCCTTGCAGATGCCCGTGCAGCAAAGGCGCACATCATCCAGTGGCTGCCTGCGCAGGACTCCGTCGACTGCACACTCCTTACACAGGAAGGCGAGATGTCGGGTGCCTGCGAACCTGCGGTGAAAAAAGAACTGGGGAATGTTGTTCAGTTCGAGCGCGTGGGTTTTGTGAAGATTGATGCGGTTGGTAATGATGGTGTGAGGGCATATTTCACGCACACATAATTCTTTTTTCTTCACCCTTCCAATCTCACGTAGCAAGACCACACTGTTGCATATGTCTGGCCTGCTGGACCAGCCCACGTCCGAGAGGATTGCTATCGACGGGACAGATTTCTCTCGCCTCACGGATTACGAGAAGCCGATGTTCCATCTCTATAAGCTCGGGTACCTATTCCAGGACTATGCACTTGTTCCCGACCTGACGGTCAAGGAGAATGTCTCTCTTTCGGCCATGCTCCAGAAAGACCGGACCGAAGACCAGTACTGCAAGGACAGTAACAGCATTTTACAGAAGATCTGGCTCTGCGACCGGATGGATCACCGTCCACGGGAACTCTCCGGAGGTCAGGGGCAACAGGATAAACGTTAACAAATCCCACTGACGTGTAGGTGCAGGATCCCGTACCTTTTTTAGTCGCGTCGCAAACTACGTACAAAAACTCCTGCCCATGGAAGAAATCCCTGTTGAAAAAATTATCCGCTCGCGTCGCAGGACCATCGGGCTTGAAGTGACCCCGGCCGCGACCCTTATTGTCAGGGCACCCCTGCGGGCCCCCGCTGAGTACATCGAGGAGTTAATCCGGCAGAAGAGCTCGTGGATCCTGAAGAAACTCGATGAGATGAAGCGGCGCCCGCTAGCCCCCTGTCATGAGTATGCCGAGGGCGAGCTGTTCTTCTTTCTCGGGCGGGAATACCCGTTGCATATCATGGAAGACACGAGCATGACGATTGAACGCAGCGACAGGCTGTACGTGTCCCGTACGTTCATGCCCGATATCAGAAATCTGCTGAAACGCTGGTACATAGAGGAGTCCCGCAAGGAAATCCATGCCCGGTGCATGTGGTTCTCCATGAAGACGGGGCATGTCCCGGCTACGATCCGTATAACCGATGCACGGCAGCGATGGGGGTCGTGCACCAACAAAGGAGGGCTTAATTTCAGCTGGCGGCTGATCCAGGTCCCGCCTGAAATTGTGGATTATGTCGTAGTGCACGAACTGGTCCATATCAGTCAGCCGGATCATTCGAAAAAGTTCTGGGCCAAGATGCGGGAGATCATGCCGGATTATGAACGACGGCGGAAGTGGCTTAGGGAAAATGAGCGGCTGCTGAAGATATGATTAAATGAAACCTATAAGGGATCGTTTCTGCAGTATTCACCTTACACCCCCCTCTTGTGCCACCAGTCCCCTGTTGGGGGACGGGGCACAATAGGATGACCTCGATAAACAGTTCCTCGTTTCGGAAAAATGTAAAGAGAATTCCGGAATGATGAGCAACGTATTGAGTAGCGCAAAACCTGACAGGCGTTTTGCACGTAAGGCATCGCAATGTGGGAAGAATTAACAGCGAAGAATATGGATTTTCTTCCAAACTA
>Ga0315273_10003154_pt1 | contig 19781 bp, 20 predicted proteins | sample YL17G02_0_MG_FD_205753 | JGI IMG/M metagenome (GOLD analysis project Ga0315273, IMG submission 205753) | Sediment microbial communities from Yellowstone Lake, YNP, Wyoming, USA - YL17G02_0 | ecosystem: Environmental > Aquatic > Freshwater > Lake > Sediment | place: USA: Wyoming | collected...
CCACGGTCAGCATGCCGCCCGTGCCGCAGGCGCCGTCGTAGAGCAGGTAGGTGCCTGATTCGATCTGGTCGGCGATGGGCAGGAAGATCAGCTTGGCCATGAGCTTCACGGCGTCGCGAGGAGTCCAGTGCTCGCCGGCCTCTTCATTGTTCTCCTCGTTGAAGCGGCGGACCAGCTCCTCGAAGAGGGTCCCCATAGCGTGGTTGTCGAGGCCGGGATGCTTCACTGAGCCGTTGCCGTTCAAGACGGGGTTGGGGCTCAGGTTGACCTCCGGGGAAAGGAACTTCTCGATGAGCGTGCCCAGGGCGTCGGCCTTGGAGAGGCGCGGGATCTGGTTGCGGAACTCGAAGTTCTCAAGGATGTCCTGCACGCTGGGTGAGAAGCCCTCGAGGTAGGCTTCGAAGTCGGCCCTGAGTTGCTGCTGGCTGGAGCGGGCTTTCAGGTCGCGCAGGGTGAACTTGGAGATGTTGTAGAAGGCTTGGCCGGAGGCCCCGCGGAGGGCCGCGTCCTGGTGCACGATGCCGGCCTTGTCGAGTGAGGCTTTCATGTCCAGCACGGCCTGCTGAGTGGGCTCGAGCAGGGCGTCCAGGCGACGCAGGACGATCATCGGCAAGATGACGTCCCGGTACTTGCCGCGGACGTAGAGGTCGCGGAGCACGTCGTCGGCGATCCCCCAGATGAAGTTGGCAATCCAGTTCAGGTCGCCGTTGGTCATGGGCTGCGGCCTTCGGTCCAGGACGTTGGGCACCCCGTTACTCATGCCAGCGCGCCTCCAAGGGCGAGATGTGTCGTTTGGGCACGAAGGGATGGTTCTCCAGGTGGTTCCAGTATTCCTAGGGGAGGCGGGCGGGGGTGCGGCGGAAGCAGGCGGCTTGGTGGCCGACTGGCCCGGGGGGGCGGGCCTTGCTCGCGGTGGCGCTGGAAAGAGCGTACATGAAAAGAGGCTCTTCGAGAACCCGGGGCGGGAGCCCACTTAAGGTTAGCGAATGAGCCTCCTCATGACAGAGCCTACTGAGTGAACCGTACCACACACCGGGGGGCTGGTCAACGGCTTGGCGGAGGAGAGCCGCCGGCCGCAACCTCGGCCGATCCGCTCCGGCCACTCGGCGTCCGATGGAGCCGCATGTTAGACCGACTTGTCAGGTACGCGGAACAAGGAGACAAACTCCTGCTTGAAGTCCTTTGACGTCTCCAGGTCATCAACGTCCACGGCGTAATTCGCTGCCGCGAGCAGCCGCTCGTTGATGAAGCTCCGGCCACCGTCCTTCGACTCAAACTCGAAGTACGCAACGAGAACCCGCACACCCTGTTTGTTCAGAGCGCGCACGAGAGGAACGAAGTCTCCGTCACCGGTCACAAGGACGGCCACATCCACCTTGCCGCCAAGGCCTACCTGCAGCGCATCCACTGCCAGCGCGACATCGACGCCCTTCTCGCCCTGGTTCTCTGACATGGGCACGTACTTGGGCTCAATCCCCGCGTGCATCAGGTCGTGATAGAGGTTCCGGTCACGCCTGAGTTGCTCGGGTGTCGCTCCCTTGGATGTAAAGAGGCCCTGATGCCATGCGGCGTACACTACTTTGTAGCTGGCGAAACCCTGCTCCCGGAGGCTGAGGTACTTCTCAAGGAACTGGTGGCATTCTTTGAAGCGCAGCCAACCAAGCTTCCGCTCATGGTAGTAGTAGTTCTGCGCGCGCGCGAAGAAGGAGCCGTCGTAGAAGACTCCGATTCGGCAGATGGCACCTGGTTCCCCCATCAGCAGTCCCCTCTCTACTTGGGGCTAACCCGCAAGCCTCCGAAAGCCCCGGCGTCAGACCGACGTGGCTGGAAGGCTTTGCCTAACATCATTCGGCAGGAAGCGCCGGTGCCCTCCCGGCTGGTTCGGGGGTCCAATCCCCTGTGCTGGGCAGTGAGCGAGTCGCCGGGGAAAGCTGCATGGCCCAATCCGACAACCTCCACCGCTAAGGCGGTGTCTGAGCGGCCATGTCCGACCCAGACCCCGGTTCTGCCTCACTTCTCTCGGTCGCCGGTTCCTCGGTCCTGGCCTCTACCCATCGAACGGCAATGTGTCGTACTTCGGTCGCCACCTCTTCAAACCGCTTCGGGTACCCGAACCCCGCTACGCTGCTCACCCACACCGCCGCACGATAGGTCATGACGACGGACAGCATCGCGTGCCTGTGTCAACCGTCGGGCTTGGCTGCATGTGTTCCTTGCCTGCAGAGCACCTGACCGCAGCCAGGCAGTCGACGATGCCGTAGAGTGACCTATGTACCGCCTCGGACCCTCCGCATGTCCAGAGGCGGTCATACAGCTCTCTGCAGTACCCGCCTGGACCCTCGGCCTGGTCAACACGACTGACGAGCTTCTCGACGCTAAGAGGCGTATAGTCCGGAAAGTCACCAGGCTTGGCGTTGAACTCCACGAGAGCACGCTCATAGTTCTTCCGAGTCTGCTCCACATATGACTCTCGTGAGGGATAGGTGCTCTGGCGATTCTTGTCCAGATTCCTTTTTGCACGCTTCCACTCTCGGATAGCCGGTTGGACAAGAAACCTCCGTGCCTGCTCCTCCGTGCCCATGCAGATGTTGAAGAGGTGAAGGAAACCCTCGAACATCGGGCGCAGCAGCGTGAAGGCATCTCCATATAGCCCGTCCGCGAGAAGCCTTAGGACCGCCCTCAGGGTGTACATGTGCGCGAATAGTAGGCAGTTCGCTGCGCCTGCTCTGCTATGCTCAGGGACTAGTGACTTTAGCTTGCGAGTGACCTTCCTGAACTCCCTCAGGGCTACCCGCATCTTGGGCAGGACAGACTTCACGACCTCTAGACCCTTTTCCACCTCTGCCATCGTGAGTCTCTCCATGCGGTCCCCCCATACCCCGAATGCCGCCGGGTGTGTATTCCCTGGAAAATGCGCCGCAGGCACGTTCTCATCTCCGGTAGCGGCGGCTTAGCCCGCCATGGACCATTCTGGCCAATCCGTCCACCCATTCCGACTGAACCCGTCGACTGAGCCCGATCCAATCCAAGTCCTCCACCGATTCCGGTGGAACCCGCCCGCCTCGGCGATAGCGAAGAGGCGCCCGGACACCCCTATTGGCGGGCCCTGTTTTCGTAGTAGTCCAGCGTGGCTCGCAAGCGTTGCCGTTCGACGTACGTGACGGGCGAGCCGACAGACACTCGGAGGCCTGGTAGCCCCGGACTGGAGCGACAATTGGGGTGGGGGCTCAGCGCAGAAGTAGAAGGAGGGCCGCTCCTGAGAGCTGGATGTGAGGTGATGCGACGCATCCCACGGTCTCTTCGCTCCAGCCGGTGCCAGAATGCACCGTCCCGTCCGCGTCGACCTTGCCGATAGCGTTCAGGCCCCAGCCGGTACCTGAGTAGACCGTCCCATCGGGCTCGACTACTCCCAGGGCCTTCTTGGCCAGCCCGTACCGAGGTAGACCGTGCCTGCGGGAATCCTCCATCCTCTCGGACCCTAGGGCGGCGGCAAGGAATCGACAAGACTCTTTGCCTCCCTGAGTCCCATCCCCTTCGTTTTTGCCAGGAGCCTGATCGCCTCGATCTTCTTCCCCTGGACTACCAGAGCGCGAACCTCGGGGGTAGTGGTATGTTCATTGAAGGTCGGATGCGGCTGTCCACAGTGCGGACAAGTACAGGCTTCCGTACTCACCCTTTCGCCGCAGCATCTGCACATAGTCAGTGCTGGCTTCCCCATGGCCACGCTTCCTTCCGTCTCTCGGAGATTGTCTTAACGTCTAACGGCGATTGCTCAACCCGGTCTCTCGATCACTCTCCCGAGGTTCGTTGGCTCGAAGCTCGGCTGCCTTGCAGTCGGGCTGACGGCTTGTGCGTGACCAGCACGGCGAAGCCGCGTCTGCGAACGCGCATGTTAGCCGGGATCGGCGCGAACCTTGTCCAGTCCAGCGCGTACTATGCGCTCCAAGCACCGCGCGGAGGGCTGGATGATCCGTAGCTGGGCATTGTCGAAGTCCTTGTGGCCGTGGAACATGTTGCAGCGAACTAGGTACAAGTAGCAAAGCAGACCCATGACACGTTGGGAAGCGTTGCCCCTGCATAGGGCACTATTGAGAAGCCGATTGCGATCCGGGTCTGGGCCACCTGCATTCCGCTTGGAGGCAACGTAGAAGCCACCGCCTGGCGCAATCAAGTCTGCGAGGGTGCGCATGTCGTCGCGACCACCATCCGCCTCTAGAGCTGGTGCCAGGTCTCCCTCGCCCATGGCCCTAGCGAAGCAGGCGGTCGCTTGCCGCCTATCGCCTTCGTACGTGCAACCCGAGCGAACTGCAAAATGCGAGTAGAGCCGGCTAAAGGCAACGAAGAGGGAGAAGAACCTATCGAAGGCGCCATCAAGCGAACTGTCGTCGTAGTCGCTGGCCTTTTCGAGCCACCTTTCACAGAAACCCGCTGTAAAGGCACTGCTAGTCCACACCTCAAGCCTCCCCCAATCCCCGGCCAACACGCTCCGGTTCAGCGGCGGCGCGCAGCGCCATCCGCTGCAACCGGTTGCTAGCCACCGTCACGCGGTCTGCCTCTGGATGACTGCTCTGGTGACCATCTCGAAGAGTTCTTGGGCGTCGTTAGTGCATCCTTGCCCGCCATGCTCACGAGTTTCACGTTTGTGCTCAGGCGCATTGGACGTGGCATAGAAGAAGAGCGGTGTGCGTTCGCCTTCCGTTCGCAGCCGGTCGAGCAGGACGTACCCCTCACGCGGTCCCTCGCGACGACCCATGTCGGAGATGATCGCCGCGTACTTGGTCTGCGACAACCTTTCGAACGCCTCGTCAGTGGACAGCGCAAGCGTGAGGCGGATACCCATCGCCTCGAAGGCCTGGCGTTCGTACGTGTTGCTTTCGGGGCGATCATCGACCCACAGAACACGGTTTCTCCACCCATCTGCAGCCCACACGGCTGCCGGACCCGCTGCTCGTGCCACCTCGACAATCTTGTGCAGTTGAGCCTCCGACGCAGGGGTATCCCCCTTCGCGGTTGCTGCGGTGAGCGACGCGACGACGGCCATCTGCATCTTGATGTAGTTGTCCTCGTTCTTGAAGTCGCTTGGACCGAAGAGGCTGCCGCTGTGCTTGCTGACGAGCCACGAGAAAACACCCAGAACGAGTACGGGAAAGAAGATCAGAAAGTAGATGAGAGCTAGTCGCTCCGCGGAAGTGAACGACCCAGCGAAGATCGCGACCAGCGAGGCGAACCCGTACACCAGCACGATGAAGAGCGCGATGATGCCGAGCGGATTCCGCGCCAGCGACTTGGCGGTCTCACCGAAGCCCTTCATGTGATCGTTCATCTCGGCTCCCTTCGCGCCTAACGCTCATCATAACCTGCGGCCAGCGTCGGCATGGCGATGTCTTTGCTGACCACCCAACGCGCTGGCCGCCGGGTTCATGACGTTGTCCGGCGCGTTCATTTCACGTACCAATCTGGAGGGGGAAAGCCAGGGGTCGATACCATGGTCACCGGATCGAACGCCCAATGAAACTCTAGTTCGTAAGCAATGGACTTGCCCAGCCCTCCGAGATCAGGGAACAGCGTCGCGTTGGTGAGGTTCATGTTATACAGATCTCGCATGGCCTCTCGCCGAAGCTTGTGCGTTCTTAGAAGCAGTTTGACTACCGCCGTTCCTGGGTAGTCTGAAAGTATGTCTTCGATGGACCTGCCGAGTTGCCCCGGCACAGCGAACGTGCCGGACTGCGCCACAAGCCTCTTGTTCATGATCTCAGGTTCACCGATAAACACGAGAGGTTCAGTGCCCGGGAGGAAGTACTTCTCGTAGTTGCCAATACGTCGTGGACTCATCTCCTTTGGGCGGATTCGCTGCCCTGTGGCCAGTGTGATTTCATCTGCCCCACAAACCTTTGGGCCACAGAGCGCCCACACGGCAGCATCTGATGTTGCGTCTTCGAGAGCGAAGAAAGCCGCAACATAGGGTGACCAGGTCAGGTCGAGTAGACGGGTTGGCGCGCCATGATGCTGCATGAGTGCCAGCCACTCGAACGAGTCGTCTTCTTGGGGGATGTGGTCGAGGAAGAGATGGGCCTTCCGCTTGAAGATCCGGAGTGCACGCTCTTCCTGACTCACCCAGGCGTCCTTGTGTACTTGAACGTCGGCAAACCGCCGTGAAAGCGAGGAACTGAGAGGCCAAGTGGCATCCCGTTGTCCGCGAAAAGCCCAGCTACGGTAATCGTCTCGCTCGGTGAGTTCCCGGAACCGTTTCCAGGTCTCGATCTCTTTGGTGTCGTAGGCTCCCATCGCGCTCCTTTCTGAGGACGCCGGCGGCAGCGCCTAACAATGCCTAGACCGACCCGCACAAGATACGAAGCTTCGATTTCCTGTTCGTATAACACGCCGTTGGCCCACCTGAAAAGCTCGCGGCAATCCCCATTCTACCAGTGACTTCGGCCGGATCACCGACTTATCACGGGGTCTTATGCGGATCGGTCCAAGAACCCCCGCATCTCGCCAAGCCCCAGCCGCTGCCGCCCCGTGCCGCCGGCCACCCGGGTCCCTTCTGTCGTTTGGGCACGAAGGGATGGTTCTCCAGATGGTTCCAGGATTCCTAGGGGAGGCGCCACCTTCCGCCTGTCCTTTTCGGGCGTCGGCCACTACGCCGGCGCGGGAATCGTCCAGGGGGAAGGGCGACCGTCCGTTACCCCTCGCCGCACCCCAGCCACCCCGGCGTCCTCGCGCCTGTAGCGGCGAAGGATGGCGTTACACTGTCCGACGTGGCGTTGGATGTGGCGGATCTGACCCAGGATCGCATGAGCCAGTACTCGACGTAGAAGACGACATGGTAGATCTGCTGCCAGAAGGGAGGGCCCTGGCCGTCCTCGAGCCAGAGCTCCTCCGGGCAGCGATCCATCACTCTGCGCAGCGAGGTCGATCACGATGCTCCAGCAGCTTTTCCAGGGTCTGCCGAGGTGTCCCCGAACTAGCGTTCGTGGGGGAACAGGAAGGCCCTCCCCCTTGGCGAACACTCCGCTGCCGAGACGCCCCGGGAGGGTCGCACGAATTGGTGCAAACACCTCTTTGCCCGAAGTGCCATCACGAGGTCCGGAAGGACATCTGGATTTGCCCCAATTGCGGGACCTACGTAGAGCAGCCCGGAGCCTTGGACATGAGGGAATGGGAACGACCTGAATGGGATCCTGGAAGGGCCCTGGCATCGCTAGCTCTCTGCGTCCTTGTCGCGGTTCTTCTCAGCCTCCCGTTCGGTCCCGTTCGCGACGAAGCAAGCTTCTACCTATTCAGCGCAGCAGCTCAAGCCCTTGCGGCCGTGTTCGGCCTGGTCTGGGCAGTCCTGGCCTTGAGCTCCCAGGTTGTGGCCACCGTCTATGAGGTCTCCCCGGTGTCTGTACTGGCGCGGGACAGACAGACAGGGATCCTCACCTGGGCGTATGTCGCCGCAATCGTGCTGTGCCTTCTCCAAATCCCCTTGAGTGACGGTACACGCTCCAGTTGGGATGACTTCGCGGTCATTGCGGTCGTGGCTTGGGTTCTCTCGCAGACAGTCGGCTTCATCGTCCGAGCCCTGACGCTATTGCGGCCAAGCAGGATGGTGAGGGAGCTTCTCCTCAAGATCAGTCCGAAAGCCCTCGCGGAGGCCGGGGAGTTTGAGCCGGCGGCCGGCAGTTGGGGCCTTCCGTTCCTTAAGTCGGACCCCTTTGGTCCTATTGTGAGGATTCTCACGAGGCTGGCGGAACGGTCTGAAGCCTATGAGCTGGCTGCCAGCTTTGACGCGCTAGCGATGAGCCTGTATATCCGGTTCCCCGAGTTGCCCCCGGAGGCCAGGACTCGGGCCATTCGCTGGGTGTGGCATCGACTGGCAGACGTCCCTAAAGGCACGGGCGACACTGAAAGGGCTTCCCATAGCGGCCTCGCCTCGGTGGTCTGGCTTTTGGTTATTCGTTTCCGGAATGAGGCCGCAGAGCTCCAGGTGTTGTTCGACTGGTGCCTCGCCGTGTTTCTCGCCGCGAGACGAGAGAACCTCGTTGGAATCTGCTCCTTCTCCCCCGCGTTGAGCGTGGTCGCTTGCGGGGCTCTGCTGTATCGGCTGCAGCCTGATCGAGCGTCAGCCCTGCTGAGGGAGGCCTATAAGCGACAGCGTGTCCTCGAGGCGTATGCTCTCATCCGTCAACGGGATCAAGAAGGCGCCCTGCTCGCCGCGTATCGCAGGGCGATTGAGGCTCTGGCAGATGGCGGGAAGTAGAGGGATCTGGTCGCAGGTCGCAGAAGCGGAAGCTGGAGGGGCCAGGGTGTCATACCAAGCGTGCCCGGCGCGACCAACAAGGCTCTCGACCGCTGGATGAGGCTGCGTGAGAAAGCCCTCGCCAGGCTGGCCCCCGCGGAGGAGGCCGAGTTCTCGGATCTCAGTGAGCTCCTGCGGGCGGCTTCGATCGACACTCCTCCGATCTGGCTGTACCTCGAAACGGCCAGCTTCCCGTTTGAGGTCGCCGACCAGCAGGACTACCCCATCACCCTGTCCATAGATGTCGCGGGCACACCCACAGAAGTAACGGTCCTCGTCCTCAGCCGGATACTCCCCTCGGATTCATCCTGGTCGCCGGCCGAGCTCCACATCCATACGAACACCTCCGACGGGAGCTCCAGCCCGGCCAACATCGCCACCCTCTGGGGTCATCTCTCTCTACCCGGGGGCCGAAGTAGAGGTTGGGACCTTCACCTATGACGAATTCGGCAACCCCATCTTTACGGCGGCCGGGCACAGTCTAGCCTACGGGGTGGCCAGCCTCACGGGGCTCACGAACCGGTTCTACACGCCCCAGGGGGAGATTGACCAGGTCCTGGCCAACAACACGTCGGGCCCCTCCTCCCCCGCCATCGCCCACCCGTACAACCTCCTCTACACCTGGACCGACTGGACCGTTCTCAGGTACCGGGGGATGGAGCTCATGGCCGCGTTTCAGTCGAACTTCGCTGACACCGCCTCGCCCATGGTGAAATGGCGGGCGGAGCTAACGAGGCTTCTCTCGAACACCTTCACCTACGGGTACTTCGCCTCCTCGCGGACGGGCGGCGACTACCATGGAGGGGTCACCGGCACGGTACCGACCTATGTGACCTGGCTGCGAACGGGCAGTTGGAGCAGCAAGAGCTCCGTGGACAGCGCCATCTACAACGGGCGGACCGTGGCCAGCAAGATGGGCGGCCTGGGCCTGTCGAGTCAGGCACATACACGATCAAAGTCTGGCGGAACAACAAGCAGACAGAGGTTTTCACCTACACGGGCTCATACACCGGAGGGAACACCTACACCCCGTGCAGTAACTATAGCTTCACGTTCCCTGGCGGGTCCAACTACTACTACCTCTACATCTCTGGTCCCGACTACATCTACTCGAGCCCCATTTTCATCAAGAACTGAGGAGAACGATTGGGCGGTGGGGCGGTCTCCGGCGAGACCGCCCCGCTAGGTCGGGAGGGTTACTGGATGAAACGTTGGGTGAAACGTCGGCGCGGAGTGTTGGTCGGCGGGGTCTTGTGGGCGGCGGCCGGCATCTGGTTTAGGCTCGCGGTGGGGCAGACGCTCAGCATGGGGCCCTATGTAGGCCGGCCCGTGTACTCCGAGTTCATCGACCTCATGAGAGCCGACTGGACAGGCATCGCGAAGTTCTTCTTCCCCCCGATCGCGCTGGGCAGCGACATCCTGGCCTGGACGGTGGGAATCGTGGTCTGGCTCTTCCACCCCGTCGGCTGGCCCGACCGTTTCGCCCTCGGACGGCTCCTGGCCCCCCACCCCTCCCTCGACATGGCGGTCGCCATTTTCGGGAGCGTCATCGGCGGGGTAGTCCTCTGCGCCGTCATCTCCTTCCTGGCGCGGCTGATGGGGAAGCTCCCGAGCCGGCCTAGGTGACCACTCTGCCGGCTCGAGCCCGCTCTAGTTACACCCCGGCAGTTCCGGGTCGGCAAACGTGTAGGCCTTCTGGGGATAACAGTACCGGTGAGCCAGAGAAGGGCACGGCCCCGAGCGCCGCTCTTGCCGCTGCAGGGCGCTCTCCGGCGGGACCGCCCCGCTAGGTCGGGAGGGTTACTGGATGAAACGTTGGGTGAAACGCTGGCGCGGGGTGTTGGTCGGCGGGGTCTTGTGGGCGGCGGCCGGCATCTTGTTCACGCTCGCAGTCGGGCATTCGCTAAGTATGGCGTCCTACTCACACGCGCCTGTATACTCCGAGTTCATCGACCTCATGAAAGCCGACTGGGTGGGCCTCGGAAAGCTCTTCTGGCCCCCCATAGCGCTGGGCAGCGACATCCTGGCCTGGACGGTGGGGACCGCGGTCTGGCTCTTCCACCCCGTCGGCTGGCCCGGGTCGGCCCTCGGACATCTCCTGCTCCCCCACCCCTCCCTCGACATGGCCGTCGTCATTCTCGGGAGCGTCATCGGCGGGGTGGTCCTATGTGTGGGCATTTCGCTCCTCGCTGGCCTGTTCGGCAGGCTCCCGAGCCGGCCTAGGTGACCACTCCGCCGGCTCGAGCCCACTCGCGTTGATCCACGACCATGGCACGATGGCCGAGACATACTGCGTCGACTGCGCCTTTGGCGGTAAGCCTATGTGGGTGGGCTACATGACCATCGCCTACAACACGACCACCAAGTACGTCGGTGACCGCCTTACCGGTGAGCCGACCAACTCCACCCTCAAGCTGACCATCACCTTCAAACCTGTCGAGTCAGGCTGTCGCGGACAGATATCCAGTCGGAGAGGTAGCGTTAGGCGGATCCTGAACCCTCTGGAACCAGGGGTTGGTCGCTCCGCCCAGGGCCGCGGGGCTCCGGTGACTCGCCCCCGGCCGGGAACCAGACGCTCTGGACCGCACATGACGTCGTCTCGGCCACGCTAGCCACCCCGCCTTCTTCCGGGCTCGGCCACCTCGAGTTCATCTACCAGGCCCGCAGGCGCGCCCCACTCGCCCTGCACGACCGCTCCTGCACCACCGTGCCCACCCGCCCGAGGGGTGACCCGTAACCCCGCCCCCGGGATGAGGAACAGGGCCTCGATGACCAGGGCGACGTAGGAGAGGAAGGCCAGCGGCTGCCCTAGCTTCTGCTACCCCGAGTAATCTAGCGCCTTGACCCGGGCCGGCGCCGCCACTGTCCTCGGAGGCCGGCTCCCGGCCCGGGTTCCAACCCCTGGCAGGGCTGGATGCTGGAGGCGCGAACTAAAAGGCCAGGCACGCAGGAGGGAGGGCTACAAATGACTACGGCAGACTGGATGAAGGAGTGTTGGGACCACATCAAATCCCGGGAGATATGGCGCGTCATACTCCCGGGGACACACAACTCGGGCGTCTTCTCGGCCTGGAACACGATCGCCGTCAGGAACCAGGACAAGAACATCGGTGAGCAGCTTGATGGGGGAATCCGAGCTTTCGATATCAGGGTAATGAAAGGGCATGGAACGTACGTGATGCATCACGATATCTACTACCCTCCCGACGACTCGCAGCATCTCATACCGGCCCTGGACCAGATAGCCGCCTTCGTTGCCGCGCACGACCATGAGGTTCTCGTCATCAACCTGAGCGCGGGCGCCGGAAGCGACCTCACGGTCGACGACTACCCGGGCGTTAGACAGACCGTTCTGGATCGGCTGGAGTCCAAGCTTATCGCCTGGAACCCGTACGGTTCCTATACTCTCGAGAGCATCCACGCCACCGGCAAGAACATCGTGCTCATCTCAGCGATAGGTAAAGAGCCGGGAAAGGAAGTTTTGTTCTGGGACGCCGGTGAGGACTTCATGAAGAGCACATGGGACGGCTTCCAGTCCGATTTCTGGATCACGCCGGACGAAAAAATCGGGCGCCTCAAGCCTCACGTGTATGACGGACTCAGGAATCCGCCCAAGCGGTTCCTTTGGGCGGATTGCGAGATCTGGACCATCAACATCTACAACGCGGCATCCGCGTGGACTAACCCCAACCTCCCTTCCTGGTTCAAGGAGTGGGCGAGCGACAGTCAGGCCAGCGGCGCCATGAACATATTCGGGGTAGACTTCTTCGAAGCCCCGGACAACCAAATTGTGAACACGATAGTTGCGCTGAACGGGGCGAGGTAACGGCTCACGGCGGCGTGTCGCTGAGACAGCGCTTAGCAGCGCAAGCGGCACGCCGCCTAGTTGTCTGAAAGGGGGCTGCGAGTAGGACATCCCGATCTCGGCCGTCGCCGCCCGCAGCGAGCCCGTCCGCTCGACCCGACGGAGCAGGTCGGCCGGGCCGTCGCCGAAGGCCCTACCGCCGTTCTGTTCCAGCCAGGCCTTCACGTGTAGGCGCATTGGTTTCCCTCCGGCAGACCGTGGCCACGCGACGCCCGACGACGGCCGCGAGCCAGCCGCCCAGGGCGCCGGTGAGGAGCGAGGCCACCACGGCCACGGTGAAGGCGTCACCCCGCAGCGAGAAGAATAGCAGGGCGTTCGTGGCCGTGCCGCCCATGTTCCCCAAGGCCCCCGCCGCCACACCCGCCGACCCGATCCACAAGCACGTTCTGCATCCTCGGCGGGGTAAGCTCGCGATGACGGCGCCCGTACGGGAGCCCGAACATTCCGTGGCTGAGTTCAGCCAGACGGCCCGGAAGATACCGCCCGGCACCATCTGCGTGTCGTGTCAGGCCAGCAAGGGAATCCGAGCGAGCGACCATCGGTGGCAGGAAGCCCCGGGAGTCTGGCGAACCCCGGCAAGGCAATACCCACCATGAACGCAGGGCCAAGGAAGCGCCCTCAGGGCTTCAGACAATGGCCAGGCGCAAGCTCCGAAGTCCACGACTACCTAGGTCTAGCCCTCAGAAACCATGTCATGAGCCGGCAGATCCAAGGGACCCACTGACGCCGAGACGCTGTTTCCAAACCTTTCAGAATCCCGACTCCTGGCTTGGGAGGAGCAGGACATGTCTCTCGCTGCCGTGTTCATCGACGGAGGATACCTGACCAACGTGCTCAGAGCATTCGGGAAGCCACGCCTCGACTACGCGCAGTTCGCAGCGTGGACGGCCGAAGGGCACGAGGTGTTCAGGGTCTACTGTTACGACTGCCTTCCGTACCAGAGCGCTTCACCGTCGCCAGAGGAGCGGACACGGTTCTCGAATGCGAAGAAGTGGATCGACGCCCTTAATCGCCTTGAAAGGTTCAAAGTGTATACTCCGAGTTCATCGACCTCATGAAAGCCGACTGGGTGGGCCTCGGGAAGTTCTTCTGGCCCCCTATAGCGCTGGGCAGCGACATCCTGGCCTGGACGGTGGGGACCGTGGTCTGGCTCTTCCACCCCGTCGGCTGGCCCGGGGCGGCCCTCGGACATCTCCTGCTCCCCCACCCCTCCCTCGACATGGCCGTCGTCATTCTCGGGAGCGTCATCGGCGGGGTAGTCCTATGTGTGGGCATTTCGCTCCTCGCTCGCCTGTTCGGCAGGCTTCCGAGCCGGCCTAGGTGACCACTCTGCAAACGTGTAGGCCTTCTGCCTGTTGGGCCTCAAACTGACGCTCCCAGAGCAGGCGGTAGAGCTCGCTCCGAGCCAGTAGCTCCTGGTGAAGGCCGACATCGCAGCCGCCGGCGCCATCGAGGACCACCACGCGGGCCGCCCTCTGGGCCAAGGACACGTCGTGGGCCACCACGAGCACCGTCGCCGCGCCGGCCATTTCGACTACGGCCGCCTCCAGCAGGCGACGCGACTCGGCGTCAATGCTCGACATGGCCTCGTCGAGAAGCAGCACCCGGGGCCGGCGCAGGATGGCCCGGGCCAGGGCCAAGCGCTGCTTCTGCCCGCCCGACAGGTCGTGACCCATCTCGCCGACCACGGTGTCGTAGCCCCGCGGCAGGTTCATGATGAAGTCGTGGGCGTTGGCCGTCCGGGCCGCCCACTCCAGATCCTCCTGGCCCGCCTGGAGGCCGAAGGACAGGTTGGCCGCTACCGTGTCCGCGAAGAGGAATGGGTCCTGGGGAACATAGGCCACCAAGCGCCGGAAGACGTCCCCCGGGATGCGGGCCACCGCCTCGCCGTCCAGCCGGACCCGCCCATTCGAGGGGTCCTCAAAGCCCAGGACAAGACGCAGGAGGGTCGTCTTCCCCGCTCCGCTCCGGCCCACGATTAGGGTGAGATCGCGCGGTCCGCAGGCGAAGCTAACTTGCGACAGCACCGGCCGGCCGGGCGCGTAGGCGAAGGAGACGTCGTCGAAGGACAGGCGACCTTCGGCGGAATCCGGGTCGCCGGCGGCGGCCTCCGCCTCCGGGGTAGCTCCGTTCGCCACGGGACCCGCCTCCGGCATGGAGGCAAAGAGCTCGTTCATCCGGTCGACACAGGCCAACCCGGACTGGACCGAGATGATGGCGTCGGCCGTGTTCTGGACAGGGTCGTAGAGGTAGTTGAGAAGAGCCCCGAAGGCCAGGTACCACCCGAGGGTCATGCGTCCGGCCATGACCTCCATCCCGCCGAAGAGCATGAGGGCCACCGGGGCCACCGCCCCCAGGACCAGGGCCAGCACCCGCCCGACGGCGGCGTTGAGTTCGGACCGCCCGTCCAGGACCAGATACTCCCGCAGTCTCTCACCCAGACGGGTGGCGGCGTAGTCCTCGTTTCGGAAGGCCTTGATTGTCTCCGCGTGCACCAGAAACTCCTGTAGCCCCCGGGTGTAGCGAGCGTAGGCCCCGCGAGCCGCCTGCGCCTGCGCCCGCACGCGCCGGCTCGACCAGACCGTGACCAGGGCATAGAGAGGAATGACGGCCATGGCCAGGAGGCCCAGACGCCAGTTGATCCAGAGCACGGTGGCCACCCCCACCGCGAACGTCACCACGCTGACGCCCAGGTTGTAGATGGCCCCGGTCAGGGAGGCCTGCAGCACGTCCATGTCGCTGGAGATGCGGGCCATCAAGGCCCCCACTTGCTGCCGGCGGATGAAGCGCACCGGCGACGCGAGGACGCGGGAGAACAGGGCCATGCGCAGGTCCTGGCCCATGGTGACCCGGAAGAGTACCAAGAAGAAGCTTCGCAGGTAAGTGAAGACGAGCCGGGTGCCAAAGAGAGCCAGGAAGAAGCCGACCAGGGCGTAGAGCAAGGTCACGTTGCCCGCTGGGAAGACCCGGTCGACCAGGTAGCGGGTGATGAAGGGCATCGGGAGCTGCGTGAGCACGGTGATCCAGATGGCCCCCAAGCCGAGCAGAGCCTGCCGGCGGTGAGGCCAGGCCGCGCTGATAAGACGCTTCACTCTCGTTCCCTCCTCCGCCCCACGATCCTGACCCATCCCTCGCGCAGCAGGGTGCGCACAAGGGGGTCGGCAAACCCGGTCCGGCCGTCGATGGCCCCGAGCAGATCGGCCGTGCGCTCCGGGATCTGTCGCAACCCGCCGTCGTAGGGGTCACACACCACAGCGCTCACGCCGGCCGCGCCAGCCGCGCTCCCCGCGCCCCCCGCGCCAGCCGCGCCAGCCGGGCCTCTGAAGTAGAGGCGCAGCATGGGATGGGCGGCCAAGAGCGGGGCGTCCGCGGCCCCGCTCGCGCCGATCCGACAGGCGGCGCAGAAGCTTTCGGCGCCCCCCTCAAGACCCCCGGCCCGAAGGCCGCACTCCAGGCACGACTGAGCCTGTTCGCCGCGCCGCCCGGGCAAGGCCGCCCCCAGCATGGTCGCGCTTGTCCCCGGGGCGACACTTGTCAGAAGCCGCAAGGCCTGCTCCTCCGTGGCCCGCGTCGACCCGGGGGCGTCGCCGTAGGGGCAGGCGCCCTTCCCCACGGGCAGGCCAAGGGTAGCGACCAGTGTCGCTGTCTCGATATCGTCGACGGCCATCAGCGGGCTGATCAAGGCCACCCCCGAAAGCTGTCGCCTGGGCACGAAATGCTGGGAGACGCGGCCACGCAGGCGGCCGAGAAGGACCCAGCGCAGAAGGTCGGTGTGGGTCTCGCCCCGGGCCAGGACGTTGAACCCGCGCTCCACGGCGAAGTCGACCACGATCCGGCCCTTCAGCCCCCCGCAGTGGTTGCAGACGCGGCCGGGATGGAGCCTGGCCCGGGCCACCAAGGCCGGCAGGTCGGCCCCGGCCGCCTCGGCCAGGGCAATGCGGTGCAACTTGACCCCCAGCCGCCGGCAGAGGTTCTCGCAGGCCTCGGCGTTGTCGTCACTGTAACCGGGCACGCCCTCGTCGACAAAGACCGCCTCCACCTGCCGCTCGGGCACCCGCTCGCCGAGCAGCCGGGTCAGCAGGAGCAGGGTCACGGCGCTGTCCTTACCGCCCGAAAGCGACACCAGCACCCGCTCCCGCGGCGACAGAAGCTCGTACCAAGCCAGGGTGTTGCCGACACGGCGGGTCAGGTCACGCTCAAGACAGTCGCCGCAGACCCGCTCCACGGCAACGTCCCCGGGTCTGAGGGCCAGCGTCGAGGTCAAGACGGCCGGCTGGCCGCAGTAGCGGCAAGAGGGCGCCACCGGCGTCGGGGGAGCGGAGGTTTCGTGGAGAGGGCGCGGGCGGCAATTGGCCTGCGGTATCGATGGCGAGTGATCCGCGCACCCCAGGGCCGGCAGGAGATCCAGCAGCTCCGGCGGGAAGCCACCCCGTAGCGGCCGGATCTCTAGCCCCGGCAGCCCGGCCAGGGGGGTGTCCTCGCTGACCGGGGCGCCGGCCTCCAGCGTGAGGGCTAGAAAACCCAGGGGGGCCAGACCCAAAGCCTGGCCCAGTCGCCCCACCGTCCAGTCCCTGGGGGGCGTCAGGCGATATGTCGCCAGGCCCAGGCGCAGATCAAACGGCTCGCTCGTCACCGGCCGGTCCCTCCCTCGGTCTCCCTACTGCCCGCCGCTCCGCGCGCGGTCCGCCCTGGGTCCCCCGCCGCGCCGACCCTCCGGCGTCGTTGGGCCGTGAAAACGCGAGGGCAGTGAGGCGGCGGTTCGTCGATCGAACCGGTCAGGCTGTGCACGGTCGCCTTGCAGCCGTAGAGGCACATATCCTCGTCGCAGGTGGCGCAGGGTTCGAGCGAACTCGGCCCGGTGCGGCTAAAGGCGTCGAAGACGGGGGACGTTCGCCAGAGTTGCCCGAGGTCGTCCCGGAGGGCGTGCCCGACGCGAAACTCGGGTCCCGTCAGCAAAGGACAGGAGTAGACCTGGAGATCGACGCCGACAAAGAGGAAGCCCCGCCCGCCCTCGCAGTTGAAGTCCCGCGGTTTGGCGAACGACGGCTCGACGACCGGGGCGCCTGTAGCCATGAACCGCCGCGTCATCTGGGTCAATCTTGCGGTCGTGCGCATGCAGCGCCGGAGGTCGAGGTCGAACTCGGCCACCGCCCGGCCGGCGGGTATCGTTGGCAGGCAAACGGCCTGCGCTCCGTGGGCCCGGGCGAACTCGACCAGCCCCGGCACGTCGTCTATGTTCTCGTAGTTGATGGAACTCAGGATCGACACGGCCCCTCCGGCGGCCATCAAATCGCGCACGGCCGCGCGGGCCTTCGCGGACACGCCCTCCCGTCCCGCGAAGCTGTCGTGATAGCCGGGGTTGCCGTGGATGCCGACACAGAACCGCACCAGCGGGGCCAGCCGCGCGATCCGAGCGGGCGTGAAAGTCTGAGCGTTGGTGAAAACCCGCACCGACAATCCGGCCTCCAGGCCGAGGGTGATCATGGCCTCCAAGTCGGGGTGAAGGAGCGGCTCACCGCCGACAATCTCCAGTTCGTGGACACCCAATCTGTCGAGAATCCCGACCAGGGCGGCGAAGGCGGCCAGGGACATCCGCCTTTCGTCTCGCGCCGCGTAGCAGTGGCGGCAGCGCAGGTCGCATTGCTGGCCAATAGCCACCTGGGCCCGCCACGGCCGGGCCAGGCGACCGGCCCTCGGTATCGGGGGCGCCTCCTCCCCGCCCAGGCCCATCTGCCCCGTCCCCGGGCTTGGACCCACCGGCCCCGTCCCCGGGCTTGGACCCACCTGCCCCGTCCCCGGGCTTGGACCCATCTGCCCCGTCCCCGGGCTTGGACCCACCGGCCCCGTCCCCGGGCTTGGACCCACCGGCCCGGCCTCGGAAGGCGCCCCAGCCGCCGGCTCGATGCCGCCTAGGGCAATCATCCTGGCCGTTGTCTGCCGGGCGGCCGTCTCGAGTTCGGCCTCGGGCAAGGCGAAACGAGTGGCCAGGCGACGCGCGGCCTGGCGCGGGGTAAGACCCTCGGCCAAGGCCCGGACGAAGGCCGCGGACACCGGGGTCATCAGGCGCGAACGCAGGCGCTCGGCCGGGTAGGTGCACAGGTAGCCCTCCAGGGCCGGCTCGTAACGCAGCTTCAGGCGCCGGATCAGGTAGGGCCGGTCAAGAACGTTGTCAACCTCCGCTGTCGAAGCACCCATAATTCTCCTCCTACCGGGGCGGCTGCCTCCCGACGGGCACGCGGGAGGTCTTCTTACGGGCAACCGACTGTGGCGGTCACCCCATGCGACTGCGACCTTGCGAGCGGTTACTGTATGCCTCCGATGGTGGCTTCGGTCAGTCCGGCGATCGGGCCGATGATTGGGGTTCCGGCATTGAGAAGCGCGTCCACGTCAATCCCTCCCTTCCGCCATAGTTCTGCGACTCGCCGCCCCGGTAATCTCTGATGTGAGCCAAAGCCAGAAGGACAGCCGCTGTTACCGTCTGGCTCAGCCGGCACAAATGCTCCGGAGGGATCGCGGGACTCCCTCCCTCGCGCGTCAAGCGGGCCACGCACTGCTTGCAGAAGGCCCGGGCCCAGCAATTTCGACAGGCTGAGCCCGTCTTGGTGGTCGCCGGCAGCGCCGCCGCGGCGGCGCCGACCTCCCTCGCCAAATCCGCGGGAGAGGAAGCCTCGTCGACGCGGGCCAGAAGGCGCTTGGCCGACGAGACGGCCCGGCCGGGCAGCGCCGGTTCGGCCCCATCGAGGTAGCAGGTGTAGAGGCAGCCATCCCCATCCAAGGTGGCTGACACCGGCCAGACGGCACAGAAGTCGAGGTCCCAGGTTCGCTCGCGGAGAGTGTAGAGCCGCCGGGCGACAAGGCTCAGCCGGGCCATTGGCGATCGGGTCGAGCCGGGCGAGACCATCGAAGCCGTGACCCCGCGGGCGTCCGGGCGGCTGGCGAGGACGCTGTCCCACGCCGCCTGGGCGAAGGAGTCTGTGACGGCGGGCCAGTCACCGGGCCTGAAGTCCACCGCGTCGTTTCCGGTCGCCAGGACGGGGGACACCTCGGCGTAGTCAAAACCCATGCCGGCTAGAGCCTCCAGAACGTTGGTCACGCTTGCCCCGCTCTCCAGGTGCGGCCGCGTGTAGGTCGCCTCCACCGACACCGTGGCCCCGCTCCGGCGCAATTGATCGGCGGCGGCGAGGGCCCGAGCCAGGGTAGCGCGGCCACGCCCATCGGGCCGCAGCCGGTCGTGCAGGGAGGCGGGACCGTCGATGCTTAGGGTCACGGCAACCTTGTGACGCACTAGAAGGTCCAGGGCGGTCGGGGTTAGCCTGGTCCCGTTGGAGATCAGGGTGAGTTCAAGGCGACGGCCTGCCCGCCGGTGGTCCTCGACGAGTTCAGACACGGCCCGGACGACGCCAAGCGCCAGGAGGGGTTCGCCGCCGAAGAACTTGATCGCGGTGATGGATGGAAAGGCGGTCAGGACCCGGTCCACCCAGCGGGCAAAGGTCGATGGCGACGGCTCACCGGGTGCGGACGGAGCGGGGTCGCCGGGTGCGGATCGAGTTGGCGCCCCGGAGGGGTGAGGGCTGAGGGGAAGCGGGTCTCCGCAATGCGCCCCCGTGGGGCGCCTGACGTAGCAGTAGCGGCAGG